>Ga0213829_1001179_pt1 | contig 19570 bp, 14 predicted proteins | sample MC6MC0896MG_FD_180665 | JGI IMG/M metagenome (GOLD analysis project Ga0213829, IMG submission 180665) | Enriched soil aggregate microbial communities from Iowa State University, Ames, United States - MC6-MC0896-MG | ecosystem: Environmental > Terrestrial > Soil > Unclassified | place: USA: Iowa...
GTCGAGTTGATCCACAACACCTTTGAAGAGCGACGGGAGTGGTTTGAGAGCTGACTACGGTCCCACATCGGTCCTGGCCATACCGGAAAACTGCGTAATAGAGTAGTCGGCCATGGCTGTATCAAGGATGAACCACCCATGAGCGCCAGCGACTCCCCCGGAAGCGAACGTCACCGCCGCCTGCGCATGCAATTCGGCGGTGGCGTGCAGAGACTCGCCATACCCCAGCCAGTACCGCTCACGCTTTTAGTCGTACGCCGCCAGCGCGCATCTGCCATTCTTTAAGTCCGCAGCACTGCTTCAACCAAAGGAACACCGCAATGGACGACGTACAGCAACTGGGTGAGATGCTTCGCCACTACGCAGATAGCGAAGCGCACAAGAAACAACTGTTTGAGTCGCAATCGGCCGTGTGGGCGACACGCATTGGTGAGCTGTTCGATCAGATTCAGCAATGGCTGGAGCCGGTCAAGGCGCCGAACCTGCTGGAAGTGAACCGCGAGGCCTATGTTGCATCGGGGCCGAGCGTGCCGGTCGAGGTCTCGACCTTCAACACCGAAAAGCTGAGCATCGTGATCGCCGGCAAACCGGTGGAGTTCGTGCCGGATGTGATGGGTGCCGGTGGCCAGATATCCCTGGCGGTGATGGGCCTGACCGCCGCGCGGTATGGCAGCATTTCGCTGGTGTGCCTGCCGCCGTCGGGCAACTGGCAGTGGCGCAAGACCAACGGCCTCAAAGACCCGGACACCTTCGCCTTCGATGCAAACTTCCTGGCGCAGCAGTTGCAGAGCCTGATCCCGCGCGATCGCGGTTGATCTCCAGGGCTTAAACATAACCCTGTGGGAGCGGGCTTGCTCGCGAAAGCGGTGCATCAGTCGAGATGAAATCGACCGACACTCCGCCTTCACGAGCAGCCTCCATCCTCCAGACGCTTCACGATCCGCCATCTCCCTGCCAGACCGCCCGCACTGCTCTGAACAGACCTGGCATTGAATGCCTTGGCCCATTTATCGCCCCCTACAGGAATCGAATGTCCTCTTGACTGTCATATTTGACAGTTACGCGAGAAAGATTTTCGGTATTTACTCGTTCACGGTGCCGTGCACGCTTTGCGCAAGTTGCTGGTGCACTGACGGAGGAGACTGGGCGCCGACCAACAGCGGCCACGCTCTACTTGCTAGTGAATAGTCCGATCAAGGTGTAACAGATGAAACCATTCAAGTATCCCGCTCCGAGAATCCCGCAGGATGATGCTTCGTTGATGCCGAGTATCGAGGGCAAAAGAATATTGATGGGCTTTTGGCATAACTGGCCGCCGGAAAGAGGCGCCGGTTATCAGTTCGGAATGGCCGGTGTGTTGGCGTTGCAAGACGTTCCCGAGGAATACAACGTCGTGGCCGTGGCCTTCATGAAAGGGCGTGGTATTCCCACCTTTGTCCCGGCTGAATATTCTGCGCAAGAGTTTCGGCGACAAGTCGGTGTTCTGAACAAGCGAGGGTGCGCGGTATTATTGTCCTTGGGGGGCGCTGACGGTGAAGTGGAACTGGAGTCAGGAAGCGAGGACCCACTGGCCAATGAAATTATCCGTTTATGCGAGCTGTACGGTTTCGATGGGTTGGACATCGATCTGGAGCAGGGAGCGATTGATAAAGCCAGCAACCAGATCGTTATTCCCGCCGCGCTGATACGGGTACGCAAACACTACGAGGCATTGGGCAAGCATTTCATTATCAGCATGGCACCGGAGTTTCCGTACCTGCGCACTGCCGGCAAGTACCTGCCGTACTTGACCGCGCTAGACGGTTACTACGACTTCATCGCGCCGCAATTCTATAACCAGGGCGGCGACGGGGTCGCCGGTCCGGACGGCTGGCTCGGGCAAAACGACGATGCCCGTAAAGAGGATTTCCTGTACCACCTGACACTGGCGCTGGTCACCGGAGAGAACGACTACACGTATATTCCCGCCAATAAGTTTGCCATTGGACTGCCGACCAACAATGACGCGGCTGCCACAGGATGGGCCATTGATCCACAAGCGGTCTATAACGCTTTCGCTCGCCTGGAAACAGCCGGTCATTTTATCAAGGGGCTGATGACCTGGTCGGTCCATTGGGACTGCGGAGTGGACAAGAACGGCGTTCATTACAACTGGGGTTTCAAAGAGTCTTACCGGTCATTGATCCATGAAGGCGGTGATGATGGGCGGCCATGGGCGCCGCGAAATCTCCATTCGATCCATGAGACTGAGACAATGGTCGTGCTGATGTGGGAGCAACCGGCCAACAACCCCGGCAATTTGCGTTACAACCTTTACCGAGACGGTTCACCGATCGTGGAAGGGACGCGACTGATCTCCCATTTCGATACCGGATTGACCGCCAGTACCCGGTATCAGTATTGGGTCGTGGCCATTGATCAGGAAGGCAGACCGTCCCCTGCAAGTGCAACCTTGTCGGTCTGGACCAAAGGCGAGATCGTGGAGCCGGAATACCCGCAATGGAACAGCAAAAGCCAGCTCTACAAGGTCGGGAACGGTGTGACCTACAGGGAGAAAAAATACACTTGTATCAATGAGCACATTTCGAACGAGGGGTGGTCTCCCGAAGCCGCGTTTACGTTATGGGCTCCGGCGCCACAATCAGCATCAGTGCGGCGCTTACGGTCGGCACTGAGTCGCTAAGATACTCGAACGAACGAGCAGGAGTGACTTCCCGCTCGTTTCTGTCGAAACGAAAACAGACTCAGAAAAACTCATTTATCCGCATCAGACAAGCAAGCTGATTACATCCCTGGAGTGGGACGCGCGCGGTACAGTCAGTTGATGGGAACCAGGGATGCCCGCTCATTGGGTGAAAGCTGATCGATCTCGAGCAGCGTCAGGTCTTTGGGGGCTTCTGCGACCAGCGGACTGCCAAGGTTGCCTGGGGGTGATGTTTGCGCGACGCGAACTCTACAGCGACAGCCTAGTGATATCACTGTAAATCGTATCAATGTGATCATTTGCGGCGAGGATACGGCGATTCAACACCAAGTGCAGTGATCCGGCCTGAAAATAGCTGTGATTTGAACGCAGGGATAGATGAAAATTGTTTTTTCAAAGCAAAAGACGTTGTATTAGCTATACCTGTAACACCCTTGTTCGTCCCGTTGTCGACCTGCTGACAGGAGTTACAGCATGAAGCTTGCGTTAATGATGAGCACTCTGTGTATTGCCTCGATCGGAATGGTGGGCTGCTCCAGCAAAGTCGTGGAGCCTGACCAGTATTCTGGGTTTCTAAAAGATTACAGCCAGCTCAAGGAAGCCGAGTCACCTTCGGGTGCCACGGTGATGCGTTGGGTCGATCCCAAGCTCGATATCAACAAATACACTAGCATTTACATCGAACCGACCCAGCTCTATCCCAAACCGCAACCGACCGCAAAGATCCCGCAGTCCACCCTCAACGGCATCACCAGTTATTACGATCAGGCGCTCAAGCGTGAAATTGGCAGATCCTTGCCGCTGGCGGCAGGTCCGGGGCCCGGTGTGCTCGTGATGCGTGCGGCGATTACCGCCGTCAGCAGCAAGACCAAAGGCCTGCAGCCTTATGAAGTGATTCCGATTGCCCTGGTGGCGGCGGCGGTGAGCACGGCCAGCGGTATTCGCGACCAGGAAACCGACCTGGCCACCGAAGCGGTGTTTCTCGATGGCGGCAACAACAAAGTCCTGGCCCAGGTGGTGCGCAAAGGCACCGGCAAACCGCTGGAAAACGATTCACAGGTGATGAAAGCCGATGATGTGAAAGGGGTGATCGATGGTTGGGCTGCGGATTTGCATCAGTCGTATCTGAAGCTCAAGTCCAAGTAGGCTTCAAATGATGTGCCGGGTCTGAGGGCCGATTCGCGAGCAGGCTCGCTCCCACAGTGGATCTGTGTACACCGCAGATCAAATGTGGGAGCGAGCCTGCTCGCGAAAGCGGTTCAACTGGCGCCGTATTCACTCCCCGACAAATCACCGGAATACGGATTTCGCCATCCCCGCGCATCACCTCGCGGGTATTCCAGGCCAGTACCGGTCACCGTCCCAGGCATGCAGACTCGCCGGATAAAACTCTTTTTCAATCGGTTGATCCAGGTCCCGGGCACCGACGCCACAACTGACGAACAGGGTCATCAGGCTGAAGCCCACTGCGCAAATCAAAGGGTTCATATCGAAGTCCTCATTGGTCAAAGGTGACATTGAGCCCGGCGAGCAGCGTGAATTGCGGCAGTCCTTCGCCCTTGCGCTCCACGGTCCACTGCGGTTCGACGAACACGTTAAGAATATTACTGGCGGACTTCCACACCTTGCCGGCGCCGAACCCGACCGGGATGTAATGCGTATCGTGCTTCAGGTCGAACATCCACGTAGCGGTGGAACGCAGGTACCAGCCTTGGTCCAGGTTGTGAGTGATGAAGGGTTGCAAGGTGGCCGATTCAACATGCTCGCGGTCGCTGTCGCCGGCAAACGAATGCTGGTATTGCACCATTGCACCGAGCAACCCCCGGGGCGAAGATTCGATCGCGATGGCGGCCAAACCAGCCTGCCATTTACCGGTACCGAATTCGTCCTGGTCGGCGATGGGTGCGGTGATCTGCGGGCCGATGCCCAGCTGCACACCGTCGCTTTTGAGCAGGAAAATATCGACCAGGTTCAGATCACCTTCACCCGTGCTGTAGCCGCCATTGGGATCGGGATGTGTGCTGATCGGCGCCGTGGCACGCAGCAACTGAGGGACGCCGATGAATTCGTTGGGCGCAATCGGCAACGTGCCGCGCACCAGCAGGTCATTGCTGTGGATATTGGAGTCGTAGTACCTCGGGGTGTAGTAGTCCTCCATGCTCATCCCCTGCGCGAGGTTCAGCGGGTTGTTGCTTTTATTGGCAGTGTCGGCGTTGTCGGCGTGTGCACAAAAGGCAGACGCCAGGGAAGCCGCGAACAGCAGGGCGCTCGCGCCTGGATGTTTCGACATGATTCCCCCTCCTTGGTGGCTCAGATGACGACCCGGCACTTGGCGGCCTCGGACGCGTGATCTTTTTCCAATGCCTGTACGACGCGTCTATAAAACTTAGCAGCTAAACAGCTGAAGCGACACCGCTGGTAGCGCATCGATCCTCTAAATAAATTCCCCCATATATATATGTACCGCACAGGACCATTACGCCATCGACATGCTGCGCCCTACAGACAAGGAGAGACTGTATGGCACGACAAACACTCAACGATGGGTCGACAGGAGATGTAGTCATCAGATCCGGCCCGCCGGCTTCGGGGGGAGGTGGCGGTTCAGGGGGAGGAGGTTCTGGAGGTAACCGCGTAGGCGCGTCCGGGGCGTTCAGCGGCCCCAGTCAGAGCACAAAAGAAGCGAGGAGGCGGGTCAAACAAGAGTACTTGCAGGCTCAGGAACAACAGCGAGTTCAGGAGGCCGCCGCCGCGGCACAAGCGCAGGAGCAGGTCCGGGTGCAGGCGCGACAGCAAGTACTCGAGTCGTGGATGCAGCGTCATCATAACGTCAGGACCGGTGTCGACCAAAACTTCGCTGCCAAAGCTTCGCAACTGGCGTCATCGCTTCAAGACGAAATTTCGGCGGCTAGACGCGCACCTAACAGCGATTCGACCGAACGCTGGCAGCTGTATCTCATCACCAAAGAGAAAAACGAAATTGACGGGCTGATCGCCCGCAAAACTTCAGAAATCGACGCAAAGAACTCGATGGCCCATGGGTTCGATGGTCACAATGCGCTCGATCGTTCAGCCAGTGATTACCTGTCGCGTCTGGACCAGTTCGGCGAGGCACTCGGCGAGGGTCATCAGAGCTGGGAAAACGCCTACAACGCCGCCCATGAGGCGCGTTTGTTGTTGGCACAAATCAATGCGCTCTCCGAAAAATCCATTGCCTTGTCCAGGCACCATGCCGAACAGACCATCGCCTGGCGAGAAAGAGAAGCCGTCTGGGAGCGTCATCGGCAGGCCAAGGAACAACGGGATGCGCGCATTCGCTTCAAGCAACAGGCCGATGCAGATGCGCGCATAGAGCGGGTCAGGCAGGCCAACACGCTGACAGTACCTGCCACTGCGCTTGCCCAGGGCGGGATGATCCTGTCCCAGGAAGCGGTACAGGTTGCACAAGAGGTCGCCGCCGCGCTGGAGAAAGCCGTTCAGGGGGCCGCCGATACGCTAATCGACGGGCTTCGCATTGCAGCAAGGACAGGTCCGGTTTTCGTCACGGCGATGGTGTACTCACCCGCCCTGGGCAACGGCGAGTTGACTGCGGAACAACGCAAACGCTTGTTCCATGCTGTCAGCGTGCCGGCGCAAGCATTGGGTCTTTACGACCGTCAAGAGCTGCAAGCGATCGCTGACGCAGGCGGTCAGGTAGAGGTGGAGTTCCGGCTTAAATCCGTCGCCATACCGGAAGGTACTGCGATCATCGCCGTCAGTACCGGGGGTGACATTGATTCTCGGGTTCCAGTCGTCAATGCAGTACTCGATCCACTCTCCGGTCTGTACACCGCCGCAATCCCAGGGGCGCCGCCCCGTCAGTTGGTGATCGCGCCTGATGCCATGCCACAGTCAGCCTTGACGACCCCCTCTCGGTTGGCTGTCACACCGTCCGAGGTTCTGGACATCCCGTCAGGTGTCGATTTACGCATCCAGGACTGCATCGTTTGCGTGCCCGGCCTGCCGCCGACCTATCTGTCCTTCAGTTTGCCGCCGATGGGGGCGGGCGTCGTCACCGGCACCGGACAACCGGCAACTACTGACTGGTGGCGTTCGGCCTCCCCAACGCAGGGGGCAGCCATTCCCGCTCAGATCGGCGATCAGTTTCGAGGTCGGGAATTCAAGTCGTTCGAAGCCTTCGATAAAGCTGTGTGGCAAACGCTCGGCGAGCATCACCTGCTTGCCTCTGCATTCGATGAGGTGAACAAAAAACGCATCGAACAAGGCTTCGCACCCTACGCACCGAAAAGCACGTGGGTCGGTGAAAACCGTGAGTTCGAATTGCGGTATCAGGAACGGGCGGAGTTCTGGTCTGATCCTTTCAACCTCGACAACATCAGCATCAAGACGCCGAATAATGCTGAGGGCTGGCTCGGGATCGCACCTGCAGTGGTTCCTTGGCCAATTCCACCGGCCAGTAGCTGGAAATCTTTGGTGCCGCCGGGCAGCGAACACCTCGGCTCGACGACGTCGCCCATCGCGCCGACCTTGCCGGTGGTTAATCCCGGCAATCCGGCTATCCCGGTCCTACCGCAAAACGAGACGTTTCCGGCTGCTGACGAAGGGGGGATTGGTGCGAAATTTCCCGGGTTTCCGGGGGATATGGAGCTGCCTTCGCCGGGGCTGGTGTTTGTCGGTCCTCCGGTAGAGTTGTTGGAGGTTGGCCCGTATAAAGAGCTGCATGCTCGGAGCAACAAGGATGGACTTGATATTGACCATATACCTTCCCGGGCAGCACTGGAGAGATACATAAAGCAGAATTTTCCAGAAATCGACAAGAGTGAACGGGGGGACTTGTTAGGCAGTTCTCCAAGCATCGCGATACCTGTTGAAGTCCATCGATGGTTCAGTGAAACCTACGCAGGGCGAAATCGTGCAACCAAGCAATTGGAAGACGCTGCTAACCTGCGGCTTGCAGTGGATAGCAATTTTGATGCAATAAAGGTAGGTTTGCTTAAGTTAGGGCTTGATGAAAAAAATCTCGAGGCAGCTCGCTTGAAATTGCATGAACTCCACATTGAACAAGGATGGTACCAATGAGTGCGGAAACGATAGAGAATTGGATCAGGGCTTTAGGCTCAGACTATGATGAGTTGGTTGCTCAAGGCATGATCTTTAATCAACCACTGCAGGCGCTATATCCTGACTGTGATCTATTGGATATCGAGACAGAGGTGGGTGTCAGTCTGACATTCTGGGCGGAAACAAAGCGACTTGAAACGTTATTTGTCACTCTAAAAAAGACAACACCGTCAACTGTCGAGTACAAGGGGGCGCTTCCTGTTCCATTTGAATCCGCAATAACCCAGTCTGACGTCCATACGGCATTCGGCCAACCAATGGAATCAAGAGGCCCTATCAAAATGCCAAAGCCCATGGGGCAGACAGGAGGCTGGGAGTCCTATCCCCTGGATCCGGTAATGTATCCGGGAAAAAAGGTAGTATTTCAATATACCTCCGCGATGGAAGTCAAAACCTTGGTATTTACCTTGATTGATAAAGGTCATGATTAAATTTTGAGTATTGGATAAGCATCAATGAATAGCGCAGATCTGCTCATTAGGAATGAGCAGATGTCATCGCTTTCGGTGGACGCGCCCCATGAAAACAAGGAAGTACTGAAGATGGAACTTAAAGCAACACTCAAAGAATACACCACGTCGGAATTTCAGACGCTGGTTAACAGGATCTGGGCCGTCGATTTACCAAAACAGGACCATGATCGGCTGATCAATCATTTTGACCGGATCGTCGGTCACCCCCAGGGCGCAGACTTGCTGTTTTACGCCAACGACAGATTCATTTCGAACAGCGCGGAGCTGGTCGTGCATAACGTCAGAAGCTGGCATAAAAAACAAGGCGTCGCGGCGTTTCAGGACGAGACTGTCGCAGTACCGCGTCCATCGTTACCGGCGAGCCCTGTCGCCCGCAGCCTGATGGAGGTGCAAGAAATTGCCGCGAACGTGGCCAGTTCAGAACAAGCCGTGGAAATGGCATTCGACGTTTTTGAGCGGGGTATCCAGCATTCGCAAAGTCAACAGAGCGCTTCGTTGGCTATCGCTGAGCAGGAGGCGAGCATACGTGCCCTGGAGCTTGCTCAGCACGAAACCTTGAAAGCCGTCAGCAAGTTCGAATTCCATAAAACTAGCATTGAATTCGCCAAAAAAAGTGCTCAGAGGAACCTGGATTATGTGCGGCCAGAGCAAGCGCAGTGGCAGGGCATCGCACAACAGATCAATGCCATACACGACCGTTACATTGCGCTATCGGCCACCATTGCTCCGCGGCATCGTGCGCTTCATGACCAGGCCGAAGCATTATTGCTGGAGGCGCAGGAGCAATTGATTCGTTCTCGTACCCAGGTCGGCGCCGTGTCGGCGCAAACCACTCACTTGACGACTGCGTCACTGCTCGTTGCCAATAAACGCCCCGACATTCTGCTGGATCGAGCGCCATCGATGCTGCTGTTTTCTCAACAGGTTGACCTGCAAAAAGCCATTCGTTCGGCTGTCGCAGAATTTACCTGGCGCAATACGTCAGGCGAGCTGAGTGATGAGAACCAATGCGCAGGTGTACTTAAATTCGAATTTTCCAGCCGCGCGGAGACTAAGATTTTTGGCCTCAGCGTTCCCTTGTTCGAGTTGCAGCCGCTGGAGGGGCAGGATTGGCAGGCGCTGGCGGCGGACGGGGGCGAGGTCGATGTTCTTTTCAGAATGGGCACCGCTGTCGTACCCAGTAAACCCGGAACGATGTTCAAGGGGTTGCGCGAGATCAAGGTGCTGGAACAGGTTTACATTACGCCGTCGCCGCTAAACCCTCCGACCTCCCGGGTAAGGGTCAGATTGGCGCAGTATGACGAGCAACTCAACACTTACAGTTTCACCGCTGACGGCACCGCACCGATCATCGTTCGCTGGTCTGATCCGGTCACCCTCGAAAGAAGTGTTCCCGCAGCACCAACGGTATCGCCTCGCCTGGGGTTTGTTCAATCCTCGCCAGTGCCCACCCTCGAGCCTCTTGCGGGCGAAGGGAAAGACCTGCGGATCGACGATTATATCGTCGTCTTTCCCTCCGAATCAGAGCTTGACCCGCTGTACGTCATATTCACAAGTCGACGGTGAGCATCCGGTTCAACCGGTGGAGTACGAAGCGTTCGATCACGTCCATCGCCAACTGCAAAGCTCCGGGCGTGATCGCGCTACCGTTCAGCACCCATTCAGGCTCGCTGAGTCAGGGCTTCTTCATCTGCTCGCGCAGTCGTTCTTCCTGCTCGCGCAGCGCTGGTGAAAATTCGTCACCGAAATCCTCGGCCTCATACACCTGGCGAATCTCGATCTCGGCGTCGGTGCCTGGCATCGGGTTGGGGCAGCGCTTGACCCAGTCGATCGCTTCCTGTTTCGACTTCACCTGCCACAACCAATAGCCGGCGATCAATTCCTTGGTTTCGGCGAACGGGCCGTCGATGACCGTGCGCTGGTCTCCCGAGAAACGCACTCGGGCGCCCTTACTGCTGGGTTGCAGGCCGTCGCAGTCGATGAGGATTCCGGCCTTGGCCAGTTCCTCGTTGAAGTTGCCCATGGCGGTCATCAGTTCTTCGCTGGGCAGGATGCCGGCTTCGGAATCCGGGCTGGCTTTCACAAAAATCATGAATCGCATGGTCTTGTCTCCGCTGGATGTGAGTGACTCAGTGCTAGTCGAATGACCCTGTCCAGAATCGACAACGCTGCGCACGAAAGATCACTGCAACTTGTCCTGACACCCAGGCTTCCTGTAGGCGCCGGATGAGCAACAGGTTTTTGTATCCAGTTTTGCGGCTAACTGAATGACAATTTGTATCTGGGCATAGGTCGCCAGACCATTTCATGGTTAACTTCGGCCTCGTCAAAAATCTCCACATCAACGATCAGAAGGACTACGTTCATGGCTCAAGTCACTCTTAAAGGCAACCCGGTTCAAGTCAACGGCGAATTGCCACAAGCCGGTTCCAAGGCGCCAGCCTTTTCCCTGGTGGCGGGCAATCTGTCCGACAAGACCCTGGCAGACTTCGCCGGCAAGCGTAAAGTGTTGAACATCTTCCCAAGCGTCGACACCCCGACCTGCGCTACCTCCGTGCGCAAGTTCAACGCCCAGGCAAACGACATCGCCAACACCGTGGTGCTGTGCATCTCCGCTGACCTGCCATTCGCCCAGGCCCGTTTCTGCGGCGCCGAAGGCCTGGACAACGTGCAGAACCTGTCGACCCTGCGCGGTGCCGAGTTCATCCAGAACTACGGCGTGGCGATTGCCGATGGTCCGCTCAAAGGCCTGACCGCCCGTGCCGTCGTGGTGCTGGACGAAAACGACAACGTTCTGTACAGCGAACTGGTCAAGGAAATCGCTGAAGAACCGAACTACGACGCAGCACTTGCCGTTCTGAAATAAGTAAAGCATTACAATTGTTAACGGCCTGGCCCTGTCCAGGCCGTTTTCATTTGTGTTTCAGTGTCTTGGACAAACCTCCTGATACGTAAGCCAAAGGTAAATTGCCGGTAAAGGCGCTTTGCTAAACGCCCTCCAGTGCTTATCGTTCAGCCTCCCGTAGAAAAAGCCCACGCGCCCAATGGTTGATCATTCAATGCAATCCTCTGCTTCCCGTAGTCCTCGTCGCTGGCTGTTCGGCCTGCTTGTGCTGTTGGTCATCGCCGTCCTGTGCTGGAAATTCTGGCCCGGCGGTGATGCGCCAAAACAAGGCGCGGGGCAAAAAGCCGTGACCGGGCAGACCGGTCGGTCCGGGGGGATGCGTCCGGGTTTCGGCGGCGCGGCCGGCCCGGTGCCGGTGCGGGTGGCGCCGGCGGTGAAGGGCGACTTCCCGCTGTACTACAAGGCGTTGGGCACCGTGACGGCACAGAACACCATCAATGTGCGCAGCCGGGTCGGCGGCGAATTGATCAAGATTGCGTTCGAAGAAGGGCAGATGGTCAAGGCGGGCGATCTGCTGGCTGAAATCGACCCGCGTCCCTACCAGAACGCCTTGCTCCAGGCCGAAGGCACCTTGTTGCAGAATCAGGCGCAACTGAAGAACGCCCAGGTCGATGTCGAACGCTACCGCGGCCTGTATCGCGAGGACAGTATCGCCAAGCAGACCCTGGACACCGCCGAAGCGCTGGTGGGTCAGTATCAGGGCACGGTCAAGACCAGCCAGGCGGCGGTCAATGACGCCAGGCTCAACCTCGAATTCACCCGGATCCGCGCTCCGATCGCTGGCCGCGTGGGCCTGCGTCAGCTGGACGTCGGGAACCTCGTGGCCGCCAATGACACCACTGCACTGGCCATCATTACCCAGACCCAACCGATCAGCGTGGCCTTCACCTTGCCGGAAAACAGCCTCGACGTGGTACTGGCCCGCTATCGCACCGGCGCCAAACTGCCGGCCGAAGCCTGGGACCGTGGCGATACCAGGTTGCAGGCCACCGGCGTATTGCAGAGCCTGGACAACCAGATCGACGTCACCACCGGCACCTTGAAATTCAAGGCGCGCTACGAGAACCGTGACCAGGCGTTATTCCCCAATCAGTTCGTCAACGTCCACCTGCTGGCCGACACGCTCAAGGACGTCGTGCTGGTACCCTCGGCGGCGATCCAGTTCGGCACCAACGGCACCTTCGTCTACGCGATGGAAGGCGACAAGAAGGTCACGATCCGTCAGTTGAAAGTCGGTGCCAGCGACGGCGACAACACCGTTATCACCGAGGGCCTGGCCGCCGGTGATCGAGTGGTGCTGGAAGGCACCGACCGCCTGAAGGAGGGCAGCGAAGTAGAAGTGGTCAACGACAGCAAGGATGTGCCAACCACCCCCACCGAGCATTTGCAAGGCAAGTCGGCCGCCACCGCGCCTGACGCGACCGTCTCCGACAAGGCGAAAAAGGGCGGCGCATGAACATCTCGCGGCTGTTCATCCTTCGCCCGGTCGCCACGACCCTGAGCATGCTGGCCATTATTCTGGCGGGCGTGATCGCTTATCGATTGCTGCCGGTGTCGGCCTTGCCTCAGGTGGATTACCCGACCATTCGCGTCATGACGCTGTACCCCGGCGCCAGCCCGGATGTCATGACCAGCGCCGTGACCGCGCCGCTGGAGCGTCAGTTCGGGCAGATGCCGGGCCTGACCCAGATGGCCTCGACCAGTTCCGGCGGCGCTTCGGTACTGACCCTGCGCTTCAGTCTCGACATCAACATGGACGTCGCCGAGCAGCAAGTGCAGGCGGCGATCAACGCCGCGACCAATCTGCTGCCCAAGGACCTGCCGGCGCCGCCGGTGTACAACAAGGTCAATCCCGCGGACACCCCGGTGTTGACCCTGGCCATCACCTCCAGGACCATGCTGTTGCCCAAGCTCAATGACCTGGTCGACACCCGCATGGCGCAGAAAATCGCGCAGATCAGCGGCGTCGGCATGGTCAGTATCGCCGGCGGCCAGCGGCAGGCGGTGCGAATCAAGGTCAACCCCGAGGCCCTCGCGGCGAACGGCCTGAACCTGTCCGATGTGCGGACCCTGATCGGCGCTTCCAACGTCAACCAGCCCAAGGGCAACTTCGACGGCCCGACCCGAGTGTCGATGCTCGATGCCAACGACCAGCTGACCTCGCCCAAGGATTACGCCAACCTGATCCTGGCCTACGCCAACGGTGCGCCATTGCGGCTCAAGGACGTGGCAGAGATCGTCGACGGCGCCGAGAACGAGCGCCTGGCGGCCTGGGCCAATGAAAACCGGGCGGTCTTGCTGAACATCCAGCGCCAGCCCGGCGCCAACGTCATTGAAGTGGTCGACCGGATCAAGGCCTTGCTGCCGAGCATCACCGACAACTTGCCAGCCGGCCTCGATGTGGTGGTGCTCACCGACCGCACCCAGACCATCCGCGCGTCCGTGACCGACGTGCAGCACGAATTGTTGATCGCCATTGCCCTGGTGGTGATGGTGACCTTCCTGTTCCTGCGCCGCGCCAGCGCCACGATCATTCCATCGGTGGCCGTTCCGCTGTCGCTGATCGGGACCTTCGGCGTGATGTACCTCGCCGGTTTTTCAGTCAACAACCTGACCCTGATGGCCCTGACCATCGCCACCGGTTTCGTGGTGGACGATGCGATCGTGATGCTGGAGAACATTTCCCGCTACATCGAAGAGGGCGACAGCCCAATGAATGCGGCGCTCAAGGGCGCCAAGCAAATCGGATTCACCCTGGTCTCCCTGACCCTGTCGCTGATCGCGGTGCTGATTCCGCTGTTGTTCATGGCGGACGTAGTGGGGCGCCTGTTTCGCGAATTTGCGATCACCCTGGCGGTGGCCATCCTGATCTCGCTGGTGGTGTCCCTGACCTTGACGCCGATGATGTGCGCGCGGCTGCTCAAGCGTGAACCGAAGGAGGAGGAACAGGGCCGTTTCTACCGGGCCAGTGGCGCAACAATTGATTGGATGATCGCAGCTTACGGTCGCAAGTTAACGTGGGTTCTCAAGCATCAACCACTGACGTTGCTGGTGGCCGTCGGCACCCTGGCGCTGACCGTGTTCCTGTACATGGTGGTGCCCAAAGGCTTCTTCCCGGTGCAGGACACCGGAGTGATCCAGGGCATTTCCGAGGCGCCGCAGTCGATTTCCTTTGCGGCCATGAGTGAGCGGCAACAGGCACTGGCCAAGGTGATCCTCGCCGATCCTGCGGTGGAGAGCCTGTCGTCCTATATCGGGGTCGACGGCGACAACTCGACGCTCAACAGCGGCCGGCTGCTGATCAACCTCAAGTCCCACAGCAACCGTGACCTGAGCGCGACCGAAGTGATTGCGCGCCTGCAACCGGAACTGGACAAGCTGACCGGGATTCGCCTGTTCATGCAGCCGGTGCAGGATTTGACCATTGAAGACCGGGTCAGCCGCACACAGTACCAGTTCAGCATGTCATCGCCGGATTCCGAGTTGCTAAGCCTGTGGAGCGGCCGTCTGGTGGATGCCCTGGCCCATCGGCCGGAGTTGACCGACGTCGCCAGCGACTTGCAGGACAAAGGCTTGCAGGTTTACCTGGTGATCGATCGCGATGCGGCGTCGCGGGTCGGGGTATCCGTGTCGAACATCACCGATGCCTTGTACGACGCCTTTGGCCAGCGGCAGATATCCACCATCTACACCCAGGCCAGCCAGTACCGGGTGGTCCTGCAATCACAGGCCGGCGAGAAGATCGGCCCGGACGCGCTCAATCAGATTCACGTCAAGACCACCGATGGCGGGCAAGTGCGCCTGTCCAGCCTGGCGCGCCTCGAAGAGCGTCAGGCGCAACTGGCGATCACCCACATCGGCCAGTTCCCGGCGGTGATGATGTCGTTCAACCTGGCACCCGGTGTGGCGCTGGGGCATGCGGTAGAGATCATCGAACAGGTGCAGCAGGACATCGGCATGCCGATCGGCGTGCAGACCCGGTTCCAGGGCGCGGCAGAAGCATTCCAGGCCTCGCTGTCGAGCACTTTGCTGCTGATCCTGGCGGCGGTGGTGACCATGTACATCGTGCTTGGCGTGCTGTACGAAAGCTATATCCACCCGATCACCATCCTTTCGACCTTGCCCTCGGCGGCAGTCGGCGCCTTGCTGGCGCTGCTGTTGAGCGGCAACGACCTGGGGATGATCGCGATTATCGGCATCATCCTGCTGATCGGTATCGTGAAAAAGAACGCGATCATGATGATCGACTTCGCCCTCGACGCCGAACGCAACCAGGGCCTGGACCCGGAAACGGCGATCTATCAGGCGGCGCTGCTGCGCTTCCGGCCGATCCTGATGACTACCCTGGCCGCATTGTTCGGTGCGGTGCCGTTGATGCTGGCCACCGGTTCCGGCGCTGAACTGCGCCAACCGTTGGGCCTGGTGATGGTCGGCGGCTTGCTGGTGAGTCAGGTACTGACGTTGTTCACCACCCCGGTGATTTACCTGTACTTCGACCGCCTTGGCCGTCGCTGGGGGCGCAAGTCCGGGTCCGTGGAAGTGGTCGAACAGCCATGAACCTCTCTGGACCTTTCATCAAGCGCCCGGTCGCCACGATGTTGCTGAGCCTGGCGATCATGCTGCTGGGCGGCGTGAGCTTCGGCTTGTTGCCGGTGTCGCCGCTGCCGCAAATGGACTTCCCGGTGATCGTGGTCCAGGCCAGCCTGCCCGGTGCGAGCCCCGAAGTGATGGCCTCGACCGTGGCGACGCCGCTGGAACGCTCCTTCGGGGCGATTGCCGGGGTGAACACCATGAGCAGCCGTTCCAGCCAGGGCTCGACCCGGGTGATCCTGCAATTTGACCTCGACCGCGACATCAACGGCGCCGCGCGGGAAGTGCAGGCGGCGATCAACGCCTCGCGCAACCTGTTGCCGAGCGGGATGCGCAGCATGCCGACCTATAAGAAGGTCAACCCGTCCCAGGCGCCGATCATGGTGCTGTCATTGACCTCCGACGTGCTGGAGAAAGGCCAGCTCTACGACCTGGCCTCGACCATCCTGTCCCAGAGCCTGTCTCAGGTACAGGGCGTCGGCGAAGTGCAGATCGGCGGCAGCTCCCTGCCGGCAGTGCGTATCGAGCTCGAGCCCCAGGCGCTGAACCAGTATGGCGTGGCCTTGGACGATGTGCGCAACACCATCGCCAATGCCAATGTGCGCAGGCCCAAAGGCTCGGTCGAAGACGGTCAGCGGCTATGGCAGGTACAGGCCAACGATCAACTGGAGAAGGCCAAGGATTACGAGTCACTGATCATCCATTACGCGGACGGCGCGGCCCTGCGCCTGAAGGATGTGGCCAAAGTCAGCGATGGCGTCGAGGACCGCTATAACAGCGGTTTCTTCAACGATGACGCGGCGGTCTTGCTGGTGATCAACCGCCAGGCCGGTGCCAACATCATCGAGACGGTCAACGAGATCAAGGCCCAGTTGCCGGCGTTGCAGGCGGTGCTGCCGGCCAGCGTCACGCTGAACCTGGCGATGGACCGCTCGCCGGTGATCAAGGCGACCCTGCATGAAGCGGAAATGACCCTGTTGATTGCCGTGGCCCTGGTGATCCTGGTGGTGTTCCTGTTTCTGGGTAACTTCCGCGCTTCGTTGATCCCGACCCTGGCGGTGCCGGTGTCGCTGGTCGGCACTTTTGCGGTGATGTACCTCTACGGATTCTCGCTGAACAACCTGTCGTTGATGGCGCTGATCCTGGCCACCGGGCTGGTGGTGGACGACGCCATCGTGGTGCTGGAGAACATTTCCCGGCACATTGATGAAGGCGTGCCGCCAATGAAGGCAGCCTACCTCGGGGCCCAGGAAGTCGGATTCACCTTGCTGTCGATGAACGTGTCGCTGGTGGCGGTGTTCCTGTCGATCCTGTTCATGGGCGGAATCGTCGAAAGCCTGTTCCGCGAGTTCTCCATCACCCTGGCGGCGTCGATCGTGGTGTCGCTGCTGGTCTCGCTGACGCTGACGCCGATGCTCTGCGCCCGCTGGCTCAAGCCGCACACGCCGGGCCAGGAAAACCGCCTGCAGCGCTGGAGCCAGCGGGCCAACGCATGGATGGTCGGCAAATACGCCACCAGCCTTGACTGGGTGCTGCGTCACCGTTTTCTGACGTTGCTCAGTCTGTTTGTGACAGTTGGCGTTAACATTGCGCTCTATGTCGTTGTTCCTAAAACGTTTATGCCTCAGCAGGATACCGGCCAGCTGATCGGTTTCGTGCGCGGTGACGACGGTCTGTCGTTCACCGTGATGCAGCCGAAAATGGAGATATTCCGGCGTGAAGTGCTCAAGGATCCGGCGGTGGAAAGCGTCGCCGGCTTCATTGGCGGCAACAACGGCACCAACAACGCCTTCATGCTGGTGCGCCTGAAACCGATCAAGGAACGTAACCTGTCCGCGCAGAAAGTCATTGAACGCCTGCGCAAAGAAATGCCCAAGGTACCCGGTGCGCAGTTGATGCTGATGGCCGACCAGGACCTGCAGTTCGGCGGGGGCCGTGAACAGACTACGTCGCAATATTCATACATCCTGCAAAGCGGCGATCTGGGAGAGTTGCGCGAGTGGTACCCCAAGGTCGTGACCGCGCTCAAGGCGTTGCCGGAACTGACGGCGATCGACGCCCGTGAAGGCCGTGGCGCCCAACAAGTCACGCTGATCGTCGATCGCGATCAAGCCAAACGCTTGGGCGTCGACATGGACATGGTCACCTCGGTGCTCAACAACGCCTATAGCCAGCGGCAGATTTCGACGATCTACGACAGCCTCAACCAGTATCAGGTGGTGATGGAGGTCAATCCGAAATACGCCCAGGACCCGATCACCCTCAATCAGGTCCAAGTGATCACCGCCGACGGCGCGCGGATTCCGTTGTCGACCATCGCTCATTATGAAAACAGCCTGGAAGACGATCGGGTCAGCCACGAAGGCCAGTTCGCCTCGGAGAGTATTTCCTTCGACATGGCCGAAGGCGTGACGGTGGAGCAGGGCACCGCCGCCATCGAGCGGGCAATTGCCAAGGTCGGCTTGCCTGAAGCGGTGATCGCGAAAATGTCCGGCACCGCCGATGCGTTTGCCGCCACCCAGAAAAGCCAGCCGTGGATGATTCTCGGGGCGCTGGTGGCGGTGTACCTGGTGCTGGGCGTGCTGTATGAAAGCTACATCCATCCGCTGACCATTCTCTCGACCTTGCCGTCGGCCGGGGTGGGCGCGCTGCTGTCCATCTACGCGCTGGGTGGCGAGTTCAGCCTGATCTCGTTGCTCGGCCTGTTCCTGTTGATTGGCGTGGTGAAGAAAAACGCCATTCTGATGATCGACCTGGCCTTGCAGCTCGAACGGCATCAGGGCCTGGAACCGCTGGAATCGATTCGCAGTGCCTGCCTGCAACGCTTGCGGCCGATTCTGATGACCACACTGGCCGCTATCCTGGGCGCGTTGCCATTACTGCTGGGCCGCGCCGAAGGGGCGGAAATGCGTCAGCCCCTGGGCCTGACCATCATCGGCGGGTTGATCTTCAGCCAGGTGCTGACCCTCTACACCACCCCGGTGGTTTACCTCTATCTCGACAAACTGCGCCATCGCTTCAATCACTGGCGTGGGGTGCGTACCGATGCTGCTCTGGAAACTCCGCTATGACTGACCATTCGCTGTTCAACCTGGCTGCACCCGTGGTCACGGCCCGAGGTTCGCGTTTACTCGGCCTGTCGCTGTGCGTGGCGATGCTCAGTGCCTGCGCCATCGGCCCGGATTACCAACGCCCGACGGCCGCTGCGCCCGCGCAATACAAGGAAGCGGCCGGCTGGCGCCAGGCCAATCCGAGCGATGCCCTGGCTCGCGGTGCCTGGTGGGAACTGTATGGCGACCGGCAGCTCAATGACCTGATCGTGAAACTCAACAGCGCCAACCAGACCGTCGCGCAGTCCGAAGCCCAATACCGTCAGGCCCAGGCCCTGGTTCGCAGTGCCCGTGGGGCGTTTTTCCCCACCGTGGACGTTACCGTCGGCAAAGACCGTTCCAGCCAGGGCACCGGTAGCAGCAGCTCGAGCCTGACCAGTACCTCCAGTGGTATCCGAGACACCTACACCGCCCAGGCCGGGGTCAGTTGGGAGGCCGATGTCTGGGGCAAACTGCGCCGGGGCCTTGAAGCCGATACGGCCAACGCCGAGGCGAGTTTTGCCGATCTGGCGGCGATGCGCCTGAGCCAGCAGTCGGAACTGGTGCAGAACTACCTGCAATTGCGGGTGATCGATGAACAGAAACGCCTGCTTGAAGCGACAGTCGACGCCTATCGACGCTCGCTGGCCATGACTCAAAACCAGTATCGCGCCGGGGTATCCGGCAA
>Ga0213829_1001180_pt1 | contig 19565 bp, 19 predicted proteins | sample MC6MC0896MG_FD_180665 | JGI IMG/M metagenome (GOLD analysis project Ga0213829, IMG submission 180665) | Enriched soil aggregate microbial communities from Iowa State University, Ames, United States - MC6-MC0896-MG | ecosystem: Environmental > Terrestrial > Soil > Unclassified | place: USA: Iowa...
AGGGGTCTATCTTGCTGCAGGGAAGAGCAGCAGAATGGGCAGTAATAAGTTGAATTTACCGCTTGGGAATCAGCGTTTGGGAGGCATAGCGCTTCGAGCGGCGCTGGAATCGAGGCTTAATGTGACCTTCGCCGTCACACGACAGGGAGATTCGCTTCATTGGTTAGCTCCTTTTTCAAAAGATAAGGGTTTAAGAATTCTAGAATACCAGGATGCAAACAATGGCCAGAGTGCTTCGTTAAAAGCGGGGGTAAAGGCTGCGCAAGAAATTGGAGGAGATGGGGTTGTCGTTTTGCTTGCAGATCAGCCGTTTGTGACAACGGGAATGATTAATCGATTAATAGATGAATTTCAAGGGTCGGAGGATTTTATTTCCTATTTGCATAATGGAGTGATGAAACCCCCTGTTCTTCTTACTAGAAGTCTTTTTCCGAGAATTATGGAATTATCGGGGGACCGAGGGGCAAGGAGTTTGCTTTGCGGTGATTGTGAGAATCGTGGGAAACGAATAGAAATGGATGAGGATATTTATTTTTTTGATGTAGATACGATTGAAGATTACCATTTGCTATTGAAAAATGGACCATTCCTATAGATTAGGAGGAATGAATGTGAAGGTTATTGGAAAAAGTGTCATTCGTAAGGAAGCAGTTGATAAGGTGACGGGACGGGCAAATTTTACGCATGACTTTCATACGGTTCCGATGTTATCAGGGAAAATGGTAATCAGTCCCTATGGTCATGCTAAAATTATCAGCATTGATACAATGGAGGCTTGGCAGGTTCCTGGTGTTAGAGCGATTCTCGCCGGTGAACGATTTCCGCTGACAGGAGAAGCAATTCGTGATCACCCGCCGATTGCAGTTGACAAAGTTCGGTACCACGGTGAACCTGTTGCCCTTGTTGTCGCTGATACTCCTGTGCAAGCAAGGAAAGCAGCAGACTTAATTAAGGTCCAATATGAATTGCTGCCGGTTGTTAACTCACCAACTCAGGCATTTCAAAAGGGTGCACCTTTAGTACATGAGCACTTAGGTGAATATAAAAAGGAGGAAGATTCCTTACCGGTTCCTGGCACCAATATCGCTACCCATATAAAAATTCGCAAGGGTAATATGGAAAAGGGCTGGGCAGATAGTGTGACGGTGGTGGAAGCAAGCATCTCATTTGCTCCTTCTGATCACGTTGCAATGGAAACACGGTGTGCAACTGCAGAAATCATGCCGGATGGAATAATCACGATTATGACGTCCTCACAAGCGCCGTTTATGGTCAAAAGATTAATCTCTGATTATTTCGGTATAGATCTGGGGAAAATTATTGTCCATACACCGCTTGTGGGCGGTGCGTACGGCGGCAAGGCTCCCGTTCAGTTGGAGGTGCTTGCTTATTTAGGATCAAAGGCGGTCGGCGGCAAGCCAGTTAAGATATTCAATACGAGAGAAGAGGATATCATAACTTCCCCATGTCATATTGGTTTGGATGCAACAGTTAAATTAGGGGTAAATCGAGATGGGAAAATCCAGGCAGCCGAAATTAGATATTTGTGGGATGGCGGAGCCTATTCTGATAAAGCAATTGATGTCACAAGGTCTGGTGCGGTTGATTGTACCGGGCCTTATAATATTGAAAATGTCTGGTGTGATTCATATTGTATGTATACGAATCATCCATACGCCTCACCATTCAGGGGCTTCAGCCATGCAGAGCTTTCTTTTGCCATTGAACGGACAATGGATTTACTTGCGCAAAAAATAAAAATGGATCCGCTTGAACTCAGATATATCAATGCGATTATGCCGGGTAATACAACACCGACAAGAGTCCTTTTAAATAAAAGTAATGTCGGGAATTTGAGGAAATGTATTGAGAAGGTTAGGGAACTCATTCATTGGGATGAGGGGTCGGTTAAAGAAGTAAACGATCGTTTTATTCGAGTAAAAGGAGTCAGCTGCAGTTGGAAAACTTCGACGATTGACATCGATGCCCCGTCAGGAGTAATCCTGACGTTTAATCGAGATGGAACTATTAATTTAATGTCTGGAGTAGTCGAAATTGGAACAGGAACAAAAACCATCCTGGCTCAAATTCTTGCCGAACGCTTGAAAATGGATGTGGATAACATTTATGTAAAGATGGAAGTGGATACCCAAACGACACCTGAGCATTGGAAGACAGTTGCAAGCAGGGGAACTTTCATGGCAGGAAGGGCTGTGTTAAAGGCGGCAGAAGATGTCCTTGATCAGTTAAAAGAAGTTGCATCATGTGTTCTAAGGGCACCTAAGGAAGATCTAGATGTAGCAGAGAGCCGTGTTTTTTTAAGGGATGATCCATCCATTGGCCTGCATTTTAAAGATATTGGCCATGGCTATAAGTATCCAAATGGCAATTCTATTGGCGGACAAATTATCGGCAGGGGGAGTTATATTTTACGGCATCTTACCCATTTAAATCCGGAAACAGGAGCAGGAAAGCCTGGTCCGGAGTGGACGGTTGCAGCCTATGGGGTTGAAATTGAGTTTGATCGGCGGGATTATACGTATCGGCTAGTAAAAGCATGTACGGTTGTGGATATTGGCAAGGTGATGAATGAAAAGGCAGCACTCGGTCAAGTCATGGGTGCAATGAACATGGGGTTAGCATTTGCAGGTAGAGAGACGTTTTATTTTGATGAGCTGGGCCGTGTGTTGAATCCTCAGCTTCGGACATACCGTCCGCTAAGGTACGGGGAAAATCCTGAATATTTGGTAGGGTTTGTTGAAACTCCTCAGCTTGATGGACCATACGGGGCACGTGGTGTCGGGGAGCATGGCTTGATGGGGATGCCTGGAGCACTAGGCAATGCCTTGTCGATTGCAGCGGGTGTTTCGCTGCGTAACCTGCCGTTAATTCCAGAGCTAATTTGGAAGGCAAAGGAGGCTTTGATGTAATGCTCCCCTTTGATTTTGAATATTATCGGCCGGAAACGTTAAACGAGGCTGTAGAGTTATTTCAATTTTTGGATCAACAGGGCAAGCAGCCGATGTTTTTTTCAGGAGGTACAGAATTAATTACACTTGGGAGAATTAACCTAGCATATACGGAAGCAGTTATTGATATTAAGGACATTTCTGAATGCAAGATGATGCAAGTAAGCGGGGATCAGGTAATTCTTGGCAGCACGCTTTCGCTAACAAAAATTGAAGAAGCGAATCTTTTTCCATTGTTAACAAAAACAGCGAGTGAAGTTGCCGACCATACTGCCCGTGGGAAAATTACCTTGGGCGGCAATATTTGTGCACGAATTTTTTATCGGGAAGCCGTTCTGCCATTTTTACTTGCAGACAGTAAAGTATTACTGATTGGACCTAATGGAAAAAAAATCGTCCCTATTAATGAAATCTTTCAAGGACAATTAGGATTGGAAAAAGGCGAATTTTTGGTTCAAATCGCAACGGAGAATAGATTTATCAGAGCGCCGTTTTTTAGTGTCAAACGCCGCCAGCAGTGGGATACCGGTTACCCCTTGATTACAATTGCAGCTCTAAAAGTAAATCAACAGATTCGTGTTGGTATTAGTGGGTTATGTCCTTTTCCTTTTCGCTCCAAGGAGATTGAAGCTGCTTTAAATAATATAGGACAATCGGCTGAAGCAAGAGTTGCCGGAGCAATTGCTGTTTTACCACAACCGATTTTAGATGATGTCGAGGGATCTGCTGAATACCGTTTATTTGTTTTACGGAATTTGTTCTTTGATTTATTGGTTGCTTTTGATAGAGTGCAGGTTTAATTACTTGGTCTAAGGGGGGAGAGTGGAAACTTGAAAACCTATATGGGTACGTTAAACGTAAATGGAGAAAGTCGGTTGGTTACGGTAAGGTCTGCAGATACCCTTTTATATGCATTAAGGGGGAAGCTTGGCCTGACAGGATCGAAGCCAGGATGTTTAAACGGCGACTGTGGGGCATGTACCGTAATTGTCGACGGATGGCCAATGAAATCTTGTTTGATGTTAGCTGTGGAAGCGGTTGGAAAAAAAGTGACAACGATTGAGGGGCTGCTGGAAACCCCGATTCAGCAAGCCTTTATCGAGAACTTCGCGTTTCAATGCGGTTATTGCACACCAGGGTTTATTATGAACTGCCATTCTTTAATCGAACATCATCCAGATGCTGATGATCCTACTATTAAAGAATGGCTTGAATCGAATATTTGCCGCTGCACGAGTTATATCGAGATTGAACAGGCTGTGAAATCGGTGTTAAAGAAAAAATGAAAAACGCTAAGGTACTGGGCGTTTTTCGCTTTTTTATTATATTTAGCTATATAAACGACCGAATAGGTGAAATTACTAGAGTTCCGGTCGTTAAGAAGCCTCATAAGCGACCGGATTCATTTTTCTTGCTAACCTGGATGCTTTAACCCTTGGTAGAAAATAAATTCTCTTTATTAAAATTTACCTTCAAAAAAATATTTCACCATTAGGTTCCCATTTAAACTACAGTGACATACATGGAATCGTAGATTTGTCATAAAGAGATTTTTTAATTTTTTTCCTTATTTGAATTTTTAATTTATAATAAATGAGGATGTGGTAGGTTCACATCCTTTAGGAAATAGAATAATGAATAGGGGGGTCTACAAATGGAACAGAAAGTAGCTGATCCAGCATTACAGAAGGCATTGGAACAATTTAACCTGTTAGATGAAAAAATTACTCATTTTTCAAGTATTATTGGTTTAGCGGACTGGGATCAAAAGGTTATGGCACCAAAAAAAGGAAGGAATATATTTGCTAAGGCAAGTGGAACGTTGCGTACGGAAGTATTTAAACTATCTGTATCACAGGAAATGGGCGACTTATTAGAAACGCTTACTTCTGCTGAAAATGGAGAAAAATTAGATGAGGTCACAAAGGCAAGGGTAAGGGAGTATAAAGAATACTACCAGAAATCCAAAAGCATTCCGGCCGACCTTTTTCAGGAATACAGTATCTTAACGGCGCAAGCAAATGATGCATGGGAAGAAGCACGAGAAAACAACGATTTTTCCCGCTACCTTCCATCTTTGGAGAAAATTGTTGAATTTAAGCGGAAATTCGCTGAAATTTATGGCTATGATGAGCATCCATACGATGCCCTGCTTGATGAATTTGAGCCGGGTTTAACAGTGAAGAGACTAGATCCTTTATTTGCTAAATTAAGAGAATCAAGTGTAAATTTATTAGAACGTATTAAGAAAAATGGAAAGCCGACACAAGTTGGGGTGTTTGAACAACCATTTGATATCGAGAAACAAAAAGAATTTAATCGTTTCATCCTGCCAATCATTGGTTTTGATATAGAGGCAGGGCGCCTGGACGAAACCGTGCATCCATTTGCCCAAACAGTTAACATTGGGGATGTTCGCTTGACAACCCGCTATTTAGAAAAAAATGTCCGCTCGGCCCTTTTCGGAACAATTCATGAAGCAGGGCATGGAATATATGAGCAGCACGTAAATCCAGAATATGAGGAATCAGTTCTTCAGAGTGGTGCTTCATTTGGGATACATGAATCACAATCAAGATTTTTGGAAAATATGGTCGGACGCAGCAAGGAATTCTGGAAGTTCTTTTATCCTAAGCTGCAAGAATATTTCCCTGCGCAATTAGCAAATGTTTCAGTTGAGGAATTTTATCGTGCGGTAAATACGGTTGAGCCTTCGTTTATCCGTGTGGAGGCAGATGAGCTTACCTACAATTTGCACATTATGCTAAGATATGAAATTGAAAAAGCATTAATTGGCGGAGAGATTGAGGCTAAGGACTTGCCTGAAATTTGGAACCAGAAAATGCAGGATTATCTTGGAATTATACCAAACACGAATACTGAAGGTGTTCTCCAGGATGTACACTGGTCCTTTGGCGGCATCGGCTATTTCCCATCCTATTCATTAGGAAATCTCTATGCAGCCCAAATACTTCAAACTATTCAAAAGGATCTTCCTGATTTCTATAACTATATTGAAAATGGCCAGTTTGACCTGATTCAAGTATGGTTAAAAGAAAAAATTCACCAGTTTGGTAAGCTTTATACACCGAATGAATTAATCATTAAGGTCACTGGTGAGGAATTAAACGCAGATTATCTTGTTGAATATCTTGAGAAAAAATATTCAGAGGTATATGAATTATAAAGTGAAACTTCAATCAGTTGTTTTTTTTTCTATCCCCCCACTTATCCTATGTCTTAAAGTGGGGATTACTGCCAGTTAATGCTTGATAAATCTTTCAAACTAACATTGACATCTGATTAAAAGTATAATATATTGTAAGTAATTAAATATTTCCTTTTTAAAGGGGAGTAGCTGCTACAATAAAGTCGTCATTTCGAGAATTGATTTCTCCGGCTTTATTGGCAACATTGACGTTGTTAGCAAGACCTTTACTTTACTGTAAAGGTCTTTTTGTGTGTTTTTAATAGGCCTTTACTGTATACAGTAAAGGCCTATTTTTATGGCAATTAGGGAGTATTTATTAAAACATATCAAATTTTTTAGGAGGAATGATTAATGGATTTTACTCTTTTACTGGAATACGGATGGGTTTTAGTAATCTTGGTGGCTTTAGAAGGGCTTTTGGCAGCAGATAATGCCCTGGTCCTTGCGATTATGGTGAAACATTTACCTGAAGAAGAGCGAAAAAAGGCGTTGTTTTACGGTCTTGCTGGAGCATTTATCTTCCGCTTTGCGTCATTGTTTGCGATTTCGTTCCTTGTTGATGTGTGGCAGGTTCAAGCAATAGGGGCTCTATATTTATTATTCATGGCGGGTAATCATATTTTCCGGAAGGTTGTAAAAGGAAAAACGGAGCAGAAAGAGGAAAAGGAAAATCGCAAAATTAGCGGCTTTTGGACGACGGTATTCAAGGTGGAATTAGCAGATATTGCCTTTGCAGTTGACTCTATTCTTGCAGCCGTAGCGATGGCGGTTGTACTTCCAGACACACCGCTTCCAAATATCGGCGGGCTTGATGGCGGTAAATTCTTAGTTATTTTTGCAGGCGGTATTATTGGCTTAATCATTATGCGTTTTGCAGCTAACCAGTTTGTTAAGCTGCTAGAGAGAAGACCTGGTCTAGAAATCGCTGCCTTTACGATTGTCGGCTGGGTTGGTGTTAAACTAGCAGTTTATACACTTTCACATCCTTCGTTAGGGATTCTAAGTGAGGAATTTGCCCATTCAACCGAATGGAAGATAAGCTTTTACGTCGTGCTTGTTGGCATAGCGGCAGCGGGCTGGTTTTTCTCAAAAAACAAAACAGATGAATCAGTGAAAAATAAACCGAAAGTTTCATAATTTTTAAGGATATTTTGTTAAGCAATTCTTCCTAAGAGGAGGGATTGCTTTTTCAATTTAATAAACATTAGTTATAACCACAACTCAAAACTTATACCAAAAGCTTCCGATTTAAGAAATTTTTAATATTTCATTAATAGTATGTTTAGTTTGATTGTCTATTCTTATCATGTAACAACAAAATGCTTAGAAGGAGGAAGAAAAATGAATAAGAAGGTGCTAGCTACAGTGGGAGTTAGTGGATTATTAATGGCAGGAGGTGTTTTATCTGCTTCAGCATCCACATCTGGATATGACCTATTCAAAACGGCTGTTAAGAAAACACATACCATCAACAGTTTTACTGCTCATACCTCAGCGTTATTAACGGATAATGGTAAAGAAATTTACCAGGTTGATTCCTTGAACACCCTAAATGTAAAGGATGAATCCGGAAATAGCAAGGTAAGTGTTACAAATGGCGGTAAAACGACAAATGTAGATTATTTTACAAACGATAATCAGACGGTCTTTAAAAGCAGTAAGGATGATACTTACTATGTAAAACAAGAAAGCGAGCAAAAGAAAGAGTTTAAGCAAAAGGAGCATAAAGATGAAAATCTCTCCCCAAAAATGCAAAAAGATGTTGAGGCGATCTTTGATGCTGTAACAAAAAATTATCAGGATAAGATTACAACAAACGATCTAGCGAATGGGAATACAGAGCTTCAGCTTGATCTTTCTAAAAATCAAATACCTGCTGTTGGACAGGCTGTTGTGTCTTTCTTCCTTAAGAATATCGACCAACAGCATGAACATATGGACAAAGCGGAATTCGGTTCATTACAGTTTGCTGATCTAAAGCCACAGCTTCCACAACTAAATAATAACATAAACGTATCCCGTGTAGTCTTAAAAGGCGTAGTGGATAAGAATGAATACTTAGTCGGTCAAGAAGCTACTATTTATGTTTCCGGTGATGATGTAAATGGTACGCACCATGACCTTGTATTAAAGCTTACAAACAAATTCGATCAGTTAAACAATTCAAAAGTAACAAACATTGATTTGACAGGCAAAAAGATAGTCAAAGTACAGGATAAGCATGAGGGTCATGAAGATTAAATTGCTAAGGTAAAAATGATTACCGATGAGGCAGATGGACTATTTCCTCTGCCCTCGGTTCTAAACATTGAAAAATTCAAGGGGAAAACTTGTTTATATAAATCTGCAATAAAAAGGAGTGAGATGTGTGCCAGTTCTCGAACTGCAAAACGTAACAAAGCAGTATAAAAATGGGCGTGGTGTTGAAAATATTAGTTTTTCCATAGAACAAGGTGAAATTTTCGGGTTATTAGGACCAAATGGTGCCGGGAAAACAACGTTGATGAAGTGTATTGTGGCATTAAGTCGTCCTGATCAAGGGAAAATAATGATTAATGGGTATAATGTTATCGAAAATTATGAACAAGCGATGCTACCGGTGGGAACACTAATTAGCGGGGTCGAAGCATTTGATTATCTAACGGCATATGAAAATCTCTTGTTAGCGTCCAGACTGTATCCATCTCTTGAAAAAGAGAGAATTGATGAAGTACTTCACTGGGTGGGAATGGAAGCTCACAAGCATGAAAAGGTGAAATTCTTTTCTACAGGAATGCGGCAGCGTTTATATTTAGCAGCTGCATTACTTTCCAAACCATCTTTTGTTATTCTAGACGAACCAACAAACGGTCTCGATATTGAAGGGAAGCTTGATTTTCTGGAGCTAATTAGCTGGTTAGCAAAGGAGAGAGGTGTTACCTTTATCCTCTCCACTCACTTGATTGATGAGGTCGAGCGTTTATGTAATCGAATCGCTATTCTATCAAAGGGGAAAATCATTGGCGAGGTGGCTAGAAATCAATTAGCGGAAGGGCAGACCTTTGAAACCTTTTATATGAACAACATTCGTAAAGGGAAGGAAGTGAACCAAAATGATGAACTTACAAAATGAATGGACCAAGTTATTACGAAAAAAATCAACCATTGTGTTGTTTTGCCTCTCAGCATTATTCCCTTTACTAGTTGGGCCTGCTATTCAAATGATGCAAAGCAAGTTTGGTTTCACCGCATTTGATGGGGAGTCTTTCCCACTTGTGATATTAAGTTTAGCCGTAACCTTTTACCTGCCTTTATTATTGGCCCTTTGCGTCAGTGATATGTTTGCAGGGGAACAAGAGCAAAAGACACTATCCTTCCTCCTTGTCCGTCCACTTTCACGGTTCAAGCTATTTACTTCCAAGATTGTCTGTAGTGGCATTTATTTATTGTCGCTAATAATTTTAATCTGTCTTTCTTCATTAATAACGGGGGCAATTTGGCTTGAGAACTTCACATTTAGTGGTTTAGTAGTAGGTTTATTATCGTTTTTGTTATCATGGTTTCCATTAATGGCAATGGGAATCCTTTTGGTTTTCCTTGCTCAATGGGTTGATTCGAGCAGCAAGGCATTAACATTCTCTATCCTTCTATACTTAGTAATGATTGTCCTAACTTATCTTTTACCTGCCATTGCCGAGTGGCTCCCGGTATATGATAATACCTGGTATCAACGCTGGATCAATAATGGGTTAAATATCGCAACTTTTGGTAGAACCCTTTATCTTTTATCATTTTGTGCATTATTCTTCACACTAGGCTATTATAAGTTTAGTCAAAAAGATTTTTAATGAAGAAAGTAGTGGAATAGATGTCCATTCGTTTAAGACTTTTATTATCCAATCTCGCAATGATACTCGTTCCCATCTTTTTTGTTCTCTTATCCGCACTTTTAGTAGCCTTACTTTTTAGAGGGGATATTAAAGAATTGCGAAACATCTACCTCCCGCCGGAGCATTATGATCATATTACTGAAAAAAATCAATTATTACTTGATCTACACAAAGAAACAATGAAAAACCCAGGAACATTTTTGGATCAAACCTATTTAAAGAAGATTGACAGTAAATTAAATAATACTAGTGGCACCTCATTAGCAGTGAGAAAAGGAAAGCAAATGATTTATTTACCTGCTAATTTAAAAGGATTAGAAATGGATGAACTGCCCCCATTTGGTTTCTTTGGCGAAGTGGACCCGGTTGAACGAATTGATCATCAATTTATCTCAATAAAAAAACTTGATTTTTTCTATCCTGATGGTGATGAAGGATCATTGTTCTTTGTAACAGATGCCAGCAGGTTTGCCAGATTTGTACGGACCTCCTTCCCCATTTTATTTATTGGATTGATCATTGTCCTAATCGGTACAAATGGATTGTTGACCTACTATGTGTCAAGAAGTATCATTCGCCCGATTCGTGGATTACAAAAGGCTGCCAAGCGAATGAAAGAAGGTGACCTGACTCTTCCAATTCCCGTAAAATCCAAAGATGAAATGGGCCAGCTTGCACAAGGGTTCGAAGAAATGAGAGTTAGGTTAAAAGAATCGATTGAAAAACAGCTCGCTTATGAGGAAAATAGGAAAGAACTAATCGCCAATATATCTCATGATTTAAAAACACCGATTACGACCATTAAAGGATATGTGGAAGGGATAAGGGATGGCGTAGCCAATAGCCCTGAAAAAATCGACCGTTACATTCAAACGATTCATTCGAAATCAATCGAATTGGATCATATGATTGATGAACTTTTTTTATACTCAAAACTAGACTTACAGCGGCTTCCATTTAATTTTGAAAAAATTCATTTTGATCACTACCTGCAGGATTTTGTGGAGGAGCTTCGCTTCGATATGGAGGAAAAGAGGGTTGAAATTAACTTACACATAGAAAAAAATGGTGATTATCTCATCATAGGGGACCGTGAGCATTTGAAACGGGTGATCACCAATATTGTCGATAATTCTTTGAAGTATATTGATAAACCGGACAAAGTGCTTTCTTTTCAATTATCCACAGTAGATACTTATGTTCTTTTCAAAATGACTGACAATGGCCCAGGGATTGCAGAAGAGAATATATCCATGATCTTTGACCGCTTTTATCGTGTTGATATGGCACGGAGAATGGAAAATGGTGGAAGTGGACTGGGGTTATCCATTGCGAAGCGAATTATCGAAGAACATCATGGTTCCATCTGGGCAGAAAGCCAAGAAGGACAAGGGACAACTATTTCTTTTACGTTAAATAAAGCGGGTGAAGATAAGTGAAAAGCATCTTAATTATTGAGGATGATAAGAGTATTGCCGAGCTTGAACGGGATTACTTAGAAATAGAGGGGTTTTCGGTTGAGATTGCTTTAACAGGTGATGATGGCTTAAAAACAGCTTTATTTGAAAGGGTCGACTTGGTACTGCTCGATCTTATGCTTCCAGGGCTTGATGGCTTTCAAATCTGCAAAGCAATCCGAACCGAAAAGGATATCCCAATCCTTATGGTTTCTGCCAAAAAAGAAGACATTGATAAGATCCGTGGTTTAGGATTGGGGGCAGATGATTATATTGTTAAGCCATTTAGTCCAAGCGAGTTGGTAGCAAGGGTGAAGGCGCATCTATCTCGTTACCAAAGACTAATTGGAAGGGAATCCTATAATGACAATATTATGATTCGGGGTCTTCAGATTGATCAGGCTTCTAGACGGGTTTATGTCAATAACCAAGAGGTGGTTTTCACTACAAAGGAGTTTGATGTACTAACCTTTTTGGCTCTCCATCCAAATTATGTATATAGTAAAGAGCAGTTATTTGAAAAGCTATGGGGCTTTGATTCATTAGGTGAGATTTCAACTGTTACCGTGCACATTCGGAAAATTCGCGAAAAGATTGAAACCGATCCTTCCAATCCACAATATATCGAAACTGTATGGGGGGCTGGGTATCGGTTTAAAGGATGAAGCAAGGGGACGGTTCTTTTGCTTCATTAGGGACCCAGTACTCAAAGTAGCGGGAAACTGACACCTATATAAGAAATATCATTCAAACAATTAATCTTCAATTAAGAAAAAGAGAAATTCTTCAAAAAGGTAGGTAGATTATGTCACATTTTATTCAGTCCATCTTTGATTTGCTTTCAGGCCTTGGTTATCTAGGCATTACCCTTGGCTTAATGATCGAAATTATTCCAAGTGAGATCGTCTTAGCCTACGGTGGTTATTTGGTTTCTATCGGAAAAATTTCATTCATCGGGGCAGTGGTCGCTGGAACAATAGGGGGGATTATCGCCCAGTGGTTTCTGTATTGGTTAGGGAGATATGGTGGAAGACCTATCCTCGATAAATACGGAAAGTATTTGCTGATCAAACCACATCATATTGATCATGCCCAACAATGGTTCAGCAAATATGGGTCAGGCGTTATTTTTACAGCACGTTTTATTCCTTTTGTAAGACATGCCATTTCCATTCCTGCTGGTATTGCCCGGATGTCTTTTTCAAAATTTAGTATTTATACCATTGCCGCAATCATTCCATGGTCGATTCTCTTTCTCTATCTTGGGATGACCCTGGGAACGAAATGGGATCAAATTAATCAAGCTGCAAAACCATTTGTTACACCTGCAATAATAATCGCCATCATTTTTACCCTTTGTTATTTCGTTTATAAATGGAAATTTAAAAAATGAAAACAAATAGCTAATGTATCGGAAGAACATTAGATTATCAAAATTCAGGAACTGGTATAGCTTAAAAAATCCTTCTGTCCTCTACCTGACTAAGACGACAGGGACGTGCTACTAGGTTCAACAACTGAATAATTTTATATTAAACTGATTTAGACTTGCTTAAAATGTCCAGACCCTCAGCAAAATCACAAAATACAGTTAAAAACAAACATAATTACTGTATTTCTTGGCTGAGGGATGGATTGCTTTTTAAGTAAGCCTTTTTTTGATTTAGGGAGAAGGATATGGTAGAGATATTATTGTTATAACACGGTACTATATGGTATGTTTTAAAGACGCTACAAATTCACATTGAGAGGATCTTGTCATGAATCTTAAATTACATCTAATTATCGCTTTCATCATAAGTTTAGTCTGCGTTCTTGGCTTCGGATTAATCACGTTGTTCATAAGTGACCATAAAATCATTGATTTTGATAGGAATGTAATAGCAGCTATCCAAGGACTTGAATCGCCATTTTTAACAAAAGTGATGAAATTTTTTACCTTTATTGGTTCTACTCCATTTGTTATTATTCTAAGCATCATTTTAATAGTTTTCCTTTATAAAGTACTGCATCATCGTTCAGAATTAATATTATTCGTTTCTGCGATTATAGGTTCAGCAGTACTAAACCAAATTTTAAAACAGGTTTTCCACCGTGCTCGTCCTAATTTCCATCGTTTAATTGATATTTCAGGGTATAGTTATCCAAGTGGGCATGCTATGAATGCCTTTACTGTTTATGTAATTATTTCGTTCTTGCTTTGGCGCCATATTTCAAGTAAGTGGGGAAGAAGCATCTTGATCATTTTTAGTGGTTTTATGATTTTGGCGATTGGGACGAGCAGAATCTATTTAGGTGTCCATTATCCAAGTGATATTATTGGCGGATATTTAGCGAGCGGATTTTGGTTAACGGTTGCAATTTGGTTTTTCCAATTTTACCAAGAAAAGAGTTATAATAAGAAATATAAAAGCGGAAACTAATGGTTGGTATCTTATTGACCTAAAGCTCTGCTAATTGAATTTGGAGTGATACATATTATTAGAAACAGTATTCCTAACCTTTTTACCCTTGCTAATTTATTTTTTGGCTTTTTATCTGTCATGTATTCAGCGCAAGGGGATTACAAGAATGCCGCCATATTAATCTTAATTGGTATGATGCTCGACAGCATGGATGGCCGCATTGCCAGAATGCTTCGTGTGGAAAGTGATCTGGGAAAAGAACTTGACTCTTTGGCAGATATCGTCACCTTTGGAGTTGCGCCAGCAATGATGGCCTATTATTCCTATTATTCCTCTTTTGGTGTAGTCGGAATGGCGGTTGCTGGACTTTTTCCATTATTCGGAGCGTATCGGCTGGCACGATTCAACATTAATGCCGTGAAATCGTCGTTGAAGTATTTTACAGGCGTTCCGATTACGGCAGCGGGTGGTTTGTTAACACTTTTGACACTGTTTCATGGAAAGATGCCTGGTTTCATCTTTGTCATCGCCTTTTTCTTACTTTGCTATTTGATGGTTAGTACGATTAAAATTCCGAGTTTGAAGGATATCCCACTCCCTAAATACGGCATTATCATTACACTTTTTTTAGGTTACGCAATTTATCTTGTCTTCAAAAAGGAACAGTATCGCTTTCCATATTTCATCTATATAGCCATTCCGCTGTATATTGCTTTCATCGGGTACCGATTTGTGCGGACAAAAAGGAAAAATAGTTCAAAATAAGAATGGGTGTCAGGCACCATGTGAAATTTTCACATGGTGCCTGACACCTTTTTTACTATTTTCACTATTTTTTTCTATATTCAATTGATATGACCCAAATGGATCCTGCGACAGTACGGCTGCGATGAGTTAGCTGAATATTATTCTGATTATATGGGATATGTAGTCTTCGCCTTCATTAAAGTGTATGAACAAATAGAGTTGAAGGGCGGCCTGGATGTCACCAATATTTCATTACTTATAATTGTCTATTTTTGCATAATCGTGGGATAATAATTAGGAATACATAGAAAGAGGAGAGCACAAAATGAAGGTTAAAATTAATCGAAATGCTGCAAAAGCTTTGAAAAAAATGATGGAACAAGAAGAGGCACAAGGGAAGCTATTCCGAGTTTACGTTACAAACATCCACGGTGATCATGCGCACTATGATTTGAAGCTTGATACACCAACTGAAAATGATGAAGTGGTCAAAAGCGATAAGGAAATTGACTTTATTCTCGATAAAAACAATGAGTATCTTGATGGTGTGTGGATACAGTTTTTCCATGTCCCAAAAGAGGAATGGCTGATTACCAATCCTTCAAAAGGCGGACACCACCATCATCATTAAAGAAAAGCGCAAGCGCCTTGCTTAAGGGCTTACACCCCGAGCCCCTAGGCACTTGAGCAGGATCATTCTCTAAGTCGATATTTATAGTATCCTATCTTTTTAAATAAGAAAACACTTGGGGCGTTTGCTGCCAAGTGTTTTTTTAATCTTTATTTTCAAAATACTTGAAATTGTTCACATATATTTCATATAATCCTATTATTGCTATCTTAGAAAAAAGGAGATTATTTATGATTCGGCGTTTCTTTTCTTATTACCGCCCGCACAAACGGCTGTTCATATTAGATTTCAGTAGTGCAGTTGTAGTTGCTGTTCTTGAATTAGCCTTCCCGCTGGCGGTTAGTTGGTTTATTGATGAATTGCTGCCTGGGGGGGATTGGCAGGCGATTGTCACGGTGAGTATCGGACTTTTCCTTGTTTACTTATTAAGTACCTTCCTACAATTTATTGTGAATTATTGGGGCCATAAGCTTGGGATTAATATTGAAAGCGATATGAGGCAAGAACTGTTTGAACATGTCCAAAAGCAATCGTTTCGCTTTTTTGACAATACGAAAACGGGGCATATCATGAGCAGAATTACCAATGATCTGTTTGATTTAGGCGAACTTGCTCACCATGGACCAGAAGATGTCTTTATCGCCATGATGACCTTTATCGGTGCATTTTGGATTATGCTGACAATCAATGTGAAGCTCTCTCTTGTTGCCATTCTAATCCTGCCATTTTTGATTCTCCTTGTAGTTGTCTGTAATTTAAAAATGAACAAAGCGTGGAGTCAAATGTATTCGAGCATTGCAGACGTAAACGCACGTGTAGAGGATAGTGTTTCCGGAAGTCGAGTGGTTCAATCCTTCACAAATGAAGAGTTTGAGATTGCCAGATTTAAAAAGAATAATCAAAAATACCGTGGCGCCAAACTGGGTGGATATCGTGTCATGTCCTACTGTCTGTCAGGGATTTATATGATGACAAGGCTAATCACGATTGTCGTCCTTGTCTATGGAGCTTGGTTGAGCTTCACTGGACAGCTAACCTATGGGGAATTAGTCGGATTTGTCCTTTATGTCAATGTCCTCTTTAAACCAATTGATAAAATCAGTGCGATTATGGAGTTATATCCAAAAGGAATGGCTGGATTCAAACGTTTTATCGAGCTGATTGATTCAGAACCGGAAGTAAAGGATACAGAGGATGCAGTAGAGATCGCATCACTTAAAGGAAATATCGTATTTAAAGACGTGTCTTTCTGTTACGACAGGCATAAATCTGTCTTGGAAAATATAAATATAGATATTCGTTCAGGTGAGACTGTAGCATTTGTAGGTCCGTCAGGAGCAGGCAAAACAACGATTTGCTCCTTGATTCCGAGATTTTATGATGTTAATGACGGAGGCATCTATATTGATGGCCTTGATATCCGAAATATGACGAAAAAATCATTGCGTTCCCAAATCGGCATTGTTCAACAGGATGTGTTTCTGTTTACAGGGACACTTCGTGAAAATATCGCATATGGCAAACAACATGCAACTGATAAGGAAATTGCCGAGGCTGCACGTCGTGCCCATCTCGAAAAATTTATTACTTCACTGCCGGACGGTTATGAGACCCAAATTGGGGAACGAGGCTTAAAGCTCTCCGGCGGTCAAAAACAGCGGATTGCTATTGCCCGAATGTTTTTAAAAAACCCACCTATCTTAATCTTGGATGAAGCTACGTCAGCTCTTGACACGGAAACTGAAATGGTGATTCAAGAAGCGTTGACCGAGCTTGCTCAAAACAGAACCACCCTTATTATTGCCCACAGGCTGGCGACCATTCGTAACGCTGATCGGATTGTCGTTGTAACAGAGCAGGGAATTGCCGAAGAAGGACGTCATGATGAATTAATTGAACAGGGCGGTATTTTTGCTAACCTTCACCGTGTTCAATATCAGCAGCAATAATGGTATATAAGGATCCTGTAAATAAATATTACAGGGTCTTTTTCGTCCAAAACTGATTATAGATGGTATCTTTGAAAAATGGAAATTAAAAGTGTACTCTTAATAAGTGAAAGTGAGAAAGGAGATATTTTTTACATATGGATAATTTCAAAAATGATCTTGACATCAAATTAGTTGCACTTGATATGGATGGAACACTTTTAAATAATAAAGGACAGATATCTGAAGCGAATCGTCAGGCAATAAAAGCCGCCCAGGAAAAGGGGATATATGTCGTTCTAAGTACCGGACGTTCTTTAACGACCTGTCGAGAACATGCTGATGCACTGGAGCTCACATCCTATTTGGTAACGGTAAATGGCAGTGAGATCTGGGATGAAAAACGGGAATTGGTCGAAAGGAACCTGGTGCAAGCGGAATTAATAGAGTGGATGTGGGGACTCACAAAACAGCATAAAACAAAATTTTGGGCGATCAGCACGGAGCGGAATTGGCATGATGAAATGCCGGAGAACATCCATAATATGGAATGGTTAAAATTTGGATTTAATATTGATGATGATGCAACTCGAGAGCTCATATTAAAAGAATTAGAGGAAAAGGGTGAATTCGAGTTAAGTAATTCGACCTTGAAGAATATAGAGGTCAATCCACATGGAATTAATAAAGCGAAAGGACTGGGTATTGTCTGCAGCCGACTCGGTATCGAAATGAAACATGTAATGGCCGTGGGTGACAGTCGAAACGATTTAATGATGATCAAAGAGGCTGGACTTGGTGTAGCAATGGGAAATGCTCAAGATGTAGTGAAGGCGGCAGCAGACTGGGTTACAGCATCAAATGAAGACGATGGCGTGGCAAAAGCAATCCACAAATGGGTTCTTTGAAGTCTTAACTAAAAGAGAAAAATTTACTTTTTGTGGAATCGGAATGGTATATGACAATAACATATTGGTAAAAATAATTGAGCAAGTATATTTTGCAAAATCATGTAATTGTTACATGCTAGGAGGCTACAAAGAAATGGAACATGGTAAAGTAAAATGGTTTAACGGTGAAAAAGGGTTTGGATTCATTGAGCGTGAAGGCGGAGATGATGTATTCGTTCATTTCTCAGCTATTCAAGGCGAAGGATATAAAACCTTAGATGAAGGTCAAGAGGTTACATTTGAAATTGAAAATGGACAACGTGGACCACAAGCGGTAAACGTTCGTAAATCATAAGACCTGCCAATGAAACAGACTCTAATAATTGTTAGGGTCTGTTTTTTTGTGGCAAAAGAGGATGACTCAAAAGGGTCACACCTTTTGAGTCATCCTCTTGAAAGATTATTAAACACCCATTTTTCTCCGTGTATTACTTACTTTTTTGGTCTGCTGGCTTTTCATCTTTTTAGCACTTTGTGTATTACTTGAAGTGGAAATCCCTGAAGCGGTCTTATTTTTTTTATTTTCAAGCTGCTGCTTCATCGCTTCCTGTAAACTAATTTTCTTTTTTGGCTCTTCATTTAGGTTTGATTGATTTGATTCACTCATATTAATCCTCCTATAAATAGTATTACGTACAGTATAATCTATTTTTTTAGTTTGGAAAAATCACTCCTCTTAATTATATTGAAATTTTTAGGACGTTATTTCTTAATTTTGGAATAACGTCCTAAATTTTTAATACCTATGTAATAGTGGTCTCATGTTTTTATTAATAATCAATGCTAAATTAAAATAATTATAATTTACTATTGATTTTAATAAAATTCATATTATAATTTAGTTAATGTTTTAAAAAATAGTTTACGAGGTGATCAAATGAGTAATGATAACAAACATTTAACAACTGGAAACGGAGCACCAGTCGGTGATAATCAAAATTCAATGACAGCTGGTTCTAGGGGACCAACTTTAATTCAAGATGTCCATTTACTAGAAAAATTGGCGCACTTTAACCGTGAGAGGGTGCCGGAGCGGGTAGTACACGCAAAGGGTGCCGGAGCACATGGTTATTTCGAAGTGACGAATGATATGTCCCAATATACTAAGGCAAAATTGTTTAATGGGATTGGTAAGCGCACCCCAATGTTTATTCGCTTTTCAACTGTTGCGGGGGAACTTGGTTCTGCTGATACGGTTCGTGATCCTCGCGGCTTTGCTGTGAAGTTTTATACTGAAGAAGGCAACTATGATCTGGTTGGTAATAACACACCTATTTTCTTTATACGTGATGCGATAAAATTCCCGGATTTCATCCATACACAAAAAAGGGATCCAAAAACCCATTTAAAAAATCCAACTGCTGTTTGGGATTTCTGGTCCTTATCACCTGAATCCTT
>Ga0213829_1001181_pt1 | contig 19564 bp, 15 predicted proteins | sample MC6MC0896MG_FD_180665 | JGI IMG/M metagenome (GOLD analysis project Ga0213829, IMG submission 180665) | Enriched soil aggregate microbial communities from Iowa State University, Ames, United States - MC6-MC0896-MG | ecosystem: Environmental > Terrestrial > Soil > Unclassified | place: USA: Iowa...
CAATCGTATAGTCTTTGTCCTTCCCGCAGGAAAGGAGCATAAGTGCCAGAAAACCTGAAAAAATACAACGTCCAATCTTATGAAATGAAAGCCAGATGCTGCATTCCGCTATAATGATGTTAATTGTTCTCATTGTTTTATCTACTATTTTGTGTACTTCTCTTTAGCTTTAATATCCAATCTCTAATCCTTCATCCATCGATAACTGACTCCGCCCATAATTACCCTGCCCGGCTGGCCCAAAAGGTAGCGGCTGGTGAAATTGAATAGGTTGTCGCCGATCAGACGAAAGGTTAATCTTCGGTTCATTAGACTTTTTTCGACCGTCATATTCACAAGTGTATGGTAGGGGATAAAGATGTCATATTTGTCAATGAATTGATTGCCGTTATTCTCCTGAAAGGGTGTTTTTCCACGGAAATTGATGCGGGCATTGACGTTTACTCCCCAAGGTTTATATTCGTATTGGGCTTTGAAATTGAACATATGGCGCGAACGGTCCTCAATTCCCCAATAGTCTGATTTTTTACTTTGCCGATAGAGGTCGGTTGCCGCATCATTGATTTGGTTATAGGGGTAATTGCCAGCTGCAATGCTATCCAACACACTGAGATCTTTGGCAATAAGGTATTGATAACCCATGGACAATTGTAGATCTTTGGTCGCCTGATAGGTCATGGAGACTTCAAAACCTTTGTTCATCGCTTTCGGTAAATTACGGTAACTGTAGATCTGTGCGATGCTAGTACCGTTACCTACACTGACGGTATTGATCTGATTGTTGATGCGGTGATAGAAAAGGGAGAAATCTGCCTGAAATTTCTTTGAAGGATTCCAGGTTAGTCCGATATTGTTGGACAGGCTAGTCTCGGCCTTTAGGTTGCCGGCGACTAAATTCAGCATATAGCTGTTCTTATAACTCAATTCGCCCGCCTGGTCCATGGCGGCAATAACGTCGGCTACCCGTTCGCTTCCCACAACTAGATAGTTGGCGGCTGGGTTGAAGAAGACCTGATAGCGCATCTTGTAGTCTGGTGCTTTGAATCCTGCACCAAGGCCGCCTTTGACCAATAAGGTTGGACTGATGTGGTATTGCAAACCCAAGCTTGGACTCAAATGTCCGTTATAGACGTTGGTTTGATCATAGCGCAAGCCTAATGTCGTCAGCAAACGGTCAATCGGTTTCCATTCCGTCTGAAGATAGACAAATGCGCTGTTCAATGAGCGTTTGGCATCCAGGTCCTGATTGTCCATTTGCTCTACACTGCCACCTATTCCACCGGTGAACTTAAGTTGTTGCACCGGACTGTAGGCAAATTGTTGTTCGATGCGATGTACATTTTGGCCAAATTCTTCAGCGCTGGCCAAAACCCCTTGTTGCAGCCACTGTGCCGCAATCTGAGAATGGAATCTGGAAAAGTAATATCGTGTCATGCTACGCAGGCCCGAATCAAAATTGTGGTCGTAGCTGGCCGATAGATTAATGTCCTGATCTTTTTGTTTATCCTGTAGCGTTCTATCCTCCGACCAGGCATTGATCATTTCGGATTCACGCGCTGCAAATCGACCCGTGATGCCCAGTGTTCCAAGTTTACTGGTGCGGTAGCGTACCCGTCCCTGAAAGCTATAGTTGGTATAGGGGGGGAAGGTTGTACTTTTCGAGTTGAGGTATTGTTTGTCGGTATTGAAACCATCCGTACGGTAATAGTTGCCGGAGACAACAGCGCTGCCGCGCTGATTGGAAAATGGTGTTTCGCCCTCTATCGTTGCATCGACCGTATTTAATGTGCCGTAGAGTAGCGAAGCATGTGCTTGGGGGGTAATGGCGCCATGGCGAGTAATAATATTAATGGCACCACCAAGTGCATCGCTGCCGTATAAACAGGACGATGCTCCCTTAATGATCTCAATGCGTTCGATATTGGTCACTGAAATACGTGAAAGGTCAAAATTGCCACTATTACGGCCAAGCATAGGCTGCCCGTCGACCAAGACCATGACATAGTTGCTGCTAAACCCCTGAATTTGCACACCTACAGCTCTGGAGCCACCTGCAATATCGTTCACAATGGCAATACCGGTCTGCTCTTTCAGCACTTCGTCTAACCTCCTACTTCCCATCAGTTCAATCTCTCTCTTGGTAATGACCTTGACCGGCATAGCTGCATTTTCAGCTTTGATCAAGTTATCAACGGCTTCCAATTTGCGGTTGACCTCAACCTCGTCGATCTGACGGTTATCTGTTTGTAAAGTGATTGTGAGTTGCTGGTTTTTATCCGTCAAATCTACAAATTGACGCAGCTCCTTATAGCCTAATGCTTGCGCGACAAGTTCATAACGGCCCGCATAAAGTTTATTAAATTGAAATCTCCCGGCTGTATCGGTCTTGAAAGCGTATTTATCCGGATACAAATAGACGGTCGCATTGGTTATTGCATTGTTTGACTCGTTTTTTAAAGTTCCGGAAATCTTCCATTTTTCCTGGGCTTGCACAACATAAATTTGGCAGGCACATAAGGTGATTATCGTATTTATTCGAATAGAAGAGAGGCTTTTAAACACTATTTTTATTTTTAATCATTCTAAATAATGTTACAAAAAAAGGCAATACTATTGGATTTTTCTATATGCAAATTGTCATAAATTCTATTTAATTCGATTTCTATTATACGTAAAGGGGTTTATTTTTCAGTGTACTAGTCTGTTTTACAGTTGTATGTATTGTTTTTGTTGTTGTTTGAGTTTATTTATATGGATTGAAAATAATTTGTATTTAGACTGATTATTGATTTGTTTTGTAGTCAAATAACAATGCTGTGCCGAAAAATTGGAATCAAAATTCTGTACAGTTTTAAAGGAGTTAAAGAAAGAGATGCGTAGAATTTACTTAATTATGCTATGTTGTTTGCTGCATATCTGCGGATGGGCAAACGCGCAGCAACGGATTATTACATTGAACAGTTCACTGACAGAAACAATTTACGGGCTCGGTTTAGGCGATCGCATGATCGCAACAGATGTGACCAGCATCTCCCCAAAAGCTGCAGCGGCATTGCCGCGGGTGAGCAAAAACCGTTCTGTGTCTGCAGAGGGGGTATTGTCTTTTAAACCTACGCTTGTGCTGGCAAATGAGGGGGATGTGGCCAATGCAGTCATTCAGCAGATCCGTGCCGCCGGTGTAAAGTTTGTTGCGGTCAAATCGAATTATTCTGCTACTGGCGCTTTACGCTATATACAGGAAGTGGCGGATGCTATCGGAGAGCCATCCTTAGGGAAATCTTTGGTATCACATACAAAAATAAGTTTGGATCATACACTAGCATTGGTGAAAAAAGAAAATAAAGGTAAAGCAGTTCCGAAAGTATTGTTTTTATATGCACGCGGAACAGGGACAATGAGTGTAGCAGGAAAGGGTAGCAGCCTGGATGCGATGATCAATTTAGCTGGTGGAAAGAATGCTGTACAGGAATTTTCGGATTTCAAGCCGTATACGACAGAAGCATTGGTGCAGGCCAATCCAGATATTATATTACTGTTTGATTTTGGTGCGAGTAGCTTAGGTGGAAAAGAAGCTATTCTTAAATTGCCGGGGATGCGTATCACGAATGCCGGTAAAAATGAACGTATACTGGTAATGAATGCTTCCCTGCTCGTTAACTTTAGTAATCGGCTGCCTGATGCTATCTTGGAACTGCACCGTGGATTTGGAAAAGTAATGGATTCAAAATAGATCAGGTGCAAAAGAAACAAAAGTTAATATTGCTGGCTTTGAGCCTGATATTGTTTATTACGTGTATTGTTGCATTAGGTCTGGGAGCCTATCATATACCTCCGGGGGATATTTTATCCATGCTCATGCAGAAGCTGCATTTGTCAGCAATTTCTAATCAAGACAGTATGCATGCCGACGTTTTATTTGAGATCCGTATGCCACGTTTATTACTGGGGCTTTTGGTCGGAGCCGCCTTGGGTATTTCAGGCGCCGCCATTCAGGGAATTTTTCGAAATCCGCTCGCAGAGCCCGGGTTAATCGGTATTTCTTCTGGCGCCTCCTTGTTCGCTGTACTGATTATCGCATTTGAAACGTTCCTGCTGACCTCGCTGTCAGCGTGGCTGGGTTATTATATTTTGGCTTTTGGTGCTTTTGTCGGTGCCGGACTAACTGCATTTTTAGTGTATCGCATTGCCAGTAAAAATGGTCGCCCCAATGTGACAACGATGCTGTTGGCAGGTATCGCCATCAATGCATTTGCGGGCGCGCTGACAGGTTTGATGACTTACATGTCTACAGAGCAACAGCTCCGCACCATTACGTTTTGGATGCTGGGCAGTTTGGGCGGTGCAACCTGGGACAATTTATTGGCTATAGGTCCTTTTATATGTATTTCCCTGCTTATTCTTCCATTTTTTGGAAAGTCTTTGAATGCATTTGCCCTGGGTGAACTCCAGGCTGACTTATTGGGGATGCGTACTGATCGTGTAAAAAGGTGGGTGGTCATCTTATCGACTCTAGCTGTCGGTGCCTCGGTAGCTGTCTCGGGAATTATTGGTTTTGTAGGACTTATTGTCCCGCATACCGTACGTCTGATGGGAGGGCCAGATCATCGTTTTGTACTTCCGGGCTCGCTGCTTTTAGGCGCTTTGGTGCTGACGCTGGCGGATGTTATCGCCCGGGTATTGGTAGCACCCATAGAATTACCTATTGGTGTGATTACTGCCCTGTTGGGGACGCCTGTATTTTTGTATATTTTAATCAAGGATAAATAGTCTTCTTTCGGATGTTTAAATACTATTTTTTATGTTGCGTGTAGAAAAAATCAACTATGAGGTGAAAGGCCGAAAACTACTGAAAGACATCACCTTTCAGGTTCGTAAAGGTGAGATTTTAGCTGTCCTTGGAGCCAATGGGGCCGGAAAGTCTACCTTGATGGGGCTCCTGTGCGGTGAAAAGAAGCCTGATTCTGGACAGATTCATTTCAATGGCAAATTGTTGTCTGCGTACGATGCAGCGACATTGTCCAAATGCAGGGCCCTTATGAGTCAGCAGCAACAGATGACATTGAGTTTTAAGGTGGAAGAGATCGTATTGATGGGGAGGTATCCGCATTATAAAAATACGCCCACAGTGCGTGATCATCAGGTGGTGGCCGAAACGATGGAGCTCTGTGGTGTGACAGCATTTGCTGACCGGGATTTTTTGAGTCTTTCAGGGGGGGAGCAACAACGTGTTCATCTCGCGCGTGTTTTAGCACAGATCTGGGATAATCCCGATGCGCTCCTGTTACTCGACGAACCTATTTCAGCTTTAGATCTGCATTATCAGCAAAAGGTGCTGGCGATTGCTCGTGCATTGGCCCGTAAAGGATTTATGGTTATTTTGATTGTGCATGATGTTAATTTTGCAGCGATGTATGCCGACCGAATCCTGATGCTTAAACATGGACGTAAACTCTTTCATGGTACACCAGTGGAGGTTTTGGCACAGAAGGAAATCTACACGATTTTTTCGGTTGAATCCAATGTGATCATGAATCCACGTACATTGAAGCCTTATGTTCAATTGAAGGAGATGGAGATTGACCTGGAGTAGACCTGGCAACCTTCACGTTGTTTCTGTCTAACAGGCATTTATTTAGATAGATTATAAATAATTTTTATTTACCACCCTAATTCGTTAATTTTAACTGTATCAGGCTTATTTGGATTGTAATCATGTTGGTGAAAAGTAAAATAGTTGAGTTGGCGGATTGGCTTTTTGAAGAAGAAATTCCAGACGGATATGTGCCTGATAAGCCTTTAGTTGAAAATAAAATCACGATCCATACGGAGCCCGTTCACATGGAGAATTTTCAGCTTTCTACCTCGGGTTTGTTTATATTGCATTCGAAAATGCAATTTGATCGGCCTGTTCAGATATTGACCGAAATCGAAGGGGAGACCATTACCAGTCAATTTATATTCTTTAAACCGGTGGACAGTAAATTGCCCTATGGGATGAGCAGGCATAATATCCGGTATATACCTTCGGTTAAATCGGTTCATCAAGTGGAGCCCGGTATTGAGTATACGTATTTTATTGCTGTGATATCCAAGGAGTATTACCTGAACCTTATTAAGCGGGATTCATTATTGCACCAGCAGTTTGTGCATGAAATCGAAAAAGGGGAGTATACATCGTTTTCAGAAGAAGATCTGATGGCGACCTATGAGATGCAGCACACCATAGCCGAACTTATCGAATCGAAGAAAAAAGGTGAGATACGTCGGCTGCATACCGAGTCTCGCATTGTTGAATTGCTAATGTACCAATTTGAGCAGTATAACGAGAAAAATGATCAGGCCGTTTCATTGTTCCATGACGAAGATGTGCAACGTCTGGAGCTGGCCCGGCAGATTCTCGAACAGCGTATTGCCAATCCACCGACACAAAAAGAACTCGCGGCAGAGGTATTGACAAGTGAAAGTAAGCTGCGAAAGGATTTTAAAGAATATTTTTCGGTTACAATCCACGATTATCTCACTCGAATCCGCATGGAAAAAGCCAAAAGTTATCTATTGGATGATAAGATGACAGTTTATGAAGTTGCTTTGCTGACCGGATATGGTCATCAGAATAACTTTAGCAGTGCGTTTAAAAAATACTATGGAATTTCCCCCGGCGAGCTTAAAATGTAATTAGCTATTCTTTAGCGGCAGGATTATTTCATCGTGCAAAGCATAGCAATCGTACTCCGGCGGCATTTTTCGGCTATCCAGTCCCGTAAACTTGCTAAATGCCGGTAGGATAATCTGTTGTGCGGAGACCCAGAAGCAGGGCAGACGGAGGTGTTTGTTGGGCGGAAGCTTGATACTGACGCCCGGATGAATATGCCCACTGATGGTGAAAAGTGAACGATCTATCGCCGGTTCGTGTACAAAATAGATTTGCTCCAGCTCAAATTTGTCGTGATGATAAATTAAATCAATCTGTTTAGCTAATTTTTCCACCTGTCTATCATGGTTCCCAACGACCAAATGAAAATTGAGATTGGCATGTTTCTGTTTAAACTCTTCAAGTAAAAGAACTTCCTGATTGATTCCCGCATGAATAAGGTCACCGACAACCAAAATATTATCCGCCTGGTAGTGATCAATTAAAGAAGCTAGTCTTTGGAGGTCGAGGCTAGATGTATCTGAAGGGATAGGAATTCCATGTTTACGGAAATGTGCGGCTTTACCGAGGTGAAGGTCGGATAGAATGAGGGTATTCTGCTTCGGCCAAAAGATCGTACGTTGATTGTTAAGGATGAGTGTTTGTTTATTGAATGTAATGTGCTGTTCCTGTATATTCATTTTCTTCGTCCACGTTTTGATTTATTTGCATGCTCCATGCGTTGAATCCGTTCGATCAACGCTTCACTAGAAAGGGACTGACGTAAACTGTCCACTTTGATCGGGAAACTTAACGGTGTATATTCCTCTGCAAAGGTATAGATGATTTGGCTATTGTTTATTCTCTCAAATGCTTTTATCAGACGGTATTCCTCGAGTTGTTGGTTGAACACTTCGGTGAAAGCCTGCTTTAACAATAGATTGTTCGGATCGTGATCCATTAAAACACGAAATATAATACCCGAGGAAGCTTGCAAGGATTTGTTGTTTTGTTGGGTTCCGGGATAGTTTTGTATCACCAATCCGGAAATTACAGCAATATCGCGGAATTTGCGGCTTGCCATTTCAGCGGAATTGATGCTACTGATCACGTCCTGCATAAGATTCTCCCGGCTCAGTACCTCGGTTAATTGCGCTTGATCCAATTTAATTTCTTTATCGGAATAAAGTTCGAAGCCATAGTCATTCATGGCCATGGAAAAACTAATGGGATAGCGTTTGCTGATGCGGTAAGCGACGAGAGCAGCCATGACTTCGTGGATCAATCGCCCTTCCAGCGGATAGAAAAACAGATGGTGTCCCTCTCTGGTCTTGATGTGTTCGACAAGAAATTCTGATTCATTGGGGACAGCCGAAAGGCTTTGCTGCTTCTGGATCAACGGCGCCAGGAAGCGCAATTCTTTTTCAGTGTTGTCGGGGCTTATTGCTTCTGCAAGTTTTTTACGTAGAAAATGGCTCAGGTTGGAGGAAAGCGGTAATCTACCTCCCAGCCAACTCGGAGTGATGGCCTTACCAGATGAATTTTTGACAAATACAGTCATATCCTTGACCATAACAAGTTCGAGAATCCGGCCAGCAAGGTTAAATCGTTCGCCTTTCTTCAATTTGCTGATAAAATATTCCTCAATCATACCGATATATCCGCCCGAGAGGAACTTTACGCGCATCATCGCATCACCAACAATAGCGCCGATATTCAGCCGATGGAGCAGGGCGATGCGTCTATTTTTTATTATCCAGTTGCCATCATTGTCCTGTACTACTTTGTGAAATTCTTCATAACGTTTGCCGATTTTGCCACCTGCGGTGATAAAATACATACACCATTGCCATTCCTCATCTTCCATATAGTGGAACGCATGGGTCCGGGCAACGATCTGATGGAGTTCTGTCGATTGGAAACCGCCCCCGAGCGCGATCGTGACCATAAATTGCACTAACACATCGAAACTCTGGACCATGGGGTCGCGGTTTTCTATCGTTTGGGTTTTGACAGCTTCCTTTAAAGCGGCAACTTCGACGAGTTCCAGGGAATGTGTCGGAACGAAATAGATAATGGATGTTTCAAAAGGGCTGTGGCCACTTCTTCCGGCGCGTTGCATAAATCTGGCGACACCTTTGCTTGATCCGATTTGAATCACGGTGTCCACAGGCTTAAAATCCACGCCCAAATCAAGTGATGAAGTAGATACCACTGCTTTTAGCTTTCCACTGCTCAGATTTTCTTCGATCCATTCGCGTATGTGAGCATCTACTGAACTGTGATGTAGCGCAATCTGTCCCGCAAAATCGGGATGCGCTTGTAGTAATAGCTGATACCAAAGTTCACTTTGGCTACGGGTATTGGTGAAAAGGATCGTACTCTTACTTTCCAGTATAATGGGGACAACCTGATTTACGAGATTGCCTCCAAGATGCCCGGCCCAGGGAAGGAGCTCCACTTTGTCGGGATAGATGGATCTGATCGCAATTTTCTTTTTCTCCTTTGCGATAATCTGCACGCTCATTTTTGCTGCCGGCAACAGTACATCCATTGCTTGAACCAGATTGCCTATGGTGGCGGTGATACCCCAGATCTGGAGATCCTTATATTTATATTTTAAGTATGATAATGCCAGTTCTACCATGACACCACGTTTATTTCCAATAAGTTCGTGCCATTCATCTATAGTAATACAGCGGATATTTTTGAAATATTTGTCACGTTGTTTTTGAGCGAGCAGGAGATGAAGGCTTTCTGGAGTCACCAAAAGGATATCGGGCATTGCTTTGGTTTGTTGCGCTCTGATCTTTGGATCAGTGTCCCCATTCCGTACCTGTACAATCCAATCCAATCCGATATCGTCTATAGCGGTCTGCATTGCTCTGGCTAAATCCTTTGCCAGGGAGCGCAAAGGCGTGATCCATAGTAATTTTAGTCCTTTTTGGTAGCGTTCGGGATGATTCATGTAATCGATCAAGACCGCCATAAACACCGAAAATGTCTTGCCAAATCCTGTCGGGGCAATGACCATTCCACTGTATCCCAGCATGTACCGGTCCCAGGTTTTAACCTGAAAGCCAAAAGGGGTATTGCCCAAGGATTCAAAATAACGATTGACGACCTTGAATCCTTCACTGTGTATTATCTTCTGACTCAACTTATGGTATTAGTTTTTTAATATTTTCCAATGTATCTATATCCGCTGCTTTTTTGTCCCTGCGCCAACGCAAAATGCGTGGGAAGCGCAGGGCGACCCCCGATTTGTGGCGTTTGCTGTAGCCTATTCCTTCGAAGGCAATTTCAAATACAAGTTCGGGTTTAACAGTTCTTACGGGTCCGAATTTCTCCACGGCATTCTGCCGAATATAGCGACTGACCTCTAGTATCTCTTTATCTGTGAGTCCTGAATATGCTTTTGCAATGCTTACTAAGTGATCACCATCTTTAACCGCAAAGGTATAGTCTGTATAATGTGCACTTCTGCGACCGCTGCCCTTTTGCGCATATATCAACACGGCATCAATGGTCATGGGATTGACTTTCCATTTCCACCAGCCACCTTTTTTTCGGCCAACATAATAGATGGAGTCTTTCTTTTTAAGCATAATGCCTTCACTGTTCAGCGCACGTGAGGCCGCTTGTAATTTCCGTAGGTCGGACCAATTTTCACCATGAATAAGTGGAGACAATTGGATTGTGGGACCAACTTGACCTTGGCACAACTGTTCCAATAATTTACGCCTTTCTTGCAGCGGCTCAGATCGGAGGTCTTTACCATCCAGCTCCAATAAATCATAAAGGTATGCAACAATAGGGACTTCTTCACGTAAAGTCTTGGAAATTACCTTGCGATTGATCCTTTTTTGTAGTTCATTAAAATTCAATATCTGACCTTCTTTCGCGGCGAGGATTTCACCATCCAAGACAAAGCTCCCTTTCCATTGTTTGAGCGCATCGGTGATCTCTGGGAACTGTACAGTGACAAGTTCCTCGCCTCTTGACCAGATAAAGATTTCGTCGCTTCGTTTTATCAGCTGTCCGCGTATACCGTCCCATTTGTATTCGCATTGCCATTCCGCAATCAGACCGAGTTCTTCCACTTCTTTTTCAACAGGGTAGGCCAGACAAAAGGGATATGGTTTTGAGAGGCTGGTATCGCTATATTCGCCACGAACGAGTTTGTCAAATGCGTATTCATGAGGATTCCACTCGCCCATAATACTGTGGGTAACAATACTTGGTTCGATCTGGAAATGTGTCGCAATGGTATTTATCAGCCCTTTGGACGATATTCCTAAGCGAAAGCTGCCACCCAACAATTTGTTGAAAATAAAACGCTCAATGGTGTTGAGCTTGTTCCAGGAAGTGAGCACAAAAGCTTTTTTTTCTTCCATTGAAGCATTTGCCAACTGTAGGATTTCTTCCATCCATTCGCTGAGACTTTTGTCTATTTTTTCAGATGCGGGGGGCAGTAATAAAGCTAAGGTTTCGGAGAGGTCACCGACAGCAGCGTAGCATTCGATAAACAACCATTCTGGAATACCGGTAATTTCCATTACCCAAGTTTTAAGTTCTTTGGTGGAAATCGCACGCCTTGGCCTTTTGCCGGTCATTAAAGCAGCGTTTATCTTTCTCAGGTGCAAAGGTTAAAAAGCGGATAATCGCTTCTTTTTTTAAACTGGCTTTATTGCTGCTGTCCAGCGCATTGATCAATGTCGCAAATTCTATCATACGCTTAATTCTTCTCCGTAATTCGTATTTACTTCCTCGGCTTCAATACCTATTTCATTTAGATATTTGCTGAATGAGGCTGTCTGTCCATGCGTGACATACACTTTTTCAGCCTCACTTTCCTTTACTGCCCGCAGCAATCCATTCCAGTCCGCATGATCGCTGATAGCGAAACCTGCATCTGCGCTGCGCCATCTTCGTGCACCACGGATTTGCATCCAGCCGGAGCAGATCGCATAGGCAACATGTGGTATCTTTTGGAGCAGTTGCGTATCAAGTAATGCCGGTGGTAGCAATACGATCTTGCCGTCGAGCTGTTTCATATCCGTCATCGGGTCGATAATTTGATAGGATGGTAATTTTATACCTGCATCGCTATAGGCCATATTTAATTTAGCGATACTATTATGCACATATATTTGGCCCATATCCTTTACCGCATTTAATATCCTTTGGGACTTGCCCAATGAGTAGCCAATAAATACGGATGTCTTTTTGTATCCCTGATTGTGTGTGATCCATGCATTTAATCGTTGATTTTGGATTTCGACACTTTCCCAGCGATAGAGCGGCAGACCAAAAGTACTTTCGGTAATTAGCTCATGACATTTTACGGGTTCAAATGGGGTAGACAGCCCATCATCCTGGATCTTGTAATCTCCGGTAAAGACCGTCACTTTACCTTTGTATTCCAATCGTATCTGTGCTGAGCCAATGATATGCCCTGCAGGATGTAAAGAAATTTTTACACCGTTGATCTGGATCGTCTGGTTGTAAGCTAAGCCTTCAACCCGAATATCGGACCCAATACGACTTTTCAATATACCAACGGTAAAATGGTGACAAAGATACTTGTTCATGCCCGGGCGCGCATGGTCTGCATGGCCATGTGTAATGATAGCAAGATCAACCGGTTGCCATGGGTCCAGGTAAAATTTGCCGGGAATACAATAAATGCCTTTTGATGTGAATTGAATCATATCGAATCCTTGTTTTTGACAACATGACTTCTATTTGTAGCATGTTATGTATTCAAACAGGCAGGGATAAGTTAAAGTTTTGTTTATTTTTTAGTGAAAGTCGATCCTAGTGATTAAATTGCGGGGGTAAGGAAATTTTTTACCTGAAGAATGGATCCGGTTAATTTTTTTACATTTGTTTACTTTGATTCTTAGTTTAAGCGCTCTATGATATTGATAGTCGATGACAACCCAGATAATATTTATTCGTTACAAAAGTTATTGGAATCCAAAAATTTCAAAGTCGATACTGCCCATTCCGGTGAAGAGGCTTTAAAGAAGATTTTAAAATATAATTATGCTTTAATCATATTGGATGTGCAGATGCCCGATATGGATGGTTTTGAAGTTGCTGAGAACATTGCAGGATTCAGTAAGACTAAGGAGACACCGATTATATTTTTGTCTGCTGTCAATACCGATAAACGTTTTATTACAAAGGGTTATGATTCAGGAGGGCTGGATTACGTCACCAAACCTGTCGATCCGGATATCCTGATGCTCAAAGTCAAAACATTCTATCGGCTGTATGAGCAGACTCAGGCCCTCAAGGATATCCAGCAGACTTTGGAAATGGAAGTGGAAAGACGGAAGCAGGCGCAATCGGAACTTCGTTCAAAAGTTGACTATTTACATACCTTACTGGAATCTTTACCACAAATTGCTTTTACCTGTGACCATCTTGGTAATATTGGCTTTGTCAATGGCCGTTGGTTCCAGTTTTCGGACAGTGAGAACACATTCCCGCAGACGCATCCTGAAGACCGGTCGATCATGGCTGAATTGCAGGAAAGTCTTGAGTCCGGTAAACCTTTGGAAATGGAGGTACGGGTTAAAAAGCAGGATGAATCCGGTTATTCATATCAATTATTAAGGGTGTGGCCCATTTTAGAGAATGGCGAAAATAATTGGGTGGGGACATTTACTGACATCGACGTCCAAAAGAAAGCGGAGAAGGAGAAGGATGAGTTTTTGAGTATTGCGAGCCATGAACTGAAAACACCGCTGACAAGCATCAAAGCTTATATGCAGCTACTTGACCGCAAGTTAAGTCTCGACAAAAGCTGCCCAGAGGCCAAGTATGTTGGCCGGGTTCAGGATCAGGTCGAAAAGCTCAACAGTTTGATCACGGATTTGCTCGATCTGTCGAAAATCGACAATGGTAAACTAGGGATCAATAAAAAGGTATTCTCGCTTGAACGAATGGTACAAAATGCCATTGATTCCATTGTTCAGACCCATGATCAGAGTAATATGGAATTGTATAGACAGGGGGATATCTCGGGACTAATGGTCTATGGTGATGAGATACGCCTGGAGCAGGTTCTTGTTAACTTTTTAACAAATGCTTATAAGTATGCCGCCGGGACAGAGAAGGTGATCGTCGATTGCAGTGTAATGACGGATGTCGTAAAAGTCAGTGTAATTGATTTTGGAATCGGTATACCTGAAAACAAACTGTCTGATGTTTTTGACAAGTTTTACCGTGTAGAAGAAACTTCCTTTGATTTCCAGGGACTGGGAATAGGGCTTTATATTTGTTCGGAAATTATCCGTAGCCATCAAGGTACCATTGCCGTCGAAAGTTCTGTCGGTAAAGGGGCCACATTTTATTTTACATTACCATTAAATCTGCCTACAGATGCCAAATAAAACACTTAATAACTTATCTATAGGAATTGGTTTTTCACTCCTTGCCCTGTTGGTGAGTTCTACAGCATCGTATCTGGGGATTAAAGAACAGAATAAACACCGTCAGGAGCTGGCCGTTACCCGAAAAATAATCGGTTTATCAAATATTATCCTTAACTCTCTGCAAGGGGCAGAAACGGGAAACAGGGGGTATCTGCTCACGGGGAAGGAGAATTACCTGGAACCATTCAACCAGGCTTTAGCGAGCCTACCGGGTGAGTTGAAGGAAATAAAGGAGCTTACGAAAGCAGATCCTGAGCAAAATGTTCGCGTAGATAGTTTATTTACAGCGGCCCAGCAAAGGTTAGCCGTATTAAAGGAGTCGGTGAATGTCAAAAGGAACGGTGGGACTGTTAGTCTGGCGCAGCTGGATGAGAGCAAATCCGCCATGGACAAGTGCCGTAGCATCATTAAGGATATTATTCATTTCGAAGATGATGGTATCGATCAGAAATCTATCAATTTAGATAATTCTTCGTTTATAACGACCTTATTTATTGTGATCAGTGCATTGCTATCACTGGTGATTACGGCATACTTTTATTTTCGGCTAAGGGCAGACTTTCTTAAACGCTTAGCACTGGAAAAGTCGCTCCGTGAGAAGGATGAAGGGATTGCCCGCAGATTAAATATGGTTCAAAAGATCACTAATCGTATTGCGCTAGGGGATTATGATGTCAAAGCGGAGGATATTGAGGAAGACGACCTTGGCGCGATAGCAAAATCCGTTAACCGGATGTCAAAAGCCTTAAAGAAATCATTCGATCAGCTTAAAGATAACGACTGGCTGCACATGGGATATGCCGATCTTTATACCGGATTGGTCGGTAACAAAACCGAACGGATACTTACCACAGATTCGGTAAGGGGATTGGTCAATTATATAGGGGCTATTACCGGAGCGATTTATGTTTTTAATGAGGAAAAACTTGAACTATCTGGCGCTTACGGATTGGACCCAAAAGCACAGCAATATTTTCTCCCAAATGAAGGTTATGTCGGACAGGTCTTTGTTGATAGGGAAACGAAAATTATAAATAATATAAACACGGAAGACTATATCGTGAGTTTTGCCAGTGGAAAGGTCAATGTACAGCACCTTATTTTTGTACCTATTGTATTGGCTGATCAGGTATTGGGCGTGCTGGAGATCGGGCACCGTCAGCCTTTTGCGGAAATTGAATCAACATTCCTGACGGAATGTGCCAGACAACTTGGTATCGCTATCGCTTCGGCGAGGGGCCGGGCTAAAATTCAGTCACTTTTGGAAGAAACTCAAGTACAATCTGAAGAATTGTTGACCCAGCATGCGGAGCTGGAGAATCTGAATACGGAATTGGAGGCGCAGACCTTGCGTCTGCAGTCGTCCGAGGAGGAACTGAAGGTGCAGCATGAGGAATTGATGCAATCAAACCAAGAACTGGAAGAACGTTCAAAACTGTTGGAAGACAAAAATCTATTGATTGCCGAACGTAACCTGGAAATTCAGCAGAAAGCGGAAGAACTCGCTTTAAGTACCAAATATAAGTCTGAGTTTTTGGCAAATATGTCCCATGAGCTTCGTACACCGTTAAACTCCATCCTGCTACTTTCGCGTTTGCTATCTGAGAATAATGAACACAATCTTAGCGCTGACCAGATCGAATCGGCTAAAGTGATCCAAAGCTCGGGAACGAGCCTTTTAACCTTGATCGACGAGATATTGGATCTTTCAAAAATTGAGTCGGGTAAAATGACATTGGAGTATGCGACACTGAATTTAAATGATATCTCGGCAGATCTGAATAATTTATTTCTTCCGATTGTCAATGAGAAGGGCCTGACTTTCACAATCAATATTGATCCCGGGGTCAATAAAAATTTTCAGGGCGACCGGCTTAGAATTGATCAGGTGCTACGGAATCTGATTTCAAATGCGGTTAAATTTACAGCAGCCGGTGAGGTGAGACTGGATATTTACGAGGATAGTACCGATAAGGATAAGCTTGTTTTTGCCGTGATCGATTCGGGTATAGGGATTCCGCTGGAAAAACAGAAGATAATTTTCGAGGCTTTCCAACAGGCTGATGGTTCGACAAGACGAAAATTTGGAGGGACAGGACTAGGTTTGTCTATCAGTAGAGAGATTGCACGCTTGCTGGGCGGTGAAATCAGGCTTGAGAGTGAGGAAGGAAAGGGAAGCACGTTCTTATTTGTTATTCCGAATCATCCGGTAGAGCCCGGGGAGCTGCGTACGAAAGAAGAGTTGCTTGTAGAAGAGATCCATTCTGAAATAGAGGAGGTGCGCGAGCTTGTGGCGGATGACGTCTATAATCCCGCTACAATACGTATTCCAGAGGAGTTGCCTGATGATCGGGATAGCATTGTTGAAGGCGATAAGGTTATTCTGATTGTCGAAGATGATATCAATTTTGCGAAAGCATTATTGAAATACACGCATAGTCAGCACTACAAGGGTGTTGTTGTTGTGCGTGGGGATCATGCATTGCCGGCGGCCAAGAAATATCACCCACAGGCGGTTCTATTAGATATTCAGCTGCCAATCATGGATGGCTGGGCAGTAATGGATGAGTTAAAAGGGGATAAGACCACAAGACATATTCCGGTACATATCATGTCTTCACTTGAAGTGAAAAAGGAGAGTCTGTTAAAAGGTGCAATTGATTTTATCAATAAACCCGTCGCTTTGGAGCAAATGACATCTGTTTTTCAGAAAATCGAATCTGCTTTGAGTAGGTCTCCTAAGAAGGTGCTGATTGTCGAAGAGAATCCTAAACATGCTAGCGCATTGGCTTATTTTTTAGGTAGTTTTAATATTTCACTTGAAGTAAAAGATAATGTTGAAGATAGCATCACAGCGTTGGGGACTGCTGAGGTAGACTGCGTAATTTTGGATATGGGTGTTCCCGATGAAATGGGTTATAATACCCTGGAGGCCATCAAACAGCATGAGGGACTTGAAAATTTACCGATTATCATATTTACGGGTAAAAATCTGTCGAAGTCAGAAGAGCTGAAGATTAAAAAATATGCAGATTCGGTAGTTGTTAAGACTGCACATTCTTATCAACGGATTTTGGATGAGGTCGGCTTATTTCTGCATTTGATTGAGATAAACAGCTCGGATGATGTGCGACGAAAAAACAACGGACTTGGCGCATTAACGGATGTGCTGAAAGGAAAAAAAGTGCTGGTGGCCGATGATGACGTTCGCAATATATTCTCGATGACAAAAGCGTTGGAGAAATTTCAGGTACAAGTCATTCCAGCAATGGATGGCAAGGAGGCGCTGGACGTATTGCGCTCGGGTGAAGCGATTGATATTGTGCTGATGGATATGATGATGCCCGAAATGGATGGGTATGAAACAATCAGGAATATCAGGCAAACACCTCAATTTGCGGCATTGCCGATTATCGCAGTCACCGCAAAATCAATGATTGGCGATCGCGAAAAGTGTATACAGGCCGGAGCTTCGGACTATATATCGAAACCTGTGGATATAGACCAGCTATTGTCGTTACTGCGTGTATGGTTATATGAAAATTAATTAAGGCGGTTTAATGAATCAAAATAAAGTGATATTAATTGTAGACGATGACAACCGGAATATTTTTGCGCTCGGTTTGACCTTGAGAGCGAGAGGATACCAGGTTGTCAGTTGTACTTTAGCAAAGGATGCAATTCAACTTTTGGAAGAGGGAAATGATATTTCATTGGTGCTAATGGATATGATGATGCCTGAGATTGATGGCTATGAAGCGATTCGTTTGATTAAGGCTTCCACGGTCATTAAAGATCTTCCCATTATAGCTGTAACTGCCCAGGCAATGCCTGGGGATCGGGAGAAATGTCTGGCATCGGGGGCGAAGGCTTATGTTTCAAAACCGATTGATGTTGATTTGCTGTTGACAGAAATAGAACGATTGATATAGCGATGTTAGGTCATAATATAATTAAAGATGAGGAGATCGATATTTTATTGGAAGATATCTATCGGCGCTATGGCTACGATTTTATGCAGTATAGTCGCGCATCAATCAAAAGAAGGATCAACCGGATTATGACGAATGACCGATTTGCGAGTTTTGCCGAGCTCCGATTCGCATTGAAAGACGACCCGGAGTTTCTGCAGCATTTTGTGGAGGAGATTACTGTGAATTTGACGGAGATGTTTAGGGATCCCTTGTTTTTCCGGCAATTGCGTGAGGAGATTTTGCCGCAACTGGGAACCTATCCGCTGATCCGGATTTGGATCGCTGGATGCTCAAGTGGAGAGGAGGCTTATTCGCTCGCAATTTTATTGAAGGAGGCCAATCTGCATCATAAATCATTGATCTATGCAACGGATATTAATCCGCGGGTGCTAGAAATAGCGCGTAATGGAATATATCCGTTAAGCCAGATTAAGTCGTTTTCAGAAAACTATATTGAATCCGGTGGAAAGCAAGACTTTTCTAATTATTATACGGCAAATTATGAATGGGCGAAATTTGATCCGGAGCTGAAACAAAAAATGATCCTATCAACCCATAACTTGGTGTCAGATACCTCGTTTAACAGCTTTCAATTAATACTGTGCCGGAACGTGTTGATTTATTTCAACAAGGATTTACAAGACCGCGTTTTTAAGCTATTTGATGTAAGTCTGGAAAATTTGGGATATCTTGCATTGGGCAGTAAGGAAACCATAAGGTTCTCCAGTATACAACAGAATTTCACCGCAGTGGGTGATCAAAAAATTTGGAAAAAACTTTATTCGTTATAATAGGGTTCTATTTAAAAATGGTACGACATTCAAACCATAGTAGACCCCTATAAAAGACATAAATTAAGCTATATGAGTAAAAGAAAAACTGTACTGATATTTGAAGATGATACGATTATTTTGGAGGTCATAACAGTCGTGCTGACAGATTTGGGGTTTCATGTTGAAGTTTCCGAGACTTCACACGATATTATTCAAAAGGTAGAAACAACAGAACCTAATCTTATTTTGATGGATAATTGGATCCCAAATATTGGGGGAGTAGAGGCAACCCGCCTGCTGAAGGCTGATGACCGGTTTAAACATATTCCGGTTATTTATGTGTCTGCCAATAACGATATTGAATCATTAGCTGCTCGTGCAGGGGCAGATGATTTCCTGTCCAAACCCTTTGATCTGGATGATCTGGAAGATATTGTTAATAAACATATCTAACAAAGATCATACTATTATCATACTATTAATATATCCTATTGACAAACGACTTATAGCCTACAGATTTTTGTAGGCTTATTCAATGAGCTATGATGTTGAATCCCCCGTCGGCATTCGTTGTAATTCACTCGGTTCATTTTTTTGTCGTTTAATACTTTTGATCAAACATTGTTTGCAAAAGTCTATAAACGACAAAACCCGACTATCGTCGGGCTTTATTTTTGGTGGCGGAGAGTGAGGGATTCGAACCCCCGAACCTGTGACAGTTAACGGTTTTCAAGACCG
>Ga0213829_1001182_pt1 | contig 19558 bp, 17 predicted proteins | sample MC6MC0896MG_FD_180665 | JGI IMG/M metagenome (GOLD analysis project Ga0213829, IMG submission 180665) | Enriched soil aggregate microbial communities from Iowa State University, Ames, United States - MC6-MC0896-MG | ecosystem: Environmental > Terrestrial > Soil > Unclassified | place: USA: Iowa...
GGTACACGGCGGTGGCGCAGTGCCCGGAAGATCAGCAGAAAGAAGTTATCGGTTTTTACTGGCGTGGGCCGGTTCACTTGAGCTCGGCTCTTTGTCCGTGAAGTTGACGCGCAGTATAGCGATAGGCCCTAGGCCGTCAAAGCGCTCACGGTGCCCGATGGTCACTGAATGTGGGTAGAATGCGGTTTTTTTCCACTTGCGGGGGTGCGCCTTGCGCGAAATCGTCCTGATAAACATCACGGGAGTCGACCGTCCGGGTCTGACTGCGGCCATTACCGGCGTTCTGGCCCAGGGTGGTGTGAACATTCTCGACATCGGTCAGGCGGTGATCCACGACACCCTGTCGTTCGGCATCCTGGTTGAAATTCCTGATACCGAGCAAGGCAAGTCGGTGCTCAAGGACATTCTGTTCACGGCTTACAAGCTCGATCAGCAGGTGCGCTTCACGCCGGTGTCCGAGGAGGATTACCAGCAATGGGTCGGCAATCAGGGCAAAAAACGCCACATCGTGACGTTATTGACCCGAAAAGTGACTGCCGAGCAGTTGCAGCGAGTCAGTTCGATCACTGCCAAGTACGGCCTGAACATTGACCACATTGACCGACTGTCCGGGCGTATGCCACTGGATACCCCGGCCGATAAAGGCAAGGGCTGCATCGAGTTTTCCGTGCGTGGCGAGGCGGCTGATCCGCAAGCGTTGCGGGCCGAATTCTTGAGCGTTGCCCAGGAACTGAACGTCGACATCGCCTTCCAGGAAGATTCGCTGTTCCGCCGTAACCGTCGCCTGGCGGTGTTCGACATGGACTCGACGCTGATCGAAGCCGAAGTCATCGACGAACTGGCCAAGGCCGCCGGTGTGGGCGACCAGGTGTCCGCCATCACCGAACGGGCGATGGCCGGCGAGCTGGATTTCCGCGCCAGCTTCAAGGAACGCCTGGCCTTGCTGCAAGGGCTGGACGTCAGCGTGCTGGACTCGATCGGCGCCTCGTTGCGCCTGACCGAAGGCGCGGAAACCCTGTTCGCCGAACTCAAGCGTCTGGGCTACAAGACGGCGATCCTGTCGGGTGGCTTCACTTATTTTGCCAAGCAGTTGCAGGCGAAGCTGGGTATCGACTATGTGTTTGCCAACGAACTGGAAGTGGTCGATGGCAAGGTCACCGGCGTGGCGGTTGAACCGATCGTCGATGCACAGCGCAAGGCGGATCTGCTGAAGGAACTGGCGCACAAGGAAGGTTTGCGTCTGGAGCAGACCATTGCAGTCGGCGACGGCGCCAATGATTTGCCGATGCTGGCGATTGCCGGGCTGGGCGTGGCGTTCCGCGCCAAGCCGCTGGTCAAGCAGTCGGCGAAGCAGGCGATTTCCACCCTTGGGCTGGATGGTGTGCTGTATCTGCTGGGCTTTCGGGATCGTGACGGGCAGCTCTGATATCCCGTTTGCCTGAGCGGGCCCCTTCGCTGGCAAGCCAGCTCCTACAGGTTCTTCGGTGTGCACACTATGTATCACGCACTGGAGATCACTGTGGGAGCGAGCCTGCTCGCGAATGGTGGCGCCGCGGTCTTACAGATTCACCCTCAAAGCGTCTTCCACAACGAATCGAACTCCTGTTCGATACCGGCCACACCGCTCCCCCCGGCCTCCGCGTTTGCGGCAATCTCCAGCAAGCGGTAGGCAAACTGATTGAAACTGTGAGTGCTCGCCAGCCGCCGATCCAGCCCGGCCTGGCGTTCCTCGCCGTGGGTATTGATGACCACCTTGTGGCTTTCCTGAAAGGGCAGGCGCGGAGCGAGTAACGTCGGCGGCAGGTCTATCGCACTGATGGCCGGTAATAACAAGGCGCGCAGGTAGTGGCTGTGACCGTCATGGTCTCGCAGCAGTTGCAGCCCGCAAGGTTCGGCGCAAGGCGCGACCTGTTCGATGCCCATTTGCGTACCGCCGCCACGCACCTGACGGATCCAGCGCACCACTGCGATGCTCCAGCCCTGACCTGCAGAGTCCTCGATGCCAACCATTTCGCCCGCCTGCAGTTCGGCGGGCACTGCGCCTGGCCATGCCAGACAATACCCGCCAGGACTGTGATTGATCACCGACAGGGCATACGTCACAAACTGTTGATTGCGGTCGGATGCTTCATGGCTGTCATCATTCTGAAGCTGCGGGTATTCGATTTCTTCGTAGGGCAGCAGATCGACCAAGTTTTCATTGGGTGTCGCCGGGCTCCACAGGTCTTTCACTCGAGCTGCAGGGGATATTGCCGAGAATTGCGCGTGTCGGGAGCCCGAGTGTTTCAGGAGGTCGCTGAACGAACGTTGCCCGCCCAGGTAATAGTGCAGCGCGCTCATGCCGATACACAGGGTCAGGGTGCCTTGGCCGACAGTGCGCTGGAAGCCGCGTTCGGCTGTCTGGCCCCAGGCCGCGTGCAGGTGTTGCAGCGTATCGAGGCTGAGCCCTGCGGGTACTGGCAGCGGTGTCGAGCTGTCGTTTTTTTGCAAATGAGCTTCGATGGCTGCAACTAACGGCTGCGGATCGATCCCCAGCAGGCTGTCCTGCTGTTCGGGGCGAAACCGGGCGCTATAACGAGGCCCGGTGTCGATATCCGATGCGATGGCAAATAGTCCTTCCGCGGGTTTTCCGGGTTGCAGCTTGATCCATTTACTCCAGGGCTCCAGCACCTCGGCGAGCCGGGCAATCTGGTTCTGCCGCAGTTGGTTGCAACGGGAGGCACCCAACAGCAGCGCGACGACGTAGGTCTGTTCGATGCTTAGCGTTTGCGTCTGGCTGGCCAATTCATCGCGCAGGCTCAGGTGCTGCAGCTGGTGCCCACAGGCGATCCGGTACAGCTGATGCAACTCCAGCCACAGCCCTTCCGGGACCGGGCAGTAAAGCTGTGTGGCGCGGATCAACGGCCCGTTCAGGCAATGGATCGCACGTTGCAACGCCTGGGTGAGCAACGGCGCACGGTCTTTACTGAAACGCGGTGAGATGCGCACGACAATCTGTTTATAGCCAATCGCCAAGTGATTTTGCAGCGCCTGGCAAAGGTTGGCGATCTTGCGCGAACGTTCGTCGAGGACAATCGACTGATGCAGGAAATGCCGTTCCAGGTGTTTGCAGACGTAGTACACCTCGGGCCTGAACAGCTCGAGCATTTGCAGGCGATTATCGCTGGGCGTCAGCAGCTGATTGAGTTCACTCAAGCCTTGATAGAGCTGGCGAGCGGTTTCGCCGATATTGGCTTTAGGCAGATCGGCAATCCAGCGCTTGAGGTCGCGCGGGGTGGCTTCACAGAACGTCAGGCGCAACTGCTTGGGGATGGGCGCGCGGAGCAAGAGGTGAGGAGCGGTTTCATTCATGCCGTGGACAAACTCCAACAGGGAAAATGGGCATTGAACGACATGACTGTAGCAGCAATAGCTTACAGGGGAATGCTGGCAGGCGGGAGATTACCGTTTGTCTGTCATTCTTGTGAGCTTCGGTTGTACTACTAATCTGACAGTCGTGCGACTGGATACGCACAGTCGTACGGCCTGCCGCAGACGCAGGGCAGGTCTCTTCGTAACTTCAAGGAGATGAGGTTCATGTCTAGATACGTAGTGGCAAATCAATGGGGCGGTAGTTCGGCACCCTGGCATCCAGGTGGAGACTGGGAGCTGGGCGCGCGGGACAACCAGAAGGTCGTCGCCATCGAAATTAAATCGGGCGATGGCGGCAAGAGCTTCACCGGCACCATGACGTATGCCGGCGAAGGTCCCATTGGCTTCAAGGCTCAACGCACGGGCCAGAACCAGTACAACGTTGAAAATCAGTGGGGCGGCAACGATGCCCCGTGGCATCCGGGTGGCAAATGGGTCATCGGTGGCCGTGATAATCAGAACGTTGTCGCGTTGAGCGTGACCTCCACTGACGGAGGGAAAAACCTCAGTGGCACCAATACCTACGCCAATGAAGGGCCGATCGGCTTTCGCGGACAGATAGAGTAGCGGCACCACCGACGTGTCCGGCCCCGCGAAGACGTTCGCGGGGTTCGGATCAGGCATCAGGCTGTTGGCAGGCCCATGCCCTGGCCCATCTGCACCGGCGAACCGGCCGCCAGTTCTTCAGCCCATTTGACCTGGTCCGGCCCGAACAGCACCACGGCTGTCGAACCCAGTTTGAAACGCCCCAGTTCCGCACCTTTTTCCAGATGGATCGGCGCACGGGCCGCTTCGTCGTAGCGGAAGGTTTTCAGCTCGCGCTTCGGTGGCGTGACCAACCCGGCCCAGACCGTTTCGATCGATGCCACGATCATGGCGCCCACCAGCACCACGGCCATTGGCCCGCGCTCAGTGTCGAAAATGCACGCCACTCGCTCGTTGCGGGCGAACAGCTCCGGCACATTTTCTGCGGTGGTCTGGTTGACGGAGAAAATCCGCCCCGGAATGTAGACCATTTCGCGCAACGTGCCAGCCAATGGCATGTGCACGCGGTGATAGTCCTTCGGCGACAGATAAATGGTGGCGAAATCGCCGCCCATGAATGGCGCGGCGTTGGCAGCGTCGCCGCCCAGCAACTCCAGCACACTGAAGCTGTGGCCCTTGGCCTGGAATACGCGACCGTGTTCGATCGGGCCGAGTTGGCTGACGGCGCCGTCGGCCGGGCTGAGGATGGCGCCCGGCGTCTCGTCCAGCGGACGCGCACCGTCTTTCAAGGCGCGCGTGAAGAACGCATTGAAGTGCTCGTAAGCGGTGAGGTCTTCGACCAGTGCCTGGGACATGTCCACCTGATAGCGCTTGGCGAACCACGCCGTAAAGGCGTTCTTGAACCAGCGCACGCGGCATTCGGCAATGCAGCCGGCCAATCGCGACAGCAAATGGTGGGGCAGCAGGTATTGGCTGAGGATAAACAAACGCTTATTCATTGACGGTCCTTAAAAACCTTATTTCTCTACAGGGGTGTCGGGATGGTTGCCCCATTCGCCCCATGAGCCGGCGTAGCCTTTGACCCGCGGATAACCGAGGGACTTGGCCACCAGATAGGTGAAGCCAGAGCGATGGTGGGTCTGGCAGTGGGTGATCACTTCTTTGTCTTTGCTGATCCCGAGTTGCTCCAGGATCTGCGGCATGTCCGTGCGAATGCGCAGGTTGCGCTCCGGATCCATGCCCTTGGTCCATTCGAAATTGACCGCGCCGGGGATGTGTCCTGCCTTGGCCGCCAGGACTTTCTCGCCGGAGTACTCCAGCGGTCCGCGGGCGTCCCAGACCGCCAGGTCGGTCGCGCCCAGACGGCTTTGCAGGTACTCGCGGGTAGCGATGGGTTCGTCGTGCAAGGTCAGGGGGACCGGGCCGCCGACCGCTGGCGGGATCTGGATTGACATCGGCAGGCCTTCCGCCAGCCAGGCGTTCAAACCGCCGTCGATATAGTGGTAGTTGCCATGGCCGATAACGTCCAGAAGCCAGATAAAGCGTCCGGCCCAACCGCCGCCTTCGTCGTCATACACGACATAGACCGCATTCGGGTTGTGTCCCAGTTCGCCAAACATTGCTTCAAGCGCCGCCTTGGTCGGCAGCAGGCCTGGCGCAGGCGCCTGACCCAGTTGCGTACGCTTGGGATCGACAAAGCGGGCGCCGGGAATGTGCCCTTCGGCATAACGGGCGCTGCTGGTCAGGTCCACCAGGATCAGGTCGCGGGATTCGAGACGGGCGAGCAGTTCGCTCGGCTCGATCACCAGGGTCAAGCCAGAGAAGTCAGACATGTGAGGTCTCCAGAGCACAAAGGGTTGGATTGTAGCGCAGCCATCATTGGCCGCGGTGGCTAAAGCTGTGCAGGGCTTTTTCGATGCACTGCGCGGTTTTGCCGAAAGCTTGTACGGTGACCTCCGAGAACGGCCCGCCACCCTGGTCCGCCACCAGAATCATGATCACCCGGCCGTTGTTGACCAGTGAGCGAAGTAACAGATGTTCACCCTCGAACTGCGAACGCAGGCTGGCCGGTAACAGGGCCGAGAATTGCGCGTTGTTGGCCGGGCTCAGGCGCAGCTGCGCCTGTTGCGAGAGCAGGCGTTGCAGCACGGTGCTTTGGTTGACCGGGAAATTCAGGCTGGAGGCTTCCTTTGACAGACCGAAGGCCTGGTGGACGCGCAAATGGGCGTGAGTGCGGTCGGCCATCAGTATCATCACCCGTCGCATGCCGCAGGCGACCAATGCGTCGCGAGCGCAGGTAGTCAAGTGCAGGGCATTGGCGAAGCGACTGGGTTGCATCAGCAATTCGGCGCATTGCCTGCGCCATTTCAGCAGATCTTCGGCGATCGGCGCCGGGGCCGGCGGTAAACCCCCGTGAATGCGCTTGATACCCCTCGGCCAGATCAGTGAAATGGCCGGGTGCCACAGGTCTGGCATGGCGTGATGACGGGCGCTGGTGACGGCCTGTCGGTGCAACTGCTGCTGCACTTCGTCGATCGGCATTTGCAGGTAAAGGCTGGTGAGGTAGTGCCAGCGCTCAGCGTGCGGGCTGTCCCAGGCCTGCTGGGCCGACAGTGCCAGGCCGTTGGCCAGCAGCACTGTGTTGGCCGGTTGATTGAGCCAGCGGCGCAAGGTCGGATCGTCATCGAGGCGGTTCTGCTGGCGCAACGGGTGATCACTGTCGCGAGCGATGCGCAGGACCTTGACCAGTTCCCGTTGTTCGTCGAGCAGCAGCCGATAACCTTGTTGCACCCAGATCGGCAGGTGCCAGAGGTTCACCAGGGCCAGGCCTATTTGCAGCAGACGTGCGCCGAACAACTGCTTCTCGACCTCACGCGCCGATTCGCCTTTATGGATGACGCGCCGCTCCCACTCTTCAAGCAACTGCGGATGGGTCAATGCCATCGGCCACAATGGCGAGAGAAACAGCAGGCTGCCCCAATGGATGTCCTGCCACAGCCGCGCCAGGCGACTGGCGAAAAAACCGTTGGCCTGTTGGGTCGCGTGCTGACTGATCAGCTGCAGTTGGCGCAGGACGACGGGAATCTTTGACAGCGGCTCGGCGGGCAGCCGGTCGAGCAGTTCTTCGGTGCGCTGCAAGCCGAGGCGATTGAGCGCGACTTCAAGGTTTTCAGCGGGTGTGGTCAGGCTGCCATGGGCGTGCCGGTTGGCTTCGCGAATCACGCTCAAGGCCAGGGCAGGGCTGTCCTGCATCGTGTCGGCGATATCGCGCAGCGAACGTCGCTTGTCGCGCAGGGCCTTGCAAACCCGAGCATGACTGGCTTGCGGAACGGGCAGTCGCACGCTGTCGAGCAGCTTGACCCAGCCGTCGAGTGTGCTCGGAGCCGACGCTGGAACGTTCGTTTCGTTAGCCATGTGTGGACGCGATCATCGTCTGCTTTATCCATGTTCTGAGCGTATGCCCGGAACGGGCAAATTGGCTTTTCGCCTGAACGGGCTATAGTCTGGCGCAGTTTTGCCGATAAGGAGAAGAAGAGATTTTTCAGCTTCCGGATATGACCTTGAACCCGACTCAGTAAGTGCTCCCCACCCTATGGCTAAAATAATCGGCATCATCGTCGTATTCGCGAGCGTGCTCGGCGGATACGTACTTTCCCACGGTAAAATTGCCGCCCTGATCCAGCCCTTCGAGGTGATGATTATCGGTGGCGCGGCCCTGGGTGCGTTCCTGCAGGCCAACCCCGGTCACATGACGATGCGCGTGTTCAAGAAGTCGTTGAGCATGTTCAGTTCGCGCTTCACTCACACCTTCTACCTTGAGGTGCTGGGGCTGATCTACGAGATCCTCAACAAGAGCCGCCGCGAAGGCATGATGGCCATTGAAGGCGACATCGAAGATGCCGCCGCGAGCCCGATCTTCGCCAAGTACCCGGCGGTTCTGAAAGATGAACGCATGACGGCGTATGTCTGTGATTACCTGCGCATCATGTCGTCCGGTAACATGGCGCCCCATGAGCTGGAAGGCTTGTTCGACATGGAGCTGTACAGCCTCAAGGAGGACCTTGATCACCCGTCCCACGCAGTGAACGGCATCGCCGACGCCATGCCAGGCTTCGGTATCGTCGCGGCGGTGTTGGGTATCGTGGTGACCATGGCATCCCTGGGGGATGGCGATCAGCAATCCATCGGCCTGCACGTCGGTGCGGCACTGGTCGGTACCTTCTTCGGTATTCTTGCAGCCTATGGTTTCTTCGGCCCGCTGGCCCACTCCCTGGCGCACGATGCCAAGGAAGAACTGAACGTCTACGAGGCCATCAAGGCCTCGCTGGTGGCTTCCGCTTCCGGCATGCCGCCATCGCTGGCGGTGGAGTTCGGGCGCAAGGTGCTGTACCCGGCGCACCGCCCCAGCTTCTCCGAGCTGGAACAAGCGGTTCGCGGTCGCTGAGTCATGGAGAATAACCAGCCGATCATCATCAAGCGCGTCAAGCGCTATGCCGCCGGGCATCATGGGGGCGCCTGGAAAATCGCCTTCGCCGACTTCGCGACGGCGATGATGGCGTTCTTCCTGGTCCTGTGGCTGCTGTCCAACGCAACGCCTGAGCAGAAGATCGCCATCGCCGGTTACTTCAAGGACCCGATCGGCTTTACCGAAAGTGGCACGCCCTACATCATCGACCTGGGTGGTTCGCCGACCCTGGCGCCGGAGAACACGCTCAATCCCGAGGTCAAATCCCAGCCTCAGCCCGACAAGGTGACTGTCGGTAACGAACAGGCCGAAGGCATGGCCGAGCAGATCGAGAAAGAACGGCTGGAACTGCTGATGCAAGAATTGCAGAGCAAGGTCGATGAAAATCCTCAGTTACAAAAATTCAAGGACCAGATCCAGTTCGAGATCATTGCCAATGGTTTGCGCATCCAGATCATGGACGCGGAGAACCGGCCGATGTTCGACTCGGGCAGCGCTCGCCTGAAACCGTATTTCGAAGATATTCTGCTGGCCATGGCCGACACCATCAAAACCGTGCCGAACAAGATCAGTATCAGCGGCCACACCGATGCCACACCCTATTCGGGTACCGGTGATTTCGGTAACTGGGAGCTGTCGGCCAACCGTGCCAACGCGGCCCGCCGTGCGCTGGTCGCCGGCCGTTATCCGGAATCGCAGGTGGCGCGAGTCGTCGGATACGCCTCCTCGGCGCTGTTTGATCGAGAAAAACCCTTCAATCCGGTCAATCGCCGTATCGACATCGTGGTGCTGACCAAAAAAGCCCAGCGAGCCATTGAAGGCGCGCAAGGTGCGGACCCTTCGCCGGAGTCGACGCCAGGGCAGGGCGCCCCGGGCGAAGTGCCGGCCACGCTTGTCGACCCGAATGCGTTGCCTGCGGATAAAGAGCCGCTGCCGGCGCATGAGCTTCGCGAGCGCTTGAATCTGTTCGATAACCCGGCGCCCAAGCCGGGTGGGCCGCCGAAGCAGTGACCCACAAAAAAGCCGACAGCGATGTCGGCTTTTTTATTTCTGCGGCCTTCTGCGGATCATTTTCGTGGCGCCACGAACATGATCCGGCTACTTAGTAGCTGCTCTCAGGCAAGCTGGCGATGATCGAGCGATAGCTGTTCATCCGTTGCTGCTGCACGCGGCCTTCTTCCAGGGCCTTGAGCAAGGCGCAACCCGGTTCGCGGTCGTGCTTGCAGTCGCGGAAGCGGCAGGTGCCGATCAGGTCGTTGAACTCGATGAAGCCGGCTTCGACGTCGGCGCGGCTGACGTGACCCAGGCCGAATTCGCGGATACCCGGGGAGTCGATCAACTCACCGCCACCCGGGAAGTGGAACAGGCGCGCGGTGGTGGTGGTGTGGGTGCCCTGGCCGGACAGCTCGGAGAGCGGACCGACGCGGGTTTCAACTTCTGGCAACAGGCTGTTGACCAGCGACGACTTGCCGACGCCGGACTGGCCGACGAACACGCTAATGTGCCCGTCCAGCTGTTTTTGCAGTTGCTCCATGCCGTTGCCGTGGTGCGCCGACACTTCCAGCACCGGATAGCCCAGCGTGCGGTAGACCGCCAGTAGCGCATTCAGCGCCGGGGCGTTGTGTTCGTCGATCAGGTCGAATTTGTTGAGCAGCAGCAGGGGGCGAATCCCCGCGTGCTCGGCCGCGACCAGATAACGGTCGATCAGGTTGGCCTGCGGCTCGGGCAGTGGGGCGAAGACAATGACGATCATGTCGACGTTGGCCGCCACCGGCTTGAGCTGGCCACGGCTGTCCGGACGGCAGAGTTCGGTTTTACGCGGCAGTTGCGCCACGATCACGCCGATGCCCTGGTTGCCGGCACGCCAGACCACCTGATCGCCGGTCACCAGCGCCGGGAGGTTGGCGCGCAAGTGGCAGCGGAATACCTGGCCGGCCAACTCGCCATCGAGCGCTTCGACTTCGACCTGCACACCGAAGTGCGCGATCACCAGGCCGGTCTGTTCCGGACCCAGGTCGCCACCCTCGAGTGCCTCGACAGCCGAGGACTCGCGTTTGGCGGCGCGGGCAGCGCGTTCGCCCTGAATCTTTTCGATGCGCCAGTTTTGACGACGATTGAGTTGGCGTTTGGCCATGGGTGTTCCGTATCAAGAATGCAGCGATTAGGTAAAACGGCCGCGAGTTTAGCACGCCCAGCCACGTCCCTAGGCTAAACTGCGCAGCATTGCCTAGGAGTCGACACATGCAAAACCCGCAGAATCTGATCTGGATCGACCTGGAAATGACCGGTCTGAACCCTGATACCGACGTCATCATCGAGATGGCCACCATCGTCACCGACAGTGATCTGAACACCCTGGCCGAAGGTCCGGTGATCGCCATCCATCACAGCGATGAAATCCTCGCCGGCATGGACGAGTGGAACACCCGTCAACACGGCGGTTCGGGACTGACGCAGCGGGTTCGCGACAGCCGCATCAGCATGGCCGAAGCGGAGGCCGAGACCATCGCCTTCCTGGAAAAATGGGTGCCGAAGGGCAAGTCACCGATCTGCGGCAACAGCATTTGCCAGGATCGTCGCTTCCTTTATACCCACATGAAGTCCCTGGAAAGCTATTTCCACTACCGCAACCTTGACGTGTCCACGCTTAAAGAGCTGGCTGCGCGCTGGGCGCCGGACGTGCGCGACAGCTTCCAGAAAGGCAGCACCCACCTGGCCCTGGACGATATCCGTGAATCCATCGCCGAGCTGCAGCATTACCGCAAGCACTTCATCAAGTTCTGATTTTGCGGTGTCCTCGAGGGCCTCTTCGCTGGCAAGCCAGCTCCTACACGGTTTGTGCTACCTGTAGGAGCTGGCTTGCCGGCGAAGGGGCCCTGGAGGACACCATCGCCACCAAGCCGGCTCCTACATTTACTAAATGCCCCCTTTTGGTGCCCGGACGATCTGGCTAGACTGCGCGCCTTCCTGCAAGGACCGCCCCCATGTTGCTGATGCTCTACCTGATCGCCATTACCGCCGAAGCCATGACCGGTGCCCTGTCTGCCGGCCGGCGAGGCATGGATTGGTTTGGCGTGGTGCTGATCGCCTGTGTGACGGCCCTGGGTGGCGGGTCGGTGCGTGACGTGTTGCTCGGCCATTACCCGCTGACCTGGGTCAAACACCCGGAATACCTGGTGTTGACCTCGATCGCAGCGATGTTCACCGTGTTTGCCGCTCGCTGGATGCGCCACCTGCGTTCGCTGTTTCTGGTACTCGACGCCGTAGGATTGGTGGCCTTTACCCTGATCGGCTGCATGACCGCGCTGGAAATGGGTCATGGCATGTTGGTGGCTTCGGTCAGTGGGGTGATCACCGGGGTGTTCGGCGGCATCCTGCGGGATATCTTCTGTAATGATATTCCGCTGATCTTCCGCCGAGAGCTCTACGCCAGTGTGTCGTTCGCTGCAGCGTGGTGCTACATGCTTTGCATCTATCTAGAACTGCCTGGCGAACAGGCGATCCTGATTACCCTGTTCGGCGGCTTCCTGCTGCGCTTGCTGGCAATACGCTTCCACTGGGAAATGCCGAAGTTCGTCTATAACGACGAAGCCTGACACAACACGGCTCCTACGGTTTAGCGGTTCAGGCGTCCCCAAGGTTCAAGGTCCAGCAGCCCTACGCCAGGCCGTGTTGTTTGAGAGCCCATTCCACGTGTTCACGGACCAGTTCCGAGGGGTATTCGCGTCGCGCCTTCAACGCTTCCAGCACAGGAATGCTCGACGGCGCATTACCAAGACCCACCGCGAGATTGCGCAGCCAGCGCTCGTAACCGGCACGGCGTAGCGGCGAGCCTTCGGTACTGCTGAGGAATTTATCTTCATCCCACATGAACAATTCGGCCAGTTCGGCATTGTCCAGATTGTGCCGCGGCTTGAAGTCGCTTTCCCCGGACGGACGGGCAAAGCGGTTCCACGGGCAGACGATCTGGCAGTCATCGCAACCAAACACCCGATTGCCGATCAAGGGCCGCAAATCTTCCGGAATCGCACTTTTCAGCTCGATGGTCAGGTAAGAGATACAGCGCCGGGCATCCAATACATAAGGGCCGACGAACGCATTGGTCGGGCAAATGTCCAGGCACGCGGTGCAGCGTCCGCAGTGTTCGCTAGCGTGGGGCGGGTCCACGGGCAGCGGCAGGTCGACGAACAGTTCACTGAGAAAGAAGTAACTGCCGGCCTTGCGGTTCAATACCAGGGTATTTTTGCCGATCCAACCCAGACCAGCCTTTTCGGCGATGGCCTTTTCCAGCACCGGGGCACTGTCGACGAACGCGCGGTAGCCGAACGGGCCGATGACCGCCTGGATTTTTTCTGCCAGTTGTTGCACGCGTTTACGGATCAATTTGTGATAATCGCGGCCCAAGGCATAGCGCGAAACGTAGGCTTTCTCCGGTTGGGCCAGGCGTTGGGCCATTTCAGTGTCGCCGGGCAGGTAGTCCATGCGCAGGGAAACGACCCTTAATGTGCCCGGCACCAGCTCTTCCGGGTGCGAGCGTTTGCTACCGTGGGCGCCCATGTAGTCCATTTCGCCGTGGTAGCCGGCTTCGAGCCAGCGCTGCAGGTGCTGCTCATGCTCGGCCAGGTCCAGGCCGCTGATGCCGACTTGCTGAAAGCCCAGCTCGCGGCCCCATTCCTTGATGGATTGGGCGAGGGCGGGCAGGTCTGTGGTAATAGCGGGCATGAGACGAGAGAAACCGGAGCTGAGGTGCGTATAATTCTGCCAGACATCGGAGCCCGACGACGCATGCCGCACACTAAAGATGATTTACCCGACGCGCTGTACAGCGCCGAGCAAGTGCGAAGGCTCGATGCGATCCTGATCGCCGCCGGCACTCCGGGCTTCGAATTGATGCAGCGGGCGGCGCGCGCCACCTGGCGTGCGCTGGTCCGTCACTGGCCGACGGCGAACGAGCTGAGCGTGGTGACCGGTCATGGCAACAACGCCGGTGACGGCTATTTAATAGCTGTTTTGGCCAGGCGCGCAGGCTGGCACGTGCGCGTCCTGGCAGTGGGTGATCCTAAGCGTTTGCAAGGCGATGCAGCCCTGGCCCACGCAGAGGCCGTGGCCGAAGGCGTCGCCGTTCAAACCTGGAGCTCGCAGTCCGGGTTGCGGGGCGTTGTGGTAGACGCCATGCTCGGTACCGGTTTGACGGGAGATGTGCGAGAACCCTATGCCGGCGTTATCGCTGCGATCAATGCCAGTGGCTTGCCAGTTGCGGCAGTGGATATTCCTTCGGGTCTTTGCGCTGATACGGGACGTATTCTTGGCTCGGCCGTCCGGGCTGACCTGACCGTGACCTTCATTGGCTTGAAATTGGGGCTGTTCACCGGCGACGCGGCGGACGTGGTGGGCGAGTGGGTGTTCAATGACTTGCAGGCCTCCCCGGAGTCATTTAATGGCGTCGACATCAGTGCGCGTCTTCTGACAGCCGGTAACGTGCCGCGCCTGGCCAGCCGCGCTCGCACCGCCCATAAAGGCAAGTTCGGGCATGTGCTGCTGATCGGCGGTGATCGGGGCTTCGGCGGCGCAATCCTTCTGAGTGCGCAGGCTGCGCTGCGCAGTGGCGCGGGCATGGTGTCCGTATCGACGCGCAGTGAACACGTTCCCGCCGCACTGGCGAGAATTCCCGAAGCGATGGTGTTGGGCACTTCGTCGGCCAACCAATTGATGGGATTGCTTGAAAAAGTTTCCGTGCTGGTCGTCGGCCCGGGCCTGGGGCAGGCGTCCTGGGGGCGCAGCCTGTTGTCGGCGGCAGCCAATGCACCGCTCGCGCAAGTCTGGGACGCCGATGCCCTGAATCTGTTGGCCGAAGGCCAGGTGAGCTTGCCCAAGGAATGTGTGATCACCCCGCATCCGGGCGAAGCCGCGCGGTTACTGGGGCTATCCACTGCCGAGGTCCAGGCCGATCGTCCCGCCGCTGCCCACGCATTGAGCAAAAAATACACAGCGGTTGTGGTCTTGAAAGGCGCCGGCAGCCTGATCGCCAGTCCCGACGGACGTCTGGCGGTGTGCGATCAGGGGCATCCGGCAATGGCTACCGCCGGATTGGGCGATGTGCTGGCCGGGTTGCTGGGCGCCCTGCTGGCCCAGGGCATGAACGCCTTTGACGCCGCTTGCCTCGGTGTCTGGCTGCACGCCAACGCCGGTGCACAAGAAGGCAAATCGGGCCGTGGGCTGGCGGCCAGTGATCTGATTCCAGCCATTCGTCAGTTGTTGGAGGAGCAAGCACCGTGTCTGAAGTAACCCTGTACCTGGCTGATGAAGAGGCGATGACGGCGTTTGGCGCACGTATCGCAAAAACCACCGAAGGGCACGGTCTGATATTTCTGGAAGGAGATCTGGGGGCGGGAAAAACCACGCTGTCCCGAGGCATCATTCGGGGGCTGGGGCATGTGGGTGCGGTAAAAAGTCCGACCTTCACCTTGGTTGAGCCTTACGAGATCGGCGACATCCGGGCCTTCCATTTCGACCTGTATCGATTGGTCGATCCTGAAGAGCTGGAATACCTCGGCATCCGCGACTACTTCGAAGACGATGCGTTGTGCCTGATCGAGTGGCCCGAAAAAGGTGCAGGCTTTTTGCCAAAGCCCGACCTGACCATTACCATTAGCCCGCAAGACAGCGGGCGTTCGCTGAAAATTTTGTCCCGGGGCTCGCGTGGCGAGTCGTGGTGTGCCGCTTTGGCATTGGAATCCAATTAAATGATGGGGTCAGGTATGCGCTTTCGCGCGATGGTAGCTGCCGTAGGGTTGTTGTTTCTGGCGGTAACCGTCGACGCTGTGGCCGAAACGAAGGTCAACAGCGTTCGCCTGTGGCGGGCTCCGGACAACACACGACTGGTGTTCGACCTGACGGGGCCTGTCCAGCACAGCGTGTTTACCCTGTCCGCTCCGGATCGACTGGTGATCGACATCAATGGAGCGAGCCTCGGGGCGCCCTTGAGCGTCAATAGCTCGAACACCCCGATCACCGCCATGCGCTCGGCACAACGTACGCCGACGGACCTGCGGGTGGTCATCGACCTGAAAAAAGCCGTCACGCCGAAAAGCTTTACTCTGGCGCCAAACGCCCAGTACGGTAACCGGCTGGTGGTGGATCTGTTCGATAACCCTGCCGACGCCGCGCCGATTCCGGCACCGACCAACGTCGCGACAGTGGCCCCGGTACCTGTCACTCCGGTCGACCCACCGGTCAAATTGCCACCAGCCCCGGCCGGCAAGCGCGACATCGTCGTGGTCATCGATGCCGGCCACGGTGGCGAAGACCCGGGCGCTTCCGGTTCGCGCGGTCAACGGGAGAAAGACGTGGTGCTGGCCATCGCTCGCGAACTGCAGCGCCAGGTCAACGGCATGAAAGGCTTCCGTGCCGAACTGACCCGTACCGGGGACTATTTCATTCCCTTGCGCGGCCGTACCGAAATCGCCCGCAAGAAAGGCGCCGACCTGTTCGTTTCGATCCACGCCGATGCCGCGCCTTCGGCCGCCGCGTTCGGTGCGTCGGTGTTCGCTCTGTCGGATCGCGGCGCCACCTCCGAGACCGCGCGCTGGTTGGCCGACAGCGAAAACCGTTCCGACTTGATCGGCGGTGCCGGTAACGTCAGCCTCGACGACAAGGACCGGATGTTGGCGGGCGTACTGCTCGACCTGTCGATGACCGCCTCCCTGACGTCCAGCCTGAACGTCGGTCAGAAGGTCCTGAGCAACATCGGCCGGGTCACCCCATTGCATAAACAACGGGTGGAGCAGGCTGGATTCATGGTGTTGAAGTCGCCGGACATCCCGTCGATCCTGGTGGAAACCGGGTTCATCTCCAATGCCAACGAAGCCTCCAAGCTTGCCGCTGCGAATCACCAGCAGGCGCTGGCGCGGTCGATCAGCAGCGGCGTGCGTCAGTTCTTCCAGCAGAATCCACCGCCGGGCACCTACATTGCCTGGCTGCGCGATTCCGGCAAGATCGCCCAAGGCCCGCGAGACCATCGCGTGAATCCCGGTGAAACCCTGGCGATGATCGCCGTGCGCTACCAGGTGTCGCCGGCCACCCTGCGCAGCGTTAACAACCTGGCAAGCGATGAGCTCAAGATCGGTCAGCATCTGACGATTCCCGGCACTGAACTGGCAGCCAAAGAATGAATCAGGCACTGACCAGCACCGCTCGGATCGAGCTGCTCAGCCCCCGGCTGGCGAACCAGATCGCCGCCGGCGAGGTGGTCGAGCGCCCGGCTTCGGTGATCAAGGAGTTGCTGGAAAACAGTCTCGACTCCGGCGCCAGGCGCATCGATGTCGATGTGGAGCAGGGTGGTGTCAAATTGCTGCGGGTGCGCGACGATGGCAGCGGCATTTCGGCCGATGACTTGCCGCTGGCCCTGGCCCGTCATGCCACCAGCAAGATTCGCAACCTGGAAGACCTCGAGCAGGTCATGAGCCTTGGGTTTCGTGGCGAGGCCCTGGCGTCGATCAGTTCCGTGGCACGGCTGACGCTGACTTCCCGTACCAAAGAGGCCGATCAGGCCTGGCAAGTCGAAACCGAAGGCCGGGACATGGCGCCGCGGGTACAGCCGGCCGCGCATCCGGTCGGTACCTCGGTTGAAGTGCGCGACCTGTTCTTCAACACCCCGGCCCGCCGCAAGTTTCTCAAGACTGAAAAAACCGAGTTCGATCACCTGCAGGAAGTGATCAAGCGCCTGGCATTGGCGCGTTTCGACGTGGCCTTCCACTTGCGCCATAACGGCAAGACCATCCTCAGCCTGCATGAGGCCCACGATGATGCGGCTCGTGCCCGGCGTGTGGCGGCCATTTGCGGCTCGGGATTCCTGGAGCAGGCGCTGCCGATCGAAATCGAGCGCAATGGCCTGCATCTTTGGGGTTGGGTCGGCTTGCCGACGTTCAATCGCAGCCAGGCGGACTTACAGTATTTCTTTGTGAATGGCCGAGCCGTGCGCGACAAGCTGGTGGCCCATGCGGTCCGTCAGGCGTATCGCGATGTGCTATTCAACGGCCGTCACCCGACCTTCGTGCTGTTTTTCGAAGTCGATCCGGCGGGCGTCGACGTCAACGTGCACCCGACCAAGCACGAAGTGCGCTTCCGTGACGGACGCATGGTCCACGACTTCCTCTATGGCACCTTGCACCGCGCCCTGGGCGATGTGCGTCCGGAAGATCAATTGGCGGCACCTGCGGCGACCGCCATCGTTCGTCCGACCGGGGTCGAGGCCGGCGAATTCGGTCCCCAGGGTGAAATGCGCCTGGCGGCCAACGCGTTGCTGGAGCAGCCCCAGGCCCAGCCGGCCTACAATGCAACGCCTGGCTCGGGCGCCGGCGCCGGTTATCAATACACGCCACGACCGCAGTCCAGTGTTCCCGCCGCTGAGGCCCAGGCTGCCTACCGCGAGTTCTTCGCGCCGTTGCCCGAGGCCAACGCGGTCGCGCTTCCGGCCGGGCAGGACGATATTCCGCCCCTGGGCTACGCGTTGGCGCAACTCAAGGGCATCTATATCCTGTCGGAGAACGCCCAGGGCCTGGTGTTGGTGGACATGCATGCCGCCCATGAGCGGATCATGTACGAACGCCTGAAAATCGCCATGGCCAGCGAAGGCCTGAGTGGCCAGCCGCTGTTGGTACCCGAGTCCCTGGCGGTCAGCCAGCGTGAAGCCGATTGCGCCGAAGAGCATGTGGCCTGGTTCCAGCGCCTGGGCTTCGAGTTGCAGCGTCTTGGCCCGGAAACCCTGGCCATCCGGCAGATTCCGGCCTTGCTCAAGCAGGCAGAAGCCAATCGACTGGTCAGTGACGTATTGGCAGACCTGATGGAATACGGCACCAGCGACCGGATCCAGGCGCACTTGAACGAGCTGCTCGGGACCATGGCCTGCCACGGCGCGATCCGTGCGAATCGGCGTCTGGCTCTGCCGGAAATGAACGGTCTGCTGCGCGACATGGAAAACACCGAGCGCAGCGGTCAATGCAACCATGGCCGACCGACCTGGACCCAGCTGGGCCTGGACGATCTGGACAAACTGTTCTTGCGCGGTCGTTGATGAGCCAGCTTCCTCCTGCGATTTTCCTGATGGGGCCGACCGCCGCCGGCAAGACCGACCTCGCCATCGAACTCACCAAAGTCTTGCCCTGCGAGCTGATCAGCGTCGATTCGGCGTTGGTCTATCGTGGCATGGACATCGGCACCGCCAAGCCTTCCAAAGAGATTCTGGCCGAATTTCCCCACCGCCTGATCGATATTCTCGACCCGGCAGAGAGCTATTCGGCCGCGGATTTCCGGCGTGATGCCCTCGAAGCCATGGCTGACATCACTGCACGGGGAAAAATTCCGCTGCTGGTGGGTGGCACAATGCTCTATTACAAGGCTTTGGTTGAAGGGCTGGCGGACATGCCCGCCGCCGATCCCGACGTCCGCGCCCAGATCGAAGAAGAAGCTGCACGCCTTGGCTGGCAAGCCCTGCACGATCAATTGGCAGTGATTGACCCAGAATCTGCAGCGCGCATTCATCCGAACGATCCCCAGCGACTCAGTCGAGCACTGGAGGTTTATCGTGTCAGCGGTCAAAGCATGACTGAGCTGCGCTTGCGACAATCTGCGCAAAGTACTGAAGCAGCCGCTTCGGGACAGCAACAATTGCCCTATACTGTCGCGAACTTGGCCATTGCCCCGGCGAATCGCCAGGTACTGCATGAGCGAATTAAACAAAGATTTACTTTAATGTTGGAACAGGGATTCATTGACGAGGTCGTAGCCCTGCGTAAGAGAAGTGACCTGCATGCCGGGTTGCCGTCTATACGTGCAGTAGGCTACCGACAAGTCTGGGACTACCTGGATGGCAAGCTGACGCAAGCCGAAATGCAGGAGCGTGGAATCATTGCCACGCGCCAGCTGGCGAAGCGCCAGTTCACCTGGCTGCGCAGCTGGGCTGATTTACACTGGTTGGACAGCCTGGATTGCGACAATCTGCCGCGCGCCTTGAAATACCTGGGGACCATCTCCATATTGAGCTGAGTCCTTGCAATTGCCGTCTATCCTTGGGGGTCTGACGGCCACAAGCCATCTGTTTACCTATTTTTTATATTGAATCCTTAAAGGAGTGCGGCACATGTCAAAAGGGCATTCGCTACAAGACCCTTACTTGAATACTTTACGTAAAGAGAAAGT
>Ga0213829_1001185_pt1 | contig 19521 bp, 16 predicted proteins | sample MC6MC0896MG_FD_180665 | JGI IMG/M metagenome (GOLD analysis project Ga0213829, IMG submission 180665) | Enriched soil aggregate microbial communities from Iowa State University, Ames, United States - MC6-MC0896-MG | ecosystem: Environmental > Terrestrial > Soil > Unclassified | place: USA: Iowa...
CGATCCATCAAGGCTTCGATCAGTTTGGATGACGGCCACGAGCGGCAGTGTGGCGGCAGGCGGTGGCAGGCGTCAGCCCGCACGTACAGGAACGAACCGCGCGCATCGCCAAACCATCTTGCGCCGTGCGGCATGCCGGGGGGAATCCAGCCCAAGCTGCCCGGCATCACCGTCCAGACTTCCGCGCCCGCCTGCACCACGACCAAGCCTTCATGCACCAGCACCAGCATGCCCTCGTCATGAACATGCGAGGGCACGGCAATGCCTTTGGATTCCCGCCGGCCCTGCACGCTGAATGGGGTCAGCAGCACATTGGACTGGGCGGGCGCGATAGCCACGTGAAGCATGGTTGGCAGGTTTGAGCTACAGGTTGACGGGTTCCCGTTAGCGGGCGCACATGAAAATGTACATCATTCTCATCAGTCGGGCATCAGCCCCCCGAACGGAGAAATCACATGGACATCACGCGGCTGCGCGACGCCGGCATCAAAGCCACTTTCCCTCGAATCAAGATTCTGGACATCTTTTATCAGCGCGCGAATCAGCACATGAGCGCGGCGGACGTCTACCGGAATCTCATCTCGGACCACAGCAGCATCGGCCTGGCGACGGTTTATCGCGTCATCACGCAACTTGAGGACGCCGGACTGCTCAAACGAACTCAGCTCGACGCGCACACCACCGTGTTCGAGCTCAATGACAAGGGGCACCACGACCACATGGTCTGCACGCACTGCGGGCAGATCCTGGAATCCAGCGATCCCGCTATGGCGCAACTGGTGCGAAAGATCGCCAAGCGCAGCGGCTTCGCGCTGGACTCCTACAGCCTGGTGCTCTACGGCGGTTGCGGCTGCAAACCCAGCGCCCCCGTCATCCCTCACGGAGAATTCGAATGAACCGCGATCAGTTTTTCTTCCACGACCTATCCCACTTCCCTATCGTGACGGCCAAGCACGGCGGCGCGCCTGCAGGGTATTCGGCCAGCTGGATACGCGAAATGGAAATGCTGGTGGACAACCCGCAGACCTTTGTCATGGTCGTGCCTGACATGCGCCAGGAAGCGGGTCATGACGACCGCAAGGCCATGGTGGAATGGCAGACCACCAACATGCCGCGTTTGAAGGCGCGCTGCCGCGCGTTCATTGCCGTTGAACGCGAGCCCGACGCGCTGGACAAGATGCGCAAGCGCGGCGAAAAGATGGCGCGCGCCTTCGGCATGCCGTTTCTGGCGGTCGCGACGGCTAACGAAGCAATGCAATGCGCGCGCGAACTGCTGGGCCATAGCGGGCCCAGCGGTTTCGTGGTGGACTGATCCGCCGTCCCTCCCGGTTCTTCACAGCGCGCCTACGGGCGCGCTTTGCATTGGCGCGCACACACTGCAATTCGCCATTGCGCCGCGGCAATAGGCTGATTGCCGAAATTAGAATGCAATATTGATAAATTTGCGATTGTGGCAAAAGGTGGAGCTGGAATAAATTCCACCTCTGGCACATCCGCCTGTCCTGCATGATTGGGGCGGGCATCCTGGCGCGCCGGACTCTCCGGATGGCGCTTGTCTGCCTATCCATGGCGCAACCCGCCATCGCTTCCGTGGTCCGTACCTGTTGGCCTGCGCGTTCACGAGACGCCGTGGCGGGCGGCTATTCCAACGCCATCCGCCAAACGCGCGCTATTTTGCGGCTGCCAACCGCCTGGACTCGACATTGAGATTTACGGCATTCACATCAATGAAGCGATTCCAATTCGACAGCACCGCGCTTCGTTATTTTCTGACCGTCGTCGACACCGGGTCCGTCAATGGCGCGGCGGCTCGCCTGAACGTCGTCAGCTCCGCCGTCAGCCGGCAGATTGCGGGCCTGGAGCAGCGGCTGCAGAACCAGCTGTTCGAACGGCATCCGAAGGGAATGCGCGTAACTGAAGTGGGCCGCATCCTGGCGGACCACGCGCGCCGGGTGGAAGCCGACGCGGCCCGCACCTATGCCGAGATCGGCGGGCAAAACGGCCGCTATACACAAACGGTGAAAGTGGCCGGCGCACATGGTTTTGCGGCGCAGGCCTTGCCGCGAAAATTTGCCGCGTTTCAGGCCGAACATCCGTCAGTGCGATTCAACCTGACCGTGCTGGACGCGGGGCTGGTCACCGAACGCGTGCGCTCGGCGCAGGCGGATATTGGCGTCACGTACAGCCATGCCGCCGAAAAAGATATCGCCGTCATCTTCTCGCGCCCTGCCGAAATCGTCGCCGTGATGCGCCCGGGCCACCCGTTATCCGTGCACGACGCCTTGCATCTGACGCAATTGTCGGCCTATCCGCTGGCGCTTCCCGAAGGCGGCAGCGCGCTGCGCCGGCTGCTGGAGATGACGTCCAGCCTGTACAACATCACCTTGTCGCCCGCCTTCACGTCCAACCTGCCCGACGCGGTCTACAACTATTTGTTGACCGGCAATGCCGTGACCTTATGCGCACGGCTATCGGCATCCCAAGAGCTTGATAGCGGCCGGCTGATCTGCCGCCCCGTCGACGACGCCCTGCTCAATGGCGGCCAGATCCAGGTACAGACCCACGTGTCCCGCCCCTTGCCGGACGCCGCCCACCGCTTCCTGCGCTTCATCCGCAGCGACACGCCACCGCTGTTCTGATTCCGGGCCGCCCCGGCGCCGCTTGTGCCGCCTCTTTGCCGCCTTGTCATCCAGGCGTTGCCAAAACCAGAACGGGCCAGTGAGAAATGATCAATTGTTAAATATGTAAATCAAACTTACATTTGGCTCGGGTTTACCACTAGATCACGGTCGACGGCGTTCACGCCTTCCGCCTTTGCAGGAGCCTTGCCATGCTTAAGAACCTGAAAATTCGAACCGGACTGCTCGCCGTCCTGACCCTTTTCGTCGTGGCCTTGGCCGGCGCCACCAGCATGGGCTGGTTGTTCGCCAAGGCAGCCGACGAGGCCGTCGACGACCTGAACCGCGTGTCCACGGAACAGACCCGCCCGCTTTACGAAACCCAGGTGCTGTTGCTGCGCACCCGCATCACGCTGGTGGCGGCCTATCTGGATGTGCAGGCGGGCCGTGGCGCGCAGGCGCAGGCGAGCGTGGATCAGGCGGCCAAATTTCTGAACGAGGCGCGCCAGCGTTATGGCGTCTACCAACGCGTGCCCAAATTGTCGGAAGCCGGCCGCAAACTGGCGGGGGATCTGGATGGCACGTTCAATGCCTATGTGCGCAGCATTGACGCGCTGGGCGAGGCCCTGCAAAAGCAATCGGCCGAACAATACGTCACCGCCGTCGCAGACGCCCGGGCCGCCGACGCCCGCTTCGAAGAACGCGTCACCGCCTTCCTGAACCACACGGAACAACGCGCGGTCGAGATCAACACCGCCTCGGACCGGCGCTACGACCAGGCCGAAATCTCTACCATCGTCATGCTGGCCCTGGCGCTGATTCTGGCGATTGGATGCTGGCGCTTCATCAGCCGCCAGGTGCTGTCGCCGCTGAAAGACGCGGCCGTGCACTTTGACCGTATCGCGTCGGGCGACCTGACCCAACGCGTGGCCGTGGGCGCCGATAACGAAATTGGCGTGCTGTTCGCCGCGCTCAAGCGCATGCAGGACAGCCTGACCCGCACCGTCGCGGAAGTGCGCCGCAGCGTGAATGAAATCAACACGGGCGCAGCGGAAATCTCATCGGGCAACACGAACTTGTCTTCACGCACCGAAGAGCAGGCCGCGTCGCTGGAAGAAACCGCGGCCAGCATGGAAGAGCTGGCCACCGCGGTGAAGCAGAACACCGAGCACGCGCATCAGGCCAACGCGCTGGCCGCCGAAAGCCGTGGCGTGGCCATGCGGGGCGGCGACGCCGTGCATCAAGTGGTAGAGACCATGGCGCGCATTTCGGACAGCTCGCGCCGGATCGCCGAGATTGTCTCGGTGATTGATGGCATCGCTTTCCAGACCAACATCCTGGCGCTGAACGCCGCCGTGGAAGCCGCCCGCGCGGGTGAACAGGGCAAGGGCTTTGCAGTGGTGGCGGGCGAAGTGCGGTCGTTGGCGCAGCGCAGCGCGCAGGCTGCGCGCGAGGTCAAGGACCTGATCGAGCAGTCCACCAGCAATGTGGACAGCGGCGCGGAACAGGTCCGCCAGGCCGGCGAGACGATGCAGGAGATCGTGAGTTCGGTGCAGCGCGTGACGCAGATCATGGCCGAGATCACCGAGGCGTCCACCGAGCAATCCATAGGCATCGACCAGATCAACCGCGCCGTCACGCAGATGGACGACGTGACCCAGCAGAACGCCGCGCTGGTGGAAGAAGCGGCCGCCGCGGCATCCTCGCTGGAAGATCAGGCCAAGCGCCTGGCCGCCACCGCCGCCTTCTTCAAGGTGCCGGCCGAAACCATCATCGACGTCACGGCAGAAGCCGCCCCCGTCGCGCTGCGGGCGGCCTACGCGGGCTGACGTTGCATCATCCTTTTGTCCGAGTCTGTTCGTCCTAGGGCGCTTGGCTGACTTAAGAGTTGGCCCGCCAGGCCGTTGTCTAGGGGCAGGCGCCGTGTTTTGCACGGCGCCGTCCGCCCACCCGATGATGAGCCGCCCGCATGAACCGCGCCCTCGCCTGTATGTTTTGCCAATCGACGCTGGCGCAAGGCGCGCCGCTGCTTGAGAAGAACGGCGCCGCCATCTGCAAGACGTGCGTGGATCAATTCTCCGACCGCTTCGCCGAACGCGCGTGGGCCATGGCGTCTACGTTGCAGGAACAGTTGGATGTACTGCTGGAAGAAAGCCGGCGGGCGCTGGCCCAAAGCGAATCGCTGTCTGAACGGGCGCGCACGTGCGGGCTGAGCCTGCATGCGCTGGCGGATGCGTCGGCGCGCACGCCTTCTTGAATCACGCTTTTCCGCCCAATCTCTTTTCTACGCATTCGCGACAGACGAAAAAAAAGCACCGCGATCACTCGCAGGTGCTTGTTTCTCTTTCCGCTTAAACAAAAAGCGGGGGTGGTGGGCTGAGCGAGACTCGAACTCGCGACCAACGGATTAAAAGTCCGCTGCTCTACCGACTGAGCTATCAGCCCGACCGAAGCCAGAAATTATGGCGGATTTTTTTTATCTTGTCAAAAGGTTTGGTGAAGGGACAACGTTAAGCGTCCTCTTCTTCGGCCTCGCCGCCCATAAAAAACGGCCGCACAAGGCGGCCGTTCTTGGGGCTGGGGTGAACCTGGATTTACCAGGCGGCCACCACGGCGCCCTTGTACTTGGTCTCGATGAACTGCTTCACGGCCGGGCTGTGATAGATGCTGATCAGCTTGGCGAACTCGGGGCGGTCCTTGTCCTTTTCACGCACGACCAGCACGTTGGCGTACGGCGAATCCGGCGATTCCTGGGCGATGGCGTCCTTGGTCGGGTTCAGGCCGGCTTCCAGCGCGAAGTTGGTGTTGATGGCCGACGCGTCGGTGTCGTCCAGCGAACGCGGCAGTTGGGCGGCGTCCAGTTCAATGAAGCGCAGCTTCTTCTTGTTCTCGACGACGTCGATCGGCGTGGCCTTCAGGCCGGCTTCCGGACGCAGCTTGATCAGGCCATTGGCTTGCAGCAGCAACAGCGCGCGGCCGCCGTTGGTCGGGTCGTTCGGCAGCGCGATGCGCGCGCCGTCCTTCAGCTCAGCCAGCGACTTGATCTTCTTGCTGTAGATGCCGATCGGGAAAATCACGGTCTTGGCGATGCTGACCAGCTTGTAGCCGCGGTCGGCGTTGGCGTTGTCCAGGTACGGCTGGTGCTGGTAGCTGTTGACGTCCAGGTCGCCCGAGGCCAGCGCAACGTTGGGCTGCACGTAGTCGGTGAATTCGATGATCTGCAGGTTCAGGCCCTGCTTGGCGGCTTCGGCCTTCACCACATCAAAGATCTGGGCGTGCGGGCCGGCGGTGACGCCCACCTTCAGCGGCTTGTCCTGAGCCAGCGCGGGCTGGGCGAAAACGGCGGCGCCCAGGGCGAACGCGGCCAGCGACTTCAAAACCTTGATGCTCATGATGCGAGTTCCCGAATAACGGAAGTAGAGAGAAGAAAGAATGGGCGTCTTTGTGATCAGCGATGCGACAGGCGGCGCACGAAGCGGTCGCCAAGGCTTTGGATCGCCTGGACCAATACGATCAGCACGATCACGACCGCAGCCATGACGTCCGATTGGAAGCGTTGATAGCCGTAGCGGATGGCCAGGTCACCCAAGCCGCCGCCGCCGATGGCGCCGGCCATGGCCGAATAGCCGATCAGGCTGACAACGGTGACGATGGTGGCGGCGATCAGGCCAGGCAAGGCTTCGGGCAGCAGCACCTTCATGATGATCTGCATCGGCGATGCGCCCATGGCGCGCGCCGCGGTGATCAGCCCCGGGTCCACTTCGCGCATGGCGTTTTCGGCGATGCGGGCCATGAACGGAATCGCGGCCACCGACAGCGGCACGATGGCGGCCGTGGTGCCGATGGAGGTCTGTGCAACCAGGCGCGTGAACGGGATGATGGCAACCATCAAGATCACGAACGGCACCGAACGCGTGGCGTTGATGATGGCGCCCAGCACGTGGTTGACGGGTTGGTTCTCCAGCATGTTGCCGCGCGCGGTCACGGTGAGCGTCACGCCCAGCGGAATGCCGATGACCACCGCGATGGCGCTGGCCACACCCACCATCAACAAGGTGTCAAGCAGCGACGTAATAAGCAGGTCGATCAGTTGCGGACTCATGAGCTATTTCTTCAACGGTAATGTCACGGGCGGTCAACGCGGCAATCGCGTCCTTGACCGCGGCGGGCGCGCCTTGGGCCAGCACGAACATCGTGCCCACGGCCACGCCCTGGATATCTTCAACGCGGGCCTGCACCAGGCCCACGTCCAACGAAAACTGCTTGGCCAGGTCGGATAGGAACGAACCCGACGCGTCGGTGCCGGTCAAGGACAGGCGCAACAGGCGCACGGCCTGGCCCGGCTTGGCGGCGGTAAGCGTGGCGATGCGTTCCTTCACAGCGGCCAGTGTGGCGTCGGTCAGGTCGGACGCGGTGGCGGCCGACACCATGCCGCGCGTGACTTCGTGGCGCGGCTGCGCAAACACTTCACGCGTGCTGCCCACTTCCACCACTTCGCCTTGCGACAAGACGGCGACGCGGTCGCAGACTTCGCGCACCACTTCCATCTGGTGCGTGATCATGACGACCGTCACACCCGTCTTGCGGTTGATGTCGCGCAGCAGCGCCAAAATGTTGTGCGTGGTTTCAGGGTCCAGCGCGGACGTGGCTTCATCGCTGAGCAGCACGTCCGGGTTGTTGGCCAGCGCGCGCGCAATGCCCACGCGCTGCTTCTGGCCGCCACTGATCTGGCTGGGATAACGGTCGCGCAGATGCTCCAGGCCTACCAGCGCCAGCAGACGCTCGACACGGGCCGGAATCTCGGCCTTGGCCACGCCGGCAATTTCCAGCGGCAAGGCCACGTTGCCGTAGACCGTGCGGCGCGACAGCAGATTGAAGCCCTGGAACACCATGCCGATGCGGCGGCGCTGGCCGCGCAGCTGCGCTTCGTTCAGCCCGGTCAGGCCCTGCCCGCCGATGGTGATCGTGCCTTCGTTGGGGCGTTCCAGCAAATTGATGCACTGGACCAGCGTGCTTTTACCGGCCCCGCTGGGGCCGATGATGCCGAAGACCTCGCCCTGCTCGATGTGCAGGTTGATGCCTCGCAGCGCCTGGAATTGTCCATGCGGCGTGGCATAGGTCTTGGATAGGTTCTCGATGTGAATCATGGCAAGCGATTTTGTATCTTTTCTCTTCTAAAGAGAACGACCGTTTTTTCCATTTTTAATAACTATAAGTAATATGGCGCGCCATCATCGCCTTGCGGCGTCCCCGACGGCGCCTACCACCCTTGCTGCGGTCTGGCGGCAACCAAAAAGGCGCAAAGGGCAGTCAGGAAGGAAAGCCTTCCTGACTGCCCCTTTTATAACGGTGGCCGGTCAACCGGCCACGCCATTGTCAGCGAGCGCGAGAGATGCGGACTTCCGCGCCCCGGCGCTTCACCTCAAGGCCTTCGGACGGCGAAATCCGCAGCCCTTCCAGACCCTTGATGTAGCTGGAGCCCTGCATTTGCATCACGCGGATCTTGTTGCGCATGACGACCGGGTTATGCACCGGCATGCCGAACATCCAGACTTCGTCCAGGATACGCGCCGAGTTGAACTCGCCCGTATGCTGCGCGGCCGGTCCCAGACAGAGCATGTGCCCTTCGCGGCCGAAAACCGGGAACTGGCCCAGCTCGCAGTCGATCGTCCAGGTGGTGCCGCCTTCGTAGCGATGGCCCGTGTTCAGATCCCACCAGGCTTCGCCCTTGGGCAGATACACGCGCACCTGCTTGCCCGGTTCGGTGACCGGCGCCACCAGCAGGGCCGGGCCCAGCAGGTATTGCAAGTCCCATTCGTGGGCATGCGGGTCATTCGGGAACGACAAGGCCATGGAACGCTGCACCGGCAAACCGGTACGGGCCGAATCTTCGATGGCGCCCAGCACATACGGCACCAGGCGATAGCGCCATTGCATCCAGGTACGGGCCTGCGCCAGCGTTTCTTCGCCGAAGTCCCAAGGCATCAAGCCTTCAACCCCCTGGAACGAGAAGTTTGCCGAGAACACACCCACGGTCAGCCAGCGCAAGTACAGCTCGGACGTCATGCCCGAGCGGTCGCGCGAGGCCGATCCGATGCCATGCACCTGCACGGGCAGGCCGCTGGCGCCAATCGACAAGGCGGTGCGCAAGGTATGACGCAAGCCGTCCCAGGTGTTTTCAGCCTGCGGCCCCACCTGCCACGGCAGGCGTTGCGCGGCGGGGAACAAGTCAGCGCTGGGCACCACGCCTTCCGGCGGGACCTTCAGGCCGGCGACGGCGTCAAACAAAGCACGGCGCACCAACAGCGGATACATGCTGCGCAGCGCGGGACCGGTTTCGCCGTTGCGGGCGGTGACCCCGTCAGGGATGGCGATCTGGGCGTCGCACGCGGGCGCGTCCAGGCCGTCATCCACCAATTGGCGATGGCGCTCAACCCACAGGTTGTAGATGTCGCGATAGGTCAGGTCGAGCAGGCCATAAGGCTGGCCCGATGTGGCGGCGTTGCCGTCAAACACCTGCGCGGAACCGTCGTCCTTGGCCAGCAGCCAGCCGCGGTCTTCCAGTTCTTCGAACAGCGGGCTGGTCTTCAGCACGCCGGGGAAACCGGAGGCCGCGACGTGCACGTTGTGCTTGTGGAATAAGGCCAGCATCTGCTTGGCGTCCGGGAAACGCTGAGCGTCCCATTCGAACACGGCCTTGTCCGCCTGGAAGCCCCAGGCCGCCGGCTGCGCCAGCGTCACGGCGTCAACCGGAATCTGGTTTTCGCGCATGCGGGCCACCAAAGCCACCGTCTGCGTGGGCATTTCGCCCGCGGCCTGTTGCAGCCACGCGCCCATCGCCCACAGCACGGGCTGGCCGGCTCGGCCGGTCAGCGCGGTGTATTGGTTCAGGATTTCAGCGGGTTCACCGGCGAACAGGAACAGATCCAGCACGGCGTCGTCCACGGTCAGCACGTAGGCCGAATCCGCAGGCGCAACGCCCACCGAATGTTCAATGCGGCGCATCGTGTTCACATAGACGCCCCAGCCACGCGGGCTCCATGCCAACGGCAAGGCGCGGTGCTCGGGGTCATCGGAAACAACCGATTCTTCGCGGCGGTTCAGATCGCCCGGGGTTTCGCCCAGGCCGAACACGCGCTCGTCGGCCTGCAGGGTGAACCCCGCCGTCCAGACCGCGCTGTCGTCCTGGTCCAGCGCGTTATGCCCGAATGCGGGCGTATGCGCGGAAACCTCGGATTCGAACACCCGTTCTTCGTTGCGATAGATCGCCACGCGCACGGGGTTCGATTGGATTTCCAGGGCAACATCGCCCTGTGTGATGCGCCAACCCTCGCCCCCTTCGCGGGGAGCAATAGCAGCTTCGCCCACGGCCTCTTGGCGCGCGAGCAGCATCTCGGCCACAGCGCGCGCACGCGCACTGGGCTTGTCATCATTCAGGTGGTTCGCCTCGCCGCAGCGCAGGCGAAAAACACCAGGCGCATGCGCCTCGACTACCAGGTGCAACCCATCGCCCGCATCGAAATCGAAGCGACTGGGGCGGGACGTCAGCAGCTCGATATTATCGAGCTGGGTAGTATGGGCAAAGTCGAACTTGGGCGGCACAGAGCATCCCCCGGCTTAAGCCAAAAACCATCAAAAGACGCTATTTTGACGGATTTGAGCTTTGAAATAAACTCGGTCCCTCTTTTGGACGGCAATCTCATCCAAAAAAGGGGGCATAAAGCCCTCGGCTGACACGAATCGGCGCTAATGCCGCGCGTGGCCGAAACGCCAATTTTGAGCCCAAAGCGGCCTATTTGGCGCCAAATCCTGGCAATTACTGCAATTCTACGCCACCTGACTGACAGCCTCCTCAAGCGTCCGACTTTTTTTCATCGCGGTGAAACAAGTTGGGCCAGATCGGTTTCCAGCAGACCGGGCTCACCCGATAGCCGCGCGGCAATCTCGTCACCCATCAATGCCGACCAAGACAGCCCTCGCGAGGCATAGCCGACAGCCAGCCACACGCCCTTAGCATGCGGCAACTCGCCCACGGCAGGCAAGCGCCCCGGCAACACCGCGCGCCATCCGGCCCAGCCCGGCAACGTCCCCGGCACCAATGCATCAAAGTCGGGAAAGTGACCGCTCAGTAGGCCGGCCGCCTTGTCCAGCGTGACGCGTTGCCCTTCCGCGCTGACCTGCGTCTGCGTGGCGCCGTGCATATACGTGCTGCCCACGACGCAACCGGCGCCCACATCGGGCAGCAGATAGCCCTCGCCCCCCACTATGCAGCGCGGGCCGCCCGCGAGCGACGCCGCGGGCACCAGCGTGACCTCGCCCGCCAGCGCATGCATCTGCGCAATGCGCGGCAAAGGACCGAGCAAACCGCTGTCGGCCAGCACGCCCTGCGCGCCAAACGCGTTGGCCAGAATGACGGTTTCGGCGTGCGCGATTTCCTGGCCCAGCGGATTCGTTACGCGCCACCCCTGCCCCACCGCTTCCAAGCGGGCCGCCTGAGCGGGCACGACCTTCACACCTGGCGTTTGCAGCAGCGCATCGATCAGACGATTCGGCTGCACCAGCATCCCCTGCGCAAAGAACACGCCGCCACGCGCCAGCGGCAGGCCCGCCAACGCACTGGCCTCGTCGCGGTCCACCATGCGTACCCAATCAGAGGGGAACGCCAGCGTTTCCAAGGTGCCGGCCAGCGCGGCGGCCTTGCCTGCATCGCGCTCGACCTGGACCGTGCCGCAGACACGCGGCGCGGCGCCCCCGGCAAGCCCTTTCCAGCGGGCTTCGGCGCGCTGGCTGCCTGCGCGCGACAGCCGCGCCCGGGCGTTGTCGTCACGCGCAATTACCGGGGTCAGCGCCGCCGCCAGATGCCCCGCATGCGCAGGCGCCCCCAGCGCGCGACCAGCATCCAGCACCGTGACGCGCCATCCCCGCCCCGCCAGCGAGTGCGCAATGCCCGCACCCGCCAGCCCCGCGCCCACCACCACGGCATGCCTGACTATCGCGCGCGCGGCCGCTGCCGCGCTGCCCGGCGTGCGAACCGTGCCCACGGTCATGAGCCCCTTGCCGCCATACCCCGGCGCGCACTCCACGTCGAAACCGGCGCCCTGCAAGGCGTGCCGCAGCTCGTCCGTGCATGCCCAGGTCGCAACCGTTGCCCCGGGCGCCGCCAGTTTGGCAAGATCGCGCAACAGGGGCGAGGCCCACATTCGGGGGTTACGCTCAGGCGCAAAGCCATCCAGAAAAAAGGCATCCACCCGCGCGTTCAAGCGCCGCGCCAAGCCCTGCGCGTCGCCAAAACCCAGGGTGAGCGTGACCGCGCCATTTTCGAACTCCAGCCGATGCAGGCCAGGCAGCAACGCCGGCCATTGCGCCGACAACGCTTGCGCCAGCTCCGCCAGCGGCGCGGGCGCATACCGCGCCAACTGCGCCACCAGGTTCTCGCGCGTGAATGGATGCGCCTCCATCGACACCATATGCAGGGCGGCAGGCCGCTGCGGATCATTGCGCCAGGCGTTCCACAGCGCCAGAAAGTTCAGCCCCAGGCCGAATCCCGTCTCGCAGACGGTGAACGCATCGCGCCCCCGCCAGCGTTCTGGCAGGCCGTTACCCCGTAGAAACACGTGTTCCGCCTGCCCCAACGCCCCCGACGGCGAGTGATACACATCGTCATACAAGGGGCTGAACAGCTGGCCGTCGGCATTGATGTCCGTCACGGCGGGGGTCAGTGGCAAATAAGACGAGGACATGGAATCCCGGGGAAATAATCAGAGTTGAGACAAGCGCGAATTATTGATCGACCGCCGCGCAGGCGTTGGATGGACGCCACGCGGAATCCGCCTTTCAAGCCGCTGCCACGGGTTTGACGCATGGCTGGGCTTACACTGGTTTACATGGATACCTATGATCAGCCCCGCTCACTGGCCCAGCCCATCGACCTGTGCGCCGCGATCGATGCGGCAGTCACTGCGGCGCATGCAGGCGCGGCCATTCTGCAATCCTACGCGCACCATCGCGCCGATCTCGTGATCGACCGCAAGGCGCGCAACGATCTCGTGTCCCAAGCGGACCGCGAGGCCGAAGCCGTGATTATCCAGGAGCTGCAAACGCGCACGCCCAAGTTCGGCATCGTGGCCGAAGAAACGGGCGGCAAGCCTCAAGGCAGCGCCACCTGGTACATCGACCCGCTGGATGGCACCACCAATTTCCTGCACGACATTCCCCACTACGCCGTATCGATTGCGTTGATCGCTCACGCAGGCACGGCGGTGTCAGCCACGGAAACGCTAAAGGAAGACACCCCCGTCATCGGCGTGGTGTACGACCCCAACCGAGAAGAGCTGTTTACGGCGGTGTATGGCATGGGCGCGTGGCTGAACGGCCGGCGCATCAAGTGTTCGCGCACGCAGACGATTGAAGATTCGGTGCTGGCCACGGGTTTCCCCTTCCGCGATTTTTCGTTCGCCGACCAATACATGCCCATGCTGAACGACGCCATCAAGCGTGCGCGCGGCGTGCGCCGCATGGGCGCGGCCGCGCTGGACCTGGCGTGGACCGCCTGCGGCCGTTACGACGGCTATTGGGAAATGGGCCTGGCGCCGTGGGATGTGGCCGCTGGCACGCTGATCCTGCGCGAAGCGGGCGGCACGTGCACAGACATGCACAAGCTTGACCCCTGGCCGATCGGCGGACGCGTCGTCGCGGGCAACCCCGCCATCGAACGCGCCCTGCACGACATGGTCGCCCCGCATCTGGACAACCCGCCGGCCGACCCGGCCTAACGTCAATCAGGCGGCCGCAGCGTCCTGGGACGCCTTGGCCGGCGCGTCGGGGCGCAGTTCGCGGCGCAGGATCTTGCCCACATTGCTCTTGGGCAATTCTTCGCGGAATTCCACGAAGCGCGGGCGCTTGTAGCCCGTGAGCTTTTCGCGGCACCAGTCCTGCACCTGGGCCTCGGTCAGCGACGCATCATTCTTCACGACAAACACCTTCACGGCTTCACCCGAGTGCTCGTCAGGCACGCCGATGGCGGCGCACTCCAGCACGCCGGGCATTTGCGCGACAACCGCTTCGACCTCGTTCGGATAGACCTTGAAGCCCGACACCGCAATCATGTCTTTCTTGCGGTCGACGATGCGCGTGTAGCCTTGCGCGTCCATGATGCCGATGTCGCCCGTACGGAAGTAGCCATCAGCCGTCATCGACTGCCGCGTTTCTTCGGGCTTCTGCCAATACCCCAGCATCACCTGCGGCCCGCGTATGCCCACTTCACCGCGCTCGCCCAGCGGCACTTCATGACCGGCGTCATCCAGAATGGCCACATCGGTGGAAGGCAGCGGCAAGCCGATCGAGCCTGAATACGCCGTGGCGTCAGTGGGGTTCACGGTGGCGACTGGCGAGGTTTCGGACAAGCCATAACCTTCAATCAGCGGCCGGCCGGTAATCTTCAGCCAACGCTCCGCCACCGACTGCTGCACCGCCATGCCGCCCCCCAACGTCAACCGCAACGCCGAAAAATCCAGCTTCGCGAAGTCTTCGTTATGGGCCAGCGCGTTAAACAGCGTATTGACGCCCGGGAACAGATTGATGGGCACCTTGCGCCACGCATTGATCAGAGAAGGCTGATCGCGCGGATTGATGATGAGCACGTTGCGCATGCCCGCGTGCAGGCCGTACAAGCCGCAAACCGTCATGGCGAACACGTGGTAAAGCGGCAGCGCGCTGATGATAGTGAGCTGCGTGTGCGCCAGATCGTGCACCACGGGCTGCGCCACGGCTTCCGTTTGCAGCACGTTGGCCGCCAAATTGCGGTGCGACAGCATCGCGCCCTTGGGCACGCCCGTCGTGCCGCCGGTGTATTGCAGCACCGCCACATCGTCCATCGACAAGACGGGTGGCGTGAACGGCGCACGCGCCCCATCACGCAGCACGGCCGGCAAATTGTGTGCGCCGTCGATGCGCCAGGGCTTGACGATCTTCTTGATATGGCGGGCCACAAAGTTGACCAGCGGCGCCTTCAGCCCGCCCAGCAAATCACCCGGCCCGGTCACGACAATGTGCTTGAGCTGGCCGCGGTTCTTCACCGCCTGCAAGGTGTTCGCAAAGTTCTCAAGAATCAGGATGACGGATGCGCCGCTGTCTTGCAGTTGGCGCTCGAGTTCGTCAGCGGTATAGAGCGGGTTCACATTCACCACGACCAGCCCGGCGCGCAACGTGCCCAGCATGCCGACCAGATACGCCGGCACGTTGGGCATCATCAGCGCCACGCGCGCGCCCTTGGGCAGGCCCAGGCTTTGCAGCCAGCCGGCGAAGCCGCGGGCATAGTGATCCAGCTGCGCATAGGTGATGTCGCTGCCCATCGCGGTGCAGGCGATGCGCAACGCATGTTGTTTGCAGGCCCGGTCAAGCAGGTCGGCCAACGAGGAATAACCCTCAGTGGAGATCTCCGCCGGAACCCCCTTCGGGTAATGGGCAAGCCACGGACGCGTCATGGTATTTGTCTCCATTAAATAGATTTTTGATTGATGATAACCTTGTTGCGTTCCCCAATTCCGCCTGACTTTCTCCATGAAACTGCTCGAACCCATCGTCGCCTGGCATCAAGACATTTCCAAGATCCGACGCGACATCCACGCGCATCCTGAACTGGCTTTCGAAGAATTCCGCACCGCCGATGTGGTCGCGGCCAAGCTTGAAGAATGGGGCATCGAGGTCGACCGCGGCTTGGGCGGCACGGGCGTCGTCGGCATCATTCGCGGCAATCAGCCGGGCGAACGCGCCGTGGGCCTGCGCGCCGACATGGACGCGTTGCCGATGCAAGAGGTCAACACCTTTGCGCACGCCAGCAAGAACGAAGGCAAGATGCACGCGTGCGGCCACGATGGCCACACCGCCATGCTGCTGGCGGCGGCGCAATATCTGTCGCAACACCGTGACTTCGCTGGCATCGTCTATGTGATTTTCCAGCCCGCCGAAGAAGGCGGCGGCGGCGCCAAGCGCATGATCGATGACGGCCTGTTCAAGCGTTTCCCGATGGAAGCGGTGTTCGGCATGCACAACTGGCCCGGCATGAAAACGGGCCAATTCGGCGTGACGCCCGGCCCCATCATGGCGTCCAGCAACGAATTTTCGATCGTCGTGAAGGGCAAGGGCACGCACGCTGGCATGCCCAACCTGGGCATCGACCCGGTCATGGCGGCCGTGCAACTGGCGCAGTCGTTGCAGACCATCATCACGCGCAACCGCAATCCGCTGGACGCGGCGGTGCTCAGCATTACGCAGATTCACGCCGGCAGCGCCGACAACGTCGTGCCCAATCACGCCGAATTGCGGGGCACGGTGCGCACCTTCACGCTGGACGTGCTGGACCTGATCGAACGCCGTATGGAAGAGATCACGCGCCACACGTGCGCCGCCATGGATTGCGACGTGCAATTCACGTTCCAGCGCAATTACCCGCCCACCATCAACCACGCTGAAGAAGCGGCGTTCTGCGCCGATGTGATGCGCGACATCGTGGGCGAGGCCAACGTCAACGACCATGTGCAGCCCACGATGGGCGCGGAAGACTTCGCGTTCATGCTGCAGGAACTGCCGGGCTGCTATGTGTGGATCGGCAACGGCACAGGCGAACACCGCGACAGCGGCCACGGCCTGGGCCCCTGCATGCTGCACAACGGCAGCTACGACTTCAACGACGACCTGCTGCCGCTGGGCGGGACCTACTGGGTCCAACTGGCGTTGAAGCGCCTGGCCAAGGCCTGAGGGGTAAGCGCCCTACCCGCCGTCCGCCGCCCCGACCGCCAGGCACATCGCCAAAAAGCGTTCGGCGGCGCGGGCCGCGGCATCCGCATGCGGCACCAGAATGCTCAGCGTGCGCGTTAGCGGCTTGGGCAATAAACGCAACGCCGCCAGCGCACCGTCCTCGTGCCGCATCGACATGACGGACACAAAACCCACCCCCAGCCCCGCGCGCACCGCCTGCTTCACCCCTTCCACCCCCGCCAGCTCCAACCCGATCGACGGCGCCTGCCCGGCATCGGCGAACGCGCGTTCGACCAGACGGCGTACGCCGGAGCCGGGTTCGCGCATCACCAGCGGCGAGGCGGCCAGGTCGCGCAACGTCACCGCGCCCTTGCTGGCCAACGCGTGGTCCGCCCGCACGATCGCCACGACTTCGTCCTGCCGCCAAGCGTGCACCGCCGTATCCGCCGGCAGGCCCGTGGGCACATCCCCTTCAATAAAGGCCAGATCCAGCGCTGGCAGCCGCTCGACGATTTCGCGCGTGTTGCCATCCGACAAGTGCAGGCTGACCGCTGGAAAGCTGTGGCGAAAATCGGCGACGAGCCTCGGCAGCAGATAGCTGGCGGGCGTGGTGCTGGCGCCCAAGCGCAGCGCGCCGGTTTCCAGCCCGCGCCACGATTCCCGCACCGCCTGCGCCTGCCGATACACCTGCCGCAACTGCCGGGCCTGCTCGGCCAGCCGTTCGCCGGCCTCGGTCAATGCAATGCCGTGGCCGCTGCGGCGGTACAGCGGTTCGCCAAACCATTCTTGCAGCATCCGCAGCTGGCCCGACACGGCGGGCTGTGACAAATGCAGCACTTGCGCGGCGCGGCTGATGTTGCCGGTATCGGCGACGCAGGCGAAGGTCAGCAATTGATCTGGGGTCATGGGGAGATAACTATCAGAATTTCCGATATTACATATTCAAAATAAAGATTTTTCAAATAGTAGTGGCACATCTAATATTTCGGGAAGTTATTTAGATATGCCCAAAGGGCCATCATGAGCACCGCCACTAGCACCGCAGTACCACTTCCCGCTACAGCAGCCGCAGCCCCGGGAGCCCCGGCTGCCGCAGCACCGGCTGCCGCAGCATCGGCCACCGCCACCCCTTGGCGCGACAAACTCAACGGCGTGCTGTTCGTCGGTCTGATGGCCGCGGCCGTCATGCAGCTGGCGGACCTGCCCGCCATTCGCCAGCTGGGTTTTTCCCCGCTGGTGGTCGGCATCGTCTGCGGCATGCTGTATGGCAACTTCCTGCGCGGCACCATGCCGGCGGATTGGGGCGTGGGCGTGAACTTCACCGCACGGCGCCTGCTGCGCATCGCCGTCGCCTTCTACGGTTTGAACATCAGCATTCAGCAGATCGCGGCCGTGGGCCTGCCCGGGCTGGCCGTTTCCGTGGCCGTTGTGCTGGGCACCCTGTTGATTGGCACCGTCGTCGGCCAGCGCATGCTGGGCCTGGATCGCGACACCGCCATGCTGACGGCGGCGGGCAGCGCCATCTGCGGCGCGGCCGCCGTGCTGGCGTTCGAACCGACCTTGCGCGCCGCCCCGCACAAGAGCGCCGTGGCCGTGGCCACCGTGGTGCTGTTCGGCACGCTGTCCATGTTCCTGTACCCCATCCTCTATCACGCGGGCTGGCTCAACTTGGACACCCAGGCGCTCGGCATCTATATCGGCGGCACCATCCATGAAGTGGCGCAGGTGGTCGGCGCGGCCAGCAATATTGATCCCGCCACCACCGAAGTCGCCACCATCGTCAAGATGACCCGCGTGGCGCTGCTGGTGCCGGTGCTGCTGGTGCTGGGCATGTACCTGCGCAGCGCCGCCAGCCAGGCGGGCGGCCAGGCCAAGGGCGCCAAGCTGCCCATCCCCTGGTTTGCGGTCGGCTTCCTGGTGCTGGCCATCATCAATTCGCTGAACATCATTCCCGCCGACGCCATCGCCGCCATTCGCCGCCTGGATGTCTTTGCGCTGACCATGGCCATGACGGCGCTGGGCATCGAAACGCGCTTTGCTCAGATCAAGAAAGCCGGCCCCCGCGTGATGGCCCTGGGCCTGATCCTGTACGCGTGGCTGTTGGTTGGCGGCTACGGCATCGTCAAATTGGCGACCTGATCCGCGCGGCCGCCGCAGCAAAGCGCTGCGGCGGCCCGTCCATGCACGCCGCTGTCGCGTTTTTCCTGCATAATCGGCTGGTTCCCTAGCAGTGGAGTCGGCCGCATGACCTCCAGCAACAAATCCCCGTTTACGACTTTGCCCGCCGATCGCGACGCGGTATTGCGCGTCATGCCGATGCCGGCCGACGCAAATATCCACGGGGACGTGTTTGGCGGCTGGATCATGTCCCAAGTCGACATCGCCGGCTCCATTCCGGCGGCCCGCCGCGCGGCTGGCCGCGTAGCCACCGTCGCAGTCAACGCCTTTCAGTTCAAAGAGCCCGTGTTCGTGGGCGACCTCCTCAGTTTCTACGCCGCCATCGTCAAGACCGGCACGACATCCATCACGGTGTCGGTCGAGGTCTACGCGGAACGCCAGCGCCTGGACGCCGAAGTCGTCAAGGTCACCGAGGCCACCCTGACATACGTCGCCACCGACGAAGCGCGGCGCAGCCGCCCCCTCCCCACTCTTTGAGCCGTAACGCATGACGCAGTCCGCCGCCGCGCAGAAACCGCCCGCGACGCCCCGCCGCCTCGACCCGGAAGACGCACAGACCGCCCTGGCCGAAGTGCAGGAACGCCTGCGCCGCCAGCAATTGGTGGCCGATCTGGTGCATCGCCAAGAAGAAGGCGACGCCAAGGCCACGCTGGTTGAAGACCTGGTGCACCGCCAGCACGAGGCCGAACTCAAGACACTGCTCGACGGCCTGCATCCGGCCGACATCGCGTTCATCCTGGAATCGTTGCCCAAGGACGAACGCCAGGCCATCTGGAAGCTGGTCAGCCCCGAGCACGACGCCGACGTGCTGCTGGAAGTCGAAGACTGGGTGCGGGAATCGCTAATTGAAGCGATGGACCGGCAAGACCTGGTCGCCGCCACCGGCAACATGGACGCCGACGAGCTGGCCGACCTGGCGCCCGACCTGCCGCCCGACGTGGTGGCCGAAGTGCAAAAGGGCCTGACCGAA
>Ga0213829_1001186_pt1 | contig 19484 bp, 15 predicted proteins | sample MC6MC0896MG_FD_180665 | JGI IMG/M metagenome (GOLD analysis project Ga0213829, IMG submission 180665) | Enriched soil aggregate microbial communities from Iowa State University, Ames, United States - MC6-MC0896-MG | ecosystem: Environmental > Terrestrial > Soil > Unclassified | place: USA: Iowa...
TCAAAAGGATGATGAACAAATGGAAAAAATCCTTTTTTCTTGCTTTTCAAAATCTGATTATCCAATTCAACAATTGCCTTGTAAATTGGATAATCAAATCAAAATTGGCTTTTTAAGTCTCGACTATTTAATACACTCAGTTCGAATATTACGCAACTAATTGCTCACCAACTTGAGCTTTTGAGGAACGATCCCCTTTCTTATAGCATAATCTTATTAAGCTATCAATCTATGTTAATTGAAATTGTTACCTAGAGGTAGCAACCTAGTTCATATGTTATATACCTCTAGGTCTGTAATGGAGCACAATAAAATGCCCTTTGCGATTAAATGGTAAGTATAATCATAAAAGACCTTGTTGTTTTATCTAAATAGATAAATAAGGCGTTAAAATATGTTGATGCCACTAAATGTCCACCTAGACAATTATTTTTTGAAATCAATTTCTCCTCAAAAATCAACTTCGTTTTTCCAAATCGACTAATAGATTTAATTGTATTATTCTTAATACTAGGTTGTTATATTGTTTTAATGATGTGATCTATAAAGATTTGTATTCATAAGGACAAAAGGACTTTTATGGAGTAAGCTAGATGCATTTTTTTCTCCTGATTTTATTTTATCTGGTTAAATAAATATTAATTTGTTAAAAATAGGTTTATTAAGTGTTTTATATTATTTTTTTTATAAAAAAAAGTATAAAATATTGCAAATATGAAATTTTCACTTATCTTTGTTTTTAACAAAATCTTAACATTTCTATATAGGTTTTGATAAATGCTAACTGTATTAGTCTAAAATAGACTCATCGCTTTTTTTAATACAAATAAAATATTTCATAGGCATTCTATGTAGTATTTACGATGAAATAAACATACTAATTAAACAAACATAAACATATGAAACACAAATTACTCAGTTTTTTAGTGGGTAGTATGATCCTGACTTCAGTCGCGTTCGCGCAGGAGAAAAAAGTCAGTGGTCGTGTAACTAGCGCTGATGGCAAACCATTGGCTGGGGTAACGATCGTAATACAAGGATCAAATACTGCCACACAAACAGATTCGAATGGTAATTATTCAATTACCGTGCCCAATGGGAAAGTTATAGTTTTTAGATCAGTTGGTTACGCTGATAAAACACTAATTGTAAAAGAAGGACAATCACTATTTAATGTCGCCCTCGACGACCAAAATGAGAATTTGGAAGAGGTTGTCGTTGTTGCTTATGGGACTGCAAAGAAGAAGGAAGTAACAGGTTCAATGGCGACAATGAGCTCACAAGATTTAGAAAAAAGGGTTGTAACCAATGTAACCAATGCCTTAGCTGGTATAGCTCCAGGGGTAGCCGTAAATGCTGGTAATGGCCAGCCAGGTACAGGATCTTCTATTCGTTTACGTGGCTTTGGATCGATGTCCGCATCCCAATCTCCACTATATGTTGTTGATGGTTCGGTATTTGATGGTGATATAGGTGACATCAATGGATCGGACATTGAAAGTATATCCGTCCTAAAGGACGCCACTTCAGCTGCGCTATATGGCTCAAGAGCAGGTAATGGTGTTATCATCATTACAACCAAAAAAGGTAAAAGAGGAGGATCATTAAACGTTAATTTCTCCCAAGGTCTTTCTTCGAGGGGTATTCCCGAATATGACCTGGTAGATACTTACAATTACTATCCTGTTGTATTTCAGGCTATCAAAAATTCTTTGATGTTCCCGAATAGTGGAACCCCTTTATCTGAAGCGGATGCTGCACAAAGGGCGAAAAATACAGTTAAAAATAATCTAGTTTACAATCCGTTTAATGTGGCTGATACAGAAATTGTCGGCCTAGATGGTAAAATGAATCCTGATGCGAAATTATTATATGATGATTTTGATTGGTATAAGTATATTGTGCGGACGGGTAAAAGAACTGAAGCAAATGTAAGTGCGTCTGGTGCATCTGAAAAATCCGATCATTACGCTTCATTTGGCTATTTAAAAGACCAAGGGTATGTTCAGCAATCTGATTTTGAACGTTTCAATGGCCGTCTAAACTTAAATACACAAATAAAAAGTTGGTTAAGAGCAGGTTTTAATATCGCGGGAAGTATGTCGCAAGGAAATCTGGCTGCTGATGCTGCAAGCGGAAATGGTGCATCTTTTGTAAATCCTTTTAATTTTATTAGGGGAATAGGGCCGATTTATCCTGTCAAAGCATGGGATAAAGATGGTAACCCTGTTCTAAATTCAGTGACAGGTGAACAATGGTATGACTACGGAATGCATCCAGGAGCCGTCAATAGGCCTCAAGGTGCAAATCCAGGTCGTCATGTTTATTATGAGACTTTGGTGAATGATCGTGACAACAAACGAACTTTGTTAAGTTCCAGATCATTTCTAGAAATTAAATTCTTGAAAGATTTTACTTTTACACCAAGCTTCAATGCTGACCTGAGAAATCGTACATATAAAGTTTTTTGGGATAATGTGATCGGAGATGGTGTTACACTAAATGGTTACGGCTATGAACTGAATGCGCAAACACGATCTTTTACCTTCAATCAGATCTTAAACTATTCAAAGAAATTTGATAAACATAGTGTGGCTGCTGTTTTAGGTCATGAGAACTACGATTACTATTATCATAATGCTACCGCAGAGAAAAAGGGATTGATTTCTAGTGGAAATATCGAGTTCGATAACTTTGTAACTCCGATGACGGTGGGCGGATCTACAGATAAAAATAAATTAGAGTCCTATTTCGCAAAAGCCTCCTATAATTTTGACGAAAAGTATTTCTTTGACGGGAGTATTCGTCGAGATGGTTCATCTATCTTTCATCCAGACAAGCGTTGGGGAACATTCTTTTCCGTAGGTGGAGCTTGGGCAATGAAGAAAGAGAGATTTTTGGAGGACGTCAACTGGCTTAGTGATTTAAGACTAAAAGCCTCCTATGGACAAGTAGGAAATAACAACCTGTTGGATTCTGATGGAAATACCATTTTCTATGCATATCAATCATTATATACTTTGGGACTAAACAATGGCGGATCGCCAGGTACCATTTTATATAGTGCACCAAATCCCGATTTGACATGGGAAACATCAAATACATTTAATGCTGGTGTAAATTTTGGTCTTTGGAACAATCGATTGACAGGGGAAATCGAATTTTATAAAAGAGGTTCTGATCAGCTTCTTCTTTCTGTTCCTCTTGCCGTTTCAGATGCGATTAGCTCTCAGATAAGAAACGTTGGAGCTATGTACAATACGGGTTTGGAAATTTCATTGGCGGGTGACATTATTAAGAAAGATCAGTTTAGATGGAATTTAGCAACCAATTTTACAACATTTAAAAATAAGATCACAAAGATGCCTCTCGAAAACCCAGTCATTACATCGGGTACAAAACGTAGGGAAGTCGGAAAAGATTATTATTCATTTTGGTTGAGACAATATGCCGGAGTAAATCCTGCCAATGGAGCAGCCTTGTATTTACCTGCCGAAGGAACCGATGCGAAAGACATAATAGAGGTTGATGGTGAAAAGTACGTGGTTAATCAAAATTATGCCAAATTTGATTATTCGGGATCAGCAATCCCAGATTTTTCTGGAGCTGTAACAAATACATTTAATTATAAAGATTTCTCTTTGTCTTTTCTTATAATGTACCAAGTGGGTGGTAAGTTCTATGATTCTAATTATGCAGGCTTAATGGGGACTGCATCGTACGGAAAAGCTTATCATGTAGATGCGTTAAAAGCTTGGACTACAGATAATATAACGAGTGATATTCCGCGTCTCGATGCAGCAAACTCTGTAAATATAAATGCGGCTTCGACAAGGTGGTTGATGGATGCGTCTTATATAAGCTTTAGAAATGTGAACTTTGCCTATTCACTACCAAAATCGTTTTTGAGCAAACTTGACGTGTCCAACGCCAAAGTATTCTTTACAGAAGAAAACTTAGGATTAATCTCTAAAAGAAAAGGAATGAATCCAACAGAAAGCTTTGATGGAACGAATTCTTCTACTTATTTACCAAGTAGAACATTTACCGTGGGAATTAATGTGTCATTATAATTTATTTGAATAAGTGATGAATAAAATATATTTAACTTCTGGATTGATCGCTCTGCTTGCGTTTAGTTCATGTAAAAAAGATTACTTAGATACCGCTCCGACTAACAGGGTGGATATGTCAAAGGTCTTTACGACAACTGAGAATGCAAATACAGCTTTAAGCGGTATTTATAGATACATGTTTGAGCGTACAACTGAGGTCTCAAGTAACCAACAAAACAAACCTGGTGTAGGTGGAATCTTATTGAATATGGATTTTATGGGTGAGGATCTGGGAATTTCAGCTGTCAATTGGTTTACTTCGGCGGAGGGTAGCTGGGTTGGCCATAGAACTGATAACAATATTGTGACATTTTATGTCTATCGTACTTTTTACAAGATTATTGGAAATGCAAACTTCATTATCGATAATATAGATAAAGCGGAGGGAACTGAGGCTGAAAAAAACCGAATTAAAGCTGAGGCTTTGACACTTCGAGCATACGCTTATTCATATCTTATTCAGCTCTATGCAAAACGTTATAATGCTAATGCAAAGCCGAATAGTCAGCCTGGAATTCCTTTATTGTTAAAATCTTCTGATACTGCAAAACCAAGAGAAACGGTGGAGAATGTTTATACTACGATTATTAATGACCTAGAGGAAGCTATCAAACTTAATGTTGAAACCCGTGGTAATAAGTCACAGGCAAACGTACATGTCGCTATTGGTTTGCGTGCACGTGTAGCCTTGACTATGCAAGATTATACAAATGCGATTAAATATGCAAATATGTTTATTGCTACTGGAAAATATCCGCTTATGGATCAGGCGACTTACCAAAAAGGTTTTAATGATGCTACACTGATGAGCGAAGAAGTTTGGGCTTCTATGCCAACCGCGGACCAAGGGGATACCTTTGGATCATATTTCGCTCAAATTGCATATAATGCTAATACTTCATTTATGCGAGCTAACCCTAAACGGATAAATTCAGCATTATACGATAAAATTTCCGCTACAGACGTTCGTAAAAAAATGTGGGAACCAAAACCGACTGCAGATAATTTCCCTCTTCCGGCTTCTACATTTGCAAGACAGGATTATATGTCACGTAAATTTTCTATTAAGGCAGCAGGTGGAACGCTAGGCGATGTTCCTTTGCTACGTGCTTCAGAAATGTATTTGATTTTAGCTGAGGCTTATGCTCAGTCTAGCCAAGATGGACTTGCGCAAAATGCATTATATGATCTACTTAAAGTTCGTGATCTTGCTGCGATAAAATCAACACAAACTGGACAAAATTTGATAGATGAAATATTAATTCATCGTCGGGTTGAACTTTGGGGGGAGGGATTTAGATTTCTTGATCTAAAGCGTTTGAATCAATCATTGGATAGAACAAAGGCGCCAAACTATATTTCCGGATCTGTCAATAATTTAATGGAGATACCAGCAGGAGATGATCGCTGGCAATTCCTTATCCCTAGAACAGAAATGGAATCCAATCCAAATATTGGGGAACAAAATAAGTAATAAAGGCCTTTTCAAATCTAATTTGATAGGCAAAAAACTTCTATTTTTTACGACAAGAAACCAACAAGCTTATTTTGCTTGTTGGTTTTTTTATGATCCTGTAAAAATGTTGAGAACAGATGTGAACGAGGTATTATTACCAAATCATTAATTTTATGTATATAAATTAATATACTAACAATTTATTAATACTAACTTAACATTGAGAATCTATTTTTACGGAGTTGAAAGAAGAGCGCTTATACGATTTTATGAAAACCTATAATGCGCTTAAAATTCATTCATTATATTAGAGATTATTTTATTTCAATGAAATCATCAAAAAGTATTCAAACCGTATAAGGAATTGAATAGATTTGATGGTTTCATCACAGCTGAAAACAATCCGGGTGAAAAAAGCTCGTTTATATCGATGAGATTAGTCACTTGTAAATAAATTAAATAGATGAAAAAAGCACTTTTACTCTTAGCCCTGATTGGTCCGGCAGTAGCCATGGCGCAAAATAATAATGCTCCGTCAAGTTATGATCCACATGATATCAAAATCACAGGATACCTTCAGACGCAGTTTCAAAAGGCTCAATCATCGGGAATAACTTCTTTCTCCGGTGGTGATTTCTCCAAGAATTCCGATAATCGTTTCATGATCCGACGTGGTCGCCTCAAGATTGACCGTGTGGATACCTACTCAAGTATCGTATTCCAACTCGATGCGACACAGGATGGCGTACAGTTAATGGATGCTTTTATTCAATTGCGTCACCCCAGTCAGAAAGGTTTGAGCCTGACTGCAGGTCTCTTCAATAGACCATTCGGATATTCTATTGTTTATTCTTCTGGCTACCGTGATTTTCCTGAACGAGCACGTGTTTTCCAGACGCTAATGCCTCGTGAACGTGATCTTGGGGGGATGGTAAGTTATCATCCCGGAGGTAAAATGAAATTCCTGAACTTGGACTTGGCTCTGGTAAACGGAAGCGGCCACTCCGCCAAAGACTACGATTCCAAAAAAGATCTGATCGGTAACTTAGGATTTAAATTCGATAGCCTTGCCAATAAAAGATTGCAGCTCGGATTTGGTGGTTCCTTCTATAAAGGTTCTGTCCGCAACGACACCAAAACATACTATACTGCTATCGCTAATGGTTATACTGCGCATACCAGTGATGACAATGAAGGAAAAGCCATTGGTCGAAACTACTATGGTGCAAACTTGCAGATTGAACTGGATAATAGCTTTGGAAAATCTAGCTTTAAGACGGAATATGTAGCCGGTGATCAACCTGGTGTAGCCGGAGGTGCGGATATCAAAGGTCCATACGCGAGCAGAAGTTTTACGACACAGCCTGCCACAGATTTATACCAACGGAAATTTAACGGTTATTATCTCTGGTTTACACAGGAAATCGCTAAAACAGGTGTTACAGCTTTATTGGCTTACGATGTGTATGACCCCAATACAAAGGCAAGTGGTATGACCATAGGAATGCCTGATAATTTTACGGCGGATGGTGATGTCAAATTTAGTACATTGGGATATGGCGTCGCTTATCAGATCAGTAATAGATTAAAACTTACCGTATATAATGAGCATGTGACCAATGAAAAAACGAGTTTGAAGAATTTTTCTGATGATCTGAAAGACAATGTTTTTACAACCCGATTGTTATACCGTTGGTAAAATGTACCAGTTAATTTTATTGAATGTTTAAAAATTAAAGCAAACTCTCCGACTTAGGCAGGATATTTGATCATGTGGTGAAATAAATGACTTGGGTTTTGAAAAGAGAAATTGCATGAGAATAACATTCCTATTTTTATTGTTTTTGTTTTTTGCTTCCTGTACAGGGAAAAAAGACATTGGACAATTCGATAGCCGGACAGAGATGCTGGCTCATATCCGTAAACTTTCGCCTCAGGATCGGGCGAACTTTTTTAAACAGCAGGTACAATTGATTGATACTACCTTAGCGAAGGTAAAAGATCAAACCATTTATTTTAGCTTTTCAATGGGATTGTCTTCAGGTGATCCCAAGGAAGTTAATTGGGATACGGTAAACTGGAATCGTATGGATATCCAAAATAAGGCCTTTGTTATTCCTAATCCTGATACACTGAAAGCAGCATTTGAAAGCTATGCCAATACACTCAAAGCGGTACAAAGTTTTGGTATTCCACATTCATCATTTGAGCTAGATGCTACTGATGATAAAATATCGGAAACAGGACAGCTCTCAACCTCATTTAAACAATTGTTCCAGGGAAATAAATCCCTTGATTCATCCAAAGTTGGCCTTTTGCCCGTTAGTCAGGCGCTTGTGGAAATAAAATATCAACTTCCACATGAATTGGACTCTTTGGTAATCGCTCCGGATGCTAAAACGGTGAAATATATGGGCTACGATTTAACGATCGATACGATTAGTCCACAGGGAATAGAACTCGATCTGCCGCTGGATTTATATTACAACTATCTTGGTCACCGGGGGAAAATTCCAAATGATAAACTGGTGGAATCGAATTCTTATTCGGCCATGCCACTTTATGGACTCCATCCAGAGATTCAGAAACAGGCGAAGTCGGCTGGACAGTTGTTTCAAAAATTCCAAACCGCAGCGGTAGAGGATGCCATGCTTGACCGCTTTGAACCTCAGTTTACTGAAGCGATGTTTCAAGGTTTGAAAAAGCTGAATCACTATCAGTCAGCTATTGAGAAAGAACTCAAAGTATTGTTGGGCGATAACAAAAATGCAGATGTATTTGACGTTATCAAAAAGCTTAGAGAGTATATTGAATCTAATGGGGAGTACTTAGGGCCTGTTGAACAACGACTCTCCATCTCATTCCCTTATCCTGTAAAGCAATTCTTACTGTATTTTGGAAAATCAAACGAAACAATTAAGGCAGAACGCCGAATTCCTGTTTCACGTACTGCCTCCTATGGATATATGACCTATTTAGATCAGGAAGCAAAGAAATATGGTATTGTGGATTCCATGGGTAATGTCATTATTGAACCTCGTTTTAAAGAATTGACCCGTAGTAGTCAAGATTACTTCTTTGATTCAAGTGATAGCATTGATTATTTCTTAAATGTGAAGGATAAAAAGCTGGAGCCTGTCAAAGATGGTTACCGATTCGAGCAGAAGCTTGAGGCAAACTTATCCGTATTTAAAAACAAAAAGGAAGATCTGGGTGTGCTTCGCAATGGACAGGAGGAAATAGTGCCTTTTAAATATACGGCTATAGAAAAACAGGGCAAGTTATTTGTTGCAAAGTATACGTTAAGGGGACGCGAGACTTTTGATCTTTATACATTAAAAGGAGATCTTATTGAGACCCCATTATTAAGTACCGTTGATATGCTCGCTGATAGTAGCTTTATGGTACGTAGCAAGTTGCATAAATTCGGAGTTTTAAATACCAGCGGAAAACTGGTCATTCCTTTGGAATATGATAAAATTGAGGGATTAAAAACTGCGAATTGGGTGTATGCCACTAAAGGTCGGGAGACGTTTTTGCTAGATTATCAAAATAAACGGGTCGATCTTCCTGCAAATCTTCGATATATAGATATCGGTCGGAGTGCCGAAGGGATGATTCCTTTCTCTGATTATGATGGCTACGGTTTTATTGATCTGAATGGGAGGATTGTTATTCAGCCCCAATATAGTAATATTACCGAATTCTACAGAGGACATGCATTGGTTCGCACTGCAAAGGATGAGTTGTTTATGATAGATAAAAACAACAGTATCTTCAAAAAACTTGTATTGCCTCCTTCTCCTGATGGTTCTCAACGCCTGGATGTTGCCTTTTCAAAGGATGGCACAGGATATTTCACCATGGGAGAAATTGTTCTTGACAAGGACGGAAATGTTGTTCATGTTTCTATTGATGACCTCTACTAATAGTACGGGTAGAAACTTAAAAAATCAAAACGGATGAAAAATACAAAGATAGGGACTATAGGCATTGCAATCTTATCGCTTAGCATATTTGCCTGTAAACAGTCTGTCAAGCCATACGCAGAAGCCCCTCTGCAGTTGAAAGGGGTTGATATGAATGTGGATCTCGCAAAATTTCTAGGTAATGAGGATCTTTTCCGGGGTAAAGTCGATATGGTGAATCTCGATGTGAAAGAAAATGAAATTGTAATCGAGCGAAAAGATCTTCCTGATAGCACAGTGTATTATGTTCAATATAATGTCAATTCTAATAAGGAGGACATCAATTTAGCGGATTATGGTAGTTTTAAATTTAAAACACTTGAACTTCTAACAGATCTGGCAGAAAAGGAGGTTTTTGCCTGGATGGCTGAACAAGAGGATGTATCTGCGGATGATGTGAATAAACTAGTGGACCAGATTGCATTGGATAATCCCGATGCGACAATGAATTCGAGGGAATTGGAAGGTGTTTCCTCGGGATTGCGCTTGATCTGGCATACCAAGGATAAGGTATTTCAACTTGTAATCCCTGAGATAGAATCTTTGCGTTTTGACCGGAGCAATGAGGAGTATAGTCCTTCCTATGATGACGATGGTAATCCTATCGAACCGAAAGAGACGTTTAGCAAGGAACAGATCATTGCTTTGTTTAAGGAAAAATTAAAAGATTCAGCAAAAAATAAAATAACATTCTTTATCGCCAAACCTCAGTTTGATGAGTGGTTCCGTGACAACTCACCAAGTTCGCGAGGAACGATGACCCGATATGATTAGTATCCTCACGTGATATTTTTTCGGATACGGCTTAAAGAGGAAGCTGTAATACCTAAATAGGAGGCCAGCATTGTTAGGGGAACACGATTTGCCAGTCCGGGATAGAGCTTTAGAAATAGCAGATAACGTTCCCTGGCATCAAGATTCATCATGGTATTTGCTGTTTTTAATTTGCTTTCAATGACAAACCCATACAGCTTGGCCATCAATAAGGGCCAGATTTTAATTTCTTTTTCTAACAACAGGAAATTATGGATATCAAGACTCCATAGCTGCGCATCAGTTACTGATTCGATATAGTCATTGGAGGGAGTACGATCCAGAAAACTTTGGAAATCCCCGATAAAGCGACCTTCGTAAATAAAGTACCGTGTAAAATCATCACCTTTATGATTATAATAAAGGGAGCGAAATACACCACTTTCTACGAAGGCGATACTGTTGTTAACCTTTCCACAGGTGACAAAATAGCTGGCTTTTGGAATGCTCTTCTTTTCGAATGCCTGCTTGATTAGACCTTCCTCCCGCTGATCAAGCTGGCCAAATTTTCGGATAAACGTTAAAAGCTGTTCCATATTGCTTATATTAATTACCTAAGATAATCAATTCTTCTCGTTGCGGTCCTGTAGACAGATATTTGATGGGTATATTTAACTCTTCTTCCAAAAAGGAGATAAATAGCTTCAGTTCTTTTGGGATTTTTGCCCGCTGATCGATTTTGCCCAAAGGGCAATTCCATCCGTCTAAAAATTTCCAGATTGGCTTGGGGGCATTGTCTATGCATGTCGGAGCAGCTAAGGTTTTTGTTTCACCATCAATATCATATGCTGTACAAATTGGCACCTCGGACATTCCATTTAGGATATCTGCTTTTGTCAGTACCAGATCGGTCACGCCATTTAACATGACAGCATATTTTAATGCAGGTAGATCAAGCCAGCCCACTCTTCGCGGCCGCTTGGTATTGGATCCAAATTCACCACCTTTTTCACGCAGCTCATCGGCAAGGGAACCCGTGATTTCCGTTGGAAATATGCCGTTTCCAACGCGTGTACAATAGGCTTTGGTAACACCATAAATCTTGTCGATAAGCTTAGGCGATACGCCTAAACCTACACATGCGGCGGATGCGATGGTGTTTGAAGAGGTCACATAGGGGTAGGTACCGTGATCGATGTCCAATAATGTCGCCTGAGCACCTTCTGCAAGTACTTTTTTATTGTTCTTAATTGCTTCATTGATGATTATTTCTGTATCCGTAATTTGTAACTTTTTTAAAAAACTGCATGCCTCCAGAAAATTATCATATAATTCTTGTAACGGAGGCATGTCCTGTCCTAAAGTCTGTAATTCGGCATACTGTTTATTTAAAATATGGAAAACATAGGTTTCGAAATCTTTGGAAAAGATATCTCCCACGCGTACATTCTGCCGAAGTATTTTATTGGAATAGGTGGGTGCAATACCATTTTTAGTCGTTCCGATAGTGCGATATTGCGACGATTCTTCGAGGTACATATCCCAGTACTTGTAAGTGGGCAATACAAGATGGGCTTTCTCTGAGATTAGGATTCGATTGATTATTTCTGGGTCAGAAATAATGGATTGAAGCTGTTTCACCTCCGCTTGAAGTGCCAGAGGATCGATAACCACGCCAGTGCCGACAATATTTTTGATCTGGGGATAAAAGATTCCTGAAGGAAGTAATTTGAGGGTGATCCGTTTGCCTTCATGATAAATACTATGCCCAGCGTTTGCCCCACCATTGAACCGGGCAATAATGTCATAATCACGGCTGATCAGATCAATGATTTTTCCTTTTCCTTCATCTCCCCACTGGAGTCCAATTAATATATCCATAGTACTGTTGTTTTGAATTTACGGATCAAAATTAGTGCAAAGCAGGAAAGGGACAATTGCCATTTGACAAAAAAGCAAGTGATGGTGTTTATTCCCTGAAACATCGATCTAAGGGGAGCCAGATCAGTTTTAACCTAGTTTCTGTCCGAGCTGTTTGATTTTATATAACCATTTATTCCGCTTTGTTGTATCTGAAGTCTTTATAATTCCAATGTAAGTGACCTTTACAGGTGAAATACCGCAAAATAGTAGGGTAGATCTTTTGAGTTGGTTTACACTCGGTCTACCATAAGTCAGGGCGTAATACCAACCGGGCTGGTCCAGAGTTGTTATTATCCTTGCCGATTTTCCTTTGAGTAATTTGTCCCAAAAAAGAGAATTTTCACGGTACTGGAAAGCAAAACCAGGTAGAAAGAGTCTATCGATAAAACCTTTCATAATAGCAGGGAGACCGCCCCACCAAACGGGATGTACCCAAACTAAATGTTCGGCCCAAAGAATATCTTCCCAGGCTTGTAGGAGATCTGGTTCGAGTTCTGTTCGCTTCTGATATCCAAATTGGAGATTGGGATTAAAATTCAAATCTGCAATATTAATCGATCGAACTTCCGCTCCAGATTCTTCGGCACCATCTCTATATGTTGCAGCAATGACAAAATTGAAGGATTCACTATTGGGGTGACCGTTGATGATAAGTATTTTCTTCTTCATGTTATTCTTCTGATAACACAAAAGTAGAGGTGCTGGTACTTGAATTATAGGACAAATGTCTAAAAAGTAATTTCGCTGCGGATCCGGCTTAAATGCCGTTGTGTGATACCCAAGTAGGAGGCCAAATACTGCAACGGTATTTGTTGTACAAATTCGGGCTGATCCCGGAGCAAGACCGTATAGCGTTGCAAAGCAGTTTCTTTCTGCAATTGAAAGATACGTTTTTCGAGTTCCAGGTATTGCTGTTCAGCAATCATTTTAAGGTATTTTGTCCATACAAGACTTTCGGCAGCAAGTTTGTCAATGGCACTTTTTTTAATGACCCATAGTTCAGCAGGAGAGATGGCCTGCATCGTCTCCACACTTGGTCCACCTGTAATAAAAGAGGAGTAGGCAGCGATCAAACTATTGGGAAATCTGAAACAATAGGTAACGTCTTCGGCACTTGAGGTTGTATAATACGAACGAAAGATTCCGGATGCAATGAAGGCTACCTCGTTGCAGGGTTGATTCTCCTTGACAAAATAGTCATTTTTGTTCAGCTTTCTGAATTCAAAAAGCTGAACAATCTCGGTAATTTCTTCCGGATTGAAGAGGCCTAAAGACCGAAAGTAAGCTGCTAGCATAGGGATCAAACTTAGATAAATTGCGTTAGCAATGCAAGATAAAGTTATCGGGAAACATTTTTATTAAAGTAGTGTTTTTCAATACAATATAAATATGATCGTTTTTTAGTATGAATGATGTATGCAATCTATTTCGCATCAATAAGAATAGCCAATTGCAGACACATTTGATCAGAACGGTTGCTCCAAGCGTGGTTGGTACCGCGTTGGATCACAATATCTCCAGCTTGTAATAAGGTTTCTTCGATATCTGTAATCAGATAGATTTCGCCCGAAAGAATCACAATATAGTCCAGACTGGCAGTTTGATGCATTAGAGGGTGTGGCTGACCAATCGGGGCCTCAATACCGAGCTGTTTGTCGGGGGGAATTTGTACATAACGGAAATAAGTTCCATTCCTAATGACTTGTGGTATGGCTGAATTTTCTACAGGGCTTTCCTCAATAAACTGTGCTGGCATCTGACTTGTCTGCCAGATGTCTGAAATAATGAGGTTGGGATAATGCTCAGATACATTCGTTATGATAGCATCTTGTTTTATATACGATTTACCGTTTCGTTCGGCGGTGATGACTCTTCTCGGAATAGCTCTCATACTATAATGGATTGTGTAGGATTAATTTATAACCTTTGGTTTTGTTATCTTTTAATAGCTGATGTCCTTTTTCGATCGTCTCTGATGTCAGATCGCCGAGCGGATGAATTGGCATAGGCAGTATAGTTTCTTGTTCTATATAAGTTGTAATACGGTCCAATGCCTGTTTGAAATATGTATAATTGAGATTTTGCGCATGAATAAAGTTAGAGATATTGATGATTTTAGCGGCTGAGCTAAAGAGTGTGTCTCTCGCTGAGGTTGTCGTAAAGTGGGTAATGTCAATATAGCAGCCATAGGGTTTCAATACGACCGCTGAGGTCTCTGAAAGGGCATGGCCGACCGCATCAATAGAAAAGTCAAACCCTTGATTATTAATCTTATTTTTTAGTGTTTCGATTAAATTGTACTGTTTATAATCGATGATATTATCGGTGTTTAATCCCAGCTGATGTAGTCTTTCGATACTGGTTGCATTTCCTGCTGTAGCAATAATATTATTTATACCATTGGCCAAGAGTAGTTTTAATACAAAAAGGCCTACACCACCTGAAGCACCTGTAAGGAATACTTGATCGGGGGGAGTAATGGATGCGCGATCAAAGACTTGTAAAGCTGTGATACCAGATGTAGGTAGTGCAGCCGCTTGTTCAAAAGAAATATTCTTGGGCTTCAGAGCAACGAGGGCTGCGGGTAGTAAAATGTACTCTGAATATGTGCCATTGCTTCCCATACTGCCACAAGCAAAGAATACCTCATCACCGATGAAGAAATCTATGACCTCGGAGCCTACCTCTGTGACTACGCCCGCACCTTCCCTCCCTAAAATAGGTGAAAATATATACCTTCTTTCGTATTCATTTTCACGCATTTGATAATCGATGGGATTGAGTGCGGATGCGATTATTCTAATCTTTATCTCCTCGGGTTTTAATTGACGCAGTACCACTTCGGCATTGACCAATTGATTTTTTTTATTTAAAATGACAGCATTCATCTCATATTCATTTATATTTTTCAGTCTTATTGGCAACATCTAACTTATTTGAAACCGATAGCATCCTATGATCGAACTAGATTTTTTACCCTGAACGGTCGTTATTACAAATTTAAGTGAGTTTTGATATATATTTGTTGGTGGTTAACAAGTGGTAACTAGTAGTTTTGATAAATTAATGGGTAAAGTCATCGAAGAAAATACTGTAAGGGAAGCAAGCTGTGGTGAGGAACTACGTGCGATGCGTGATGCGTTGGATATTTTAGGTGGAAAATGGAAATTAATGATCCTCCGTTATTTAACGAACCGTGAGAAACAAGACATTCATTTTAAAAAAATGCAGCGGGAGATCCTGGGGATTTCTGCGAAGGTGTTGACTAAGGAACTGCGGGATCTTGAACAAAATTTATTGGTGTCACGTCAAGCAAGTGAAGAGCCTGTTCGGGTTTTCTATAAAATCACGAATTACGGGAAAAGTGTTGTTCCCGTTACTGAATCGTTGGTTGACTGGGGGTTGGAATACCGTGAAAAGATCAAACAGGAGCATTCAATCTAAACCCAATGATATGATCTAAGCAGCTATGTCAATAGTAAGATCCATTTTTAGATTCTTTTAAAAATAATATGGGCTTGCTAACTGAACGTTGGTGATCAAAAAAACGAAGGAAAGTTCTTTACATTTCATTGTGTGATTATTTTCTTGATCAATACGATTTGTCCCAAATGATAATAACTATGCTCAATCACGCCCTCCATATTTCTCAAATAGGAACCATATTTCTCATCAAAAAAAGGCTGGCTAAAAATTTCTGTATCAAATTGCTCGATTTTATCTGCAAAGCGCTCAGCATTTCTGATAAAATCATACCGGAGTTCATCCCAATCTGTCTTACTGGTTATTTCGGGTAAATCAAAACTGTATTTATCATTAATTTCCAGCTTTCCCGTTTCAAATGCGGCAAGCAATCCCTTTAAGTAATAATTGATGTGATAGGTGAGTGTGGCAATCGTATTCAAATTGTTGATCTTGAGGATAGCCTGTTCCCAACTGATATCTGCTAGTTGTTCCTGGTAGTTGGTATTTGCAATCCAATGACCATTTAATAAAACTTCTCTAACTCTCCTTGCAATAAATAGCTGCTTTTCCATTTCCTGTTAAAATTTTCTATTAATTAGTATTCCTTTGTTTTTGATAAAAAATTAGATTTTTTAAAGTAATGTCAGTATCGTAAGGTTTATATCGTTTTTATAATTCTAATTTACATACAATTTTCTTATTCTTCATCTTGGGTTAATCTCTTGTTAATAAGACTTTTGTTTTTTTGTGCAAAGTCATTGTTACCAATATATCATGTTTGCACTAACCGGAAAAGATTTAAGAAATGTTTGGGATCAATTTGTAGAAGATGAATGTGAGGAATCCTTTTATACCTTATACAAACATTATTACCATTATCTTTCTTACTTGGGACTGAAAAAGAAAATGTCCATGCAGCGTATTCAGGATAGTGTCAATGATGTGTTTTTACATCTTTGGGAGAAAAAGAATGGCAATCGGCAAATACGCAATCATCATAATTATATTATTACGGTATTCTTTCGAAAGCTCTTTCGTAAAGAAACGCTTCAACTGACGGATTTGGATTTTTCGGAAGAAGTACATGATCCAGCTATCCATCAATCTGTCGAAGAGCAGTATATTCGTACCGCAACAACAAATACTGTCGCACAATTGGTTCAGGAACATCTAGAGCAATTGGGAACGAAGCAACGTTTGGTAATTTATCAACGTTTTTTTCTTGACCTCTCTTATCAGGAAATTGCGGACGCCAATCAAGTTTCTATTCATACCATTTATAATACGATCTATAAATCGCTGGAAAAGATCAAAAATAATCTGTCTAGTGAACAAGAAATATTCCTTAAAGTAGCCGTAGGCCTACTTTCTTCATTTTTATTGATTTTTTCTTAAAAACAAGTAGTGAAAAAATGATGTCCCTCGCTCTATTGGATAAATTACAATCAGAGCGGAATGGACGAACTTAATTTACAGGCCTTATTGCAAGATGAATCTTTTGTCAACTATTGCAGGAGAACAGAGAAAGAGGATATCGAGAAATGGGAAAAATGGCTGCAAAAATATCCAGAACATCAACAATCCATTGCGGAGCTAAAGGAGACTATTTTGGCGATGGGATATTATGCCGGAGAGGTATCCGTTCAGGCAAATTACTTCCGTTTACAACAGCAGATAAAAAAGCATTCTAACCAGAACCGTTTTAAGGAAATTGGTAAAACCGTCTGGTTTAAAATTGCCGCTGCGGTAATTGTTGTAGGTACTGTTTCACTGTTTTTATTTCGACAACAAGCTTCTAAAGAAACAATAGAAATTGTCCAACATATTGGTTCTCCAGGACAAGATGCTGCACTGTTGACCCTAAAAGATGGTTCGGTAATTTCCTTAACTGATATTCGTAATGGGAGTGTCGTTGCACTTCAAGGAGGAGTGGAAATTCAGAAGAGCAAAAACGGTGAGTTGGTTTATAAAGCAGTAGAACAGGGCGGTGCTGCAACAGCGGCGGTCAATAAAATAACAACTAATCGGGGCAATCAATATCAAGTGATTTTGCCTGATGGATCCAAGGCTTTTCTGAATGCAAATTCTACGTTGACTTATCCATTGAAGTTTGCAAATGATGCGCGAAGTGTGCGTATGACTGGCGAAGTTTATTTTGAAGTCGCAAAGATGGATAGGGGAACGGACGGGAAACGAATCCCATTCTATGTGGAAACGGCAGAACAAAAAATCGAAGTACTCGGAACACATTTTAATGTCAATGCCTATCAGGATGAACCCTATACCACAACAACACTGTTGGAGGGAAGCGTACGTGTGACTTCTTTAAAAATGAATGAATCTGTTCTACTGAAGCCGGGGCAAAAGGCATTATTAAGTGAGCGGTTGCGTATCGATGATGCTGATATTTCTCAGGACGTAGCATGGATAGCGGGGGACTTTGTATTCAAGGGTGAAGAATTGGGTAGTTTACTACGTAAGATTTCAAGGTGGTACAATGTAGATGTGGAGTGTCCACAACGACTCAATAAGCTCAAATTTGACGGTATGGTGTCGCGTTCCCAACCGCTCTCTACCATCATGGACATGTTACAGACAACCGGTAAGGTAAAATTAACACTAAATGGAAGGAGGCTTATTGTGATAGATTGACCTATCTAATCATGCGATGAGCTAAATAAAAACAACCAAAGGTGCTGGTAACACCCTTGGTCAATGTGTTAAGCTTATCGATAACGTTGCGATTCAATAATCATCAAATAATATTAACTACAACAAATATATGAGTTTTTATCAATGCATGCGTGTTATGAAAATCACCATGGTATTTTTAACTTGTTTGTTGGTGAAAGTCAGTGCGTTTACTTATGGTCAACGGATTACACTCAACAGGCAAAATAGCAATATCCCAACTATTTTAAAAGAAATAAGGCAGCAGAGTGGCTATGATTTTTTTTATGATAACGGCTTATTCAATCGTGCAAAACCCGTTAATATCAGTCTCAAAAATGCAACTGTTGAGGACGCGTTAGATATCTGTTTTGCCGGACAACCATTTGGTTATGTCGTGAAAAATAAATTGGTTGTCGTGACGGCGTCGTCTTTAGGTCAGGAAAAACCAGCTTATGTATCACAACAGCAATTGCTTTCCGGACGGATAATAGACCAGGAGACCAAGCGGGTTTTGGCAAGTGTTTCCATCCGTGTTAAGGGAACTTCGGGCGGAACAAATTCTGATGCCAATGGTAACTTCTCTTTGACGGTCTCTAAAAGTCCTGCAACATTGGTAGTTTCATATTTAGGCTATCAAACAAGAGAACTGGAAGTCAAAGAAGGACAGGCAAATCTTGTTATCGGTTTAGCACCACTTGCGACAGCTCTGGAAGAGGTCACCGTTCAGGCAAGGCGCAAGGCTAATACCGAAACTGCGGTACTAGAGGAACGGAAGCGTTCATCTATTGTGCAGGACGCGATTTCTGCCGAATTGATCGAACGTACAGCAAGTATCACGACTACGCAAGCTTTACAGCGTGTCACTGGAGTGACCGTAACAGACGATAAGTATATTGCAGTAAGGGGATTAGGAGATAGATCCGTGATCGGGCAATTGAATGGCGTACGATTGGCATCTTCCGATCCTGATCGTAGTGCTATCCCGCTGGATCTCGTTCCTGCTTCTCTTCTGGACAATATTACTGTATATAAAACAGTTACTCCAGATAAACCCGCGGATGCTGCTTCGGGTATTGTTGAACTGAAAACGAAATCTGTACCGGATAAAATGACATTCGAACTTATCGCCCA
>Ga0213829_1001187_pt1 | contig 19474 bp, 16 predicted proteins | sample MC6MC0896MG_FD_180665 | JGI IMG/M metagenome (GOLD analysis project Ga0213829, IMG submission 180665) | Enriched soil aggregate microbial communities from Iowa State University, Ames, United States - MC6-MC0896-MG | ecosystem: Environmental > Terrestrial > Soil > Unclassified | place: USA: Iowa...
GTTGGACAAAGGTACAATATTTCTATTGAATATGAAAAGAAAAATAATTTTTATAGTATTCCAAATTCTTCCAGAATCAATTGCAATGGTTTTTCTTTGGTACACAGTGCTGTATGCCAGCCCAACTGCTTTGCTGCAGCCAAATGCTGAGGGCTATCATCAACGAACAATGTCTCTGCGGGATTCAACTGCTGCTCCGTCATCACCAATTCGAAAATCTCGGCGTCGGGTTTACGCATACCGACCAAATGCGAATAATAGGTTTTTTCAAAAAATCCGGCATTATCGGCCACACCATATTTTTCTTGAATATCATTCATGCAATAGGCATAATGAATCGCATTATTATTACTCAACAAAAAAGTACAGTACCTATCTTTCAATTGCAATAATAATTCATGATACCCTTTAGGGACTCCAATCAATAAGCTGTTCCAAGCTGTATCAATTTCTGTATCGGTCAATGCTGGATTTTTGGTAACCTCCCGGATTCCATCCCGAAATTGTGTAGCATCAATTTTTCCCTTATCAAAATCGTCAAAAAGTGCACTTTGACCATGATGCCCAAAAACTTCGTCAACATTTTCTATACCTAACTGAGTAAAAGCAACTTTCAATTTTACAAAGTCGATCATGAAGATTACATTCCCATAATCAAGAACAATATTTTTAATTTTTTCCATCGAATTATTTTGAAATACCGATACAAATATCGATAATTGCATCGTCAAAACGGCATAACCAATGCCAAAATTGACAAAACAAACGACCTGCTCCTATAGCTCAGTCGGTTAGAGTAGAAGACTCATAATCTTTTGGTCCCTGGTTCGAGCCCAGGTGGGAGCACAAAACAAAAAGTCGCTTTTCTGAACAAGAAAGCGACTTTTTTCTTTTCTTTGAGCCGATTTGTCTCGACCAATGTAATAATACTGATTCAAAACTTCTTTAGATCATTTACATATAAACTGGTAGGAATAATACCTTTGGCTCTGTACTCTGGTGGAACAATAACATAGAATTCTCTACGAACCATTACCACTGACTTTTGAGCCGTTGTAATGTTTTCTTCAGCGCATTTTCAGATACTCCCAATTGGCCTTACAAACCTTTAGCAGTAAAGCTATACATACCATGTGCCTTTTGTTCAGGAGCGTAAAGAAATTATGATCCTTAATCGGGTGTGATCACTAGTGAGCGCATCAGAATCGCTAACAGATTGCAGCGGATCAGGACTAAGCGATCAGGACACACAATCTATCCGAATTTTATCACTAGTGCTTTTGCTCCGCGCATGAGTAATCTATGAACAATCGGTACCTTATTCTTGTGGGCATGGTAGTGACCGGCCAAAAAGCGGTAACGAGTCGCTTGTACACATAAGTGCCTGTGGCCGATTCACTAGCGTACAACAGCTGTACACTAGCGTTTTTACAGGGTTTGTTACTTCTTTTTGTTAAAGTACTAATGTATTTGTGTTATCCGGTATAGATTTTTCTAAACTTAATTGTGCTTTCCAAAAACCTACTTGTATTTTTCCCAAAAGTACTAGAATGGGAGAGTTCCTCTGAGAAATATAAAAAACTGCAACCAAGCTATCATAGAGACTGTTTTTTTGGCTTAAATTTTCTTGTAAAGAAATGAAAAAGGTGGAAAATCGAGCCAAAAACTTTTTGCCCCCCTGAATATTGGCTCAATTTTCCACCTTTTGGGGAGTTTCCCATCGCATCTTTGTACTGTAAATTTTATCTATTTAAATCTTTACTGAGCATCGACCTCTTATATACAATCGTTAGAAGCGCGTAGCTTTTAGTTCCAGTTCTACTTCGATATCATTTTTTATCTTGTCCTTGGCAGGAAGATTGGACTGCGAAGCAAATGTCATTCCCCATTTCGTCCGATCGAACTTGAATTTTGAGATCACCTTTACATCTGTTTCCGTAATATTGATCTTTGCCGGAATATTCAATGGAAGAGATTTCCCGATAAGCTTTAGATTACCTTTAATCACATAGTTATTTCCATTGGCATCAGTTTTACCCGTTTTCTCTGCTGACGTGATTGTATAAGTTACAAATGGATATTGGGCCAAATTAAAAAAGTCGATGGTATGTAAATGGTCTCTGAGCTCATTTTTAAGTTCGTCAGGCATGCCTTCATTGGTTACGAGAATAGACTCCACAGCAATCTGTATTTCACCCCCTGTAATCTTATCCCCTTCGATTATAAGTTCTTCGCCTTTCAATCCGATAGTACCCTGATTAAAATAACCGGTTTCTAAATAGCCCCGCCATTTCGCTTTCGAGCTTGTTTCCAATACGAGCGTCTCATCTTCCGGGCCTGTACCTTTTTCTTTTTTACAAGCTGTAAAAACCAAGGCCAAACAAATTGCTGCAATTACATTTTTAATTTTCATAGTTTAAAATAGTTTTTGCTGCAATTATTGCTACTTTAAATAGCTCTAAACAATAAAGTCGACAAAAAAACAACATTGGTCGACAGTCGTCCAAATACAGGTCACCAAACGTAACCGACCTTAGTAAAAGCCATTCAACGCAGGATTTAGCCTTTAGTCTGCGTTTTCATTCCGTCTATCGAATACCTTAGAAACTATGTGCCGCCGCCCCTATATTTGCTGTCAGTTAGTAATAGTTAAGTTTCATATTTTCATATGTGAGGACATGTCGTGAGGATATCTCCAATGTTTATTTAAGCAAGACCAGGGTCTCCCATAGATCCTGGATCTTTCTTTAAATAGAAAAGGCCGGAGTATTCAACTTCCGACCTTTAACATCACAATTGATCTATTCTAAAGCTCCGTTATAATCACTCTCACGAAGCGGGATAGCCCAAGTCCATTTATTTTTATCCTGAGGATTTATAGTCACTGCCAATGCCGTAATTTTTAGATATAAACTATTTTAGTCTGCTTAATGATTTTCCCTGATAACATCATTTGATACTATCATCGTAATCAATCCGCCCTATATTATTAGAAGTGAAAAGTGAGCCGTTGAACAAAATATTTTAAAGAAGTTTGTAGAGCAACGACTAATAGCATATCAATTCAGATAATTCTTGACATACCCTAAATGAAATCGTTTAAACTCATCGTATCAAGTACGTAATACTACGGCTTTGGATTTTGAAGAAAATCTACTGCAAATACAGGCCCCATGTCTGTCTAAATTTGCTGATATGAGAATATTTCAGCTTTTATTTTTAACAATGACACTCGGGTGTGGTAAAAAAGATACCCAACCCGATCAGGCAGGGAGAGTCAGCGGAACGGTCAGGAGTATGTCGGGAGTCCCGATCAATGACGTCCATATTCTGGTGGATCACAGCATTTTTTTCAATAGTAACCTATCGACAAAAAGCGATTCGCAGGGTCGGTACAGCCTGAGCCTTCCCAAAACCGGAGGATGGTACGCTTTCGCAATCCACCGTGCAGCTTTTAATGATAAAATCTATCAATGCTATCTACATCCGGAAGATCCCGCAGGGTTTGGATCAGAGGGAGCCGTCAAAAATTTCACCTGGAAGATCAGCGGTCAAAAAGCCCAGCCCTTAACGGGATACTATGGCGGTACCATAACGGCCGATCATTTCCCAGGTGTTTATCTGGATACGGAAAAGATCCAGTTTACCCTTGTTCCGCAGGGCAATCTGATCGATGGGTCTACGGGACAGAAATTGATTCGCAATGCATCCGATGGGATCCAGCTGCTGGATGTCCCTATGGGACGTTACCGTATTAGCGCAAAGTATCAGAACAAAGATCTGAAGCTTAGACGATGGAACAGTGACGACCAATTTGTGAAAGAACTGGTCTTTGATTTTGAACCGCATATCGATGCCCAATGTAACAACTGTTTTAAGATAGAATATAATCAATAGGCATGAAAAAATATTTTTTGATCCTGCCCCTATTATTGCTACTCTTTGTATCCTGCGAAGATAAGGAGAAAGGGTTGGGTACGTTAGATGACGAACAGATCGTCATCGCCCCCACGAAAGGAAAGCCCGGTCTGGGGGATAATGATGGGGAACCGTTGGGTACGGCATTGGCCCTGCCAGCGGGCATACGTATAGTCGAAAGGAAAAACCATCCTTTTGATCCCGATATCAGGAAGTTGTATGCACATACCAATTTCTTTTATGTCGATGTCAATTTTGTGAACGACCGGTCCCCGGGCTCAGCTCCCGTAACAGTCGAATTTCCACCGGGGATCATTGTGGAAAGTAGGGACGAAGACAAACAGAACGGACTCAGCATAGAGAAATACTTGATCGTTGTTCCCCCGACAGAACGATACGGCCGTGGCCGTGATACGACAACAGTCTACATTGGGATGGCTTGTATCAATAAAAGTAGATCGATGCCCTGGTATGACAATTCGGGTCCCGAAATGCGCTATCCCATTTCCAGAAACAACTATCAAAAATTCATCCTGACTTCTGACCCCAGCCTGTTAAAATTAGTGGATATACTCAAGGGACATCCCAAACTGAGAGTGACCCAACATTGGGATCCTGTGGCTGCTCATGAAGAAGATTATGTCGTCCCCGAATGGATGAAAATACATAACGACATGCAGGAGTATATCTGGAAGGTCACTGATGGTTTTGGGCTTACCAAAAAGGATGTAATAACACTGGAAAACAAGCTAAAACCCTACAAATAAAGTTGATTGATCTGAAACTAGTAGTCTCAGATCATGGCTTCTGAACGTCAGCTATTCGAAATGTACATAGCCGCGACAGGCGTTTCGTCGACTACTTAGTCCGCTAGTCGGAAAATACAGCAAACTCCCATTTTTTTCTTATTTTTCAAATAGACAAATCATATCATTTTGTGAATAATAAAATATACGCATTCATCTTTCCTCTATCATTCTGCTCCACACTGGCTCAAGGGCAGCAGATCAGGGGGACTTTAAAAGATACCGCCGGACAGCCGCTCGAAGCGGCAACGGTAGCATTATATCGTCAGAGCGATGAACGGCAACTTGCTTCAGTAGGTACGGATACTGCAGGCCGTTTTCACTTTAAAAATTTAACTGCAGGCCTACACCGGCTAAAGATATCCATCATCGGCTATGAAACCTTGTCCAAAGATTCCATTGAGGTCCGCGGATCGGCTATAACCGAGTTACCCCTTGTCCTCAACAGCGCACAGGGCAAATTCGATGAGATCTTGGTTACCGCAAAGCGACCGTATATCGAAAAACGGTTGGACCGAACGGTAATTAATCCGGACGCCCTGCTGTCCAATGCGGGGGGCACCGCTTTAGAAGCCCTGGAAAAATCGCCAGGGGTACAGCTGGAGCAGAATGGTAACATCCGTCTTTCAGGAAAATCAGGCGTTTCGGTCTATATTGATGACAGGCCTACTTACCTGACGGGCGAAGAACTTCGGGAATATCTTCGTGCGCTACCAATAGCTCAGATCGACCGCATCGAACTGATGACCAATCCGCCCGCAAATTATGACGTTGTGGGTAGTGGTGGCATTATCGTGATTCACACCAAAAGATACCGGTCAAAGGGTATGCATGGTGGTGCGAGCCTAGCTTATCAACAAGGGAGATACGGGCAAACAGTCAATAGTGCCGACTTTGGGCTCAATAGGCAGAAGTGGGCATTGGCAACCAGTTTCTCCCTGACAACGACCAATACGTATACAGACCTCGATATTTTCAGAAGATTCGATAGTGGTACAACCACGATGTCGCCCATCTTTTCTCAGGATACCTGGATAAAGAGAAAAGGAAAATCATTCGGTGGGAAAATAGGAACAGACTATTTTATGAGCAATAACAGCACATTGGGCATAAACATCAACTTACGCAGCTCCCCACTGGTATTGACTTCTTATGGCGAAAGCCGATTTATGTCCTCTTCAAACATGCAGGACTCCTCCCTGCGCGCTAATAACAGGGAGGACCGCCGGTTTTCAAATCTGGGTACCAATATTAATTATCGTTATAAACGGCCTGATTCGGAGCAAAAGCTGACCATCGATCTTGATTATCTGATCTATAACGGAAATAATGAACAACATTTTAATAATACCACCTACCAGACAAATGGGGTAGCGACGGTCTTCGAAGCACTTGTCGGCAAAGTGCCGAATAAAATGCGGATATACGCTGCAAAGACGGATTATGTTCATCCCCTAAAGAAAGGTCTCCGGATCTCATCGGGACTGAAAAGCAGCAGGACCAACACCGATAACAGAGCCGATTTCTTTAAAGTCGTTGATGATAAAATGATCAGTGATCTGGAAAAGACAAACCATTTCCGTTTCCGCGAATCCATCCATGCAGCTTATCTGAACATGGACGGCAACAGTGGCCAATGGAACTATCAGGCAGGTCTTCGGTTCGAGGGGACGATTTCTCAGGGACACCAATTGGGAAATGAAGCAAAACCGGATTCTTCTTTTAAACGCCGGCATATGGATTTTTTTCCGACCGTTTTCCTGCAGTACAAGCCTTCTACGGAAAGCAAACATGCGGCGAGCTTCAACTATGGCAGACGGATCGACCGCCCGCATTACTCCTGGTTGAACCCGTTTATCACGCCTTTTGACAAATACACCTATTATACCGGCACGCCCTACCTCAGGCCTTCATATATTCATCAGGCCGAACTGTCCTACAGCTTCCAACCATTATTTGATATGACACTCGCCTATGGGCGGGTCAGCGACCTGATGAGCGAGACCATACGTATCGTGAATGGAGTCTATTACAGCCAACAGGGCAATTTGGGATCATTAACAACAAAGAGCGCCACTTTCAATATTTCTTACGAACCACTGGCAAAGCTAAGCGTGAATTGCCACGCGGCCATCCATTCCGTCCATACTAAAAGTGAGCTGTTTGGTCAGCAAATGGACACAAAAGGTACCTTCATCCTGATCCGGCCCACATTCACTTATAAGGTATCCTCAAAATGGATCGTCCAACTGGATGGCGAATATCAGGGAAGCCAAAAGTTTGCACAGTTCACCGTAAAAGAACGGGCCAGGGCAAACACTGCCGTAAACTTTAAGATGAACTCCACATGCTCCATCAATCTGGCGATAAACGACCTGCTGCACAGCGATACCAATGCCGGGGAGATCGGTTACCTCGCCGACACCTATGCGACCTACGCTACGGTGCGCGATACCCGGACAGTCAATCTATCTTTTCGCTATCGTTTTACCAAAGGTGCAAAAAATGACCGTAGCTATCAGGGCGGCGGAGCACAAAGTGAACAGCAACGAACCTAATGTCTCTTTACATAAAAATCATCCATGGTTTATCTGCTGCTTTATTTACGATTTCAACACCGTTGTAAATGCAAAAAGATTCAAAGGCAGAGGCGGCCGCTGAACTCAGAACATCAGTTCCTTGATCAGCGGCACATACCTTTTGCCGACATTTATTTCGTAGTCACCGTGCAGGATCAACAGTAATCTTCTGACGTCCCGATACAGCTCCTGAACATGATCCAGATTGACAATGAATGAATATTTTTTGTCTTTCGTCAAAATTATTCTGATTGCTCTCTCATAGTTTAGGTGATTTCCCTTTCAGGTAAAAATTAGCTTCCGACCTGTAAAATATGTCTTCGGATGATGTCGATATCAATGGAAGGCCATATATTTCCTAATTACATTTGGTTCTTTTGTCCGGTTCCTGTAACCTTTGTCCCCCTAATTGGCCACTTGGTCGAAAGAGGATTTCAGTAACGAACTTTGGAAGCTATAATTGTAAAAAAATCATTTGGCAATGAAGTATATCCTGTTTCTTTCAATTTTTCTTTTTCTTTCCTGTAAGAAGGACAAAGATCCATCAAAAGAAGAACCTGTACCAGTTTTTTCAGATCCGATAAAGCGAGGAAAGGGAGCCCCCTTAGGTGCTGAGGTTACAAAGACCATCGGTGCATCGGGTGGATTTCTGGAGCTGGGGCAACAGGTACGTCTCGACGTACCGCCCGGAGCTGTGGACTTACCGATGCTATTTGGGATCCAACCCATCAGCAACACCCACGACCAACTGTCCGATAGGATAGCCTATAGACTTACCCCAGAGGGCATTACCTTCAAAAAACCCATAAAGATCACCTTTAAACGTGATTCTCTTGAAACGGGCAACCCAATTTCCAGAATGATAGCCTTTCAGCGCAAAGATGGGGTCTGGTGTGGTGTTTCCACGGCACTCGATAGTGATACGAGGTATGTCAGTACAACTTCCACGCATTTCAGTGACTGGGTATGGTTCGATCAGGTTACGCTTCGAAAAGACAGGGAATCAGTGGGAAGCGGCGGCGAGGTTAAATTGAAGCTGATGGAACAGATTCTTGGAGCATTGAACGCAAACAACCACATCGACAGTGTCCCGCTTGCGGCATTGGAAGACATCGGTAAGTCAAAGGATATTGTCGTGAAGAACTGGAAGATAATTTCAGGAGCAGGGAAACTTTCCCCAAAAATAAATTCCAGTATGGTGCTCGGAGATGCGATATATTATGCGCCCCATAATATAAGCAAAACAGAAGATGTCGAAATCCAGGTAGAAGTTGAGAGTAAAAATGGGTATGTCAGTGATCCAAAGGCACCTAATGGTAGACGAAAATTCGGAAAATTAATTTTATTGACCAAGATCCGATTGGAGAAGGAAACTTATTTCTACCTAAATGTTGCCGGTAAACTTATGGATCTTTCCGGAGGATTAAGTGGTGCAATTATGGGTGGACAGATAACAGTGGGATCTGTAGATGAAAAAGGAAATCATCAGGTGGGCTTGTCCTGTTTTGGGACGGAGACAGGAAGTTATCCGGGTGGAGGCGCAGCCGGTCAATCGTTTCTTGGAATTTCTTTCGTAGAAAATGGTATTGGTAAGATCTTTACCAATATGTATCTGGATTGCAATGGCATATATCAGGCAAGCGGAACCACTCGGATAACCAGTACCAAGGGTTTTATTACGGGCACCTATAGCGGACCTGTGTATTACAGCAATAAGGGCTGTGGGATTACCGAAAGAAGAGATGTTAAGATTGATTTCAAAATAAAATCTTTATGATAATCAGGAAAATGATCTCATCTTACCGGTTGTAACTGAAATTTAAGCATTTATTTGGAGATGAGATTTTGTTTTAAATATTATTGAGGTTGAGTAATCCCCATCGGTCAGAGAAGGAGAGGCTTGATTACGGGAAGGTAGGACCTTCCCACGATAATTTCAGCCCCATCCTTCAGAAAGAGGGAAGTGCTGGCCCCTTCCCTCACCACCCGTTCGACAAGGGAAAGGTTGACAATAAAGGATCTATGTACCCTTTTGAAAAGGTACGGGTCGAGTTTCTGAACGATCTTTCCGATCCCAATGGAACTGATCCATTCCCGTTCTTCAGTATACAGTACAGTATAGTCCCGAGCAGCCTTGATGTACCGGATCTGAGCACTATCGATACGGGAAAAGCCGTTTGCGCTGGGCACAAAAAGATAAGGATTTACCGGAATGAGATTTTTTTCTGTCGAAACATAGATATCCATGAGCTTTCTGACGGTCCGATCCAATCTTTCCTTCTTGAACGGCTTGCACAGAAAGTCCAAAGCCTCAATATCAAAAGCGTTATGGGCATGTAATCTGTCGGAAGAAGTGATAATTATCCGTGGAGAATTGTGTCTGTCCTTGAGGATTTCAAAATGGTTGCTTACGGAGAGATTGAAATCGAGAAAGATAACATCGGGAACCATATCCGTCAACATCTGTGCGGTTTCCCGGCAGGTGCCTGTTTCGACAATGATCTTAATTCCGGGGACTAGGGCCAAACTTTTCCTGACCATCATTCTTGAAGAATGATCGGGGTCTGCAATAAGGATTGAGTACATAATATTATTATAAGTTCAATGAACCAAATTTATTCCAATCTAGCGATGTACAGCATCGAACAAGTTCTTAAATCTGTAGATTCCGTACAATCACGGATAAGCACCTTATTGCATTATCGGGGACTGCCCCTTTACTTTGGTTCTAATGATACCTAAACGCCTTTTCATCTTACTGTCTTTATTGTCGATGTTATCCCAAACCGATCTATTTGCTAGAGATACTACTACTGTATTGGCATTCATCGATCAGGCAAAAAAAATGCACGAGAGGGGGAGGCCTGATTCCGCCGAACATTATTTCAAGCGGGCAGACAGCCTTTCCAGACATATAGGTTTTGAGAATGGAAGGCTTTCATTCCTGGGAAACTACAGCGCGTTTCTGTACGAACATCTCCGGTATAAAGAAGCGCTTTCCTTTGCACAGCAGTCGCTCCGGCTAAGCTTGAAATTAGGTAACCGAGCGAGGGCAGCATCAGCATACAACAACATTTCGCTACAGCTTCAAGCATTGGGAAAATTGGAGGAGGCTGCCAAAAATCTTGTAAAGGGACTGGAAATATCGTCTTCGATCAAAAGCCCCACCGATCGCGACCTGTCCGACCGCCGGAAATACTACAATAATTTGAGCTCACTGATGTTAGACCTGAACGACGTTAAAAAAGGCCTAACGTATGCCCGGGAATCTTATCGGCTGGCTCAAAACTTAATGGATACCCTTGCCATGGGTCGGAGCCTGATCAACATTGTGGTTGCCGAAGCGATGTCCAATGACCTTACCTCCGCCGAAGCGCATGCCCTTCGCCTACGGGAAATAGCATTACAGTACGGAGATATACAGATGGAGATCAAAGCGCGGAACAACCTTGGCGATATCTACCGGATGCAGAAAAGGTATACTGAATCATTGCGGAGTTTCAGAAAGGCAGAGGCACTTTTGTCCAGGGCATTTCCCGGCAATGAGGTTTACGTTCTATCAGGAATGTCCTCGGTAAATAAAGATATGGGAAATTTCTCCTTGGCAGAAAGGTATTTCCAAAGGGCAATGGAACTAGCTAAAGAACAATTGCCCAAGCCTCAGCTCCTTGAGCTGTACCTGTCAGGTTCTGAAATCAAAGAAGGAATGGGAAAATATCAGGAAGCGCTACACCTACGCAAGCAGTACCAATCTCTTGCTGATTCGCTGAGGGATAAAGAAACACATCGGGCAATACAGGAACTGGAGCTGAAATACAGAACCATGGAGAACTTGAGGAGCATTGCGGAACGGGACCTGAAGATCGCCGAACAGGAGGCTGAACTGGAGAAAAACAGCAAGTGGGTCACCCTCTCGATTTCGATAGCAGTTCTACTGGCATGGGGACTCATTTTCTTGCGAACAGTCGGTATCCAGAAGCGGAGAAGGTTGACGCTGGACCACCAACGTCAGCTGTTGAAAGCGCAACTTAACGGAGAGGAAATGGAGAGGGGGCGTACTGCACGGGAGCTGCATGACGGGGTCGCAAGCATCCTGTCCGCAGCCAAGATCCAAGTCCACAACGCTCTGGATCATGACCTAGGTAATAAGTCGATTCTTGAGATTGGTGAACTGATAGAAGTTGCTGTCCGTGAGATCAGGAACATATCCCACAATCTTGCACCTGAGTTCCTGTTGAAGGAAGGTCTGGCCTGTGCAGTAGAATCTTTCTGCCGGCGGATAAAGGGGGGGAAACTTTTTCTCGATTTTTATCTTATTGGTGAGATACCCAAATTTGACCGGACAGTTGAGCTTGTACTTTACCGTACGGTCCAGGAAGCCGTTACGAACATGGTAAAACATTCAGGCGCGACAGAAGGAATCGTGCAGCTAGAAGGCTGTGGAAGTTGCCTTCGGATAACGGTCGAGGACAATGGCTGCGGTTTTAACACAGTTAATCCTCCACAAAAGGGGATCGGTCTCAATGGACTTTCTTCTAGGGTTTCAAATCTGGGAGGCATGCTTGAAATCAGGTCTTCACCCGGAAACGGTACATCAATCTATATTGAGATCGATCCAACTGGACTTCTCTCCATACAGCATGACAGGGATGCAGAGAACATACCTTAAATTATTCTATTGGTAGAAGTACGGAGAAAAAGAATATGGACAATACGTTAATTTGTAAAAAAAAATAGAAATATGACAAGGATAGGAATAGTGGATGACCATCCCCTGATCATTGAAGGACTTGTGCTGATGTTGGACACCTTCCAACAGTTTGAGGTCGTACTGAAAGCCGGAAACGGGCAAGGCGTTCTCTCGGCCCTTGAAACAATTGTCCCAGATGTCCTGTTGCTCGATATAGAGCTTCCCGACACCGATGGAACCATACTCTGTACCAAAGTTCTGGAGAAATATCCCCAGTTGCCCATTATAGCCCTGACCAACCATGACGAGGTACTCTATGTCAGGAAGATGATGAGAAACGGTGCGATGGGGTACCTCTTAAAGGGTACTGATAGGGAGAGCCTGCTGGAAGCTATCGAGAGTGTGATGTCGGGAAAACAGTTTATCGACAGGGAGATCGAACGGTCGATTGTCAATCAGGCGATCACAGGAAGGAATGCCGCGGTAAACGTCAAGCTGACGAACCGGGAATGTGAGATATTGGCTCTGATCGCACATGAGCATTCCAATCAGGAAATTGCAGACCGGCTCTTTCTCAGTGTGCGCACCGTGGAATCACACCGATATAGCCTGAACCAAAAGCTCAACATCAGGACGGCGGCGGGCCTAGTCAGGGAGGCATACCTGAGGGGGCTTATCTGATCTGCCCTCTCTGTCCAAGCCCTTTCCTTATACGGCTTAGACTGTCCTGATGGATACCGAGAAGGGAAGCGATGTATTTCTGGGGGACGGTTTGGATCACTTTTGGCTGTGCTTCCATTAACCGATAGTAGCGTTCTTCGGCGGTCATGCACCTTGATGTTACCTGATTATCCTGAAGCCAACTTAGGAGCCTGTCCATGATGGCCATTTCCATAGCTGTCATTCTGGGTATCTTTTCCTTGAGAATTGTAACGCTCGAAAGGTCCCAAACGAGGAGTTCGATCTCGCTCAGCGATTCAAGAGCACAGGTGGATTCCTGTCCGTTCTGCAGGAGAAGCGGGGTTGATAGAAAATAATTGGTCGATTCGATACCCAGGGTATGATCGATACCATCGTGGATCCTAAACAGACGGGCAATTCCCCTGTTCATAAAATACAATTTCTTTACCAACTTCCCCTGTTCCATCAGGACAGAGTGGGGCGGAAGAACCATATACTGTGTGTTTTCCCGAATGATCTCAAACTCATCGCGGGTGAACGATATGTCATATTGTTGTGCGAAGACACAGACCTGTTCAAAATGTTTTCTGTCAACCATAAATTACCTATTCATTTGTTCTGTCAAAGAAATTGTATCACAATATACCAAAAATGACCTACACGATCAATTTCTGACATCTGTCAGTTCCACAAGCCAGCTTGTCCACTAAATTTGACAATTTAACAAAGGTCAGAAAAATGGTAAAGCAATCAATACTCATTGCGGACAAGGACGGTTCTTTTAGACAGGAACTCCGCAAAAAGATCGTGTCGTTGGATTATCCCGCTATATTCCATGAAACCTGCAATGGCCCAGAGGCAGTTCGGTACATCGATTGCCTACAACCTTCGATGGTCTTCATCAATGCCTCCCTTCCTGGGATTGCCGGATTCGAGGTTCTCCGGCGGATCTCACACGATCCTATTTCCGTTGTGTTTTCTGATCATCTTGAAGATGCTGTCAGGGCAATCGACCACGGTGCTGTGGGATACCTACGTCGTCCGATATGCACAGAAAATCTTAGGAGGACATTGATCAGGATCGGTACTCCGGAAATGGCCAGAATGGCGCCGGCAGGTCGGATGAACAGATACCCTAGCAGTATCTTTTTGGAAAAAGGCGGCAGGTTAAAAAAAGTAAATGTACCCGAAATCACCTACCTACGAGCTGACCGAGACTATACTTGGATTTATACGGTGGACAATAGCACTTATCTCAGCAACCATGGTATTGGGTTGCTCAGTCAAAAGCTTGACCCGGATAAGTTTTTGCGGGTTCACCGATCCTTTATGGTTAACCTGGACCATGTGCAGGAACTCTATAGAGATGTCAGGAGATTTTACCTCCTTGTGACCGGGGAGGTCGAGATCGGGATAGGCAAGCAGTATGTCCCGATGGTCCGGGAACTCATTTTCTAGAAAAGAGCCGATTCTCATTAAATCCGTACAACATACGTAGTTATAAGCAATAGGGAATTGCCCAATATGGATGGTTAGGCGTTCCCTCCTATTTCAGGAGATTTGCAAAAAAAATATTCACCCAAACATGACTATCAGGAGATAATGTGGATGTACCTAGAAAATATGCCTTCACCCCATTCGGAAGCTGGGTTCCTTTTGCCGCAGCCCAATGCGGATGCAAAAAATAAACAATAAATGATTCTCATGTCACAAAAAGTAAGCTTGCCGATAATCTATTTTATAGGGTAGTATTTCTCAAACCCATAATATAGGTAGTATTACTTCATGGACTGACCCCATAAAGACGCCCTGACTCAAAGACACATAAAATCCGAAGTTGGGTAGTACTACGTAATCTTGGGACCTTGAATCGCGATAGCTTTGTCAAGTCTGTTAGGTGCACCGTAAAAGACATCGAAAATATTTAAACCATAAATAATTTTATATATGAATACATTAAAAACAATCGGAGCGGTAGCCATGATCTTGTTGATGGGCAGTAACATTTCTTTTGCACAGTCTTTCAAGCGTGGAGACAAATTGTTAAATGCCGGTATCGGCATTGGCGGGGGGCTGGGCATTCCTGTAGGGGTAAGCTATGAACAGGCTGTTTCTGACCGTATCAGCGTGGGCGGATATCTTGCCTACGCCAGAAAAAAGGAAAGCTGGAATGAATATGGTGAATGGAAATATACCTATATCCTGGCAGCGGCAAGGGGATCCTACCACTTCAAGGTAAATTCCGATAGGTTCGATCCGTATGGAGGCGCCCTACTGGGTTACAACGTAGCGTCCGTTAAATGGTCAGGCGAAGGATCTGAACCTGTTTCGGCATCATCAGGAGGATTGATGTGGGGTGTACATATCGGAACCAGATACTGGGCTTCGGAAAAGGTGGGTGCATTTGCAGAGATCGGTTATGGTGCCACGCTACTGAATGTGGGCGTTGCCTTTAGGCTCTAAACATTTTGGTCGGCCTATCTGCACCTCTGTCAGAAGATCAGAACCGTTGGTCGAAAAGATTGTTTGCCAATCCAGGTCCATTATATTTTTGTCCAGTACGGACTATAAATATCATTATCATATGAAAAATTCAATATCAAAAGGATTCATTGCATCAGTTGCATGGATAAGTATGCTTTCTAACATACCCATGGATGCCAGTGCCCAGTCCATATTAAAAAGGATAAAGGGCAAGGTCGAGAATACGGCCACACGGAAAATTCTCGAACAGACTGACAGGGCCGTCAACAAAGGTATAGACAAAGTAATTGAATCCGCGGAAAATGGCAATTCCAAGGACAGAGCGGAAAACTCGGATGAACAGAAAAAAAAGGAAAATGCAAACAGTGCGGATAAAAGAAAGCCCATAGGATCTTTCAGTAGGTACGATTTCATTCCGGGAGACACCATCCTTTATGCCAATGACTTTTCCTCAGAAGCACTTGGTGAACTTCCTGTAGGATGGAACAGCAACAGGAGTTCGGTGATTGTATCGATGGATGGTATCCCAGGAAAATGGCTTCGCCTTGCCCAGAACAGTGTTTCGCTAACGGACAACGAAAAACTGCTGGGCAGTGACTTCACGGCCGAATTCGACCTGGTGATGGATATTGATTTTAAAGGATGGCTACCGCCATCTTTCCAGTTCGGGCTCCTGGCATCCGGAAAACAGTCTCCAGCGTCCAATAAATTGCTGACCGATCCCAAGGGGGACAAGTCGTTCTATATGGAAGTCTCTCCGCTCTCAGATGCAGGCAATATCAACCTAGAGAGCCATATCGGATATTCCCGATATTTCCATAGTGCTCCCGAAAGAAATCCGGTAGTACAGACCTGGTACGGGCGTCCCGTCCATGTAGCCGTCCAGGGCCAAAAGGAACGTTTGCGAATCTGGGTCGACGGAGAAAAGTTATTCGATGTCCCCAAGGGTATCGCTAAGGAAAGTACTATGAACCAGCTGTTTTTCCGCTTGGGCAGCAGTCCCTATAAAGATGAGCAGGTCGGTGTTTTCATCGGTAATATCAAGATTGGAAAAGGCATTCCGGACACTAGGCATAGACTCCTCCAAGAAGGTAGGTTTGTTACCTCTGGTATCCTTTTCGAAACTGCTTCGGCTTCCATAAAGCCTGAATCGGCGGGGATATTGCGATCGATTGCAGCAATCTTGGAGCAGGATCTGGGAATCCGTCTCAATATTGTGGGGCATACTGACGATATTGGAGATTCAGGTAGCAACTTATCGCTCAGTAGCAAACGTGCAGAAGCGGTAAAAAATTGGCTGGTAACAAACTCGGGAATAGACGGTACGAGGCTGATGACTTCGGGCAAGGGCGAAGCGGAGCCAGTCTCCGAAAATGAAACTGCATCGGGTCGGGCCCAGAACCGTAGGGTGGAATTTATCAAGATATGATATGCTCCGAATAGTGATAGTAATATTTTCAGCGATCATATTGATCGGCTGCAGCAGGAAGGAGCCTGAGCCGCAACAGGAGGAGGGATTAAAGGTCGATGTCCTAGGGTTCACGAGTACAAAAACTACCTCCAACGGAATTCCAACCATCTGGACGGCTGACGGCAGGAACAATACCGCGTTCATTCCCCTGAACCACGATAAGATCTGGCTTAGCGGTGCCCATGAACTCCAGACGGGCGGTGGCCGCAATCTGGTCTATTTTGGTACGGAGCTCATAGCGGGAAGAGCCCGGGTCGTTCTGTTTACATATGAGGGAAAAAAAGTGCTCTCCGAGGAAGTGGGCCTTACGCTGATGACGGACCGGCAGGAACACCTCTATGCCCATCATACGGATGGCCAGGGAAATCTATACCTTCATTCCACTTGCCAGACAACGGGATATCGAAGCATCAGTTACGTATATAAGATTGATAATCTGTTGGGTATTGAAAAACTCGATATGCCCGTGGATATAGCTTTTGCACTGTTTAAAATCCCAACTGGCCTGATCTCGCTAAAGGCAACATACCTGCAGGGTGCAATGGAGGTCAGCCTTGCTCATCAGGTCTGGGGGATCGAGCAGATAAGGGTCGACCTGACGGGATATGCCGAGCAGCAAGTTCATTCAGCATATTACAACCAAATGGGCAGGATAGTACTGTTGGTCAGTACGATGCGGAAGGACGATAAAAAACCGGCGTATCTATTGGTTAGCATTGACCCCGAGACTGGAAAAGTAGTACGCCATGCACTCAAGCTTCCCAAAGAAAAATATAACTTTGGAAAGGGATTGATGGAGGGTAATATGCTTTTTGTACCCGGTTGGGAGAGAAATACGAACCGAGTCTTTTATTTCCGGATCGATACACAGACTGACCTGAGCGAACTATCTCTGACCAAGACAGACCTGGAGACCGATCCGCAGCTTCCCCTCACCCAGGCTCTGTTCCTGCAGCGACTGGACGGAAATATCTATGTGGGCGGTGTACAGTTTGGAAAAGGCTGCTATTGGAAGGAAGGCAAACTGGTCAAGCTCGAAAGCAATCCAAGTGTCATCCGGTCCTATCCTATACAGTTCCTTGGCTATCGGAATTAAACCAAAATACATTATGAATGAAAAGAATATAGCAATTGTAAAGGAACTCTACAGGTCCTTTAAAGAGTATAATGACGACAACATTGTCCGCCTGTTATCCAAAGATATACGCTGGAACCAGATGGACGGTTTTCCCGGAAGAGGGAGATGTGTCGGAATCACCGAAGTGCTCGGACATGTTTTTTCTGGACTGCGTTCCGAATGGACGGACTGGCAATCCGTCGCTAACGATTTTTTCGCCTGTGGTGATACAGTTTTTGTAAAAGGGTATTATTCCGGAACACATAGGGTGACCGGGAAGGCTTTCAATGTACCGTTCCTTGGTGAATATAAAATAGAACAAGGAAGGATATCCGAATTCAATCAATTTACGGACACGTTCCGCATTGTGCAGGCCATGGTTGCCGGCTGATCTTGATAAACCGATAAACCTACTGAAATGGTAAATTTAAGGATCATTTTACAAAGCCTAGCAGGGAGATTGGCACCAAAAAGATACTGGGGGCACAATATTTTGATCAGTAAAACGTGTTATTAAAAGCGTCACAAATACGCCTCAACGCCAAATTTTGAATATTGAAAAATTGTTCAAAAATTGCTTTTGAAAGCAGGAAACAACGATTTTCAACCTTGTTGACAAACGGGAAGCTATAGTCTCATAATCTTTTGGTCCCTGGTTCGAGCCCAGGTGGGAGCACAAAACAAAAAGTCGCTTTTCTGGACAAGAAAGCGACTTTTTTCTTTTCTAAACATTTTTTCGACAACAGCATTTCCGCTGTCTAAACTACAGCTATGTTATTTATTTCGCAGCTTCCCGGTCGGTTTGATGGATTTTCATTTTATTTTTCAATCGGCATTTTACGCGTAAAATGGTTAATGTTACCATATTGTGGAACCCACTTGTACTGGCTATCTTTTATGAGGTTTTGGTTTCCGTCTTTCACGAAACGAACAGTTTTAGGATCTGCATCCGAAAGCTTGTCGTCATAGTAATAAACGTAGTTTTTATCTTTTGCATAAGAACTGAAGCCATTATTATCAGGGTACTTGTAAACCGAAAACGAAGCGATGTCCGCATCTTCCAAAGGTTCTCCTTGACAATAGATTTTCTGGTCGATTATCATATAGGTGTAATCGGGCTGAAAGTATTTTATGCTTTGCTTATCTTCGATAGGTATTCTTATAAAACGGCCTTCTTTCTGTGAAACAAACACCGCATTGTCCGCTTCTATAATACCAGGAACGATTTCTTTCAGGTTGGATAAGCCCGGTTCTGGAATGGCTTTCAGATAAGTAGCTTTATCCGAATATTCGGGCGTGTGAAGAAGATAAATATTGTCTTTGTCGTGATAGATATATTCAGTAATAGGTTTAAAAGTATTATAATCCGCATTCACAATGGTGTCATTAACGAAATAATGCTTACTGTCCTTATACCAATAATCACTACGTACTGCATAATCGGTCCTCTGATAGGTCTCAGGGTCAGCTTCTTCAATGATATTGTGGGGATTACGAAATGAGTAAACGTGGTTTTTATCTCTGACAATGCCAGTAGTAACCATTCCATCTTCTTTGTAATAGCTAATCTGGAAAGTAGCATAATCCACATTAGTAAGCATAATGCCTTTGTGGAAATAATGGTCTTTGTCTTTAGCGTAATCTGCTTGCAGTATGACAAATGATTTTATATCTGCATTCACGACTCTGTATTTATCGTCCCAAGGGATATCCGGTGCTCCAGGAGAC
>Ga0213829_1001189_pt1 | contig 19465 bp, 19 predicted proteins | sample MC6MC0896MG_FD_180665 | JGI IMG/M metagenome (GOLD analysis project Ga0213829, IMG submission 180665) | Enriched soil aggregate microbial communities from Iowa State University, Ames, United States - MC6-MC0896-MG | ecosystem: Environmental > Terrestrial > Soil > Unclassified | place: USA: Iowa...
GAAGGGCTTTGGAAATATCTGCCTGAGCGCCGTGCCAAACGGCGTCCGCGCCATGCCCGACGTCGTCATGGGCGCCGCTTTCCGCCTGAACTGAGCATCTTACACCGCCCGCATATGGTCGCCAGACGCAAGCAGTTTGGCCATTGGGAAGGCGACACTATCCAGTTTCGCAAGAGGTTCGGCAAGGCCAATGTGACGTCTCTGGTCGAGCGGGTGAGCCGCTTTACGGCTTTGTTGCGCAACAATGATCGTCAGTCACGACCAGTGATGGATGGGGTGATTAGGGTAATGCAACCCCTGCCCCGAATAGCCCGTCGCTCCATCACGTTTGATCGTGGCACTGAGTTTACAGAATGGGCTTATCTGCAGAATGGGATCGGGTCGCAAACATGGTTCTGTGATCCGCAGTCACCCTGGCAGAAAGGCACTGTTGAGAACACCAACAGACGCACAAGACGCTGGCTTCCAAGGGATCTTGATCCGCTTACACTCAGTGATCAAGACCTCGCATTTATCTGTCATCGCCTCAACAATACGCCGCGCAAATGTTTGGGCTACAAAACACCTGCAGAAGTCTTCCGGCAAAAATTAATCGCAAACAGACATCGTTATGCGTAAACTCAAACCGCAAAAGTCGCGCTTCAGCATGACCTCACATAAAACACGTATGCTTATGATTTAATTGGGGTTTATAAGATCAGAACTGAAACATTAACTTTGAATTTAGATAGTGTTTTTCCCGCCGAATGCCCCCTGTATCACTCCGCGCTTAGAGATTTTGCACAGAATCGCGAATTCAACAGCGGTCACTGTTAGCAACAGACTGGCCTGCGCCCGTTATTAGGGTAAATTCGCAAAATCTTACTTGAGCAGCAGTTCGATAAGTAAACCGAGCGCCTTCGGCCGTTCGGGTGTTGCGTGGTGGAGCAGTACGACCTCACGATTGTAGTCTTGGCCTTCAGAAATTGGGACCGAGCAAACGTCTGAGTTTTCATATCCGGCCCAAGCCGGAACCAGTGAATTGCCTACTCCTTTAGCAACCAATTTTGATATCGCTTCGAGTCCATCTAGTTCACATAGCACGGCCGGTTTAATGCAACTTTCGTTCAGATAACGCGCAGCTATCTGTCCGCCCCAGGCGTTGGAATCGTATTGAATGAATGGCTCGTCTCTCAGTAAAGTTGAGACATCCGCTAATCGAGCTTTTGTTCGCGTTATAAACAAGAGAGCTTCATTGTTAATTTCGACATAGCAAGGCCCATGGTTGAAACCACAGGCCTTGCTTGTTATCAAGCAGCTCGTGCCCGCGCTTTTTCGCATCTGAGCAACATTCCGTAAAGATCGCGTGGTTCGTCAGGATCGGCAAGCATATCAAGCTCGTCAAACAGGCCCGTTTCAGCAAGTTTGCTTCGCACATAGCGAAGTGCGGAAAAATCTTCGATAGCAAATCCAACGCTATCGAACAGAGTAATAGCGCGATCTGATGAGCGCCCCTCGATGGCACCGGTGATAACTTCCCAGAGCTCTTTAACCGGATAATCGGTATCAAGTTGCTGGATTTCACCCTCGATGCGGGTCTGCGGCGGGTATTCTACAAAAATATCGGAACGCAACAAGATATCCTTGTTCAGCTCAGTTTTACCGGGGCAATCGCCACCGACAGCATTGATGTGTACGCCCGGACCAACCATGTTGTCGCTCAGGATCGTTGCACGTTGTTTGTCTGCCGTGACAGTGGTGATGATTTCAGCGCCTTCAACAGCTTCCTGAGAGGTGCCAAAAATCGAAATGGAAAGACCGGTATCGCCGAGATTACGCGCGCACCGCTCGCTTGCAGAACGATCTATGTCGAAAAGGTGCAGATTTTCAATGCCGACAATCGCTTTGAATGCCAGCGCCTGAAACTCGCTCTGGGCACCATTACCGATAATGGTCATTGTCTTTGAATCGGGTCGGGCAAGATGCTTGGCCGCTACAGCTGACATTGCGGCTGTACGAAGTGCGGTCAGGATTGTCATCTCGGTCAATAGCATTGGATAGCCATTGCCCACATCAGACAAGACGCCAAAAGCTGTCACTGTCTGGCGGCCTTCTTTCGTGTTTTTTGGATGCCCGTTGACGTATTTGAAGCCGTAAAGCGCACCATCGCTCGTTGGCATCAACTCGATCACACCTTCATCAGAATGCGAAGCAATCCGTGGTGTTTTGTCGAACTGTTCCCAACGACGGAAGTCTTCTTCAATCACCTCGGCGAGTTCTTTGAGGAAGGTTTCAACACCAATGGTTAAAACCAGCTTCATCATATTATCAACGCTGACGAAGGGGACAATGTTCAGCTTTTCAATAGTCATAGTGTTAATCCTCTATCGGATGGTTTGGTGCTGAACTTCAGTCTCGCTTGGACAAAAACTCTTCCGCGATCATCGACACGACCTGCGGCAAGACCTCAAATGCATAAGGCGCATGCACGCGTTCCAACTTCTGGTGGAATTCACGCCCCCAAGGACCGATGTTAACGACCGGGAACTGCAAAGCATCACTTGCCGGATGATCGACCAGACGTGCAACTGGCGTATTAAGCGAAACGAGATCCTGACCAAGCGTCGCCTGCCCCAAGAAACTCATATCCGAAATGCCCTGGAAATAAGGCTTCCAGACCAATGCCTGATCCACAAAATTTGCGAATTGCTGCATTGTCGTATCAATCGCCTGTTTGAATGCACGGTCATTCGCCTGCTTTTCATCGAGATGACTTGCAGGATAATGAAGACCGGCAAAGCCGACCACAACAGCCGGGCCAGACAGATGAGCCACGCCCACAAGCCATTCAGTCAACTGACGGCTGACTGACAAAGGATTATCGATGTGTGAAAGGCGTTTTTCCTGTTCGCTGTAAAGTGCTTCGAACGTCTCGCCCGCAACCTCGGCTGCGATTAACCGCAATTGCTCGAATGTGATGAGCTTCGGTGCAGCTGGAATTGCACCTGCACGTTTACCGATTAGTTTACCGAACGCTTCGGACTGCGCTGCAAAGCGTTCAACCGCTAGCGTGGCGCCTGCCAGCACTTCTCTCTTAAAGCGCTCAAACAATTCTTCTGCTGTCATGGCGTGGTAAAGCCAATTCAGGGCAATCCAGAAGCGTTCGGGCGTTGTCACTTCATAGCCATCACGCAGGTCTTTTGCTTCCAGACAAATCGGCGGCGGCGAAGTATCATTCTCGTCACGATCAGCAAGAGCAGCATTGCCCTCAAAGCGTGCAAGAATACCTGCAGCCATAGCCTGTGCACTGACACCTTCATAAGGGTAGCTTGCATGCGAGCTCAATCCGATGACCAAGGCGAATGGCAGCAACTTACCGATAGTTCCGGCATATACCGCGCGGCCCTCCTGACCGTCGCCCTGATCAGACGTCACATCAAGATTAATCGCTGCTGCGATTTCTATATCGAAGTCGCGTGCAATCGTTGGCAATGCATTGCGCATTGAGCGCATACCACGGCTTTCGCGTTCTTCATCCGGTGTGAAAACAAGCAAGAGATTGCCACTGCGATCTTCATATTCGGCAAATTTTTCAGCGCAAGCGATACCAACGGCAAGGCCGCTTTTCATATCAAGCATACCGCGACCGGGAAGGAAATTGCCGCTCAGCAAATCTTCCAATGCGCGCTCTTCCTGTGCCGAGCGTGAACGCTTTGATAAATCCGCGATCAGCGCATCTTTGAGCTTGATGCTTTCACAAGCAAGTGACTTCAATTCATGATAATTATCAGTTGCAACGGTATCAAAATGGCCTGCCAGAGCAAGCGTATGGTTGCCCTTACCACGCACCAATGCGACAACATTGTGCGTCAGCGGATCACCATGGCTGGCAACGGTACGGATATTGTCAGGGTTTTGCTGGAAATACGGAATTTCCTTCAATACAAAAACCAGATGGTCGGAAAATGTCGCTTCGCCCGGTGTTCCGGTCTCGCTGTTCCAGCCAACCAGACGCAGCGCTAACTCTTCGACATGCTGCGCATTTATATGGTTGTGGGCCATCGTTACGGCGTTGGACGCGCCGTTTGCAATACTCGCAGTCATAGATCAAATCTCCTTTGATCGAAGCGCGTTCGCAATCAGCGCAACACACCTCTAAGGCATTTATTTCAAGTTCTAGTGGGAAAGATGCTTGCGCAAGAATGCACGCGTCCGCTCTTCTGTTGGATTGGAAAGCACCTGATCGGGAGGCCCTTGTTCAACAACCACGCCGCCGTCCATAAACATCACATGATCACAGACCTCAGCGGCAAAGCGCATCTCATGTGTGACGATCAGCATGGTCATGTGTTCACTTGCGAGCTGCTTCATGACCTGGTTCACTTCTTCAACCAGTTCGGGATCAAGTGCTGAAGTCGCTTCATCAAACAGCATAACTTTGGGCTGCATCGCCAGTGCGCGGGCAATCGCAACACGCTGTTTTTGGCCGCCTGAAAGCCGCGCCGGATAGGCATGGCCCTTATCGACAAGTCCAACCTTCGCAAGCAAAACATTGGCGCGTTCCAATGCATCCGCTTTGGACAAGCCTTTAAGCTTTATCGGCCCGACCATGATATTTTGGAGAACGGTCAGATGCGGGAACAAATTAAACTGCTGGAACACCATACCCATTTCCTGCCGGATATGGTTGATATGCTTTTCAAAAGCACGTCCCTTAAGTGGACGATTGACCTGATGTCCATCCAGCCAAATTTCGCCGCTATTGGTTTGTTCCAGCATATTGATGGAACGCAACAACGTACTTTTTCCTGAGCCGCTGGGGCCAATGATGGAAACGATCTTACCTTTGGCGACAGTCAGATCAATGCCCTTCAGCACTTCGATATCGCCATAGGACTTTCTGATCTGACGCAGTTCGATCATGGGGGTCTGTGTGTTCATCGGATAGCTTCCGCTTTCTTGGCTGCTCTACTCAAAACCCATTCCATCAGAAGATTGACGAGGTAATAGAGCACTGCAGCAACGAAGTAGAACTCAAAAGGACGGTAGGTTTCACTGATGCCACGTTGTGCACTTAGCACCAATTCTGTGATGCCCAGCACCGATAGAACGGCTGTGTCCTTGAGCAGGATAATGCTGTTGTTTCCGACTTGCGGCAGCGCAGTCAGTATCGCCTGAGGGATGATGAAATAGCGCAGTGACTCACCGTTTCCAAAGCCAAGCGACCGTGCGGCTTCCATCTGTCCCTTATCAACGGCTTGAAGGGATGCACGGAAAATATCGGCATTGTAAGCCGCGTAGTGCACACCGAGGCCAAAGACGCCGGTCCAGAAAGCTGGCACCATAATACCGATCTGTGATAGGCCATAATAGAGCAGATAAAGCTGCAAAAGCAGTGGTGTTCCCATGAACAGAAACACAACGCCACGTATCGGCAGACTGATCAGTTTGGGTGCATGCAACGTTACAATCGCAATGACAATTCCCAAGACAATACTAATTAAGCCGGCCAGTACTGTAATGAGTACACTCCAGGTTAGCCCAATCAACATAAGCTCGGCATAGGGCGGAACAACGGTAAAATCGAGACTCATGCCCCTGCCCTCTTGTCTGCACTGAAGTAGATTTCAAGGCTGCGAATGATCAGAGAAATGACAGCGATAATGACAATGTATGCTGCCGCTGCCAGCGCGAAAACCTCAAAAGGCTTATAGGTGGAAGTCACAAAACGCTGCGCGGTGTAAGTCAGTTCAACCACACCAATCGTGGACACAAGCGCCGTACTTTTTGTCAAAATAACTGTATTCACGCCGAGCGAGCGGATCATTAAGGGGGCCGCTTGCGGCAGAATAAAACGCCGCATCGTTCCAACGCGACTAAAGCCAAGCGACCGTGCCGCTTCATTCTGTCCCTTATCGACAGCGAGAATTGCGCCGCGCATACCTTCAGACATGTAGCCGCCAATATTGAGGCCCATCGTAATCACGCCAGCAACGAATGGAGTGAATTCAAAGCCGAATTGTGGACCCGCGAAGAAAACAAGAAACAGCTGTACCAGAAGCGGCGTACCACGCATGACGCTGATATAAGCGGTTGCGATCAATCGAACAGCTGCATAACGCGAAAACTTGGCAATCACCAACAGGCTGGCAACAGCAAGACCAATAAGCAATGACACGACAGTCAGCTCAACTGTGACCCACCCTGCATGAACAATGAAGGGAAAAATCCGCTCAATGAGTGCGATATCCATCCTTCAACCTTTCTGCTCCAACTAGGAAGCATCTGCCATATCTGATCAATCCAGCAATCAGCCAGAAGATGCATATGACAAAGTTTAGGAACGAAAGCATTCTCCGAACGATTGCCTGACATTATGTCAAAGTCAAAGGCTGGGGGAAGCTTAATCAACGACAACTCAGCTGTCGCATTTATCGAATGTGAAGCGGCTTATAAGCCGCTCACAACCAATTTTAAGTTTAGCGGATATCCACACCGATCCACTTTTCAGATATGGTTTTGTAGGTGCCATCTGCCATCATGTCATCGAGAGCTTTCTGCATGGCATCGCGCAGTTCTGGATTGTTCTTGCGCACGGCAATACCAATGTCATAGCGGGGCAGCTGGTCGTCCTTAACCTGATCGATTGGCGCATTACTTTTGCTAATTGCAACGAGGACAGGAACATCGTCCGCGACAACGGCATCAATACGGCCTGAACCAAGGTCTAGCAGCATTTCTGGCAGTCCCTTGTAGGTGCGAACTTCATATTTGCCTTGCTCACGAACCCACTTCTCAGAAGTTTCGCCGAGCGTCACGCCAATTGTTTTGCCTTCAAGTTCATTAAGCGACTTAACCGCATCTCCCTTACGGACGAACAGCGCCAGACCAGAGCGGTAATAAGGCCCGACGAAATCAATCGCCTTCTTACGCTCGTCAGTAATGCCCATCGATCCAACGATCGTATCAAAGCGACCCGTGACCAGACCGGCAATAATACCATCCCAAGCAGTCGTAACGATTTCAGGCTCTGCCTTCAGGCGGCGCGCAATCTCGGAACCGATATCAACGTCAAAGCCAACGACCTGATTGTTTTCGTCAACAAAGCTGAAAGGTGGAAATACGCCCGAAAGCGCAATTGTCATTTTACCGTTCTTCTGAATCTTTTCGAGATCATCAGCCTCGGCCGCATATGCGGAAAAAGAGATACCAAGCGCAAGGAGCGCCGTGGAAATAAGTCTCGCCATTTTCATATCAGTGTTCCCTACGAAAGCTCTGAACGGAGCTGTTGACGCAATTTTGACAGCCTTGTAACCGGCCTGAACAGGGAATTGTGCAGCACTCCTCCTGCTTGCAGCATTTTAGGAACCACTTTTACATTCCCCTTGGATGAAATCTTTAGCTACAATCTCGTTGACAAAAAAGAATATAAAGTGATTGTTTTTATAATAAACTGACGATTTAGTCAGAATGAATTACGAAAAAGAAAGAGGGAATGATGGATGAGCTGGATAAGAGACTGATTACAGAGTTGCGCATTAACGGCCGTGCCTCTGTTCCTCAACTGGCAGAACTGCTGGGCGTTGCGCGAGCAACAGCACAAAAACGCCTCGACCGTTTGATGGCCAATGGTGACATCAAAGGTTTTACCGTGCGGGTACGCGATGACATAGGCAAAGACCAAATCCGTGCATTTATGTTGATTGAAATGTCGGGGGCTTCACTCAAAGCAACCATCGCCGCTGTCAAACGCGTTCCTGGGTTAACAAGCTTGTGTAACACCAACGGAATCTGGGATGTGATTGCAGAGCTTGAAGTCTCAACCATCTCAGAATTGAATGAAGTAATTTCCACAATCCGTTCACTTCAAGGCGTTAACAAAAGCGAAACCTTCATCATGCTTGGACCGGCATGATATCATAATAAGATGCTCTACAGGCTCTTAAGTCTGAAATACTGCTTCTTGATGAGCCTTTATGCTGACTGGGCAGAATAGCTTGAACAGATTATCTCCGAAGACGAATAGTCAAGAACAGGACCGATAAGGTTGATTGTCATGTCAGCCTAGGCATTGCAATCTGATTAGTTTATCTAATAAATGGCAACACTTTCGTAGCGTATTACCTTAGCACTGTGCTCAGGTCATTTGCGTACTCATTCACTTCACGAAGGTCGAGTTCGGATTCTACATGGTCGAGATGATGGGCCAGAAGACACAGCGCTTGCTCAGCGTTTTGTTCCGCGATCGCCTCTACGATTTTTGCATGTTCATCAGGCCCGCAGTTTAAGGAATCGGTATTGCGATAAACCGCTGTGATTAGTGATGTTCGCGAGATCAGATCCCTCATCATCGTAAAAAGAAAGTCAGAGGATGTCAGTTCGGCTAAAAGAAGATGAAAGCCGCCTGAAAGCTTGATGATTTCTGTCGTCAGTTTCCGACTGTTGGCGATCTCTTCATGGACAACATGATGGTTCAGGCGTCTTATATTCGCACGTGTTGCACATTTACAAAGATGTTGGACGACACATCGCTCTACAGCACGCCTTACAAAAAATACGTCGCGCGCCTCTCTAACAGTCGGCTTGCAAACAAAGGCACCACGATTGGGGACTATATCGACCAATCCTTCGCGTTTGAGCGCTGCGAGCGCCTGTCGAACGCGAGCACGACTGACATTGAAAATTGCTGCCACTTCCTCTTCTTTGAGCTGAAAGCCAGGACGCAAACGTCGTTCAGCGATAGAAAGCCAGACTTTCTCAACAATCTGATGCGTCAATGCATCCCTCTCCCCTGCCATGAGCTAAACTCCCCTTCCAAATCAGCAGGCGTAATACAGATCCCAAGTCAACTATAAAGATAGAATAAAGAAAACAAAATTGTCAACAATCAACTGTCTATGTATCCATCATGCTATCAACCTACAAAAGGGCTTATTTTTTGGCAGCGGATAATTATAACTGTTCACTTTCGATGTGGCGTAGCCTGCACCGACGAGGGCCTCGGCCATTTTGACTGCAGCTGTTACGCCATCAATGACCGGCAAACCGGTCGCTTGCTTAAGACGTTCACACAATGAAGACATGCCGGCACAGCCCAGTACAATGGCTTCGGCCCCATCTTCAGCCTTTGCTCGTTCGATTTCCGCAATTAAAAGCTGCTCGGCAAGAGACTGATCATCTTCTAAAGCTAAAACTGGCAGATCGATTGCCCTAACTTTTCGGCAATAGCGCTCTGCCCCGTAATCACTGATAAGCTCCTCAATGATAGCGACCGAACGTGGAAGTGTAGTGATTACCGAAAAACGACGACTGATTGTCATCGCTACCTGGATTGCAGCCTGACAAATACCGATGACTGGTCCTTTCGCTACTTCCCGCGCAGCGTGCAGGCCAGGGTCATCGAAGCATGCTATTACATAGGCGTCCACGCCTCGTGCTTCACCTTTCATGATTTCAGCAAGCATACCCGGTATCGCCATCGCTTCATCCGCAGACCCTTCGATGCTCGCAGGCGTCTCTAGAGGGTTGGTAGCCGTAATACGGGTCTGAGTATGTTTCACAATCAGGGCGCTTTCCATTGCCTGATTTGTCATAGAAGCGGTGGAGTTCGGATTGATTAAGTGAATATGCATAATTTAATTCTCTGCTGTCCTGCCTCAAAACTACTGGTTAGGCTTCTGAAATCGCTCAATTAATGGGGCTTTCAACTCAAATTGGCGATCTGAAGTCACGTAATTATCAGCGTGCAGACGAGCTATCGGTTGGTAGCATTCCGGGTCAACATAGTGACCCGCAGCATCAAGACAATTGCGTCGGACATGCATATGAACGACCTCCCCTAAAACGAGCGTGCGGCGTGGGTAATCAATGAGCCGCTCAACACGACATTCAAAAACACAAGGAGCCTCTTGCGGGAAAGCTGCTTTGATCTTGATACAACCTTGAGCGGTGAGCCCCGCAACCGCGAGCTCATCAACTTCCGCATCAAAACCCAGACCACAAATCAACATTTGCTCGGATAACGCCATATCAACCATGCTAATAGCAAACTCGCCTGATCGACGTATGTTGACCATAGTATCCTTTTCTTCTCCTGATAGTCGTGGCTGGATTCCTAGGACAACAATTGCCGGATCGTGCGAGAAGACGTTAAAGAAACTCATGGGCGCTGCATTATTGTTTCCCGAAGTTGATCGTGTTGTTACCAGTGCAATGGGACGCGGCCCGATGAAATTGGTTAGAAGACGATAGCGGCTTTGTGAGTCAATGGTCTCAAAATCAAATTCCATAGGCTGTCCAAACTGTAATATATATTCAACAAATTCATGATTTATTGTATACAATAAATCAGTTATTACAATCCATCAGTTGACTTTTTCTCGTACATGACGATTGTCGAATGGAACACGGAGAAGTCTTTATGAAAGCAGCAACTGCCCTATCAATCGAACAGATCGTAGAAAAAATCTGGCTTTCGATTGCAGAGCGGCGATTACGACCTGGCATCCAGCTTAAGGAAGAACAACTCGCCACTATTTTCAACGTAAGTCGAGCCCGTGTACGCCAGGCTCTGACCGTGCTGGAACGAGACGGGCTTGTAACCATGATTCCAAATCGTGGTGCTTTCGTTAGTAAGCCAACGGTGCAGGAGGCACGCGATGTCTTCTCTGTCCGGCAGGCTGTGGAGCGCTGCATTGTAGAGCGGCTCTGTAGCTCTTCACTCAAAGAAAACGTGAAACGTCTCCGTGACCATGTCAATTTGGAGCGAATCGCTAATAGGGATGATATTACTACTGACATCATCAAGCTGTCTGGCGGGTTCCATCTTCTATTGGCTGAACTGACAGGTTCTGATTTTCTATTTACCACCATGCGCGACCTTATTTCCCGCAGTTCTCTGATTACAGCAATTTATCGCAAGACAGATCATTTCAACTGCGGTCCGGATGAACATGCCGAAATCGTAAAAGCGATTTCTGCAAAGGAGGCAGAAAAGGCAATCGAATTGATGGCACATCATCTTGAGCATGTAGAATCCGAACTTGATCTAAGCGAGATACGTGAGCTTTCCTATGATCTGCGTGCAGCTTTAACGTAAGCTGATAGGGATCACAGCTTCTCACGCATCTGTGCTGCGCGATTAGACGTGCATCTCGATTTGAAGACCGATCAGCACCCTGACTTGTTACGTTAAGCGCACCTTCACTCAAAACATGCATTCTAGCTAACCTCCATCTCGACCAAATGGCAGGCCACACGCGTACGGTTGGGTAGAAGCATCATCACGGGCGTTTCTTTGGAACAACGCTCGATAGCAAGCGGACACCGCGGATGAAAAGTGCAACCAGAAGGCGGCTTTAAAGGACTAGGCACCTCACCGCTTGCTGGCTCACGATTGCGGTTTGGCGCGTCGATATTGGGGATCGTCTGCAATAAGAGTTGGGTATATGGATGCCGCGGATCAGCAAATAGTTCTTCTGTATCGCCTTCTTCAACAATGCGCCCCAGATACATCACTGCAATCCGATCAGACATATGGCGAACCACACTCATATCATGGCTGATAAAGAGATATGTGAGACCCAATTCATCCTGCAGGCGGCGCATCAGGTTGAGAACCTGTGCCTGTACAGAAACGTCAAGTGCTGATGTTGGCTCATCACAGACGAGAAACTCAGGTTCGCTCGCCAATGCTCGAGCTATCGAAATACGCTGGCGCTGTCCACCTGAGAATTCGTGCGGAAATTTCTCGCCGTCTGCAGCAGAGAGACCGACAATTCGCAGCAGCTCTTCAACACGGTGGTCAATCTCAACCGCACTATCACGCAACTTGAGTTCGCGTAGCGGCTCCGCAACGATGTTCTTTACCCGCCAGCGGGGATTAAGTGAAGCATATGGGTCTTGAAATATCATCTGCGCCGATAAAGGTGCGCCACTTTTTCCTGCTGCAAATCGCATCCCACCACTGGTGGCAGGATATAGACCGGTAACAAGACGGGCCACAGTAGATTTTCCGCAGCCGCTTTCACCGACAATGCTTAAACAACCACCAGCCGGAACGGTGAAGCTGACGTCGTTGACTGCTTTGAGATACTGTTTGGATTTGCGCTCGACCAAGCGGTTAAGCCAAGGTGCCGAAACATCAAAGGTTTTAGTAAGCCGCTCAACGGTTAAAGCCGGGGTTTTACTTAAGGAATTTGTCATGCGGTGCCTCCTGCATTTAGCCAGCATGCACTGGCTGTCACACCCGAAAATACGAGCTCTGGCCTCTCCCGCCGACAACGAGCCCCGCTCTTGCTACAACGGGGATTAAAAGCACAGCCGTCTGGAATGGAATCGAGACGTGGCATAGAGCCATCTATCTGATTAAGTTTTTCCACCCGCGCACCCAATGAAGGAATCGACGACATCAATCCTTGAGTATAGGGATGAGATGGCTGATGAAGCACCTGCTCCACTGGCCCAACCTCAATCAGGCGCCCCGCATACATAACAGCAATACGATCTGCTGCTTCGGCAATGACGCCCATGTCGTGAGTAACCAGCATAACTGCCGTCTGCTTTTCTTTGCAAAGTTTGCGCAGCAGCGAAATAATCTGCGCCTGGATCGAAACATCAAGCGCTGTGGTTGGCTCATCAGCAATGACCAGTTTAGGAGACGCGGCAAGTGCGAGAGCGATAACCACACGCTGGCGCATACCACCAGAGAACTGGTGTGGATACTGGTCAACTCGCTCTTCGGGCGACGGAATACCAACGTCGCGCAATAATTGCACCGCACGGGCACGGGCCAATCCTCTGCCAAGGCCAAGATGTTGCCGGATGGTTTCCGTTAGCTGCGATCCCACCGTAAAGAGTGGGTTGAGGGACGTAAGAGGATCCTGAAAGATTGCACCAATTTCGCGACCACGAATTTTTTCCATTGCGCGGTCATCGAGGTTATCGATGCGCTGCTTGCCCAGCCATACCTCGCCCCCGGCAATATGCCCCGGCCGTTCCAGTAACCCTTGGATCGCAAGACCGGTCATTGATTTACCGGCTCCCGACTCGCCTACCACACCGAGGATTTCTCCTGGGCGTATCGTTAAGGAGACATCTGACAACGCAGTGACTGTACCGTGACGACCGGGAAAATTGACACGAAGATTGCGAACATCAACGACTGGCTCTTCCATCTCAATCATGTTTGCTTTCCTCGTTTGGTGCCTCAATTGGATAGCTTGGCGGGAATATTTCATTTACCGAAGGGTTGTTCCAGCTCCGCTCAGGATATTTCGCAATCAGACTGTCAAACTGAGCTTGTGCCTGAACTCGTGCCTTCTCCATGTCAAAACCAGCCAACTGCCGATTGAGCATCGAAACACGTCCATCCACAAACACGGCTTGGGTTATTTTTCCAGATCCACCGACGACAATGGTTGTGATCGGATCAATCGACGGAGCCATGATAGTGTCATCCAGACGGAAGACTGCGATGTCTGCGCGTGCCCCCGACGACAAATGCCCGATATCCGTACGGCCCAAGGCCTTTGCACCACCAATGGTTGCTGCATCAAAGAGATCGGCTGTACGAAGATGATCAGGTGCATTGTCGGCCACTCTACCAGTGATGAGGCCAGCCAGCAGGTTCATCAGCATATCGGGTGGGGTTGTATCAGTGCCCATGGCGACATTAATCCCACGCCTGCGGCACTCGGAAAACGATTTAAGAATTGATCCACCGCGACCCGAAACCAACGGGCAATGAACGATCGAAACAGCATTCTGTGCGTAAAGATCAAGGTCTTCATCGGTTGCATTGGTAGCATGTGGAGCAATGAGCCGCTCGCTCAGAAGCCCATGGCTGGCAAGCCAAACAGGCGCTGTAGAACTATGCAACATGCGCACGGTGTCCACTTCCATTGCCCCTTGAGCCATGTGAAGCCGGAACTTGCAGCCGAGATCACGTGCGGCCGCATCTGTGCGCTTGATAAGAGCGAGCGTGGAAGTCTCCACCCGGTCGGGCACAAGCATTCCCCGTACCAGATCACCATATCGACCGTTTTGACGCTCAATATAAGTAATCGCGTTGTTCAGTCCCTGAAAACCACGCTCTTCATCGAAAACCGGAACTATTTTGCCCGGCTGTTCCAGAACCATACCACCTGAGCGATATGCGGGGCTTAGATAAACGCGTAGGCCCAAATCGCCCGCGGCGTCTGCGGCAGCATCAAACTCTGCAATCGTTTCCGCCCACTGGCGATAAAACAACGAAGCAATCGGAGCGGCTGTTGTGATACCGTTCAATAAAAGCTGACCAAAAGCAAACCGCTTTTGAAAGGCCAGTTGTTCCTCATCATACATCTCATAGGGCCCGGCATCGACATAAGAGCGCGGCCAAACACGACCTTTCGCCCAGCCGGGATGATGGTCAATTCCAAGAATAGTCGTATCGAGATCTGAAAGAGCGTCGAGATCAATCAGTCCAGGACTGATAAGTGCGTTACCAAAATCTATTCGGCGTGCGACTTCTCCGGGAAATTTGTGTCCGACGAAGAGGATCTGACCATCCTCAAAAACCACTTCACCATCTTTGAGCAGGCGATGGCCGCCGTCTTTATGCCCGACCACCCAACTGGCCGTGATAAGAGTGCGGCCAGAGGGCCGCTCACCTAAGACAAGAGAATTCAGAGCAACATTCTTCATGGCATTTCAACCACACATTTACCTTGTCGAGCTGTAACGCGGCCGCCTTTTACAACCAGCGGGCGCCGCGCTACATCGACCACCGCATGCGCCAGCGTTTCGCCGGTCAAAAGGGTGAAATCGGCATGACACCCGATATCAAGCCCGTAATTCTCAAGCGCCATCACATCGGCTCCGCCTTGAGACACAATATAAAGAACGTGCTCCAGTTCCTGATCAGAACGAACGCCATTCTTCATGCCAATGATCTTGGCACGGTCAAGCATATCGGGCTGTCCCCATGGGCCCCAGGTATCACGAATACCGTCGCAACCGCCACCAATACGAACACCTGCTTCTTTCAGCCGCCTGATTGATGGGACGGTCGCTGATGGTGCTCCGGTGGTCAAAATTGCAACATCCAGAATTGCTAACTGTTCAATAAGTTGGCCAACCCGCAGATAATCATTCATACCGAGTGCAAAGGCATGACTGATTGCCACCTTGCCTTCCATGCCATGTGCACGAATACGCTCAAAGATAAGCTCCATCGTAAAAGCGCCAAGCTCACCTGTCTCGTGCAGATGAATGTCGATCGGCACACCATGTCTTGTTGCCAGTGAGAATAGAGCATCCAGCTGGCCTTTTGGGTCACGATCAATGCCACACGGGTCGATCCCACCAAGAACTTCGCAACCCTGCCGGAGTGCCTCATCAAGAAGCTCTTCGGTGCCCGGTGTGACCATTAAGCCAGACTGGGGAAATGCGACAACTTCGATATCGATGATACCTTTGAGCTTCTCGCGCGTTTCCCATATACCTTCAACAAGTGACAAACCGTGGGTCGGGTCTATATCGACATGACTGCGGATGTGCGTGCTGCCATGGGCCGAAAGACCAATCGCATGACGCATCGATTGGCGATGTGGATCAATCCCGATTTCCAGCCTGTTTTCGCGTTCAAAATCGATACGCTCACGCAATATGGCGGCGCGGTTGTTGACGTGCCACGGCATGGCCCAGGTTGTCTTATCAAGATGCGTGTGAGCATCAATTAACCCCGGAACCAGTATCGCGTTACTTCCGTCTTCAATCGCCATTCCGGGTTCAGCCGCAAAATGCCCGAAACCGGCAATTTTCCCATCTTTGATCATGAGGTCGCAGTTTTCGCCTGCCATAGGACGGATGTTGCGAAGCAAAAGATTGTGCATTTAACTTACCTCAATTTCGGATTAAGCGCATCGCGCAGCCAGTCGCCGAGCATATTGACGGCCACAACAAGCAGGCAGAGCTGGATTACGGGGAAAACCACAATCCACCATGAACCGGAAAACAGGAACTGATTGCCGATACGGATCAGGGTTCCGAGCGACGGCTGGCTCGGCGGCATACCTATTCCAAGGAATGAAAGTGTCGCCTCAGTCAGGATCGCCATACCGAAATTGAGCGTGGCCGCGACCATAATGGGTGTCAGTGTATTTGGCAGGATATGCTTTGTCATAATCCGCCACGAGGGCACACCGATCAGCCGTGCCGCCGACACATAGTCCTTACCGGCTTCTACAATAGCCTGCGCGCGCACAGTACGAGCATATTGCACCCAAGCTGAAAGCGAAATTGCCAAGATAAGAACGGCCGACGCGCCAATCTCCCGCAAACTAACTGGCAACATCTGTCTCACAACGGTTGAAACAAGAATTGCGACAAGAATGGTTGGTATCGAGAGCGTGACGTCACCAAAACGCATCAACAGGTTATCGATAAATCCACCGAAATAGCCGGAAACCAACCCAGCCGTCAGACCAATCAGCAGCGAAAGCAACACAGATGCAATGCCAATAACGATTGAAATTCTGGTGCCGTAAAGAATAGCCGAAAGCATGTCACGGCCTTGCGTGTCGGTGCCCAACAGGAACGGCCACTCACCTCCCTCTTCCCAAAATGGAGGCAGCTCTGCTTTCCACATGTCGAGCGCTGCACCATCATAAGGATTTTGCGGTGCGATCAACGGTGCGAACACTGCACTCAGTATCAAAACTGCCAGCAGCGTAGCGCTTAACATTGCTGTCTTGCTGTGTGTGAAGGACCACCAAAGGTCACTCTTGCGAATTCGCTGGACAAGCGAAGATCGCGTGACGGGGGCAGCTTGCGAGGATGGGGTGCTCATTAAGACAGACTCCCGTTGGTCAGCGAGCCGTGCGCAAACGGGGATCGATGACCGCATAGGCAACATCCACCAGAGTGTTAAGCACGACAAAAATGAAGGAAATAATGCAAAGATAGGCCGCCATCACGGGAATATCGAGGAACGTGACCGCCTGAATGAACAGCATACCCATCCCCGGCCACTGGAAAACAGTTTCTGTGATCAGTGCGAAAGCAATCAGCGAACCGATATTCATGGCCGTCAAGGTCACGACTGGCATCAGACAATTGCGCAATGCATGCCTGAAATAAATGCGCCATCTCGGAATACCCCGTGCGCGCGCAAACTTGATATATTCGGATCGCAGCACTTCCAGCATTTCAGCACGTACCAGACGCATCACAAGCGTAACCTGATAAAGCGAAAGTGCTATGGCTGGCAGGATGATCGCAGCTCTTCCCGACGGCGTGAGAAGGCCAGTGGACCAACCGCCAATATAAACAACTTCGCCGCGTCCGAAAGCGGGAAACCAGCCAATTGATACAGAGAAAACAAGGATAAGCAGAATACCCACCACGAAACTGGGTAGCGATACGCCAACGATGGAAAGAAACTGGAGGCTCTCCGTGTACCATTTTCCGCGTTTGATGGCAGTAAGCACACCCAAAGGCAATCCAACTAAGAGTGAAATGATCGTCGCAACGAAAACCAGCTCAAGGGTTGCGGGAAATCGCTCGCTTATCAGACCCAATACATCCTGACCATTTCGGTAGGAAATACCAAAATTCCCTTGCGCTGCATTCACAACAAAGCGCGAATACTGAACAAGCAGGCCATCATTGAGACCCAGCCGTTCGCGCAAATTATCGCGGTCGGCCTGCGTCATTTGTTCATTGGCCATCATCTCGACTGGATCACCCGCAAGGCGGAAAATCAGAAAGGCAAGCAAAGCGACGGCCAACATCACCATGACAGCGTTTGCCAGGCGCTTAATGATAAAAACCAGCATGAAATTTCCTCGGTAACAACATGGTACGCCCGGGGACGCATCCCCGGGACAGCATCAACAGATTATTGGGTAAAACGCGTAAGCCAATGACGCGGCTTATTGTCAGGCAACTGCACGATCTTGTCGATATTCTTCGACATAACCCAGGCCATAGGCTGCTGGTGCAGAGGTAACATCACTATCTCGTCTTTCGCCATTTCCAATGCTTTAGTCTGGAGTGCGAGACGCTTAGGACGATCCATTTGAGTAGAAGCTTGTACAATAAGCTCGTCGATCTCTGGATACCTCCATCCACCCCAGTTAAAAACGCCCGCATTTGCAGTCTTTGTAGCAATCATCTGAAGCAGAATCGAATAGCTGTCCAACATTGGCTCGGTGGCCCAACCAATGAGGTAGACGTCAGCCTTACCTCCGGTACGTTTTGGTGCCTGTGCGGCAGTCGGCGCAATATCGAGTTGCGGCTTGAACCCGCCACGGCTCAACATATTTACCATGCCCTGACAAAGCTCTTCCTCATTCACATAAGCGTCAGTTGTACACACCAGCGTGAATGGAAAGTCGACAGCGTCTGCTTCAGCCAAAAGCTTCTTGGACAGTTCCGGATCATATGGCAAAGTTGTGTCCAGTTCCGCCGTGTAGCCCGGAATTTCTGGTGCAACTATCGCTCCCGCCGTGCGTGATTTGCCACGCATGATCCGCTTCTGGATCAGTTCGCGGTCAAGAGCGTGAGCAAATGCTTGCCTTACCCGCAGATCGTTAAATTTATTAGGAGCACCGTTAGCAAGTTCCGGCTTACGATTGAAACCCATCATTACCGTACGAAGATCTGTACGCTCAAGAACGTTTAAATCAGGCTGAGCATGTAAACGAGGCAGATCCTGCGAAGGCGCACTTTCGGTAAAGTTGATTTCGCCCGAAAGTAGCGCTGCCACACGCGTTGGGGCAGATGTGATAGGTGTGAATTCTATACGGTCGATATTGGATTGGGAATCATCCCACCAGTCTGCATTTTTCACAAGAATAGTTTTTGAGTCCGGGACGCGGCTCTCAAGCTTGAAGGGACCAGTACCATTGGTGTTATAGGTAGCATATCCTTCAATCTTGGCACCAACATCGGTCGGCTTTTCCGAATTGTTTTTCTTCAGCCAACCCTCATCGAAAATATGGATATTGGTGAGATCGTTGAGCAGAAGCGGATAAGGGCCGCTGAGTTCAATGTCGACGGTGTAATCATCAACCTTGCTAGAGGACTTATAGGCAGGCAAATTTCCTCGCAACGGCGAAACCGGATCGCTTACCCGCTTGAGCGACGCCAGAACATCATCAGCCGTAAACTCGGCACCGTCATGGAATTTCACGCCTTTTCGCAAATGAAAACGCCACGTCGTGTCCGAAATATTTTCCCATGATTGTGCTAGTGCAGGCTCGATCTTTAAATCCGCATCGTAGCGAACGAGCCCCTCATAAACATGATTGAGGAAAGACAGCGTGTAACTATCACCATACGAATAGGGGTCGAGTGAATAAATGTCTCGTGCAGCCCCCCATTTGAGTGTTTCCGCATTGCCCGACAAAGTCAGACTCACCAGCATAGTGGCCGCAAGGCACATTTTTTTTAACATCGATTGCTCCGCTTCTGGAAATTTTGTCCCCTTTTTGGGGATCTT
>Ga0213829_1001190_pt1 | contig 19459 bp, 21 predicted proteins | sample MC6MC0896MG_FD_180665 | JGI IMG/M metagenome (GOLD analysis project Ga0213829, IMG submission 180665) | Enriched soil aggregate microbial communities from Iowa State University, Ames, United States - MC6-MC0896-MG | ecosystem: Environmental > Terrestrial > Soil > Unclassified | place: USA: Iowa...
GACCCGGGTAGAGGTCATACGCCAGGTGGAGGGAGGACTGAGTGTGGATCGGGTCAAATGGGGATGGTCGCCGTTCTGGGCAAAAGGGAAACGTCCGGATCCGATCAATGCTCGGGCCGAAACGGTGTTGACGGGAAAGTTCTTCAAGGGGCTATGGCCAAACGGCAGAGCCTTGGCGCCTGCAAATGGCTGGTTTGAATGACTGCCTGATCCAGCGAACCCGAAGCGCAAACAGCCCTACTACATCACGGGCGCCAACGGAGCCCCGCTTTACTTCGCTGCACTTGCCGAGGTGCACCACAGCCTCGAGCCGGATGAGCGCGATGGGTTCGTGATCATCACAGCAGCGGCCGATCAAGGGCTGGTCGAGATCCACGACAGAAAGCCCCCAGTGCTGACGCCAGAAATGGCCAAGGAATGGTTAGACCCAGTCACAACGCCTGAGCGCGCGACGGAGATCCTCGAGGCTGGATGCGGGCCCGCTCAGGATTTTCGCTGGTTCCCAGTAGGTAAAGCAGTCGCAACGTGCGCAACCAAGGGCCAGAACTGATTGAGCCGGTTTAGTGAAGCGGCGGCAGATCCTTGTTGCGAGCCTTGGCAACTACCCGAAGCTGGTAGTCGGATACCGCCTGGAAAAGCGACTCGGCGAGAAGGCGTAGGCGCTCGACCTCTTCTGGCGGCGCGCCACGATCCTGGGACTCGTGGTACTCCCGCATGGCGTCGATAGCCTGCTGAATCAGCGGCTCGCCGGCCTCAACCATCCCTATGAAGGTGCGCTTGTCCATTGCAGTGTTCTCTACGGAGTCTGATAGGTCGATGAAGAGAATGGTGCTTTTACAAGAAATTTCCAGCTAGTTTCCTGAGCACTTCTAAAAGCTGCAGTTAGCAAGGGTTGCTGGCATAATGCCGGGTTTGTAACGGATCAGGATGTGTACGGATGCTTGGCGCATTGATGGGAAGAAAACGGGCTACTCCACCGGCTGTCACTCAGGTGGTTTCTGTCCTAAACCGATTGTCTGCCTCTGCCGGCGGGGTAACTCGGGTGTCGCTCAACCGATCTGCCATTCTGGCGGATAACGGTTTCAGGTCGTGCATCGTGTCAATCGACTGGGACCTTGGACTGCAAAGCTCTGTTCAGTCTCTGCGCATCAGCGGTCAGCTGGCTAAGCCAGTCCTGGCGCTGAACTTCTTCTACTACTACTGCCAAGCCTCAGTAATGCGTCGCTCGGGCACAAAAGTCACCGATCTTGAGCAGCTGTCGGTCAAGGTGGCATCCAACCTTCCAAAGCGTAGATCCCGGTTCATCGGCATGACCGAATTCCAGATCCGCGAATACATGAACAGCTTCGGCGATGTATTTGCCCGCGAGATCTTGGACGCCGAAGGCAACCCCGTATCCTTTGAGCTGATTGTCGATAACGAAAGGTCGAAGCAATACAAGACGCGGGACGAAGCATGCACTGCCTGGCTCCAAGAACTCGCGAGCTATGGAGCCCACACGGTAATCATCTCCGATGCTTCCTCGGCAAGTGACGTTGTGGCCAATGTTCATGACAGCAAGACCTCCAAGGTTCTTACCCTGCATGGGAACCACTTCATGGAGCCATTCACCTACGGCAGCCCAATCAAGCCTCGCAGCCAAACGATTATCGATAACGCCAACAGCTGTGATGCTCTCGTGCTTCTTACCGAAAGCCAGAAAAACGACATCGAACAGCAGTTTGGGGATGGCTCGAATGCCGTAGTTATCCCGAACTCTGTGACAGAATTTGCAATCAAACAGGACGTTGCTAGGGACCCAAACCTTTTCGCAATCGTGTCTCGACTTGAAGGTGGCAAACGCCTAGACCGTGCCATCCGCGCCTTCAAGATAGTCGTAGAGCGCAACCCAGACCTGCAGTTGGAAATCTGGGGGCGCGGAGCACTGGCCGATGAGCTTTCTGAGCTGATCTCTGAGCTTGATCTCGATGATAATGTTTCCCTAAACGGCTACACGAGAGCGCCTCACGCCGTTTACTCTAGGGCGCGCTGCACCCTCTCCACCTCGCTATCTGAGGGTTTCGGTCTGAGCATTATCGAGTCCATGTCTGTGGGTACGCCGGTAATTTCGTTCAACACCAACTACGGCCCGATAGAGATCATTGATGACTACTCTAACGGTTACTTGGTCGAGTCCGAACGAGAGCTAGCTGACCGCATTCTCGAAATAGCGGAAGATGATGAAGCCTTTGAAGCGCTGTCGAAGGGAGCCATGATTACTGCGACCAAATACTCTTCCGAACGCGTCGGTAAGGAGTGGATTGATCTGGTCAATGAACTCGCGAGCACAGGCTCTGCACCCAAGCCAAGATTAAAAAGCAGATCTATCGAGAACTCTCACTCCAGCAGTTCTGGCACGCTGTTCGTCTCGGCCGCCGACATAAGCGAGGACCTTTTTGAATCGGCCCGGCATGTCGAGATCATCAAAATCGATAGATCGAAGCAGTTCAATGACAAGATTTCAAAGCTGGAACCTGGTATCTACCGAATCAAGAGCATGAAACTCGATGAAGACTCATCGCGATACGCTATCAAGTTCGCCCAAGGTCCTAAGATTCACAAGGGTGCTATTCCACACAAGTCGTTCACCCTCCGCGTGATCGGCTAAATACCTCAATACCTCGCGCCCGATGGTCCCGGCTACTGCATACCGGGGCTATCCAGGCAAAGCCATCACCTACGAAGAGCGACCGTCCCCCTGCTTTTCTGAATTGCGTCGTTTACAGCCTCACAGGTCATACCCGCTATCCGGCTTCGCTCAAGCGCTGTCGCGAGGTCTCCCGCCATTCGGTCAGCTTCTTCAAGCAGTCCCCCGAGCACCACGACGGCAGAGGCTCCTGCCTGGCGCTGCTGGGTAGCGATGGTATCGCAGCTGGCTGATCGGCCGGCGCGCAGTCGGGCGATTTCCCGGCGCATCCCACCAGTAGCAGACTCAGCAGCAGCGACGCGGCCTTGGGCCAGTTCCAGTTTCTGTCGTGCACTCTCACCCTCCTCGTCCGCCACTGCTTGGCGGCGCTGTTCTTCGGTTCTGGCCTGGACTGCGGCTCGCCGGTCGCGTTCCGCCACCTCCAGCCGGTAGCCGGATAGCTCGGACCTTGCAGCCGACGCCTCCGATTTTCCCGCTCCGACGCGGATTTCCTGGCCTCCAGCCACCAGCACCAAGGCGATCAACCACCAGCACCAGGCCGGTACCGCGCCGAGCCAGTTCATGCCAGCGCCCGCCGCACACCCTCGTCGATCACTTCAGCCTTGTAGGGGTTGCCGCCGTTCTCGTGGATGATGATGCCCAGGACAGCCTCACGCAGCACCTGCGGCTTGGAAATGTCGATGGAGTCGCGCGCGCCCACGCCGAGGCGCTTGGCGATGGCCTGGGCATACGCCAGGGTGTTGTTCTCGCTGACCGGCGCCCAGCGGTTGATGAATTCCAACGGGGTGTCGATTCCAGGCCGGCCAACGCCGGGCATGCCGTCTTTGCCCCGATAGTTGAGCAGCAGCTTGGCCAAGGCGCGAATGCCGTTCTCGGCCTGGTCAAAGCGGGCGAAGCGCGGGCTGGCCACGCCCACGCCCACCTCCAAGCCAAGCTGGCCCTGCCAAGCGTTACGGGGGTTGAAATCGATGTTGCCCGGGTTGTTATTGCGAACGCCGCGCGGTGTGGACATGGTTTCTCCAGACGAAAGAAAGCCCGCGCTCGGCGGGCTGCATGAGTTTCAGACACAAAAAAACCGCTCAAGGCGGCCGTTTTTGAGCGATTGCTGTTACACCGGAATGCCCAGACGCTGCATCCGCGTGCGCATACAGTTTGCCACCAATGCGATCTCATCGTCAGTGAGCGCTTCCGAGTAGATGGCAATAGCAGAGATATCGATCTCTCCTGGGAACTGAGAAAGCGAACTGCCGATGCGGAACTTGTTCGCTGTCAGCGCCCGCTGGGTGATCGCGGTACCAACCGCTTTCGACCCGCGGGTGATGTTTTGAACCAAAGTTCCTTCCTCGTCCGAGGCTCGGAGGACGCGGATACCCCATGCGGTAGGGTCGTCTGCAGTCGTCACTTGCCCAACTGTGATACCACCGCTGCCGTTGCTTCTGGCCGCAGTTGACGCCAACAGAGCAGCGCCACCTGGATACAGCGTCACGCCGCTGGATGTGCCAGGGATGCCTGGGGTGATGGACGGGCCATTGAATGTGCTCGCGTAAACCGGACGAGGATCAGGGGTTGGGATGGGGTCTGGAATTGCGACCGGCGAGCGCCCCACAGCGATGATAGTTACCTTGGCAGTATCTGGCGCTTCTGTCTGGATGAAATTGACGAGCGACTTGAAGCGACCATGGGTCGCGTATGCCACGGGCGATCCAACAATGCGGCCGTTGGGCTTGTTGGGCGCGCGGTTGAACCCGAAGCGTACAGCATCGGTGTCGAAGGTGAACCAGACCTCAAGACCACGGGTTACTGGCGCGATTACTTTGGTGTTCCAAGGTGCAACGGTGTCCTTCGAAATCAGCTGAATGCCCATTCCTAAATCCTTATCAAATGATGTTGAGCTTGAGGCCAGCAACGTATGGAGCCATTGCCCTGTAGTACGCGTATCGAGCCGATCCGATCGGGTGAATATCGTCAGACCAGTTGCCTGAGATGAATCCATCATCACCAGGCGATGATGCTGGAAGTGCGTAACCTGATTCGTGATTAGCCATCGCCCACAGAGGTGCAATGGATACAGGTGATCCAAAATCTTTGGCGGACTGCTGAATGCCGGCGATCATCCGCGTGTAGGTGGAGCTCCACAGAGCATTCCGGGTGTCGTCGATTGCTGTCCCTGGCACCGATCGCAGTATCTTTGCACTTGGCCAAGCCGCATTGATCTGGGTATGCATGATGCGGTCAGCATCCTGGATCTCACTGGAGATCGAACCCGGATCAATGTTGAGCGCGTCGTTGGTGCCGAGCAGGCTCACAACAACGTCTGGCGTGTCCAGGCCGAACCGCGATTGGTAGAAGGCTGCGTCGAAGACGTACCCATTACGCACAAGTTCAGGACTGTCCTCAAGAGTGGCTGCTCGCAAGAACGGGTTGTAGCCGACCTTGGTGGCTTTGCCCATGGCCTGATAGGCAGCCTCCTGCCCCACTTCCACGATCTGCTTGCGAGAAATTGCATAGGTGTAGTCCCTGGCCTGCCAGCCATGACGCCCCTCTCCCAGAAGACCGCCCGTCCCGTTCGCTGACTCGCCTGGGCCCGCCCCCAGCAGGGTGCCAATGAACACTGGCATAAATCCAAGATCCCGCAGGTACTGATCAAGGATATCGGCGCCGGCATAGTTGGTGATGCTGTCGCCTATCATCAAAACCTTGATGACTGGCGATCCTATTTGAACAGGAACGTTTCTGATGGTCAGCTGCATGAAGCGTCGAATACTTTCATCGGCAGTGGCGCGCAGGGATAGCACCGCTTGGTCGCCATATTCTGCGTGGCTGATTGGCAGAATCTGACAGAGATCTGATGCACTCGTGGTTGTGCTGCCGAGCGAAGCGGTGACCTCTCCAACCTGCTCGCGCCGCGGCAATATGCTCGCGACATGGATCTTGGTATCAGAGACCGGAGACGTGGCAATAATCGGGCTGAACTGCAAAGAGCCATCAAGTGGCCCAACATCGTCATCGCCTGATAAACCAGTGAAAGGCGTACTCAGGTCGTTGAGCATTGCACCGTCCAAATCTGTGACGCAGATGCCTGCCCAGTCAGTACTTCGCATTTCCAGATGACCGAGCAGCGTCATGTTCTCATCGGAGTAGAACGGGGTGCCCCCTTCTGCATCGCTTATTGCAACCGCGCCAGGGATGCTCGAAACCTCAAACGATGGCGCTGTAAGTCTTTTGTCCGTCAACCTCATGTGCACTCCGCCCTCCTGGTCGGATATGACTGCAATTTCAACCTCGCTGGATGCAGCGTCGAAACTCTTCACCAGGTAAGCGAGAGCATCGACCAAGTCGGCACTGGATACCCGTCCAACTTGGACGGCCACACCCCCGTCATTTCGGTACCTGGTTTCATAGGTCCCCCCGGCGCCCGGGACTGTGAAGAAACGATTTTGCGTACCGCTACCATTGGTCTCCAGAAGCCCCTCTTCGATCGAAGGGTAAGTCCCAGTGCTGGCCATGAAGTCGGCATAGATCTTTTTGAGGGTTGGCTTTGTAACGCCATTGATGACGACATAATCGGCATCAGACAAGAAAAGCGAGTTGGCGTTGTTCACCAGCTCTTCGAAGAGCTGAAGGTCAGAAGCTCCGCTCATATTTACTCCAGGCGATAAAAATCCCACCGAAGTGGGCAGAGAATTAGGTAGCCGTGGCGCCTGGCCAAGACTTGGTGTACCAGCGCTCCAGCAAGGCGCGGAGCTGGGCGGTCATTAATGTGATCGGCATGCCGGCAAGCAGAGAGGTGAACTCCGCCTCGTCGACGATTGGCAATTCGAACAATTCAAGCGTGGCCGTGTAGCGCCATACGTCATCGCTCACAAAGTCGGGACCGGTGTAGATGTCGGTAAACCTGGCGCGATGCGGCTTCAGCCCCAGCGGCGTCCGAAGCGGGCAGAGGAACCAGTCGGCCCACCCGATCCCCCACTTGCACCACCCCTCAAACAGCTTGGCCTCTGCTGTCGAGAGCAACCAGCTGACGGGCAGCAGCGTAGGAACGCTGCCGAACCGCCGCCGCTGCATCGCCCGACCACTCGACATCGTCGTCCTGACTATCGGGCTTACGGGCTTGAAGCCGTACCCATCCCCCACTGGCAGCGGGAGATCATCCGGAAAGGTCAGCATCCTCAAGCATCCTCAGGTGCAAAGTTGTCGTCATCCGCGTAGACACGCGCGTCGTAGTTGACCGCCTCCATATCCGCCGAGTAGTCGCCCGGCTCGATGGACGTGACAAGGACCGGGTAGCACCACCGGGTAGAGGTACCGAACAACAAATGCGGCGGCTCAATCTCCAGGGAGAGGTCCGGTACGAAATCAATCGTCGGGATGACTACTCGGTAGTCGTCCAGCCGTGCTGCTGCCCATGGCCCGCTGACAGAACCGTCTGGCCGGCGAACCGCAAGAACGTGAGCCTTACCAGCCTCCCAGGTGAACGGCTCGCTGCTCTCAACGATGACCGGCCCCTCCCCTTGGGAACAATCGACCATTACCGCGGACTGGGCGTACCCTGGGATGTCATCTGCCACAGCGTCATAGCTGAGGTAACCGCTATTGAGCGCCGAGAGTTCGGTGCTCCAGCTGTAGCTTTTGGTCTGGTAGACCTGCGCCCGGCGCTGCCGCATGCCATACCGCCAGGCCCGGTCGCGGTCAGTGACGCCATCAAGCGTGATTTCCTCGACCCTGTTGAATGCGTCGCCGTCCAACTTACACTTCACCGTTTCTTCCGCCCAGGTCTTCCCGTCTCGGTACTTGATGAGTACCCCGTCGTAGTCATCCGGCGGCGGCAGTGTGAACGCGCGCTTCAAGGAGTTGGTCATGTTCTGCGGCGTGTACATCTTGCCAATCTGGGTGCGCAGCTCATCGCGCACGGGCGTGATCCGTCCGCGCTCAAGCGTGAACTTCGCAAACCCTGCCTTCAACGCATCGTTCAGGGCGTCCCTGACCGTGCCTGCCTCCTCTACTGCGAAGTCGAAGTAATCCCCGCGACTCTTCCAAGTTGCGCCGTGACGCACGAACTCTTCAATATCCAAGTCCTCATCGGTCGCGCCGGCATCCTCTGCAACGTAATGGACCCAGGGCTCGATGTTCCGGGTGGCCGTAGGCACGGACCAAGCCCCATCGACCAGCACCGGCAGCTTGCGCGTGCCGATCACCGACACCTGGTTCTCGGACTGCGCCGACAGCTTGGTACCGCCCCGGGCATACACAGCGATCACCGTCACTCCCTGATAGCGCAGCGGCGCCTTGTCGATGCGGGCCCGCATGCCGTACCACTGCACCCGGTCCTGCTTGGTGTTGGCAGTGGATTCCTCGCCGATTCGACGAACCCGAATTTCGCCGCGCATGTAGGCCGGGAAAGTGACCGCTCGGGTGAACGCGATCTGATCTCGCCGAGTTGCAGTAAAGGTCCAGAAGACAGAGGTCCAGGCACCGGCCGTGCTGACATCACGATACTGCGCCTCGACCTTCACGCTGACCTGGCGCTGGTTGCCGTTCTTCTCTGTGTAGCGGATCAGGCCGCTCGGGAAGAAGAAGTCCAGCTCCACCCGGCGCACAGTCTCGCCTTCCGGGCAGACCACGAACGAGCCCGCCCAGTCGCCCTCAGTGGTTGAGCCGTCCAGTACCGCGCTCACGCCATTGCTCTGGATCGCGTCGAACCCATCCCAATCATCGTCAACTGCACCGGTGTCGGTCAGGCGAACGACAGTGATCGCCGACGGGCCATGGCTCTCGTCTTCTGGGGTCTCGTCGTCATCTTCTGCGGAATCGTCCGAAACCTCCGTGATCCGGTAGCGCATGTCGCGATAGCCGATGGAGGAAAGCAGTTCACCGGTCTGCAGGCCGGCAGCGGGAGCGCCGCCGTCATACGCCATGGTCATCGAGGCATCCTGCCCATCCGTTGCCGCCTCAGACTTCACGCCCGTCGCAAACACTGGGCTCGCACCCAGGATGTCCACGACTGCACCGGTGATGGTCAGGCCGGTACCGGTGAACGGCGCGGCCTGCTCAGCAATCCTCAAGCGCCCGACGGAGGCACTGGCCGACAGCGGCGTGCCTGCCAAAGCGGCGTTCACCGCCGTGACCAGACCAGTCAAATCGGTGGTCGCCATAGTCAGAGCAACGGGGAAATCGCTGGCTCCCCGAGAAACCGTAAAGCTCAGCGGAGTCACATTGAAGTCGAAGCGCGTCGGCGCAGCACTACCCGTGACCATGGAGGCGCTACCGGGCACTGCCGGTGTGCCCGGCACTTCCGGCGTATAGCTGGCCACCACGTATTCACCCGCGTTGGCACCCGAAATCTCGATGCGCATGCCTACAAACGGCAGAAGCATGGGCAGATGCGGGCCGCTGACTACAGTCGCGCTGCCATCAACCGGCGCCGCGAACGTGTACGGGTACGGCACCTCGATACGAGCGATCATTCCGCTGTCCCAGCCGAGCGGGAACCAGCCGGCACCTTCTGGAACGGTCAGCACATGGCCGGCAACCAGTACCGACTCACCCGTGAACTCCTGGGCCACGGTGGTGGTGGTCGTCAGCGTGAGCCCCGCCCCACCGGTGCTGGTTGAACCAACCTCAGTAGAGTTGTGCCACCAAAGCCGGGCCGGCTCATCAGCCAGCGACTCGCCTGGGCCGTAGATTCGGTACCGCGCGGTGCTACCGAGCGATGCGATCGGGGTATAGCCGATCTTCACGTCGGTGGGGTTGATCTCAAACTCACCAACGCCCACGCACAGCAACATCTCCACCCACTGCTCCGTCTCGTTAACGAAGTAGTGCCGAGGGGGCACCAAGTAGTCAGGGAAGATTCGCGTGCGGCCGGCGACCTCCCGGATTATGTCCCCCACCTTCACCTGGTTGCCGGTGGTCTTCGCCAGGTTCAGGCTCTGCCCCTTTTGCGACTTGTTCGTCGGGGTGGCCAGCGGCTTCTGGGTGAGCATGATAACGCCGACCGCCACCACGGCCGCCACCACCGCCCACACAGCCACCTCAAGTCCTGTGCCCTTGGGCTCTGGGTAGATGCGGACCGTGTCCACCGGGGAAAACTCGACCTCGCCCCAATGCTCAGGCGAAATGAAAACCCCGTTCACCTCAATGCTGATGGGCGGCGAGGCACGCGGCACATACCCTGGCACATTGCGCTGCAGCCAGCCTTCGATCGTCATCACCTTGTCGGTTCTGTGGCGCTCCAGGGGGGAGCCCTCAAGCTTGCTCGGGTAGAATTCGATCACGGTGATAACTCACTTTCAGGTACTGATCTTGAAATCGCCGAAGCGGCTTGATGGTCGCCCCGCTGGGCTTCATCTCTAGGCCATGCAGCCGGCCTTCGGCCTCAACGATCAGCGCAACGTGGATGCAGATATCGCCCCGCCAGACGCACGCAATCGCGCCAACTTCCGGCTCACAGCGCTCCATGCCAGCGGCTTCGTGGTTGACCGCTCGGGTGAACTCCATCGGCATGGTGTTTCGGACATAACCCCAGCTCGGTAGCAACCGCAGGCCGTACACCTCATGACGTACCGCCCTGGCCATCCCCCAGCAATCGAAGCGCGCAGGGCCGCGCCCGCCATCCTCGTAGGTGGCGGCCAAGTAGCTGTCGAACATCACACGTACCTAAGGCAGGGGACGAAGCTCAAGGTGTACTTGCGCCTTGGCCAAGCCAGATTGATGTAGTCGGTGTAACCAGCCTGCAGCTGCACGCTGGCCCCTTCCATAAACCCACTAAGTACCGTCATCCGGTACGGCTTCTCTGCAGGTGCGGACAGGTCGGACGAGAGGAAGATCCTGAACACCAGGGTGATCTTCTGCCGGGCCTCCAGCGCCTGGTCGATCAGCTGCTGCGCTACGCCAGTGACATTGTCGATGGCAAAGGTCAGCGTCTGGCTACCACTGTCGTCGCGTTTGGGTAGCGCTGCATCGAAGGCCGCGGCGGTGAACTTCACCTTGGCCCCGGTCTCGAGCGTGGCCACCACATCGTCGAAGCCAGCACAGAGGTAGATCGGCGCCGCCCAGGCAGGGCAGCGAAGCTCAAGGGTCGGAATGATCCACGCCTTGCCGCCAGAGGCGTACAACGTTGCAATCGCGGTCATCGCCCTACCCTTTTCGCCCCGTAGTACTGTTCATGCGCCTTGGCCAGCGCCCCGCCCTGCCGAATGTTCGCCACGCACAAATCAATGATCTGGCGACCATCCGGGCCCGTTGACATCTGCACTTGCCCTGCACGACTGGCATCCTCGTACAGGTTGACCTGGGGAGCAGCCTGAGCCTGCGCCGGGGTGGTCGAGGCCACTGGATCAGCAGTGGCCGCCGAAGAACTGCCCGGGCCGCCGACGAAGGCGGCACGGCCGTCGCTGATGGCCTCCAGCGTTCCAACCCCGATTCGGGCAGTAGACTCAGCATCAAACACGTACTCGCCACGGTGCACCGGGCCGGCGACCTCATCCTTGCGGCCGTGGCCCGTGTAGCCGCCATCCATGTAGCCCACACCCGACATCGCAGTCATGCCCACGGCCGAAGCCAGCGGGTTGGCGATAGTGAGCGCTGTGGCCATTGCGCCTGGTGCCAGAGCTGGGCCAACGATTGGAATTGCAGCAGTCGAGGCAAATGCAGCCAGGCCGGCCTGCAGCGCTGTCGCCTGGGCATTCGCCGCCATCATTCCCGCAGCGCTCGCCTGGGTGGTCTTGCCGACGAGCAGTTGAAGCCCTTGGTAAATGAGCCACTGCGCAGCCATGTCCGACAGCGCGTTTAGCACCGACTCTGCGAACCCGCCAATCATGTTGCCCAGAGCATCACCAGCGTCTTCAGTATCAGTGGCAACATCCGTCATGAAAGTGCTCAGTTCACTTCGGGCACTTCCCAAGATGTTGGTGGTGGCATCTGCTGCCTGGGCGGAATAGTTCTGAGCATCATCGGCGAAGTTCGCCCAGGCCTCATGGACACCGCCCATCCAGTTGGACTGCTGCTCATCTACCGCCGCGTAGAAGTCCTGCTGCGCCTGGAGCCGTTTGCCGAGCTCTTCCTGAAGTACCAGTGTTTCGCTGGCATACAGATCAGGGGCAAGCTGCCCGGTGTTTCGCTGCTCATTCAGGGTCTGGAGGTCTTCCACGTACTTCTGGCGCAGCGCCAGGTCAGCGCGCATACGGTCACGGGCCTTGTCCCCCATGCCGAGGCCGGCCAGTTCCTGGGCATATCCGTTCGCAGCCGTCTGGGTCCCCGCCTGCTGGGCCGCCCTGAACGCGCTGAGTTTCAAGTCGTCCTCATTGGCCTTCTTGATTCTGTTCAGCGCATCCAGTTCAGCAGCCAGGTCAAGCAGCCGTTTCTCCTGCACTTTCGAAAGATTGCCGAGCTTGCCCTCCTGCAACTCGAAAGACAGCTTGGCGACCTCGGTGGCGTCCTTCTGCTTGTCGCCCGTGGTGTTGATCAGCTCGATCTGGCGCTTGTAGCCTTCCTCAGCCGTGTCAAAGTCTTTCAGCTGCTTTTTCGCAGCCTGTTCTGACTTTGACTCACCATCACGTTTGGACTTGTTGGCCTTGTCGTTAGTCTTCTTCTGAGATTCGATAGCATTTGCGAACGAGATGGCGGCTAGCCTATCCGCCTCGGTCAAGTCCGCATGCTCGGAAAGGTAACGGTTTACGACCTTGATCATGTCGCCGTTATCTTGCAGTCCGGCCAGCTGTTTCTGGAGCGTATCGAGATAGGACTGACCCGCCGAGCTCATACCCAACTTCGCGGCGTTATTCGCCTGAGTCGACGCTGTGTTGTCGTTCGTAGCTCCGGTCAGTACGCGAAGCGTATCGGCAATCCGAGAGGACGTTTCATCGGCATTGCCCACGGCTCGCGCCTGGGTAATCCATTGCTGCAGTGTACCCTCAGGAATCTTTAGCCGCTCTCCAACTTCCTGAAGAATTGGAGACAGGCCATCACCTGCCTTCCGCGCTTCATTCAAGCGGTCGATCACCGATTGATATTCGGCCAGCTGCTTTCCGTACATTCCCCCAGAGTCTCGGGCCGGGGCCGTGACCGTCGCTCTTCGGATTGATTGAGCCAAAGAGCCGTAGGCATCCTGAACCTCTTCCGCGGCTTTTATCTGCCTCTGCTTCCAATCCACCAAGGACGCGGCGCGCTGGTCTTGGTTAAGCTTCGCGAACTCCTCTCGAAGCTGAGATACCGGCTTCTTCAGCTCATCTAAGCTGACAGCTGCCTCATCTGCATTGTCTCGCAACAGCAGCAAGCTTGCTGCGGCGGTGCCCACCAACATGGCAAGCCCCATTGGGCCGCCGAGGACGGCCATGAGACCGCCTCTTATGCTAGTGCTCGCCAGATTCGTTTGAGTAATAGCTAGCGCATCGGTCGATGCCTTGAGTGCGGCCTGGCGCGGGATAAGCTCAGCTTGAACCAGCGAGAGTCTTTTCAACCCTGTAACGGCAGCGATCGACGCTTCAGCTTGCAGCACCTGCGCTTGCGCATAAATCCGCTGAGCTTCTGCAGCTCTGACTGCGGATTCAGCGCTCTGCACTATGGCCGCGCGCTGGGCAAGAGTTGCTTTCACTGCCAAGTAGGTTTTGGCAGCGTAGTTGGTGAGAGCGGCTACACCCGCTCCGCCAATTGCGACAGCTACCAGATCAACATTCTCACCGAGGGTAATGAGTACTTTGGATAGGCCGCCAACGGCGCCGGTCTGTTCCTCCATCCTCCCTAAGAAGTTGCCAATCGCGTTGCTGATGTTCATAAGGGCGTCTTGGACGCTAGTGGACATATCCGCGGCAGCTTTGCGGTTCGCTTCGACCGTTTTCAATAGGCCAGTATTGATGTCGTCGAGCGCGAGCTTCCCCTCAATGCCAAGATCCCGGATCTTGTCCGCGCTCTTACCGGTCGCAACAGCAATCGAATCAACAATGGTAGGCATTGCGGTCTGGATAGAAATCCAACCATCGGCGTCGACCTTCCCGGTCTGTAATGCCTTGGAGTAGGCATCAAGCGCAGAACCGGCTTTGTCTGCAGCAGCAGCGTTGGTTACCAATAAGAAACTGAAGCTGTCAGTGATATCCAGTGTCTGCTCGGTATTGAACCCAAGATTTCGCATCACATCCGCGGTACGGATATACAGCTCTTGGGCCTCAGCCAGCGGGCGATAGGTTTCTTGAGCCGTTTGAAGCAGGTGCTCCTGCACCGCCTGATACTCGCTCGAACTGCCGGCCGCTGCCCTCATCCGGTCTGACATCTGGCCGTATGCATCAACCTGCTTGATGATTCCGCCGATTAGACCGGCACCGGCAACTGCTGCGAAAGCGCCGCGGATAAGAGTGCCTGCTTGCTGCGCGGCGGTGCCCGCCCTGTCAAAGGCTGAATCGACTTGAGCCAGGTTACGATCAATTGCCTGCGATGACCGGGCGACCAGCTGATCAGCATTGGCCAGTTCGCGGCGCAACTGGGCGGTGGTTGCCTCAATCTGAACCAGCATCCCTTGGACTTGTTGGTCAGCCATGCTTTTCTCCAGGCAAAAAAAACCCGCCGAAGCGGGTGGTAAAACGGAAAAACTAACGACAGTGAGTTGACCAAGCTGTCTCAAAATCGCCTGGTTTCATGCGGCCATCATTTTCGAAAACCACCATTTCCTTGCTTGCTGCTATAAATCTCCTGAAACCAACATAGCCACCAAACGAATTTTTAGAATTCACCTCGCCACAAAGCCCACGTTGATTACGAAACTCAGCGCTGCCTGGGTCTTTTAAGACTCCACCCACAAATTCTCTAGCCACGCGCTGGTTTCTTATCTCAGCCATTGCGGCTGCACTTTCTGCCTTTTGAGCATCCGATTTCCCGCATGCTGCCAGCAACAAAAAGGCAGGAAGCATCACTATCATTTTCTGCATTCGTCAATCCCTCGCACTTGAACAGGGAAGACTAACAAAATGCTAATTAGCCCGTCTTCCCGTCAGGGCCTGGCGCAGCTTGTCCGCCACAGCGGACGGGCTAGGCTTAGGCTTGTTCGACTGAGTCTTTCCTTTGCCGAAGGGGTTGGTCATCTGCGACCACTCAAGCCTGGCATCCAGCGCCATGAACAGCTCGGGCAATGGCGTTCGCCAGGCCACGTCGGGATGCCAGCCAAGCCAGCCCGTTGCGATCGAGTACAGCCGGTCAACGTAACTTCCGTCTTCGATGACGCTTACGCCGTCCCGGCTTGGTCGTTTCCCGGGTCTTTGCCGCGCGGGTTGTACAAAGCAACCAGGTAGGCATTCAGCTGCGCCGAGGCATCGAGGACACCGTGCAGCCATACTTGCTCTGGCACTGCCTTGGCGGCTTTGTCGTCCAGGCCGGCGCCTGCCACCAAGATGGCGGCGCAACCGTCGACGCTGAGCGACGTGATCGCCTGGGAAGCGCCGCGTAGACCGCCAAAGCGGCTCTCGATCGCCCGCACAGCCTTCAGGGTTGGGGTAAGGGTGAACTCTTCGTCACCCAGCTTGACAGTAACGGTACCGTGCAGCGTGTTGTTCATTGATCAGGTCCTGTGAGGCCGGGGCCGAAGCCCCGCGCACTTAAGGGGTGACAGGGGCCGGCAACAGCTCGAGGATTTCCGAGTTGATGCCAAAGGTGATGTTGCGGCGCACTACGTTGTCAGCGGCGCCGGCTGCAACGGTGTTGTTCATCACCTTCGCGCGGTAGTAGAAGGTGGTCGGGCTGATTGCCGGGGATGCATCAGGGTCGCCGTCGTTGAGGGTGACCTTGATGTTGTAATCGCCCTTGCTGCGATCCTTGTGCGCGGTCTTCACCGCGTTCTGGCCAGCATCACCGTTATCCAGGCCCACGGTCATGGTCATGTCGCCGGCGTCAGCCGTACCCTTGTACTTGCGCACACGGCCATCCTCGAGCGAGGTGAAGGTCACGCTGCTGAAGGTGTCGCCGAACTCGCCGAGGTCTTCGATTTCACCAACACGCACATAGGTGTCGGCTTCGAATTCGGTTTTGGTGGTCGCCCCCGTCTTGCTGCCAATGAAGAGGCGGCAGCCGGCGGCTGTATTGAGGTTGTCTTCTGCGGGCATGGGTGATCCTCCAAAGCCACGTTGGATAGAAGCCGCAGCGCGGCCAGTGGGTAATTCAGTGGGTGGTGATCACGCGGACCGTGATCGAGCCCTGATAGGTGATGCCGTCTGCATCGCGCTGGGCGTCAGCCTGCTCGACACGAACGGAGACGGCGCGGCCCACCTCAAGCGGCAGCCTGCGCTCGTCAAGGGCAACGATAATCTCGCCGTTGATGCGCTTTACCTCGGCCTGACCAACAGCATCGGACCATACCGACAAGTAGACCAGGCGCATCTCGCGCTTGCGCCCAGAGATTGGGCTGGCATTCACCGAGACCTCCCGATCGATGGAGACGTACGGCATCTCCGCATTCAGCGGCGCACCGTCGTAGATCGGACAGCTGACCTCGGCCTTAAGCCTGGCGAAGATGGCCTCCTGCAGGGCCAGCGATGGATCAGCCATTGCCTACCCCCTGGCTTGCCTTGCGTAGCGTGCGGCGCACAGCGGTCTCGATGTCTGCCATCACGTACTCCCGATTGACCTGCATCGAAGGACGCAACCACGGGTGCGCCGGCCTGGCCGGAATGTCCGGGTACTTACCGAAGAAGTGGGTGCCATCGCTCTTGTTGCTGACGCGCCGGTTGCGGTCGCCAGCACGCTTGCCGCCCATGTAGCCCTTGGTCCCACACTCAATGAAGCGCAGGTAGAAAAACTTGCGGTTGTCGCGCTTACCCCGTATGCCGATCTGAGCATCTAGGCCGCTGGGCGAGACGTATATCCTCAGCGCAGCGGCAGCGGCGCCGGTGTCCTTTGGCATCAGCTGCCGTTGCGTCTCAAGGATGCGGTTAGCAGCCTTTTCCATTTCCGGCCGGAGCTCGTTATCCATCGTTCGGTGGATGTTGCGCAGCGTCCGGCGCAGCCGGATATCGCCGCGGATGCTGGACCGGCGTGCCATGTCCTACTCCTTGACCGAGTCGGCCTTTGCTGGCTTGGACGCCTTGTCGGTGACCGCTTCGGCGTAGCCCCGGGCAATCAGGCCTTCGCCATAGGGCTTGTCGACCTCAAACTCTTCGCCCTTCTCACGCTCACCAGATGCGCCCGTCAGCGGGCCTAGTGCTCGAATTTTCATGATTCACCTCATGGGTTAGGTACCGATGAGCAGAGAAGCCTCATCAAGGAGTTTTCGTTGTCTGGCAGTACCGCCTCGACCTGATAAGTAACTCCGCGTCGCGTGAGCCGAGATCCTGCAACGATGTCTGAGCGCGGCCTGCCGATGATTTCGGCGGTTACAACAGCACTCAGCTTTTCAGCAACCGCAATGACTCGACCGCTTGGGGTGCGAACCTCACCCCACATTTCAGGGCGAGCAGCTGGCAGCCACGTCACTGTGGCGCCCCCGGATTTGTTCCTCTCCTCGTGTCGATGAGCCACCTCCAGCCTATGACGCAGCGGCCCGGCCCTCATATGCCCCACCCGATACGATGCGGCGTCAGTAGCGCCTTCGAACCTTGCGGCAGCTCTGTTGCGATGGTCCCGATCACAACGTCCTCGCGGTTGGCGTAAAGGTGCCCGAGGATCAGCAAGCAAGCCGCCTGGATCTGCTTATTGCTGACCATGGGCGAGTCACCGGCATCCCCGGCGGCGACAGCCTCATCCAGCGCCTGCTGGTTGGCGTAAAAACGGCGGTTCAGATAGTCCATCGCCTGCCCCTCCGCCGCCTCGACCAGCAGCTCTAGGTACTCGTCATCATCATCGGGATCTCGAAGGTGATGCCGGGCAATGGACATACTGATAACCGGCATCATCTACTCCTTCAGCGGTTCGAGTGATGCCAGATTCCGCTGCACCAGTTCCTCCGCATGCCGGCGCGGCACCGTATATGCTGGACCGCCGCGACGACGAAGCTCACCCTCGTCCATGTACGAACGCAGCGGATAAATCTGAAGAGTCGCAGGGTTGGGGTTGGCTCGATCATCTAGTGCCAACTTATCAGCGTCGGCGCCGCTATCTGCCAAGACTGAGGAAGTTTGAGCGACGGCTTCGGATGCGGCATCGGCCGCGTCCGTCGTAGAGATACCGGCACCCTGCTTCCCTGTGACGCCATCCGGCCCAGTGCCAGCGGCTGCCTGCCCTTCTGCCGTCAACAGGCCCGAGTTCTCCGCCGAGCCTGGAGCAGTTGCAGGGACGCCCGAATCAGCGGAGTCGCTAGCGTCTGGAACGATCGCTCGGCCAGGCGAAAGAGGCAACTCGGCAGCTTCAGCCGGCCCGCTGCTGGAATCAACGGTCGATACCGAATCCTTCGCATCAGCCGTGGAGGCTGGTGTTTCCTGTTTACGTGCCATTGGATAACTCCATTGCGGCGCCATTTCTGGCGCCGATCTGGGGGATGGTTAAGGCGTGACCAACGGGCCGGTAACGAACGCTTCGTCGCGATAGATGGCAAAGGCCAGGCGCTCTTCAGCACGAATCGTTGCCATGTTTTTCTCGAAGTCATCACTGTTCTCGGTCGAGATCAACACTTCGATTTCCATGCGGTCGAAGATCTGAGCGCCGAGTTTGAAGGCACCAACCAGGAAGTCGTTCTGGGTCATGGCCTGGGTGGAAACCACCGGACGATTCCAGAGCTTCGCGTTGGTGCCTTCTTGCGGTTGACCGATGATGTAGCGGCCTTCCCCGTCCTTGGTCAGCTCAATGGCCGCCCAGTCGATCGGGTTGAGCACGATGCCATCAGATGGAAACTCGGCCAGTTCGGCCTGCAGCAGTGCCAGGCGCAGGCGGTCAATGCGCTGCTCGCCCACTACAGCAACGCCAGCCGGGGCGGCGTACAGTTGAGCAACGGTCATGAGGCCCTGCAGGTTCACACCGGTGCCGTTGCCGTAAAGCAACTGAGCCTCTTCAGCCATGTTGAGGCCGTAGCGTGCACGACCGTCGATGTAGCTCTGCAGGGCCTTGGCATCGTCCAGCATCTGCCGGCTGGCTTTGAACAAATGGGCGATGGTCCGCACGTTCGCAGTAGTCAGGCCGAAGGTCAGATCGGAGTAAGGCTTGGCAGTGGTCTCCGCCACGGTACGGGCGTTGTTGGTGAAGCCAGTCTCACGGACGTACTCGATGGAGTTCGATTCGGTGGTACCCGGCGCGACCAGGTCGCGAACGGTCAGCCGGCGTTGAGCCGGGGCAATGATCCCCGGCAGGCGCTGAGTCTGCACCAGGTCACCGCCGGTTGCGGTGGTGATGGCCGCACGCGGCACGGAGACACGACGAGAGCCGCGGAAGGACGAGGTCATGTCCTTCATTTCTTCGCTTTCGATCACGAGAGCGCCGACGGATTTTTGGGGTTCTTCCTGATGGCTGCGATCCCGGCTTGCGTTGACAAGCTTCTGTTCGGCCTCGCCCAGGCGCGCCTGAAGCTCGCCCTGCTTGGTCAGCAACTCATCGACCTTGGCGCGGGTTTCGGTATTCATTTCACCGGAGGCTTTGATTTGCTTTTCGGTCGCCTCGGCCTGGCTTTTGATCTGGTCGCCAATGCCCTTGAGACTGGCGTTGAGTTCCTTGACTTGGGCTTCAAAGTCCATGGTCACTTTCCTTTCAGAGAATTGAGGAGATTGGTTGCCGCGCTCAGAGAGGCGGAGAGGTCTGGCGCGACAGCGCGAGGCTTATCGGGCGGGGCAGCGTTATGCGTACCCCCGCCGGCAGCGCGAGGCATGCCGGACT
>Ga0213829_1001193_pt1 | contig 19437 bp, 21 predicted proteins | sample MC6MC0896MG_FD_180665 | JGI IMG/M metagenome (GOLD analysis project Ga0213829, IMG submission 180665) | Enriched soil aggregate microbial communities from Iowa State University, Ames, United States - MC6-MC0896-MG | ecosystem: Environmental > Terrestrial > Soil > Unclassified | place: USA: Iowa...
CACCATCAGTGAACGTGGTGCGGTCATCCGCCAGATCCTGCCATCGAGCGGTCTGCCTATGTCGATTGCGCTTCCGATCAATGCATTTGTCGGCGTAACAGCGCGTGCAGTCGAAGACGAGTTCGGCGAAATCACCGTCACGCTTGAACTGATGCATGAAGATGCGCAGCTTTCTGTCCCGCTGCTGGTTGCGCATGATCTGGCTGATGTCGCTGCTGACTGGCGCGCATGGGCTGCAACTTTCAATCTGCCGATGATGCTGGTCGAAGAAGACGGCGTTGCGCGTCCGCTATACGAAAGCACTGGCCCCGTGCGCACTTCCGAGCCACAGGCCCGTCGTCAGGGACAGGAACCGCGCCGCCGCCGTCCACGCTTTCTTGCACGCCGCAAGACCGGTTCGCTGGGCGTGCGTATGGTAATTGAAGGCCGTGAAATTATCGCTAGAAGTTGAGAGTTTATCACATTCGCGTGTGACCATGTTCTCGTCGGATTTCTGCACTATCTAAAGAATAACGCGTCACTCAGCTGCCGTCTGGAAAGATGAAGGACCTTTTCAGACATCAGAGCCTCTGAGCTGAAGCAACCAAATTGGCTGACCTCCAGCAAGCCACCCGGATGGTAACCCCATCCGGGTATTTTTTTTGGAAATGGTCAAATTTCCACAATCAAAATAATCTGTTTCAAATGAACAAGAATTCCTTTAAATATAGAAATAATAATTACGGTCAATTTTATTGTTATATAATATGAGGTTTTTTATGAAATTCAGAGATATGTTTCATTTTGATAAATTTATGATGCCAGTATTGGTAAAGATTATTTATTGGTCTGGTCTTTTTATTTTGACTTTTTCTGCGATACTTGGTTTTTTGATCATTTATACGCCCTATGGCGATAGGATTACCATTATTTCTATCGCGCTTCTCTGGTTATTCAGCTGCCTTTTATGGCGTATATTTTGTGAAGCAACTGTTTTGTTATTCAAGATCTACAGCCGTCTTACGGAAATTCGTGATCGTTTGCCGACAAAATCCGGTTCGTAAAAGAAAGGCAGGGTAACCCCTGCCTTACCTCTTGCGGCTGAGAAATACCATGACCGCTTCACGTGCTTCATTTGAAGTGAGCCGCTCAGCAAAATGTTTCGCTTCCCGATTGATCCGCTCAGCAACAGGTTCGGCAGGCATCCGCATGAGACTGCGCGCAATCTGCATGGCCTGTGGCGGCTTGGCGGCGATCTCTTCGGCAGCCTTGAGCACTTCCGTTTCCAACGCGCTGCTTTCAACTATTTTATAGACAATTCCTGCCTCAAGGGCAGCCTGCGCATCAAAGCCATGCCCGAGAGCCAGAAGTGCGAAGGCCTTCTGATGTCCCATAAGCGGCGGTGCAAGCAGGCTGGATGCTGCTTCCGGCACAAGTCCCAGATCGACAAAGGGCGTGCGGAACAACGCGTGGCTGGTGGCAAATGTCAGATCGCAATGAAGATGAATTGTCGTGCCTATACCGATGGCCAGGCCATCAACACCGGAGACAATCGGCTTTTTAGCAGCCGAAAGTGCGCCAAGAAAATCCAGAATTTCATTGCCGAGATTGCCGCCGGACGCAGCAAGCATGAAATCCTGCATGTCATTGCCGGATGAAAACGCGCCCGGCATACCTAAAAATACATGAACGCGCACGCTTTCATCGGCGTCACCTGCGATAAGCGCCTTGGCCATTGCGGCATACATGGCCCGCGTGATGGCATTTTTCTTATCGGCCCGATTCAGCCGGATAATCTGTACGGCATCTTTGCGTTCAATCAGAATATGCTCGCTCATATTCATGCCTTCAGCGCGGATTTTGCAGCCACCAGACTTGATGCGCCGGTGATGACGGTGTCTTTGAGCGAGCTTACTTCGGTCAGCATATTCTCTGCAAAGAAACGGCAAAGGGCTGCGCGTCCCGCATCATCGCTGGTGAGGGCTGCGCGTGCGAGATATGCACCACCAGCAGTAAGCGACAATAGGCGCTGATAAGGTGTGGCACCGGCAAGCGCCTCTTGCGTGCGGCCTTCACTTGCAGTCTTCTGCAACCAGTCGGTTGCTTCGCCTGCTTCTGCAATAGCAGTCGACAGACGCGATCCGGTTTCGCCGAGTTCAGGACGGTTTGAGGCCGTTGCCTTATCAGCATCATCCTGCAATTCGTCGAAGAACCCCTTGATATGCTCGCAATTGCCCAAAGGTAGTTTGCGTAAGACCAGATCAATAGCCTGAATGCCGTTGGTGCCTTCATAGATCGGCGTGATGCGAGCATCGCGCAGCAATTGCGCAGCACCCGTTTCCTCAATAAAGCCCATACCACCGTGAATTTGAATGCCGAGTGAGGCCACATCCACGCCAGCATCGGTGGCAAAACTTTTTGCGAGAGGCGTCAAAAGTCCTGCGCGATCCGACCAGAATTGCGCGTCAGCGCCATTGGTCGCATGGCTCATGTCAATTGCATGGGCGCAGGAATAGGTTATCGCACGTGCAACCTGCGTCAGTGCTTTCATGGTGAGAAGCATGCGCTGAACGTCTGGATGCTCGATGATTGGGCTCATGCCAGTCTTTGGATCGACACCAATTGCGCGGCCCTGTTTGCGGTCTTTGGCATAGTGTAGTGCCTGCTGATAGGCGGCTTCCGCAACGCCAACGCCCTGAATGCCGACCAGCAGACGCGCATTGTTCATCATCGTAAACATGCAGGCGAGACCGCGATTTTCTTCACCGATCAGATAGCCGACTGCACCCTGTTCCTCGCCTTTGGCAAACCCATCGCCATAAATCATGGTACAGGTGGGGGAGGCGTGAATCCCCATCTTGTGTTCGAGGCCCGAGCAGAACAAATCGTTGCGACGCCCGAGCGAGCCATCCTCATTGACGAGGAACTTTGGCACAAGAAACAGTGAAATGCCCTTTGTGCCGGCAGGTGCATCAGGCAGGCGGGCGAGCACCAGATGCACGATATTGTCGGTCAGATCATGTTCACCATAGGTGATGAAAATCTTCTGCCCGAAAATGCGATATGAACCATCATCGCGGCGCTCGGCGCGTGCGCGCAGTGCCCCCAGATCAGAACCGGCCTGCGGCTCTGTCAGGTTCATTGTTCCCATCCACTCGCCGGTGATCAGCTTTTCAAGATAGATGTCTTTGAGTTCTTTCGAGGCGTGCTTTTCCAGCGCTTCAACAGCACCCATCGTGAGCGTGGGTGCGATAGCAAAAGCCAGCGTGCCGGAATTCCACATTTCGCTGACAGCAACCGACATCATGGTCGGCAGGCCTTGGCCGCCATATTCCGGCGTTCCGGTCAGCGAGTTCCAGCCTCCATCAATCCAGTCGCGGTAAAGCTCTTTCCAGCCCGGTGCCGTGGTAACAACGCCATCCTTGAGGCTTGCGCCATGCTTGTCGCCAGTAATGCGCAGTGGTTCGACGCGCTCGGCGGCAAATTTGCCCGCTTCTTCCAGAATAGCCTCTGCCAGATCAGCGGAAAATTCGGGGAAACGATTATCCTCAATCGCTTTCTCAAGGCCTGCGACCTTCATTAGCATATGGGAAATTTCAGAAACCGGCGCGCGATACATATTTCCTCCTAGAGCGCATCCCGAAAAGTGTGAAACGGTTTTCGGACTAGATGCGCGTCACAATAAACAAGCAGAGCGCCAATCGAACGAGTTCGTGCCGGTGCTCTGAACCTTCTCCTCAAAAGGCTTCGAATTGACCGTCAAATTGCGGCAATCCGTTCAGCCTATTGGCTGTTGATGACTAAGAGCTATCGGCTTATTACGTAAACGTCAATATTTACACGATGAAGTTATCAGCAGTTTCGTATTGGCTTCACATTTTATCGGGCTTTAGGCTTTATTCGCTTTGCTCTTGCTTGAGCCGTGCGGCACGCAAACGGGCCGTCTTTGCATCGACTCCATCGCGTTCGCTTTGCAGAATAGCTTTGGCAGCCTTATCTGTCGTGGCAGTTTTGGCTTCCATACGGGAAGGGTTTGGCTTGAAGAGTGTATCTTTGGTCAGGGCTTCTTTGTTGACATCTGACATTGGCATTCTCCTCATATTGCCATTTTTGAACGCTTATGGCGCGCGAAAACCGGTGCTCCCTTTGGGAGACATGCTTTAGTTGCTGCGGTTTGAGCGGCTGCGAGATGAGCCACCACACGAGCGTCTCAATATGTTTGAGAGCTTGGTCCAGTCTTTTGACGGCACTGACATTTGCTTTTGTGCGCGTTCCAGATCCTGCTTGTCGGCAACAAGATTACGCTTAAGCGTTGTATCAGCGCTGATATTGGTATGCATAGATTGATCACTATCGAAACTGTTCATTAAAAACCTCTCTGCTTGTGATCGCTCCCTCTGCTGAGCGCTGGAAATAAAAAAGGCCGGGCATTAACCCGACCTTCGAAGTGCCTCAACAATCAGTGCCAGTACATCCGTGGTCAAGGATTGGAGACAAATTTTTTGCGCAATTACGCAAGCAAAGCTATTAACGCTCTGCCTGAATAATTATTAGAGCGCCTGCAGGTTTTCAGCTGCATTCTTGCCCGAACGACGATCAGCGACGACGTCGAAGCTAACCTTCTGGCCTTCGTTGAGCGAGCTCAGGCCCGAACGTTCAACAGCAGAAATGTGAACGAACACATCTACGCCGCCGTCATCAGGCTGAATGAAGCCGAAGCCCTTGGTTGAATTAAAGAATTTTACTGTTCCGTTTGCCATGTTGAATTCCTTTCAAATCGCACGGTTAATATATAACGGATATAGATCCGTCGCCGAAGTTTACGAATTTGAAAGAAGTACCGGGGGCGAAAAGCACGCCGCAACATTCGAAAACAAAATCGATGACCCACATATATGCGGCATTCAAGACTTTTACAAGGTGCTTTTCCGCATTTGATAAAAATACTATTATTAATATAAAATATTGTGATCCAAATATTGTTGAACAACGTAATTACGATGTACTTTTCAACGCTTGACGCATGTGGCTTTAGAAAGCCACAACGTTACTGCCAATGGCTGTGAATCCTAACCTTTAACGAATTTTTCTTCGCTTTGATTTAGAGTATGCAAATGTTCAAAGGTGCCGATACATGACGCTCGTTCCGTATTTCCTAACTGTCAATCTCACGGTTTCGTGCGTTTTTATCCTGACATTTGCCTTCGTTTCCATTCAGGAGCGGAGCTATTCTGCGCCGCGCTGGTTCACACTGGCGGCAGTAGCGGCCGCCCTCGTATCAATGTTCGGTTATTGGATTCCACTTGCAATAAATCCGCGTCTGCTTGTGCTGGTTTCATTTGCGCTTTCGATGACGGCGTTTCTTGCGGCTATAATCGGCTTGCAAAGCATTTATCGTCAAAAGATCGACTGGAAACTGATCGGCGGCTTTTTCTTTGCTGCCATATTATGCAATTTGCTGATTTTTGAACTGCCACGCACATCGTTTCTGCATCGTTTTCTGTACCAGTTACCGCTTTGTCTTGCACAGATTTTGATGATTCGCGTGATCTATCGCTCCGGCATGCCGCGTTTGGTTGATAAGTTGATGATGGCAATGGCGGTGTTTGCCTGCATTCACTATTTGTCTAAAGCGTTTCTTATCACCTGGCCGGGGGCCGATGTGCGTCCTGAAGATCAGGCCAACACGCTGCACGTGATTTTATCGCTTTCTATCGGTGTTTTCGTGCATGTCGTGCGTGGATTGCTGCTGCTTTTAACCACGGTTTCGCATATGGTCGGAGAAGCCAGTGAGCAGTCGGAAGTGGATGAGCTTTCGCAGATATACAACCGTCGCGGCTTTGACCGTCACGTCTCGCGTGTGCTGGCACGTAAGGGCGCACGGATTCGCTATTCGGTTATTATGAGCGATCTGGATTTCTTCAAGCGCGTGAATGATACCTATGGCCACGATGGCGGTGATCGGGTGATTGCGGCTTTTGGCAAGCTGCTCAACACACAACTTCCCAAATCTGCCGTGGCGGCACGCATGGGGGGCGAAGAGTTTGTCGTGTTTATTCCGGATGCCGATATGGCAGCAGCAGAAAGCCTTGCGCAAAACCTGCGTGAAGCTTTAAGCAAGCTACGTTTTTCTGGAAAGTCACCTGATTGGGGTCCGACGGCAAGCTTTGGCGTTGCTGAACAGGTCGACGAAGAAAGTCTCTATGAGACGATGCGCCGCGCAGACGCGGCGCTTTATCAGGCGAAGAAGGCCGGACGCAATCGCGTCCATATCGCTTGAAAGCCGCAATCGCGTCCATATAGCCTGAATTATTGGCCCGAACGTTCGCGCTCAACCGCACGCCAGCCAATGTCTGAGCGATAGAAACCTTCTGGCCAGTCGATCTTTTTCACGGCGTCATAAGCCTTTGCCTGTGCGCCTGCGACGGTTGCGTCGATAGCAGTTATGTTGAGCACGCGACCGCCATTGGCGACGATCTGGCCGTCTTTTTCTGCCGTGCCTGCATGGAAAACTTTAAGGCCATCAACGCCTTCAAGCGTTTCAAGTCCGCGGATCACGCTGCCTTTTTTAGGTGAAGCGGGATAGCCCTCCGCTGCCATAACGATGGTCAGCGCCGGATCATTTTTCCAATCAAGCGAAACTTCATCGAGTTTGCCGTCAACGGCTGCATTGATGAGGTCGAGCAGATCGCTTTCAAGGCGCATCATCAGCACCTGACATTCCGGGTCACCGAAACGGGTGTTGTATTCGATGAGCTTTGGTCCGTCCTTGTTAATCATCAGACCAAGGAAAAGAACGCCGGAGAAAGGGGCGCCAATTTCAGCCATGCCGCGCATGGTCGGCTCAATCAACTCGCGCATGGTGCGTTCGACGATTTCTGGCGTCATGACGGGGGCAGGGGCATAAGCACCCATGCCGCCGGTATTGACGCCCGTATCACCATCGCCGACGCGTTTGTGATCCTGAGCGGAGCCAAGCGGCAATGCGGTTTTTCCGTCGCAAATGCAGAAGAAGCTTGCTTCTTCACCATCGAGGAACTCTTCGACAACCACTTCGGCACCAGCCGCGCCAAATGCACCTTCAAAGCACATATCGACCGCGTCCAGCGCTTCATCAAGCGTCATGGCGACGATCACGCCTTTGCCGGCAGCTAACCCATCGGCCTTAACTACGATGGGAGCGCCCATTTCGCGAATGTAGGCTTTGGCTTTCGGCGCATTGTTGAAACGGCCATAGGCACCGGTTGGAATGTTAAAGCGCGCGCAGAGGTCCTTGGTGAAACCTTTTGAGCCTTCAAGCTGGGCTGCATCCTTTGATGGACCAAAGACGCGGATGTTTTCAGCACGAAGATCGTCGGCAAGGCCCGCGACAAGCGGTGCTTCCGGACCAACCACAACCAGATCAATGGCCTTATCTTTGGTAAAAGCAATGACTGCCTTGTGATCGGTGACATCGAGTGCCACGAGTTCTGCAAATTCGGCGATGCCGGGATTGCCGGGTGCGCAATAGAGTTTTTCAAGCTTTGCGGAAGCCGAAAGTTTCCATGCCAATGCGTGCTCGCGGCCACCGGAACCGATCAACAGAACTTTCATGCCTTGCTCCCTGCGCTTGAGATAAGTAAGTGTTTACTTACTTCGGCTCTCTATTGCCCAACGCGTGCGCGGGCAAGGGTAGTACCGCAATTTTTGGATAAAAAGCGGTTATGCCGTCGCTAATTCAGGAAAGCAGACAGTTATGCAGCAGTCAAAGCCCGATATGGAAGCCAATTCGGATGTCCAGTCGCGTGAAAACCGGGGACGCGTAAAGGATGCGCCGTCTGGCCATTGGGTTTATCGCGTTCTTCCGCACTCGCTTTGGCCTTATGCACAGCTTGCCCGCTGGGATCGCCCGATTGGCTGGCAGTTGCTGCTCTGGCCGTGCTGGTGGTCGGCGGCGCTCGTGGCCGGTGCAGGCGCACAGCCGGGAGACGGCGCATGGTCGGTGATGCCTTCTTTGTGGCATTTGGTGCTGTTTCTGATCGGTGCAATTGCTATGCGCGGTGCAGGCTGTACCTATAATGATCTGGTCGATCAGGATATTGACGACAAGGTTGATCGCACACGCTCGCGACCATTGCCATCCGGACAGGTGACGCGCAAACAAGCCAAGATTTTTCTTGTTTTGCAGGCGCTGTTGGGCCTTGTTGTTGTCTTGCAATTTAACTGGTTTACCATTGGCCTTGGCGTGGGCTCACTTGCGATTGTCGCAGCCTATCCGTTCATGAAGCGCTTCACAAACTGGCCGCAGCTCGTGCTTGGTCTGGCATTTTCATGGGGCGCTCTGATGGGCTGGGCGGCGGTAGAAGGCTCGCTGGCACTGCCACCCGTGCTGCTTTATATCGGCGCGATCCTGTGGACGATCGGCTATGATACGATCTATGCGCATCAGGACAAGGAAGATGACGCACTGGTAGGCGTCGGTTCCACGGCGCGCCTGTTCGGTAAACATACCAAGACGGCCCTCATGGTGCTTTATGGCGGTGCAATCGGCTTTTTTGCAGCAGCTTTTGCGGTGGCTCAGGTGCCTATGCCAGCACTGGCTGGTCTGCTTGCCGCTGGCGCGCATTTATACCGGCAGATCACCGTGCTCGATATTGATAATCCCGATCAGTGTCTGAAACTGTTTAGGTCGAACAATTTTGTCGGCCTGCTCATCTTCTTAGGCCTTGTGTTTGGAAGCCTGTGGGTCGCGGTCAAGCCGTTGGTATAATAAACAGTAAGAGGCCACCGGAAACGGTGGCCTTTTTGTTGGTTACGGATAAAGCCGGTCTTTGTTCCAGTCGCCATCCGGTGTGTCTCGTGTAAACAAAACGCGGTCATGCAGGCGGAATGGACGGTCATGCCAGAACTCAATCGCCACGGGACGAATACGGAAGCCTGACCAATGTTTCGGGCGAGGAATCTCGCCTATGGCGTAACGTGCCGTATATTCGGCAACGGCCTTTTCAAGCGCGAAACGGCTCTCAAGCGGGCGAGATTGCTTTGACGCAAATGCGCCGATACGGCTGCCACGCGGACGTGATGCATAATAGGCATCGGCCTCAGCGTCGCTGACTTTCTCGACAGGGCCGCGCACCCGCACCTGACGGCGCAATGACTTCCAGTGGAAGCACATGGCAGCTTTTTCAGCAGAGAGGATTTCCTGGCCCTTTGCGCTTTCGTAATTGGTGTAGAAGACAAAGCCGTGCTCATCGAAATCCTTGAGCAGGACCATGCGCACATTCGGCAAGCCGTCGGGATCGACTGTGGCAAGTGCAACAGCATTGGGATCGTTCAGTTCGCTTTTGGTGGCATCACCGAGCCATTCGCCAAAAAGCCGGAACGGTTCGGAACTTTGAGTGAAGTCGTCGCTTATATCTGTCATTTTCCGGTCATTTCAGGTGTTTTTAAATCTCGGAAGCGAACTTCTTCCATATCGCACAGTTTGTCCATGGCCTTGAACAGTTAAGATTTTTGGTAAGATTTTGGGCGTTGTCCTTTGGTATTGATTTGTTTACCTTGAGTGCAAACCGCTTGTTAACTCCATATCCCCCATATTCGTTACATCTTTAGGGTGTATTTAAGGGAAGACCGTTGGCCGCTCGATCCGCTTGCCGCGAAATACATGACGACTCTGCTTTTTTTCGCATGGGAATAATCCGCCATGCGGCTCTCGCTATGGTTGTTTTGTCGCTGGCAGGCTGTGCAATGGGCGGCTTCAGCATCGAAAAAGCAGTTCCAGATTCGTCCACGATCACGGGCTCAATAAAAGCGCCGCAAAAAGCCGAGACGGATACCGGCAAGCTTTCCGATCAGTCGACGATCAAGGGTATCGTGTCAGCTCTCAATTTTACGCAATGGGGCAAAAAGCCTGTGCCTTGGGCAAACCCGGATACCGGCAGTCAGGGCACAATTACCACGGTTGCCGAGACCAAGGCGAACGATATGCTGTGTCGCCAGTTTGAAACCTCCCGCGAGGCTTTCGACGGCGTATCTATCTATCGCGGTGAGACCTGTATGGAGCGCGGCGGTCAGTGGACCTTGACATCATTTGCACCGCTTTAGGCTTTTTTGAAATCAGGCCCTTGTAACTCTGGAAGTTTTTAAGCTTCGTGCGCATATTAAGAGCAACGAATCTAACGGCTGAGAATTTAGCCATTTTCCTGAATGAGGATTTTATATGCGCGATCCCTATAACGTGTTGGGCGTCGCCAAAACGGCGAAGCCCGAAGAAATAAAGTCGGCTTTTCGTAAGCTGGCAAAGAAGTATCATCCTGATCAGAACCAGAATGATCCAAAGGCGCAGGAGCGCTTTTCTGAAATTAATCAGGCCTATGAAATCGTTGGTGATAAAGATAAGCGCGGTCAGTTTGACCGTGGTGAAATTGATGCCGAAGGCAAGCAAGCCTTTCAGGGGTTTGCTGGGCAGGGCGGCCACTCTGGGTTTGGTGGTCATGGCGGTGGCGATCCGTTTGCAGGCTTTCGTCAGCGTGGTGGCGCTCAACAAGGTGGCTTCGGCGGTGCCGAGGACATTCTCAACGATATATTCGGCGGTGCTTTTGGTGGTGGCGGTCGCGGCGGTGCGCGTCAGCGCGGTCCCATAAAAGGCGACGATTTGTCTGCTTCAATCAGTATCACGCTTGAACAAGCTGCTGGTGCTGACAAGGTCGAGGCAGTTTTTCCAAACGGCAAGCATCTGAAAATCAAGTTGCCGCAGTTTGTCGAAGATGGCCAGACCATCCGTCTGAAAGGGCAGGGAGAGCATGTTGTTGGTGGTACGCCAGGCGACGCGCTGGTGACCATCCATTTCAAGGCCAGTCCGCGTTTTCGTCTTGAAGGCCGCGATGTGCATGTTGATCTCCCGGTGGAGCTTGCCGAAGCCGTCCTTGGTGGCAAGGCGGAGGTTGAAACGCTCAGTGGTCGTATTGCGGTAAAGGTTCCGGCCTGGTCGAGTTCCGACAAAGTATTGCGTTTGAAGGGAAAAGGCCTGCCTCTGAAAGCAGGCGGTCACGGCGATCTCTATGTTCATGTTCGTATCATGCTGCCTGAAGGTGGCGATGCAGAACTGGAAGAGTTTTTGCGCAATCGCAAAGCCGGCTAGAGCATTTTTAGCAAAATTGCGAAGCGGTTTTCGTCAGATAATGCGTGAAACGAAGGAATCGAGCAGTTTCAACGATTCTCTTTAAACAGAAATCACTTTGTGAACTGTATCAGAGCATCTTCAACATGCTCTGATACGATAAAGTCACAATACCCGGCTTTTTATGCGCAATTGCTTGAAGCCTGTGCAAGCGTGTGCGATAGGGCATCTAGTTGATTATATTTCGATGAGGACCCTTAATGACCGCAAAGTCTGGTTTGTTGCAGGGCAAGCGCGGATTGATTCTGGGCGTAGCCAATAACCGTTCCATCGCCTGGGGGATTGCCAAGGCAGCCCGTGAAGCGGGTGCGGAACTTGCATTCACCTATCAGGGTGATGCGCTGAAAAAGCGCGTAGAGCCTTTGGCTGAAGAACTGGATGCATTCGTTGCCGGACATTGCGATGTCGCTGATGGTGCAAGCATTGATGCTGTTTTTGAAGCACTTGAAAAGAAGTGGGGCAAGCTCGACTTCGTTGTGCATGCAATCGGTTTCTCCGATAAGGATGAGCTGACAGGCCGTTACGTCGATACGAGCGAAGCCAATTTCCAGAATACAATGCTGATTTCGGTTTATTCGCTGACTGCAATTTCGCGTCGTGCGGAAAAGCTGATGGCAGACGGTGGTTCGATTCTGACGCTGACCTATTACGGCGCTGAAAAAGTCATGCCGAACTACAACGTCATGGGCGTTGCAAAGGCAGCTCTTGAAGCGAGCGTCAAGTATCTGGCCGTCGATCTCGGACCGCAGAATATTCGCGTCAATGCGATTTCCGCTGGCCCAATCAAGACGCTGGCAGCATCTGGTATTGGCGATTTCCGCTATATTCTCAAGTGGAACGAATATAACGCGCCACTGCGCCGCACGGTCACGATTGATGAAGTGGGCGATGTCGGCCTTTACTTCCTCTCAGACCTGTCGCGCTCGGTTACGGGCGAAGTGCACCACGCCGACAGTGGCTATCATGTGATTGGCATGAAGGCAGTCGACGCGCCGGACATCTCGGTCGTCAAAGACTGAGGCTGAAAATACAAAATCCCGAAAAGTTGACCAGCTTTTCGGGATTTTTCTTTGTCTTGCCAGCAGCGGTAGGGCTATGCAGAACCAGCTTTAGAATAAATTGAGGTAAGGCTTTGGCTCGGGAGATCATCTACTTTTCGCGGCATGGTGAAACCGACTGGAATGTCTCGCAGCGTATTCAGGGGCAGCTTGACATCGACATCAATGCCCATGGTCGCACACAGGCGGACCGCAATGGCGATATGCTTAAATCGCTTATTGGTAATGGTGCCGGTTATGATTTCGTCGCAAGCCCGCTTCGCCGCACGCGCGAAACGATGGAGCGCATTCGTCTGCGCATGGGACTTGATCCTTATGATTTCCGCACGGATCCGCAATTGATGGAAGTGAATTTTGGCGACTGGCAGGGTTTCATGATGTCAGACATTGCCAAAGAGCGCGAAGATCTTCTGGAATCCCGTTCCCGCGACAAATGGAATTTTGTCCCGCCCGGTGAAACCGCTGAGAGCTACATGCGGCTTTCGCAACGCATTGGTCGCTGGGTGGAAGCGGTTGAATGGCCAACCGTCTGCGTGACGCATGGTGGCTGCATTCGCACGCTGTTTTATCTTTATGGCGATATGGACGGTCATGCCGCTGCCAATCTCTCAATTCCGCAGGACAAAATCCTGAAGTTTGAGAACGGCAAGCTGGAATGGGTGTAAAAACTGGCCCTTTTCAGGCCAGCCCTGTTCGTGATTCGTTGGATCTCGTCTTTGGCTTAATGCCAGCCTGTGCCAATGTGCGGTCAAGCAATTGTTCGTAGATTGGTTTGCCGCCGATCCACTGCGCCACAAGATTGGCCGTAAGGCAGGTTGCAATCAGTGGCATGGTCATGCCGTAAGCGCCGGTTAGTTCAAGGGTCAGCGCAACTCCCACAACAGGTGCACGGACTGATGCGGTAAAGAGACCACCCATGGCGGCAATTGCGAAAGCCAGTGGAACAGTGCCTGCCTGCGGAATTATCAGATCGATCACGCCTGCAAATGCCAGCCCCACACAGGTGGCAAGGGTCAGCATAGGCGCAAAAATCCCACCCGGTACACCGCTTGAATAACTGCCGACCATCGTGAAATAGCGGATGAAGGCAAGCGCCAGCAAAAGCATCAGCCCGGTCTTCTGATGCGCGAGCTCCATGATGATATGTTCGCCGCCTGTTACGGAATAGGGCAGCAGAATAAACAATGCACCGACACACAGTCCGATCAGTGCAGGATAGAGATAAGGCACGTGGCTGTGCATTCTGACTGCAAAGTCCACAGCCCACATGATGCCGCCATTCAGCGCCACGCCGATCACCGCCAACACGCAGCCAAGAGCGACAAAAGCAGGCAGAAACTCAAGTGATGCCTGAACACCGGGCATCGACATGTCGGGTGCGGTGCCGCCAATGATCTGCGTCATGACCGTTGCAAGCAAGGCGGCTGCGATGATGCCCATATAGGTGCGGAATGTGTAGGGAAACTGCTTATGCGTTTCCTCAACAATGAAAAGAATCGCGGCCAGAGGCGCATTGAAAGCACAGGCAAGACCGGCCGCGGCACCCGCAGCCAGAATGCCGCGCCGTTCGGTTTCGCTGACTTTGAAAAAGTCGGTAATTGCTGCGCCAAGCGAGGCACCGATATGAATGGTGGGGCCTTCGCGGCCAAGCACCAGTCCGGATGAAATCGAGGTGATACCCATCAGGAACTTGACGGGCAGAATGCGCCGCCAGCGGACTTCTCGTAGTCCTTCCATTGCACCTTCGATTTCCTGCACGCCGCTGCCGCCCGCTTCGGGCGCAAAACGTCGTGTTATGAAAGCGGCAAAAACCGCGCAACACATTGTAATCAAAGCGGCCATGACGACGAGCGGTATACCGCTGACATATTCACCGAGTTTTTGTGGCCATGTTATCAGTGTGTCGATGATCAGATGAAAGTAAGATCCGACAGTACCAGTGAGTATTCCGGTGATGGCCGCAAAGAAAACATATCGCGCCTGCGCGGATCGATTTCCGGGCCTGTCGAGTGACTTTATCGGGTCATCCATCAAAAGCGGCTCCGTAATGTATTATTCGGGCCGATCAGAATGATTGTTCCCACGCTGCCCCTGTTACTTGAAACAACCAGACTCGCCTGTGAATGTCTAGCTTGGGTTGAAAAGCATTGATGTAGATTTGCCATTTGGCATAATTATGATATATTTCCGCCATAAGGAGATCGCGTGATGGAGCTTCATCCAATCAGCATAACGCCTGCAGGTGGGTCTACAGCCGCTATTACCGACGATGAGGCGGGCGCTTTGGCCCGCACAACAGTTAATCTTTTCAAGGCTTGGAAACTCTCGGATACGGAAGCCTCCAGGCTGCTGGGCGATATGTCAGCGCGGACATGGGCACGCTGGAAAGAAGGCTCTGCCGGGCGCATTGACCGCGATCTTCGCATGCGCATGGCGCATCTCATGGGTATCCACAAAGGCTTGCGCTATCTGTTTCGCGATGCCGCGCGGGGCTATGCCTGGATCAGAAAGCCCAATGCATCTTTCGGTGGCCTCTCGGCGCTTGATCTGATGCTGCGTGGTGAAATCTCCGATCTCGCAGCCCTGCGTGACTGGCTGAATGCGGAGCGTGGTGCGTGGTAAGCGGTATGTCAGTCAAACGCCATGTTCACTGGCCGCAAACCTTTCGTATCATCCGCTCAATCCATCCGCCCATCGATCTGTTTGAAGATATAGCCGATCCGCGTGACTGGGAAGCGCTTGCCTCTGTGGAGGCAAAAACCAATCCCCGTATTCGTTTTGAGATTGGCGATCTCGGTAAAGTACCGGCCGACCGACGTGTCTCAGGGCATGGCGCGACCTATCTTATGGCACCTTTCGTGCATTGCTCGATGACACGTCCGGGTAGGTTCAGCGATGGCAGTTACGGCATTTATTATGCCGCCGATCGTGAAGATGTGGCTGTTGCCGAAACCATTCATCACCATGAAAAATTCATGCGCGCTACCAGCGAGGAGCCGGGCTGGACGTCTGATTTTCGTGTCCTGATTGGCAGTGTCGAACTGCGGCTTGATGATGTGAGTCAGGTGCCGGATGTGCTGCATCCTGATGATTATACCGCTTCGCATCTTGAAGGGCGCGCGCAGCGTGAGGCCGGTAGCGATGGCCTTTTGTGGCCAAGCGTGAGGATGCGTGGTGGCAATTGTATCGGGATATTCTGGCCGAATGTTATAACGATTCCCGTACAGGGACGGCATTACAGCTATCATTGGGATGGAACCCGTGTCGATTTTGTTCGTCAGTACGACACGGGAAAGGTGCTTGCGGTAAACTGATACTCGAGCGCATCCCGAAAAGTGTGAAGCGGTTTTCGGTCAAGATGCGCGTCGGAAAATACTTAAGGTGCTTCCTGAATATCTGTGATGAAGCGGGTGTCGTCAGCTTCATCATAGAGAATGATGACCTTCATACCCTTGGAAATGCCGGAATAATCGAACTCGCCCGGCAATTTATAGGTCTTGCCGTCATCAAGCGTAATTGTTTCCTGATCCTTGTTGATGCCGGTGATCTTGCCTTCGACGTCATCCGCCATAGCGACGGTCGAGAAGATCGAGGCAATGATGAAGATCAGTCCCACTATATACTGCATGGGTGTCATCCTCCTTTTATGTGCCTGACCGTCCGACGACTGATTCGACACGATTTACGTTTGCGCCTTCGCAATGTGTTTATTGGGTACATTTTAGCCAATGGAATGTGTCAAAAAGAATGCCTTATAGCGATGATCCGAAGGAAATTTTGCGATCTCGACAAAGCTATTCGGAGCTATAATTTGACCGTGGCTGAAAAGGCCAATAAAACCGCCCCATATCTTGCCGGAAAAGGCGCTCCGTAATAGGCTTAGCTCATGTCTCATAACAGTTTCGGTCATCTGTTTCGCGTAACAACCTGGGGCGAGAGCCATGGCATTGCGCTGGGTTGCGTGGTCGATGGCTGCCCTCCCGGCATCACATTTACCGAAGCCGAAATTCAGTCCTATCTCGATAAGCGCAAGCCCGGACAGTCGAAATACACGACACAGCGTCGTGAGCCGGATCAGGTGCGTGTACTGTCCGGCGTGCTTTTAGGTGACGATGGCGTGACCATGACTACCACCGGCACGCCGATTTCGATGATGATCGAAAATACCGATCAGCGTTCCAAGGATTATGGCGATATTGCCAAGCAATATCGTCCCGGCCATGCCGATTATGCCTATGACGTTAAATATGGCATTCGCGATTTTCGCGGTGGCGGACGCTCTTCGGCACGCGAAACCGCAGCACGCGTTGCTGCGGGTGCGATTGCACGCAAGGTCGTGCCGGGGTTGCAAGTGCGCGGCGCGCTGGTTTCGATGGGTGTGCATGACATTGATCGCACCCGCTGGGACTGGAACGAAGTCGATAACAATCCCTTCTTCACGCCAGATGCGGGTTCGGTCGAGGTTTTCGCTGACTATCTTGATGGCATTCGCAAGAATGGCTCATCCATTGGCGCTATCATTGAGATCGTCGCCGAAGGTGTGCCAGCGGGCATCGGTGCGCCGATCTATGGTAAACTTGATCAGGATATTGCGAGCTATCTGATGTCGATCAATGCCGTTAAAGGCGTTGAAATCGGCAATGGTTTTGAGGCGGCACGCCTGACCGGCGAAGAAAATGCCGATGAAATGCGCATTGGCAATGATGGACAGCCGGTTTTCCTTTCCAATCATGCGGGCGGTGTTCTGGGTGGTATTGCAACAGGTGCGCCCGTTGTGGCGCGTTTTGCCGTCAAGCCGACCTCGTCGATCCTGACACCGCGCAAATCCATCGATAGTGCTGGCAAAGAGGTGGATGTGATGACCAAGGGTCGTCACGATCCTTGTGTTGGTATTCGTGCGGTGCCGATTGGCGAAGCCATGGTCGCCTGCGCAATTGCGGATCACTATCTGCGTCACCGTGGACAAACGGGACGCGTATAAAAGCATTTCCGGCAAAAGTGCGAAGCGGTTTTGCGTGGGATAATGCGTGTAAGAAAGTTCAGTTTCAGGAACTGAGGGCCGGTTTTCGACTGAAGCTGTGGTATAACCATTGAGGTTGAAATGAGCTATAATCAGAAACAGGTTGTCGATGCGCTGCGCGCTTTTGAGCGTGGTGAAATCGTGGTGGTCATGGATGATGACGGACGCGAAAACGAAGGCGATCTGATCGTGGCTGCGGTGCATTGTACACCGGAAAAAATGGCCTTCATCGTGCGCTATACGTCGGGTATCGTCTGCACGCCGATGCCGCGTGAGGAGGCAAAGCGGCTCAATCTCGCGCCGATGGTTGCAGAAAACGAATCGGCCCACACGACGGCTTTTACGGTCACGGTTGATTATCGCCACGGAACGACGACCGGCATTTCTGCTGATGATCGCACGCTCACCGTGCGCAATCTTGCAAATCCGAATGCAGGAGCGAGCGACTTTGTGCGTCCGGGCCATATTTTCCCGCTTATCGCGCGTGAAGGCGGCGTGCTTATGCGTTCTGGCCACACCGAAGCGGCTGTTGATCTTTGCAAACTTGCAAACCTTCCGCCAATTGGCGTGATCTGCGAATTGATCAATGATGATGGCACTGTCATGCGTGGTCCTGAAGTGACGAGTTTTGCAAAACAGCACAAACTGCATCGTGTCACGGTTGCTGATTTGATTGCCTATCGTCAGCGCAAGGAAACACTGGTCAAGCGCGTCGGCGAAGCGAAGATCAATACCTGTGCCGGTCCAGCCCAGGCCTATACCTATGAGCTGCCATGGGAGCCGATGCAGCATGTGGCTGTTGTCTTTGGCGATATTCGCGATGGTGAAGACGTGCCGGTGCGTTTGCATCGTGAGGATGTGTTGAATGACGTCTTTGGCAAAGGCGGCAGCAATCTCGATGCGATCATGGAGCGGATGGGCAAAGAAGGCCGTGGTGTTCTTGTTTATCTGCGCGAAGGTTCGGTTGGTGTGCGTCCGGATCATCATGATACCCGCGCTCGCGATGCGCTGGTTGGCGAACATGAAAGCCATGCTGAAGCTGTGGCGCGTGAAGAAGAATGGCGTCAGATCGGCCTTGGCGCGCAGATTTTGAAGGATCTCGGCATTACGTCGATTGTCCTGCTTGCTTCACGCGAACGCCATTATGTCGGTCTTGAAGGTTTCGGCATCAATATCGCTCGCACAGAGATTATCTGACACGATTATGTCAGATCGGAGTGTTAGAGGGACGTTATGACAACACGGCTTTACTGGCATCCGGTCTATCTCGAACATCTTGTGCCGTCCGGACATCCCGAACGGCCAGATCGTATTCGTGCGCTGATGAGCGAGCTGGATGGCGAAGATTTTTATCGTCTCGACCGCGTAAAAGCGCCAAAAGCAAGTGAAGATGCCATCCTGCTCGCGCATCCTGAAAGCTATCTGCAAGCGATTAAAGAACAAATTCCCGAGCCGCTTGAGAATGATGAGGCTCCGCCGCCCATCAACAGGTTAGAGGGCGATACCTATGCAAGTCCTCAAAGCTGGGACGCGGCTTTAACCGCGATTGGTGCCGCCACTGCTGCGGTCGATGATGTGTTTTCCGGCAAGGCCGATAACGTCTTTGTCGCGTCGCGTCCGCCGGGTCATCATGCAGAAACAGCGACCGCAATGGGCTTTTGCCTGTTCAACAATATCGCGATTGCAGCACGTCATGCGCAAAAATATCACGGTGCCGAACGTGTCGCGATTGTTGACTGGGACGTGCATCACGGTAACGGCACGCAGGATATTTTCAAAGACGATCCGAGTGTTTTGTTTTGCTCGACCCATCAGTTTCCGCTGTTTCCGGGCACAGGCCGGAAAGATGAAATGGGCGTGGGTAACATCGTCAATGCGCCGCTTTCTCCCAATACTGGCAGCCGCGAGTTTCGCGAAGCGTTTAATAGTCGTGTATTGCCTGCTTTGGACAACTTCCGGCCAGATTTGATCCTTATTTCGGCTGGCTTCGACGCACATCACCGCGATCCGTTAGCAGAGATTAATCTCGATGAGGCGGATTTCGACTGGGCGACGGGCAAGCTCATGGAACGTGCAGAAAGGTTCTGCAATCACCGACTAGTGAGTGTGCTTGAAGGTGGATATGATCTTGAGGGCTTGTCGCAGTCCGCGTCTTCTCATATTACGCGGCTGTTGAAAGGATAAACCATGGTAACCGAACCGTCCAACACCGACATTGCAGT
>Ga0213829_1001200_pt1 | contig 19345 bp, 14 predicted proteins | sample MC6MC0896MG_FD_180665 | JGI IMG/M metagenome (GOLD analysis project Ga0213829, IMG submission 180665) | Enriched soil aggregate microbial communities from Iowa State University, Ames, United States - MC6-MC0896-MG | ecosystem: Environmental > Terrestrial > Soil > Unclassified | place: USA: Iowa...
GGGGAAGAGGTCTGCGGCCCCGGCCGTCAGCCGTTCTGGCTCGTGGCGATCGCTCCCACCCGGTAGGTGGTGCCCATTTCGACGCTGTTCGGGACTTCGCGGCTGATCTGGGAGTCGCAGTAGACCACGTTCCAGTGGAGGTGCGGTCCGGAGGCGATGCCGGTCTGCCCCGAGTACCCCAGGAGCTGTCCCTGCTGGATCGGCGTTCCTGCGCTGATCGTGGCGCTGCTCAGGTGCGAATACTGCGTGCAGCGGTTGTCGCCGTGGTCGACGCGCACCTGAATCTCGCCTGTGCTGCCCCAGCCGCTGAAGACCACCAGGCCACTCGCGGAGGCGGTGATGGGCGCGCCCATGCCGGTGCCGAAGTCGACGGCGTGCTTGTTGTATTCGGGCAGGATGCCGCGGGCGTGCTCGGCCGGGCCTTGGAGGATCGAGTACGCCTTGCCCCGGGGGAACGGCAGCTTGTACGGGCGCATCCCGGCGGTGCTGGCCGCTACTGACGACGCTGCCGACGTGCGCGTGGCGGGGATGAACCCGGCACGGGTGCCGGTGACCCGGATGGCGATCTGACCGCCGACGTGCGTGCTGTTCAGTGTCAGCGTGGTGGAGGTCGCCCCGGCGATGGGTACCCCGTTGCGCAGCCACTGGTAGCTGAGGGAGACGGCGCCAGGACCCCAGGTTCCCGCGATGGCCGTGAGGGTCTGGCCGGCGGCCGGGTATCCGCGGAACACGGGGGTCGGTGCGGGTCCCAGGAGCGAGCGCGTGGTGAGCGCGTTCGACGTGCGCACTGCCGTGGCGTAGCCGCTCAGCGTTCCGGTGACCCGGAAGCTGATGGCCCGGCCGGCGTCGGCGGTGGTCAGCACATAGGTGCTGGCTGTCGCGCCCGCGATCGGGACGCCGCTGCGCAGCCACTGGTAGGCGAAGGCCGGCTTGGGATTCCAGGTGCCGACGACGGCGGTGAGCCGGTTGCCGACGTCGAGCCCGCCGGAGATGGTGGGATTGGGAGCCGCGGTGAACTGCTTGCCCGCCCGCACCGGAGCGCTCACTCTGGAGGCCGTGTTGTAGCCGGCGACGGTGCCCGTGACGACTGCGGTCAGGTCGGTGCCGGTGTCCGCGGTGGCGACTTTGTAGGACGCGCCGGTGGCCCCTGCGATGTTCGCCCCGTTGCGGCGCCACTGGTACGTGAACGAGGCCGGTCTCGGGTTCCAGGCCCCGGGGTTCACCGTGACGGTCTGGCCGGGGGCGGGGACGCCCGAGATGACCGGCTGGACCGTGGCGATCGTGCCGCGCTGCAGCGCGGCCGTGGCTCCCGACGTGCGCGTGGTCTTCGCGAAGCCGGCCCGCGAACCGGTGACGCGGACCGAGACCGTTTTGCCGAGTGCCGTGGCGGGCGGAGCCCAGGTGGATCCGGTGGCCCCGGCGACGGCGGTGCCGGCCAGGAGCCACTGGTAGCTGAACGTGGCGGCCGGGTCCCAGGCGCCCGGCACCGCGCGGAGTGTCTGGCCCACGGCAGCGGTGCCGGCGATGGTCGGATTCGGTGCTGCGGTGAAGGGGTCCGAGCATGCGGGGGTGACGGGATCGTTCGAGTTGGTGTTGATGTCCACATCGGCGACGAAACCGCCGTCGACGGTCTTGTACCAGAGGTCGTCCAGGCCGCCATTCGGGAGCCAGGGGCTGTAGTAGCCGGTGACGGCCTGGCCGCGGGCGTAGCACTTCAGGGTGAGGGTCTGTGCCGCGTTGTACCAGCCGAGCTGGGTGCTGTTGAGCGTGGCCTTCGCCATGCGCTGCGTCTTGATCGCGACCTTGCCGGTGGGGGTCGCCGCGCCGGCCGGCGCCGGGGCAGCGACGAGGAGCCCCGCGCCGAGCAGGAGGGCGGCAAAGGCCGCGGCCAATCGATTCTTCATGGTCCCTGTTCCTGAATGGGCCGAATGGCCGTGAGGTGAGAGTGAGTTCCCGCCTTCAGGATAGGGCTTCCGGGTCCGGCGCGGGGCCCTCCGAGGTCCCCTATGTGGATAACCACGGGGTGTCGAATGACCCCACGCCGCCCCGGTTCAGAGCGGGCGGCTCAGCGCACGGCGAGTTCGCCGAGTTCGGACCAGCCGTCCACCTTCGTGTTGACGATGTCCGGGGTGCGCGCGAGGTACTGCGGGAGCTCAGCCTGCGCCTGCTTGAAGTGAGCGGAGTTCACGTGGGCTGCGCCGGCGTCGTCGTCCTTGAAGGCTTCGATCAGCACATAGGTGCTGGGGTCCGTCAGGGAGCGAGACCACTCGTAGAACAGGCAGCCCTCTTCCGCGCGGGTGGCCTCGGTGAAGGCGCGGGAGATCTCGGGCCAGGCGTCGGCGTGCTCGGGCTTGACCGGGAACTGGGCGGTGATGAAGATCAAGGTTCTCTCCTTCAGTGAGGTTGTGCGGTACCTCCAGCATGCCCGACGACGGCGGTGCGGGGCACGTGGGTGGGAATCCGTGCGGTGTGGCCGCACTCAGTGAGGATAGGTGAGAGGCGTGATCAGTCGAAGTAAAGGTGCGTGTGGAGGCGGCAGCGTTCGTTGAAGAGGCTGCGGCAGGTGGGGCAGCTGTCGGTGGCGAGGTAGGCGCCGATGCTCAGCTCGGTCCGGCAGACTCCGCAGAGGATGGCCTTCTCGCCGCGGCGGTCGCGGGGCCATTGGCGTGCGGGGTGGTCCGCGGTTTCCTCGTGGCAGAGGTGGCACGGGTAGTAGTCGCCGCAGCAGAAGAACTTGATGGCGATGATGTCGACGGGCGCGCGGTAGTGGATGCACCGGGTCTCGTCGTCGACTGTGGGACCGAGGACGGGCGGGGACGTGTGGGGCATGGGGGAATTGTGGCACGGGGTGTTTTTCGATTTCCGCGACTGGCTCGACGGAAAGGTTGTGACATTGGGCGCGTCCCGGTAGAACTGGACCATCTGAGCCGCGAACTTGGGGGTGCACATGGCCAGGTCGATTCCCGTGAAGCCCGACTTCGAGGTGGGACGCGGTGCCGAGCGGAGCGTGTGGGAGACGTTCACAGCGAAGCTGCCCGACGACGTCGTCGTCTGCCATTCCGTGCAGGTGCGCGACGGCGCGCAGGAGCGGGAGATCGACCTGCTGGTCCTGTGGCCGGGGGTCGGGATCGCTGCGGTGGAGGTCAAGGGTGGCGAGGTCTCTGTGGAGGCAGGGCAGTGGTGGCAGAAGGCGCGCGGAAGCTCCACGAGGATTCACCTGAAGAACCCGGTGGCGCAGTCGCAGTCGGCCATGCACGCGTTCAAGAACATGGTCCAGTCGCGGGGGATCTTTCTGGACTGCAAGATCGTGTACCTCGTGGCATTTCCATTCACCCAGGTCAGCGCGGAGTGGGAGATGACGGGAGTGCCGCGGCAGATCGTATTGGACGCGGACGATCTGCTCTCCTCGCGCCTGGAGGAGCGGATCGCCTCTGTGATCCGTATGGAGTCCAAGGACGTGGGCGCTCTGCGAGTGCCGATCCTGGAGCGGTTGACCGCCTACATCGCGGGCGACGACGACTGCGCGTTCGCACCGGTGGACTCCGATGGCGTGCGGTGGGCTGAGGAGGCGCAGGAGCGGCTGACGGCGAAGCAGCAGCTACTGCTGACTGCCACGCGGTCGCTGCGGCATGTGCGGTTCATCGGCGGTGCCGGGAGCGGGAAGACCTGGCTGGCGGTTGAGAAGGCGCGGCGGCTGAGCCGGGAGGGCAAGCGGGTGGGGCTGTTCTGTTACAACAAGGGCCTGGCGCAGCATCTGGAGCGTCAGGTGGCCGAGTGGCGGCAGAGAAAACCGGAGTTCGCGGGGGAGTTCCACGGGTTCGCGCTGAAGCAGGGCGTTCCGGCGGGGGCGGGGCAGGAGTATTTCGACGTCGAGATGCCGCGTCAGCTGAACGAACTGGGTGTGTGGGCGGATCCGGCGGAGAAGTTCGACGCGATCGTGGTGGATGAGGCGCAGGATTTCGCGCCCAGCTGGTGGGAGGCGCTGCTGAGCTGGGTGAAGGAACCGGCGCAGGCTGAGGTGTACGCGTTCATGGATGGCCGGCAGGACGTGTACCGGCGGTGGGACGGCAGAGAGGTGGCCGCCGTGGGCGACCAGGTGGTCCGGTTCACGCCGATCCACGTGGACGACAATCTGCGAAACACGCGCCGGATCGCGGAGAGCTTCGCCTGCTTCGCGGGGGAGGGGTTCACCCCGAGGACGGACACGGGGCTGCCGGTGCGGGTGGTCCCCTGCGCGGTGGGCGACGAGATGGACGCGGCGGACGACCTGGTGGATCAGCTGCTGGAGGAGGGCTGGGCGGAGCATCAGCTCGCGCTGCTCACCACGAAGCACCGGCATCCGGTGCACCAGGAGGCGTTCGACGCCGGCGATGAGGCGGTCGCCGCGTACTGGAAGGACTTCCACGACGGCGCCGGGGTCTTCTACGGGCACGTGCTCGGCTTCAAGGGCCTGGAGCGCAGCGTGGTCATCCTGTGCGTCAACGGCTTCCGGGAGATGGAGCGGGCCCGGGAGCTGCTGTATGTCGGGATGAGCCGGGCCCGAAGCCTGCTGGTGGTCGTGGGGGTGCCGGAGGTGCTGCGGAAGGTGGGGGCCGAGGGGTTAGTGAAGGTGCTGGTGGAGTAGGGGGTGGGGGCGAAGAAATAAATGTCAGTGGGTCCTCAGTAAACTTGATTAAGACCCAACGAACTATAAGGAGTGGTAGCCGTGGCCGACCTCACGTCGATCGAACTCTGCGCAGGTGCGGGAGGGCAAGCGCTCGGACTCGAGCGGGCTGGTTTCCGTCACCTGGCCGCCATTGAGATCGATCCGTGGGCTTGCCAGACGCTCCGGATGAACCGAGACAACCCCCGAGTTCCCAAGGAACATCGGTGGAACGTAATCGAAGCCGACCTCTTCACGTTCGACCCCACTGTGTTTGAAGGGCTGGACGTGGATCTCTTGGCTGGTGGCGTCCCTTGCCCGCCGTTCTCCATCGCCGGCCAACAGCTTGGAGCCGACGACGAGCGCGACCTGTTCCCGAAGGCGCTTGAGATGGTTGAGGTGATTAAACCGCGAGCAGTGATGCTCGAGAACGTCCGGGGGCTGTCCCAGCCGCGCTTTGATAGCTACCGGGAAGGCATTTTGAAGAAGCTCGACGATCTTGGCTATGTTCCTCACTGGAAGCTAATCAAGTCTTCGGATTACGGCGTGCCTCAGTTGAGGCCTCGCTTCATCCTGATCGCTCTCCGCAAGGAACTTGACGAGTACTTCACCTGGCCCGACGGGATCGAGACTCCCCCAACTGTGGGCGAAGCGCTGGGATCATTGATGGCGGAACGTGGCTGGCCGGGTGCTGAGGGGTGGGCGGAAAAGGCCAATAGCATTGCCCCGACACTGGTCGGCGGTTCCAAGAAGCACGGAGGTCCGGACGTTGGCCCGAGCCGGGCACGGGCAGCTTGGGCGAAGTTGGGAGTCAGGGGGTCGTCGATCGCCGAAGAAGCGCCCGGCCCAGAGCATCCTGTCGACGAAGCGCCGCGCCTTACCGTTCGAATGGGCGGTGTTGTTCAGGGCTTCCCGAAGAACTGGACTTTTGCCGGCGGTAAGACAGCCGCGTGGCGGCAAGTCGGGAATGCATTCCCCCCACCTGTCGCTGAAGCGCTTGGAAAGGCTATCGCTGCAGCGCTTCGTTCGGCCAGGACTGAGGTGGAGCAAGCAGAGGAACTGGGGAAGATCGCGTAGCAATGCTACTAGCTGGAGTGGCTCTCTGAACTTCGATTGCGTCCCCAAGCAGTCCAGTAGCCTTACCGGGTGACGAACTACGACGATCTCGACCAGACTGACCTTGACCCTGCACTTGCTGAGGTCGCCGAGGAATTGCGACGGCTGGACCCGGATGGTTCAAGTTGGGCGAAAGTGGTCCGTCACACCTATGACGTCATCTATGCAGGACAAGAAACTGGGCGCTACCGCTGGGATCAGCTGATGAAGACCGAAAAGACCCACTTCGGGACTCTTTTTGAGATCTTTGCCCAGCGGGAATTTGGCTTTGAAGGTGGCGATAGTACTGACTACCGAATCGCTGGCCATGAAGTAGATGCGAAGTGGAGCCAGTCGTATGGCGGCTGGATGCTCCCTCCGGAGGTTTTTGGAAAACTTGCACTCGTCGCAACCGGAAGTGATCTGGAAGCTCGATGGTCCCTCGGCCTGGTTCGTGTTTCGGCGACAGCCCGGCGTGAAGGGGTAAACCGCGACAAGAAGAGCCAGCTCAACCAGTATGGAAGGGACAGAATCTGCTGGTTGTGGCGCGACGCACCTCTTCGACCCAATGTGTTGCTTCAGCTGCCGCCGACCGAAGTCGACACGATTTTTAGCTACAAGGCGGGAACGGCCAGAACCAATCAGCTCTTCAGGAGTGCTGAAGCCATGATTGTTCACCGAAACATCGTGGCAACGGTGAGTCGCCAGCTTGACGCCCAGAAGCGAGTCAGAAACAACGGTGGTGCTCGACAGGCGCTCGCACCGGAGGGCTACATCATTCTCAGTGGAACCTACAATTCTCAAGTCAAGATCGCCAAAGACCTCGGGCTGCCGATTCCGCTACCTGACGAGTATGTCTCGGCGCGGGTTGTCCAATCGGAGGATAGCAGGGGGGCGTTTATCGATGGCAAGTTCTGGCGCCGTGCTCGTCCAGACGAGATCACATCAGGTCCTGCCCCGACCATGAAGTCCCAGTAAGTCCGTCGAACCCCCTTTTGCCGACGATGTCACCCCGCGGTGTGTTGGTGTACTTTGCTCGGCTATTCTGCTGTTCGAATCCAGAGGTGTACCGGGCTGGGCGCATCAGCGCACCCAGGTCTTCTCATGCCGGCGGAATTTCACTATCGGTCTGATAGGTCTCGTGAGAGCTAGAGGCGCCTTCCAGTGTCCCGACCCTCCAGCGTTCGAGAGCCTATTTGCGCCGGGCGTCGTTGCCATGAAGCCGTCCTTGGTATTGGGGCGGGTGCTTGCGGATGCCGTCCTGAAGACGGGACACATGGCATGGAAATGCGGCTGGGCGGTGCGGCCCAGGGTGTACTTTCCTACATCTACGCGAGAGCGGCTTGCCCCTCGCTCACTCCACAGCAGTAATCCTGCTCGATGCCGAATGCAGGCACGGGCTCTTGCGTGAATGCGATTCGCTGCCACCTCGTTTGCTGGATGGATGGATCCAGGTGCACGCTGGGCGGTTCTGTTCGCGTCGTGCGAGCTAGCTTCGATCCTATTCCTGGATCGGCGTCGACGGCGCCGCCGGTTCATCTCGGGCCCACAAGCAGGACACGTATCCGTCTCGGATAGACCACACTCGTCATGTGGCCGGATATCTCCCGGGGGGACGTGCGGAAGGGTAGTCTGAATCCCAATCGGAGTTTCAGGATTTGGGGGACTGGGCCATGGGGGCGGGGACCGCACGCGACGAATTGCCTGTATTAGGCGCCTCTGATCCGGAAGTGGCGAGTTCTGGCAGGGATCCTGTCCCCCTCGCGATTGACACCTACGAAGACTGGCAGCAGTTGCTCGCAAAGGTTTTCCTGAGACCGCATGCCGGCCCGACTGTGCTTTTTTTAGATGACAATGAGGTTTGCCGCCTTACCAAGGTCGCGAATGCGGCCAGCAAGCTCGCCGCGGCCGTACGTAGCCGCCTCCGCCTGGCGGCTGGCCGATCGATGTTTAGTCCTCTGCTCATGGCCTACCGCCGATGGCAACGTGGGCCAAAGGTCGAGCCGCCGCCCGTGCTTCCGGTGATTGCTATCTCCGTCTTAGCAGCTACTAGGATGCGCTCAGACAAGGCGGCGAGGTCAACGAACTACTACCTTCGCCTCGCCCAGACCATCCTCCCGGATGGCACGGATTCCGGACTTGGAGCGCTGCGGAGAGATCTCGAAGAGCGCGGGGCCTTCCTCCACGTTGTCGATATGTGGGTTGGCCTACATCACTGGATCGAGGGTCAGCAAGGCGACGTCGGCACCTCAACGATCCCGGAAGTCCCCCACCCATCACGGATCGGCTACCCCCTTTCGCAAGCCCTTGTCCGCCAGAGCGATCGCGCATCGTTGACGCGCCTTTTTCAAGCGCTCAATCTCTCTCCAGGCGACTCGCCCAGCCCGGAGACGCTTCTGCGTGCGCTGGACCTCTGGGCAGAGGACGGGCGGAACCGCCTTAGCGAAGCGTTCACGGGCGCTCTGGCAGACTCCCAGATGCGTTCCTTGTTGGGGTCGGTCGTCGTGGCCCACGCCCGCGCCTGGGATGGCACTGTAGTGACAAGCGAGGGAAAGCAGAATATCGCAGTCAGACTCAGCATCGATTTAGACACCTGGCAGACTCGTTGGCTATTCCCTGTGCCGAAGGGAGGACCCAGGACCCTTGTCCTCGCGGGGCAGGAGGAGTCTCAAAGGGTCACCCTCAGCGCTGTCGAGGGACGTGAGTACTACACGGATCACAACGCACCAGCCGTGACCTTTTCCCGTGTCTGCGCCGGGTTCCAGCTTCGGGGCGGGGAATCCGCGGCCGTGTTCCCGCCCTCGGGGCTCGTATTCTTCTCGCTCGACCCACAGACCGGCGCCTGGTCATCGGTTCCCGGCATGGTGCCCTACGAGGAGCATGTCATCGCTGTCATCTCTCAGCATGTCGTAGATTTCCGGCGCCTGCTGGAAGAAGCTGCCGCGGAGGGCTGGCGCCGCGTCCCGCAGCGGCGATCCTTCCTACTGGAAGGCTACGAGCTTTTCCAAAGAGTGCGCTTCTTTGATGGGCAGGCGCTCAGGAATGTGCTCTCACGCTTGCCCGGCCTCCGCGCCATAGGTGCCGTCTCCGAAGTAGTTCCACGTGCCAAGCTAGTCCATGGCTTGCCTGTCGCCTCTTCGATCTCCGCCCACCACTACCTCTCCGGCGGTGCGCCGGACCTCCTCCTGCCGTTCGGCAGGGAACATCGCATCGCAACTGTCACTCTCGACGGGAGGAGGGATAGAGTCCCTGCCAACGGCTTTCCTCTCCCGCTTCGTCGCTTCGTCGACGAAGCGGGCCGTCATGTTGTGCAAGCCGACGGGCAGGAGCTTGTATTCACCACAGTGGGCGAGGGCCCTGACCCTGCCCCGCCTGCTGGTACTGCGCGTCTCGGCTGGACAAGTAGCGGACAGATGAGCGAATCGAACCAAGCTGACGCCGCAGTAATGGGCGCACTTGTCTCCGGGATTACTGCCACGGGTACGGTGCTCGGGCTCCGAGGTAGGGACGAGTCCTGGCTCCTGCACGAGGACGGGCACGGAGAGAAAGTGGCGGAACCTCCACCGCCCCGCTTCCTCTCCAGCATTGACATCGAGTTCTACTCGCCAGTCTTTGAAATTGGCGCAGCCTCAACCGCCCGTTGGCTCGCCCAGCGCCGCGGCCATCTCTGGCGCCTCACGGAGATTGGCCCCGCGAGCCCGAAACACTACGAAGTCGAGATCGACCTTCTGGACGCCTGGAAGCGGGCATGCATTGACACGAACGGTGCCCGGCTCTGGAAAATGCGGCTGCAGATTGCAGGGGATGCTGCATGATAGGCGACCTCCTCCTATCCTGGATCAGCGAAACCGGCAGCGGCACGATCGCTGACTTCAGCACACGCGCACTTTGGCTCGCCCGTACCGAAGACCTCACCGTGGCTGACAATGTCGGCGGGACATGGTTGCGAGACATCGCATCTCTGGGGCACTGCGAAGTGGACTGGAAGCAAGGCAAATGGTCCGTCGCTCCGCCAGTGATCACTAGACTTCCGCTTGCCGACGGCATTGCTGTCCTTGTAGGTGCACGTAGGCCGCGGCTGGTGCGCGCTATCAAAAATGCGGGACTTTATGTCGAGCAAGCAAGACGGCCCAATCGCGATGGAACACTCCCGTCGCCGACCACGATAATGCTCCCCTACAAGCAGGCCCAGGACCTCGAAAACGCCGCTAACGACATCGATGTCAAGTATGCCGGCTGCGCGGCCGTAGACATAGCTGGGAAACTGCAGGCGTCCCTCCCCTTGGACCCCAGCGCACCGCCTGCCTACGATTCTCTACTTGAGCAGCTCGTCGGCTTCAGTCCCCGGCGTTGGTCACCAACGTCTCCTAGGGACCTCGCACTGCCCGACGGCCTCTATCGCGAGCAGGTCCACGGCCGCTGGCGGTACATGCTGCGCCGTGACGGCTCCTGGTACGCCGCCGAGCTCTCTCGCGGCATCTTCGCCGAGCTTGCACGACGAGGCAGCACCATCATTCACTGGCAGCCGGACTACGAGGTTTGCAGCAGAGCGGGAACGGTGGTCTTCGATCAGGCTGTCCCCCTCCCTGCACTTCACTCGAGGGTGCTCGTCTTCTGCAGCGGCTTCACACCTCGATTCGACAGCAGTGCCAAAGCCGCGCTCTACGACAACGTCCCCCGCGAGATCGCCGAGCGCGTCGCGTCTTCGCTGGGACAGACGCTCCACATAAGTAGCTGAACAGGAAGACCCAGCACAATGAGCAACGCCAGCACGCACCTTGACGCAATTCAGACGTTCGAGCACCTGCGGGACGCCTACTTCCGCTACTACGACACCCCCTTTGGTCTCGCGGACGCGCGTCTGCAGGCGGAACGTCGGGTCCTACTCGACCGCGACGGCGGTGTCTACCGCAAGCCCTTGATCGAGCTTCGGCCCGAATACGAAAGCGCCGGCCACACCCTCGCCGCATCTGTCGCGGCGGCAGGAGCGGACCCCGATCTCGCCGAGTTCGCCGGTATCGGCCTGCTCCAGGGTGTCCCCTCGCTGTACCGGCATCAAGAGGAAGCCCTCGCCGCGGGTGTGAAGCAGGGAGGGCATATGGTCATCACTGCCGGTACCGGGTCAGGCAAGACCGAATCGTTCCTGCTGCCAGTCCTGTCGTCGCTGCTCAACGAATCGCGTTCTTGGACGGGACGCGGCGCAGTGCCGGCTGACTGGTGGACTGGCGACAGCAAACCGTTCAGTGCCCAGCGGGACGGCGAAACGGGGCGCAGCGCCGCCGTCCGAGCCCTCGTCCTCTACCCGATGAACGCGCTGGTTGACGATCAGCTCATCCGCCTGCGCCGCGCTCTCGACAACGACAGTATCCGCACATGGCTTGATGAGAACCGCACCGGGCACCGCTTCTACTTCGGCCGCTACACGGGCGCCACACCGGTCACCGGAACCCGAGGCAACAACCTTGCGCTAGGAGAACTACGCCGCTACCTGCGCGAGACCAGCCGGCGCGGAGCCCGGGCACGGGAAATCGCAGCGCAAAAGGCCGACGACGACCTCCGCTACTTCGTGCCGCGCCTGGACGGCGCGGAGATGCGCTCACGATGGGACATGCTCGACTACCCGCCCGACATCCTCATCACGAACTACTCCATGCTCAACGTGATGCTCCTGCGCGAGCGGGACGGGCACTTCTTCGACTCCACCCGCCAATGGCTCGAAGACCCGGCCAACGTGTTCACTCTCGTGGTCGATGAGCTCCACACCTACCGCGGAACTGCGGGCACGGAAGTGGCCTACCTCCTGCGTACCCTCAAACACCGCCTGGGCTTGGATGCACGCCCCGAGCAGTTCCGCGTCCTCGCCGCGTCCGCCTCCCTCGACCCGGCACGCGACAGCGACTATCTGCACCAGTTCTTCGACGTCGCTTCCGGAACGTTCGACTTCATCGGGGGCTCCGGCATCACGCCGTCGGCCTACCACACACCGCCCGAGGCCGACCCGGCCACCCTGGCCGGTTCAGATCCGATAGCCGCAGCCGCTCAGGGTCGAACGGACGGAGTCGTCGACGCTCTCAGAGGAGTCCTCCACGGCGACGGAACCGGCGGAGCCAAGACCCTCAGCCAGGTCGCCCAAGATGTCTTCCCCGGCACACCACCAGACGTCTCGGAACGGGCGATCTCACAAGTCCTCGCTGGCCTTGCCCAAGACCCGCACTCCGGCGACCCGAAGTTCCGCGCCCACCTGTTCTTCCGCAACGTCGTCGGCATGTGGGCATGCTGCGACCCCGCCTGCGCTGCTGTTTCCGAACCGCAGCCCGACCGGACCATTGGAAAGCTGTTCGCCGAGCCCGCAACCCGGTGCGAATGTGGTGGGCGGGTACTAGAGCTGCTGTACTGCCAGAACTGTGGTGATGTCATGCTCGGCGGCTTTGCTCCCGAAGGCGAACTCCAGAAGCCAGCTGTGAAGACGATGCTGCTTGCCGACGTCCCCGAACTCGCCAAACTGCCCGACCAGGTCTCCCTTCAGCGCACCGCCGACAACTACCTTGTCTACTGGCCTCGCCCTCAAGCCACTTTGACGAACCTCGACTCACCATTCTGGAACCGAGACAGCGACGCCGTCGTCTACGCCTTCCGGCAGAGCAAGCTCAACCCCGCGTCCGGCGCGCTCAGCAACCTTGCTGAAGGGTTCACCGGATGGAGCTTCCACGCCCGTATAGCCCGGAACAAGACCACCGGGGAACTGCAGCGTCCGGTCGATACCGTCAGCCCCTTCCCGACGCAGTGCCCCAACTGTGGCGACGACTGGGAGATCCAGTTTGGCCGCAACGGGCGCCTCAAGCCAACCGATCCGGCTACACAACGTTCACCGATCCGGCAGATGCGTACCGGTTTCGAGAAGATCAACCAGGTACTCACCACCGAGCTCGCCAATGACCTCGGAGACGCAGAGCGCAAGCTCATAGTCTTCACCGATAGCCGCCAGGACGCCGCGAAGCTCTCGGCAGGCCTCGGCCTCCGGCACTACCAGGACCTACTTCGCCAGCTGCTCTACGCTCGGCTCTCCGCCTCAGACGGCACTGCTCAGGACGTCAAACTGGCCGAGGCCCACGTGCTCCAGAATGAGAAATCCCCAGAATCCTTCGTCGCTCTCGACAGACTGAAGCAGCGCGATGCTGCCGCACTCGCCGAGCTTCGCGAGGTGTGGGACGGCAAGCCCGGAACCGGCCCAGCCGACGCCGAACGCCTGAAAGGCAGGCTCGCAGCGCCTCCATCGTTGCGAGAGCTTGCCGCCGAAGTATCTTCCGATCTCCTTAAGTTGGGGATGAACCCGGGCGGCCCCCATGCCCGCCTCCGAGAGACTTCTGAAGATCCCGCAATTCCATGGTCGCAGCTCTACAACTGGCAAGTCAGCCCACCGTCGCCCAAGGCGGGCCTCACTGATCCTCAGACAGCGCTGCTCAACGACATCAGCAGCTCTCTCGAAGAGGAACTTCTCCAAGGACTGTTCTCAGGAGGAGGCCGCGACTTCGAGTCCCTCGGACTAGGTTGGCTGACTCTGGCCTCCGACACTGCCCCCGCCGACGGGCCGACCGATCACGCCACTGGGCAGGTACGTGCGGCACTGCGAATCCTCGCCGACCAGCGCCGATTCTTCCGCCTCCGCAAATCACGTCCAAACCCGACGCCCACACTTCGTAAGTTCTGGACCGCCGTGGCTGCCGCGGAGGGAATCAGTCTCGATAGCGTCCACGACGAGGTGCGCACGAGGGCGGGCACGGCTCTCGTGGATTATCTGATCGATCCCTCTGCGGTAGTGCTGCGGACGGGTGAGGGACGCGCCTGGGTCTGCGCCAAATGCAGCCGCCGCCACCTGACCGCCGGCAATGGCTATTGCACGAAATGTGCAGCCCCTTTGCCCAATACGGCCTTCCCGATCGACGCTGATCAGGACTACTACGCTTGGAAGGCCACCCGGGGCGACGGCATGTTCCGGATCAACACCGCAGAGCTAACCGGGCAGACCGACCGAATCGATGCGCAGGCCCGTCAAGCACGGTTTCAGAACGTATTCCTCGGCTCCAGTGAAAACGAGTTGACCGACGCCGTTGACCTTCTCTCCGTCACCACGACGATGGAAGCCGGAGTGGACATCGGTGCCCTCTCCGCCGTCGTCCTAGGCAATATGCCCCCTACTCGCTTCAACTATCAGCAGCGCGTGGGCCGCGCCGGGCGCCGCAACTCGCCTGTTGCGATCGCCCTAACTGTATGCCGCGGCCGCAGCCACGACGAGTACTACTTCGAACGACCTGACCGCATCACCAACGAACCCACCCCGAAGCCGTACCTTGCCTTGAACCGGCCAGAAATCTTGGCTCGCTCGTTGCGCAGCGAAATCCTACGCCAGGCATCCGCTGACATCATTTCCGTCACCGACGGGGAAGACCCCAGCGTCAACGTGCATGGCGCGTTCGGGAAGACCGCCGACTGGCTGACGGTGCTCCGGCCCCGTTTCGAACAGTGGCTCCAGGAACACCCAGACAGAATCCGGGATGCGGCTCGCTCCCTTGCGCGGAGCACGGTTTTCCACGACACGGCCGACGATGAAGCGTCAAGATGTGCCTCAACGTTCGTCGCCGAGATCGACGCGGCAGCCGCTACCCAGAAACATGAGGACCTCAGCCAGTTGCTCGCGGAATGCGGTCTCCTGCCTATGTTCGGGTTTCCCACCTCGGTGCGTTACCTCCACCTCAACCGACCGAGGCGTTCCTATCCGTGGCCGCCGACCGGAGTCATCGACCGCGACTTGAGCATGGCCGTAAGCCAGTTCGCTCCGATGAGCGAAGTGGTCCGCGATGGCGTAGTGTACCCAGTCGTCGGGATCACCGCATTCAAGCCCGTGGGCACTCGTGCTCAACCGCTACCCGATCCACTCGGGCCGGAGTCAGCGCTGTCGATCTGCCGTGCCTGCTCGTATCTCGGTCAGGAGGAGGCCGGAGGGCACCCAACGAATACCTGTCCCAGATGCGGGGCCGGGCCTAGCTTCTACGCCACTGTCCCGATGCGCGAACCGCTCGGGTTCCGCAGCGCGCGTGGAACTGATTTCGAAGGCAACTTCTCCTGGAGCCCCCGCGCCATGGCCGCAAGAGCCATGACCGATATGGACGCCCTCACCCCACAGACTCCTGGCCGAGCCATCTTCCTCGCCGGCCCCGGCTCCCGCTATGTCATCAACGACAACGGCGGCCAGTGCTTCACCCTCCGCGGGGCAGCTCCTGGAGCCCCGGAGTGGGGCGGCTATGTCTCCACGCGCGCCATCGAAGCAGGGCTACTCCATCCCTCCTCTGCCGCCGGAGACCCGATCAGCGTTGCCCTCGGCGCCGTACAGCATACCGACTTCCTCTTCGCCGGTGCCGCCGCTCCCACGATTCCCAGTTCGGGACTCCGTCTCAATCTCGTCTCAGGCGTCCGCCAGCCATACGGCGCTCAGGAAGTCGCTGACAGCCGCCGCGCCGCCTGGTACTCATTCGCCTTCCTACTGCGCACCGTCGCTTCTGCGGCGCTCGACATCCAGCCCCTCGAACTCGCCGCAGGCATCTACTCCGGCACGACGAGAGGGGCCCCGGCTACCTATGCCTTCCTGGCCGACACCCTCGAGAACGGAGCCGGGTTCAGCACCCACCTCGGCTCATCGGGTTTCCTGCCCGAGTTCCTCGACTCGACCGCCGACTACCTCACGGAATTGGAAGATCCATTCCACGCAGCTGCCTGCATCTCCTCCTGCTACCGCTGCTTGCGTGACTACGGCAACATGGCATATCACGCGCTGCTCGACTGGCGGCTTGCCAGAGACCTGTTTGGGCTCCTTCAAGGCAAGCCCTTGAGCATCGATACTGCGGCGGAGGCTGCCGCTATCGAGAGGTGGGCGCGGGCCTACAATGCGGCGCCCATCAGCAGCAGCGTCTCTGCTGCACGCTTCGACAGCCCCAGTGAAGGATCGTTCGCTGTGGTGGCCCGTCATCCATTCGAAGCATCTGAGGAAACCCTAATCGCGCCGCGTCTTGCCCAGGCAATGGCCGAGATCAGAGCGTCCGAAGAGGGTCTGGAGGGAATTGTCTTCGTCGACACGTTCACGCTTGATCGCGATCCTCGCAGGGTGCTAGACCTTATCTCTGAATCCGAGACAGCGCCCTGAAAACTGCCGTTTAGGAAAGCTATTCTGCATCTGATTCCGGAAGCCGAGACCGGAGCCACCCCTCGGGACAAAGCGCCGAGTGCTGTCCAATCCAAGTTAATCCGGTCGCTTGGTTATGAGCTTGGCGGCATGTTCTTAGGCGGAGCGACCGGCCGACGGGTATGGTCGGCAATAGACTTTCCTCATGGAGGAAGGTGGTACCACATCCCCAGGACGCCGGCGGAACATGCAAGCGATTCATAGCCGGGATACGGCCCTGGAACTTGCCGTCCGGTCCGCCCTGCACGCGCATGGCCTGCGATACCGCGTAGATTTAGCACCGGTACCCGGATTCCGTCGACGAGCCGACCTGGTTTTCGCAAGAGTGAAGATCGCTGTGTTCTTGGACGGGTGTTTCTGGCACGGCTGTCCTCAGCATTCCAGGGTTGTTCAGCAAAACGGTATCTACTGGAACCCTAAGCTGGCTCGCAACAAGGAACGCGATGAGGAGACTAATCTGGTGCTCGGGGAGCATGGCTGGACGGTGCTCCGCTACTGGGAGCACGAGGCCGTTGACGAAATCGTGGGCGATATCGAGGAGCAGGTGCGACAGGCAAGGCGGGGGCTATTCAGGTCCATTGACTAGCGAATCCGTGTTTCCAATGGCCGTTCCATCTCGCTGATCCTGACCCATGGACTCCTGTCCATGGCGCCCACCATTACTCAGCCCACGATGGACATCTCCCCATCTCCCTGGGACTTCCGCTGGCCGTAGGCCCTCGGGCTCATCGTCCATGGCCTCAACGTGCTCAGCTTCTCGCCCGGCGGCGGGACCTCCTGCTTGGCCCACCCAGACGGCCATGAAATCTGCACGTCTCCAGCCCGCGGAATCGCGCCTGGCGAGTTCTGGTTGTCCCCTCTCGTCTTCTCCGCGTTCTCGACCGTCGGACTTCCTCCGCGCCGTAGGTTGGCAGCCCCTTGGCCTTCTCCACCTATGTCGCCCTTGTCGTCGGCGCCACTCGTGGCGCGGGGGTGCGGCGTCGCCGCCTAGCTCGGGGCCTTGGGCAGCACCGCCTACGTCAGCGGCCACAGCACCGCCGGGAAACTGCCGGAATGCAACCGCCCGGGGATCATCGTGGAGACCGCCCGCCTGGTGGCCGCCGCCGTCGGCGATCCCCTGGTGCCGGAGGAAGTCGCCGCGCTCGTGGCGCTCATCCGCCGCGAGAAGGTCCGCCTGGACGCCATGGTCAACGCCATCTATGGCGGCGAACACCCCTTCGAATGGGACATCCCCGTCAGTTGCACGTCCTGGAGAACGGTCTGCCCCTGCTCCGACTGGGCGTTAAGACCCGCCTCATCACCGCGCGCCACGCCCGACCGCTCTCGATCGAACGCCCCGGCGGCCTCCTCATCTAGGTCACCGACGGCACCCTTGAGTACGACCTCAGCCACCATGGCAATTCGCCCTTCTATGATCTCGCCAAACCCGCCCCCCAACGCTATTCAGCACGATCGTGCTAAATGACGCCCTTCCCCCACTCCTCTCGCAGTCCTACACTCGCCGTAGGAGGTCATGATGACTGTGGAACGCAGCACCGAACCCGGCGAACCGAACCGGCCCCGCGTTCGTCGCTGGCCATGGAACCTCGGTCTGATCGCCGTCGCCGTTCTGAACCTCTACATCCAGACCTTCGGCGGCGGGGTGTGTATCGACTACGTGGATCGGCCGGGTGTCTGTTACTCATGGCGTGGCTTCGGCTCGCCCGGGAACGAGATCCTGTGGGGCGTCTCCGCCGTCGTCGCGATCCTGTTGCTCATCGGGCTGGTCCGAGCCGGCCGTCGTCGTCGTCGTTCTCCGCGCCTGAGCGCGTAGCCGCGGCCACTGCCAAAACCACGCACGCTGGCTGGAGTACCTCGGCTGCCCGTGATCCCGAGAGAACAGTTGGTGCCCCTAAGACCTCGCCTTACGGGCACCACGTGTTCCTTCGCGGAGGGGAATGATCACCCGTCAATCGAGCTCATATCTCCATACCGCTCACCCAAAACAGCCCCACGCGGCACCGCTTCTTCCAGGGCCTCGAGCTCCGCCGGGCTGAGTTCGATCGACGCCGCGACCACGTTCTCCTCCAGGTACTTCACGCGGCGGGTTCCCGGAATGGGCACGATGTCCTCGCCCTGGGCCAGCAGCCACGCGAGGGCGAGCTGGCTGGGGGTGCATCCGCGTGCCTCGGCCAGCTCCGTCACCCTCGCGGCCAGCGCGAGGTTCGCCTCCAGTGCCGCGCCCTGGAACCGCGGGAAGTAGGCCGAAGACCGCGCGTCGCCGTCGCCGGTCACCGACTCGGCCGTCATGGTGCCCGTCAGAATCCCGCGTCCCAGCGGGGAGTACGGCACCAGGCCGATCCCCAGCTCGCGCAGCGCGGGCAGCACCGAGTCCTCGACGTCGCGGGAGAACAGGGAATACTCCGTCTCGACGGCGGTGATCGGGTGCACGGCGTGGGCGCGGCGGATGGTCGCGGCCGAGGCCTCCGACAGCCCCAGGTGCCGCACCTTGCCGGCCGTCACGAGCTCCGCCATGGCGCCCACCGTCTCCTCGATGGGGACATTCGGGTCCACGCGGTGCTGGTAGTACAGGTCGATGTGGTCGACGCCGAGTCGCTGCAAGGAGGCGTCACATGCGGAACGCACATACTCGGGTCGGCCGTTGATGCCGAGGCGCTCCCCGTTCGGTCCGCGCATATTGCCGAACTTCGTGGCGAGCTGGACCTCGTCGCGGCGGCCGGCGATCGCACGCCCCACCAGCTCTTCATTGGTGAACGGACCGTACATGTCCGCGGTGTCGAGGAAGGTGACGCCGAGGTCGAGCGCCCGGTGGATGGTGGCGAGGCCGGCATCGGGATCGGGCGTGCCGTAGAACTCGGACATGCCCATGCAGCCGAGGCCCAGGGCGGAAACGGTGAGGGAGGAATCAGTGCCGAGGGTTCGTGTGGAGATCGTCATGAGACCAGCCAACTCCTTCGAGCGCACTCTAAGTCAAGGGGTTGGTGCTCGGGCCCGTGTGAGTCCGCTAGCGGGACGGTGAATCCGCTACATCTGGTAGCGGATTCACCCCCTCGGTAGCGGACTCGGCCGGCCCTGGGGCCGGCGACCCCGCCCTCAGCTCCCGTTCCGCGACGGGCACGCGAACGTCTCCTCCGTCGTCGCCCGGTAGATCCCGATCTTCGCCTCGATCGCCGCCAGATTCTCCTGGACTTGGCGCAGCTGTGCCAAAACGTGCTCCCGGTGCTCCAGCAGCAGGCTCAGGCGCGCAGGGACCGAGGCGTCGCCGTCGCGCACCAATTGCGCGTAGCGGCGGACCTCGGCGATCGGCATGCCGGTGGCGCGCAGCCGCGCGATCATGAGGATGCCGTTCACGTCCTGCTCGGAATAGGTCCTGC
>Ga0213829_1001205_pt1 | contig 19194 bp, 17 predicted proteins | sample MC6MC0896MG_FD_180665 | JGI IMG/M metagenome (GOLD analysis project Ga0213829, IMG submission 180665) | Enriched soil aggregate microbial communities from Iowa State University, Ames, United States - MC6-MC0896-MG | ecosystem: Environmental > Terrestrial > Soil > Unclassified | place: USA: Iowa...
ATCATCCAGAAGAATTAATCGATACTTTAAATGATTTTGTTAATCATTACAATAACAACAGGTATCACGAATCTTTAAAAAATCTGACTCCCGCAGATGTATATCATGGAAGATCTGATAAAATATTGGAAAAAAGAAATGAAATAAAAAACAGTACAATTCAGAAAAGAAGACAATTGTACAACCAACAAAAATTAATAAACTAAACACTAAATTAGTTTTTATATTTAACTGTCTAATTTACTTTGAAGACCTACAATTGCAGATGTTTGGACTCAAATTGGAAATGATATATATGGTGAAGTTTCTTTTGAGAATGCTGGATTTGATATTTCACTTTCTGATGATGGAACTACTGCAGCATTAGGAGCTTTTTTATCTCATATTAACGGAGATCAATCGGGAATATTAAGAATGTACGAGAATGTTTTCGGAAGTTGGATAAAAAAGTTAATGATATTCAAGAAAATGAACTTGAGCGTAGTGGATTTAGTTTTTCGCTTTCTTGATATGGTAGTAGAGTAGCTTTTGGAGCGCCGCAATTTCCTCGTTCATCTCTGCCATCGGCACCGTGGCTAGGGGAAGGACTTGCTCGTGTATACGGTTTAACTAAAGCGTCAACTAATTTTAAATTAGTAAATAGCGACTTTAACATATTTCTAAACCCTACAACTGATTTTTTAATATTAGTTTAGAGAATGATCAAATTTTAGAGAAAGTTATTATTTATAATAATCTAGGTCAAATAGTAAAAACTACAAATAATAAAGTCGCTAACGTTGAGAACTTATCTCCAAGAATTTATTTTGTTGTTGTAGCTACGAATCATGGTAAAGATGTTAAAAAAATAATTATGAAGTAATCTAAAGTAATATTAGCGAAACTGTTTAGGTTTCGCTTTTTTTGTTGAAATTAATTTTGTTATTTTAGGGTTTAAGAAGATAAAACATGAAAACACTTATATACATTATATTGTCTTTATTAATCGCGATTACAGTTTTTTATTTGTTGAAACCCTATGTAAACGATACCATAAGTATTATTATCGCTACAATTTTAGTAACAATATTTGCAGGTTTTTATAGAAAATTAGAGAAAAGACGAGTTAAATAAAAAATCGCTTTCAAAACTGAAAGCGATTTTTGGTATTATTTTTTAGGAAGTAATTGATCTAACATTACTTTAAAGTTTGAATCATCTGGAAACGGAAAAGTATTGTTGATTATTTTTCCTTCAGGATCAATTATAATAAAGCGCGGAATGGAGTTTAATCTGTAAAAATCATTTAAAGCTTTTTGATTTTTAGCAAATAACTGCACTACATTTTTATCGTTTAATTTTACCTTTTTGCGCCAAGCACTTTCTTTTTGATCTACACTTAACGAAATAAACACTACATCGTTGCGTTTGTTGTATTCAATAGCATGCTTTTCAAAATAATCAGCCTGATAGATACAAGGTCCGCACCAACTTGCCCAAAAATCTAATACAACATATTTACCTTTGTAATCTTCAAGGGTTTTCGGTTGATTGTTCGTAGTTATTGCTTCAAAAGCAAGAGCCTCACTACCTGTTGTTAAGTGTTTTTTATCTTGAATAAATTTTGAGTAGTAAATATGTGTTCGCTGATCTTTTATAAACGGTAGGAACAATTCTTCATATCTGTTTATCTCGTTTAAATCGTTCACATTTGGCAGTTTGTCATCTAAAATAATTTTTGCCAATTGTGTTTGTAATGTTGGGTTTTTCAGGTTGTTTATTCCGTTTTGGTATTTTGATAGAATATCGTTATCCGAAGTATCCTTACTTAACAATTCGTAGATTTTAAAACGGTAATACTCTGTATTTTCTGCTTTTGCAATTAAATCTTCGTTCGGTTTAAAATCAATGTTTAAAACATCTTGAATGCTTTTGTTTTTGTATTCATTTTTAGGGTTTGATCTTGCAATGGCATCCTTAAACTGCATCCAGATTAAATTGTATTTGTAGTATAATTCGTTCTTAATAATTTCTGTATAATCATCTCTAATCACAAAGTTATCGCTTGTGCTAAACTTGTTTACCGTTTTTAAATCTTTCTTGTAACTGTCTTTTAAAAGAATAATAATAAACTGGGCATTGTCTTCGCTACCTTCATCGGCTAATTGCTTAATGTAACCTACATCCTTGCCAAGTTCTACATTTAAGGAGTTTTCTGCTAAACGAGTTCCTAATATTTTAAACGATTGATTTTTTGTTTCGTCTGGAAACTGAATTTCAACTACATCGTTTTTAGAAAACAAAACAGATGATTGGCTTTCTCCTTTCGAACTCCACCAAGCCAAACGATATGTTTTTAATGGCAGATCTTCTTTAATTACATAATGAAAACTGTTGTCTTTCACATCTATCGTTTGCAATGTATCGGTCATAACAGCGTCAAGAAGGTAAATTTTAGAAATCATTGAATTCTCTGGAATAGTACCTTTTATAACCGTTTCGTTACTTTGCAAAATTTGGGTGGGATGGTTTACAAATGCAAACAAACCCAGCAGTACCAATACTGGTGCAGCATAATTAATTAGGACAGAACTTTTATTGGTAATCCACCATTTTTTGTTTTTATAAACGTACCAAAAAGTAATTATAAAGAGTATTGTAGCAGTTGCAATAACGCTTAAATATTCGTTATACGTAAGCCAATAACCTAAATCGCTCGATGCTTTTAAGCTGTTGTCTAAAACAGTTGTTGGGAACCATTTTGGCAGCAAACCAAAATTACTTAAAAGGGGAGCAACAAGTAAAGCACCTACACCAATAATAATTGAAACAAATAAATTTGAAAAACGTACCGATACAGCATAAATGATAGCCAATAAAAAGCCGGTTCCTAATGATAAACTGATGGTCTTTTTGAGTAAAAATAACCATTGAATATCTAAAATGTGCATTTCTGTTTTTGGCGAAATTAAATAGGTAAATGTTGCCGATGCTACAATGCCTAGCATAAAAATTACAATGCTGTAAATACAGATTTGGTATGCTTTAATAAATTTAGCATTTAGTAAAATGGCAAGCTTAATAGGTTGTGTTTCAACTAACTGCCACGTATTGTTTTTGTGCTCTAACTGTGTAATTCTAGAAGCAGTTACAATAATAATCAGTGGATAAAACAAAGCCATAAAAGGTAAAATCTGATAACTATATGTATCAAAAAATATGTAAATAGGATCTTTAGCTTCTGCTTTTTCTGTGAAATAGGTATATACACTAAAGCAAATACTTATTATTGATGTTAATATAGCAAGTATAAACGCAGTAGTGCGAATACCCGAGTGTTTAAGTTTTATGTTTTCGGCTGCAAAAGCCTTTAAAAATTGTTTCATAGTGTTTTTACTTGTTTTGTTAAATCAATAAACCATTCTTCTAATCCGCCTTGTGGTTGAATTTTATAAACCGATATATTGTGTTGGGTTAAAAAGTTAACGAAAGTCGGAATTTCTTCTTTGCTTGAAAATTTAATTTGCAATTCGTTAGCATTTAGCTGAATACAATCTGGATATTGTTGTTGGATCAAATTTAAATGTTGATTTAAATTTCCAACTTCAACCAAAATAATAGCATGACTGTTTAGGGCTTTTAAATCGCTCATGGTACCTTGAAACTGAAGAATTCCGTTGTACAAAATACCAACATGGGTACACAGTTTTTCAACTTCGGCTAAAATATGGCTCGATATAAAAATGGTAATGCCTTTTTCACGATTCAGTTTTTGAAGCAACAAACGCATTTCTATAATTCCCTGCGGGTCCAATCCATTCACCGGTTCATCTAAAATCAACAATTTAGGATCGTTAATCAAAGCCATTGCAATGCTTAACCGCTGTTTCATTCCCAGCGAATATTTTTTAGATTTGATGTTCTTCGCATGATCCAACCCTACTAAATCTAACACTTCGTTAAATTTTGAATCGTCGGTATTCTGAAGTTTCGAAACAAATTTTAAATGTTCCAACCCGGTTAAATGTGCGTACAATGTAGGCGTTTCAATGATACAGCCAATTTGCGAAAAAGCGAAAGGCAGTTGTTCTTCTAACGGTTTTCCGAATAAAGATATTTCTCCCGGATTTTGCTCTCCCAATAATCCAGTTATCAGGCGAATAGTAGTCGATTTTCCTGCACCGTTTGGTCCTAAAAAGCCATAAATACTTTTCTCGGGAACTTGTATCGATACTTTATCTAATAATTTGTGGTGTTTGTTGAACTGAAAACTCAATTCATGTGTTTCTATGATCATTTTTAAGAATTTGGTTAAATACGAAAATAAGTTTTTTTAACAGAATAAAAAAAACCGACTGAATTTTCATTCAATCGGTTTATGTTCTTAGAAGAATCCTCCTGATTTTTGAACCTCGTTGTTATCGCGGGCTTTTCGTTGTAACGCTCGGTTTTTACCAGATCCGAACATATATTGAAATCCTACAAATAACGATTGACTTTCCCAAGTAAATGTTCCGGTTTGGCGGTAAGGTGCATCGCCTTCAAAACGAGCTCTCATATTGTTGAATATATCGTTGAAGCGCAAGCTTACATTTGCCGTATTTTCCCAGAAGCTGTAACGAACACCGGCGTCTATTTTATACATGGCTTTCATGGTACCGTTTACGCCCACAGCATCGCCGCGGTAAAAACCAAATAACGATGCACGCAACTGGTTGGTAATTTTAAAGTTGTTGTTTAAACGGCTGTTAAATACGCCGTTGTTAACTTCGCGCTCTTGTAATTCTGCTTCGTTTGTATCCGGATTTAAAACGGTTACAATACCACGCTGATTTCTGTAATAATATTCCACACTAGGCTGTACATCCCACCATTTGGTAAGTTTGCAGTTTGCCGAAAGTTCTGCACCATAAGCAGTAGCTTCATCAAAGTTACCGTAGCTCATAATCATTTTCTTTTCTGCAATAGCTTCAGGTGTACTTGTATCTAAATAAAAAGTACGTTCAATTGGGTCATCAATCATTCGGTAATAAGCTCCAAAAGTTGCACTTCCTTTCACACCCAATACTTTTGTATAGTTAAATTCAACCGAATTGGTAAACTGCGGTTTTAATTCCGGATTACCAATCTGTACCACACGCGGCGTACTGTAATCGCGAATTGGTCTTGTTTGCCAAACATTCGGACGATCTACACGACGACTTGCACTAATCTGGAAAAAATCGGTTTGAGTAGGCGTGTAGCTTAAAAATGCCGATGGATACACTGTTAAATAATCATCTTTAAAATTCGCAGCTTCAGAAGCAATAAGATAATCGGCCTCTACATTGTATTTTTCCAATCTAGCTCCGATTTGATAGCCCCATTTATCGAACTTCGAACCAAAAGTGGCGTAAGCCGATGTGATATCCATTTTGTATTCAAAATCGGTTTGGTTACCAATAATGTTGGTTGTTCTGTAAGTATTATCAATCGTTGTGGTACGATATTCTGCACCAACTTCTAACTTGGTTTTTTCGTTGAACGGATGCACGTAATCTAAATTCGCCTGAACTGCATCAACTGTATTATTACTGTTATCGTTGTATTTTGTTGGCGAATTTCCTGCAATACCGAAATTTCCGTTCTGGTCGTCGTTGGTTTTGCTGTAATTCACTTCAAAATCTAAAGTCTGTCCGGGTTTTGTGAACAGCTTTTTATAGGCAGCATTGTAAATTTGAGATTTATTTGCGCCTTCGTATTGATCGGTTTGTAACAACAACGGGTTGCTTGGATAAGAAATGGTGTTGTCAACCGTTCCAATTCCATCGGCATACGTTTGGTTGGTGTATAACGAAAACGTGTTTTTATCGTTCGCATAAATATCAAAACCAACTTTAAACGTATGCACTTTATTATCGTTTACAATATCGAAAATTTGCTGACTGTTATCGTCTAACTGCGTCATTACACCACCGTTCAGCGTTTTTTGATCCGAATAATTGTAGTTTCCAAAAAAGTTGACTTTTCCTTTACGATAGTTTAAATCTACACCTTGGTTAAATTTAGGAACCTTTGCAAACGTAACATTTCCGTTGTAGCTTCCGTTAAAACCATCCTGCATATTTTTCTTCAAAACAAAATTGATCATTCCCGACATTCCTTCCGGATTGTATTTTGCAGACGGATTGGTAATCAACTCAATTTTATCGATCGAATTAGAAGGAATCTGCTTTAAAAGTGTTTTTGGATCTAAATGCGTAGGTTTTCCATCGATCAAAACACGAACGTTTTCGTTTCCGCGCATAGAAATATTTCCATCTTGATCAACGTTAACAGAAGGAATATTGTTCATGATATCTGCTGCCGATGCACCTGCGGTAGATAAATCTTTCCCCACACGAATCACTTTTCTGTCAACCAGCTGTTCCATAGTACTGCGTTCTGCATTAATCACAACGGCATCTAAAATTTCCTCGTCAACTTCTAAAGAAATCATTCCAAGATCAATCGTTTTTTCGGTCGATAAATCAATCGTGTTCTTGTACGTTTTAAAACCGATATATTCTACCGAAACTTCCACTTGAGAATTTGGAAGATTACTAATCGTGAACGATCCATCTTCATCAGTTAAATCGCCCGAGATAATTTGTCCGTTTGCAGAAATAGCTACCGATGCAAAACCAACTGCGTTTTTGGTCGATTTTTCGGAAACTTTTCCTTTTACGGTTCCATTACCTGTCGTCGGTTGCTGCGCCCATGAGCTAACAGATACAGCCAAAAGCAACGATAAGGTTAAGTACTTCTTTTTCATTTTAGTCTTTATTTTGTAAAATTTTTAAGCGTAGCCAAAAAAGGTTGCTGCTTAAATTTATTGTTTGATGAATTAGTGTGCTGTTGATTTAAAATGTTACACCTAAATAAAAAAAAATTCTGCACCGTGTTTTAGTAAATTAAAAGCCGCCGAAAAGTTTTATCTTTGCACCTTAATTAAAAAATTTAACACAATGTCTTTACAAGAAATTTTAACGCCGTACATTAAGCAAGCAGTTCAACAATTGTTCGATTTAACAATCAACCGAGTGGAATTTCAGGCTACGCGCAGGGATTTTGAAGGAGACGTTACAATGGTGGTTTTTCCGTTGGTAAAACAATTGAAAGGAAATCCTGCCGAAATTGGAAACAAAATAGGCGAGTACCTTGTAGAAAATGTTGATTTGGTAACAAAATTCAATGTAGTTCAAGGGTTTTTAAATATTGTTATTAGCGACAGTTATTACAGCCAATTTTTTAATTCTATTCTAGATAATAAATCATACGGATACCAGTCAACCAACACTGATACAAAAGCGGTAATGGTAGAATATGCATCGCCAAATACCAACAAGCCTTTGCATTTAGGGCATGTTCGTAATGTGCTTTTAGGTTATTCTGTAGCCGAAATTTTAAAAGCAGCCGGTAAAAAAGTATATAAAACACAGGTTATTAACGATCGTGGAATTCATATCTGCAAATCGATGTTGGCTTGGGAAAAATTCGGAAACAACGAAACACCGGAATCTACCGGATTAAAAGGCGATAAGCTGGTTGGTAATTATTATGTTGCTTTTGAAAATGAATTAAGAAAACAGGCAAAACCTATTAATGAAAGTTTCTTAAACGGAGATTTTTCATTAGATAAAACAAACAATTCACAGAAATTAAGTACGTTGGTTTCTGAAATCAATAAGCTGAAAGGCATACTTTCATCAGAACTTGAAAAATTAAATATTGATCAGATTTTTATATTGAAACAACAACTTGGTGAGGAATTAAAAGAAGCAATTCAAACTTCGAATTCATTATCAAAAGTGTTATCGAGCTTTAAAAAAGAAGCTTCTGACGATGAATTAAAGGGAAAATCTTTCAAAGAAGTTGAAACTTTACTGAAACCTGTTATTTCGGTAGAAGATAAAATTTCTAATTTAACTTCAGAAGTAAATGAAATTGCGCGTAATAGTACCGATGCTATTCAGGAAGCAAAAGAAATGCTTCGTAAATGGGAAGCAGGCGATGAGCAGGTTGTTGCACTTTGGGAAAAAATGAACAGTTGGGTTTATGCTGGTTTCGAGACAACTTATAAAAACATTGGCGTAGATTTCGACTGTAATTATTACGAAAGCAATACATATTTGTTAGGGAAAGATGTGGTTGAAGAAGGTTTGGCAAAAGGGATTTTCTATAAAAAGGAAGATAATTCGGTTTGGATTGATTTAACACCAGATGGTTTAGACGAAAAATTAGTGTTGCGTTCAGACGGAACTTCGGTTTACATGACACAGGATATCGGAACGGCAATTCAGCGTGTAAAAGATTTTCCAGATGTTGGCGGAATGGTTTATACTGTTGGTAACGAACAGGATTATCATTTTAAAGTTTTGTTCCTGATTCTTAAAAAACTGGGTTACGATTGGGCAGAACATCTGTATCATTTATCGTACGGAATGGTTGATTTACCTTCGGGAAAAATGAAATCTCGTGAAGGAACTGTTGTTGATGCCGATGATTTAATGAGCGATATGACCGTTACTGCCAAAGAAATTTCAGAAGAATTAGGTAAGTTGGAAGGTTTATCGAACGACGAAAAAGACAGTTTGCATAAAATGATTGGTTTAGGTGCCTTGAAATATTACATTTTAAAGGTTGATCCTAAAAAACGTATTTTGTTCGATCCTAAAGAATCGGTAGATTTTGCAGGAAACACAGGTCCGTTTATTCAATACACTTATGCGCGTATTAAGTCTATTTTACGTAAAGCCGATTTTGATTATTCTGCTGTTATTTCGAACGAAGTCGAGAAATCTCTTCACGAAAAAGAGAAAGAATTAATTAAAAATTTAGCGCAGTTTCCTGAAGTTATTCAGCAGGCAGCAAAAACATACAGTCCGGCATTAATTGCCAATTATACTTACGATTTAGTTAAAGAATACAACTCGTTTTATCAGTCTGTTTCTATTTTAGGAGAAGAAGATCACAACAAAAAAGTATTCCGTGTGCAATTATCAGAAAAAGTAGGGCAAACCATTAAAAATGCTTTTTCTATGTTGGGAATTGATGTTCCAAACAGAATGTAAAATATAAAATGCCGTTCGTAAGAGCGGCATTTTTTATTACTTCTTATTTTTTTTATATCTCTGTAATTCTTTCCAATGTTTTGGATCAACTTGTTTCCAATATACTTCATAGAAATCTTCTTTTTTAGGATTTTCTTGTACAATGAATTGTCCAAAAAGGTTAACTAGCTTATCACGATATGATGAATTTTCGGCAAGTAAGTCATTGTTATCTTTATCAAATATCAAAATTGAAGCGTAGATAGTTGTTGATGATTCCAAGCCATTTGTTGCAATAGTAAATTTTGTTGAATCTTTTGGAAACAACTGTATATTTTCCCATACTAAAATTGGATGTGATTCTTTATTAGCATAAATTTCTTTATGCCACTTTCCAAATTTATCAAACATTATCTTTTTTGTATACATCGCAGTATGTACACATTCATATTTTACTTCATTTAGTTTTATAGTGTCTTTATTAACAACTGAAATAAATTTGTCATATATAATATTACTAAAACTATTTTTAGTGATTGTTTTACACCGATCTTCTTGAGAAGAACCTGTAAATGATAGTAGAGATATGGTTAATAAACAAATTAAATTTTTCATCTAAAGTAGATTTTTTGTTAAAATAATATTTTGCAGTTTAATTAACAAATATTTTTTGCTTCATACTAAAACATAACTTTAAGCGATCTCTTAAACTAATTTTTGATACATCTTTTACTTTATTGTATATTTGCCCTTTAGTTTCAATAAGAAAAAGTATGTTCGATAATTTAAGCGATAAACTAGACAAAGCCTTTCATATACTAAAAGGTCACGGAAAAATTACAGAAGTTAACGTTGCCGAGACTTTAAAAGAAGTACGTCGTGCGTTATTAGATGCCGATGTGAACTTTAAAATTGCCAAAGATTTTACCAATAAAGTAAAAGAAAAAGCAATTGGTCAAGACGTTTTAACAACGTTACAACCCGGACAGTTAATGGTTAAAATCGTTAAAGACGAATTAATCGAATTAATGGGTGGCGACGCTGTTGGTGTGAATCTTTCGGGAAATCCAACTGTAATTTTAATGTCGGGTTTACAAGGTTCTGGTAAAACAACTTTTTCCGGAAAATTGGCAAACTTCTTAAAAACTAAAAAAACAAAGAAGCCGTTATTGGTTGCCTGTGATATTTATCGTCCGGCGGCAATTAACCAGCTGCATGTTGTGGGAGATCAGATTGGCGTTGAGGTTTATTCTGAACCAGAAAACAAAAATGCGGTTTCTATTGCAACAAACGCAATTGATTATGCCAAGAAAAACGGATTCAACGTTGTAATTGTCGATACTGCCGGTCGTTTAGCGATTGATGAGGAAATGATGAACGAAATTGCAAACGTTCACGCTGCCATTAAACCACAGGAAACTTTGTTTGTTGTAGATTCTATGACGGGGCAAGATGCCGTAAATACTGCAAAAGCATTCAATGATCGTTTGAATTTTGATGGAGTGATCTTAACAAAATTAGACGGTGATACACGTGGTGGAGCTGCTATTTCTATTAAATCGATCGTAAACAAACCTATCAAATTTATTGGTACGGGTGAGAAGATGGATGCGATTGATGTGTTCTATCCAGATCGTATGGCTGATCGTATTTTGGGAATGGGTGACGTTATTTCGTTAGTAGAGCGCGCACAGGAACAATATGATGAAGAGGAAGCTAGAAAACTTCAAAAGAAAATTGCTAAAAACGAATTTGGTTTCGATGATTTCTTAAGTCAGATTCAACAGGTAAAGAAAATGGGATCTATGAAAGATCTTGTAGGCATGATTCCTGGTGTTGGTAAAGCAATGAAAGATATCGAAATTGAAGACGATGCCTTTAAACATATCGAAGCAATTATTCATTCAATGACTCCGGTTGAACGTAAAAAACCAACTTTGTTAGATGCAAAACGTAAATTGCGCATCGCAAAAGGTTCGGGAACCGATATTCAACAGGTAAATCAATTGTTGAAACAATTCGATCAAATGAGTAAAATGATGAAGATGATGCAGGGGGCACAAGGTAAAAACCTTATGCGTATGATGGGGCAGATGAAAGGCATGGGAATGCAATAAATTTCCAATCGAAAATCAAAATAAAAAATGTCACTTCGAGCGTAGTCGAGAAGTCCAAAAAATAAATACTATTAAAACAAACCTGCAAGGTTTTAAAATCTTGTAGGTTTTTAAATTCCTAAACAACACAACAATGCAATTATTAGACGGTAAAAAAGTATCGGAAGAAATTAAAAACGAAATTGCTGCCGAAGTAACTAAAATGAAAGAGCGCGGAGAAAAAGTGCCGCATTTGGCTGCTGTTTTGGTTGGTAGCAACGGTGCAAGTTTAACTTATGTAGGCAGTAAAGTAAAAACCTGCGAAAAAATTGGTTTTGATTCTACATTGGTTTCGTTGCCCGAAGAAACTACAGAAGAAGAACTTTTGGCTAAAATCTATGAACTGAATAATAATGATGATATAGATGGATTCATCGTTCAGCTGCCATTGCCAAAACATATCGATGAACAAAAGGTTTTAAACGCGGTTGATCCTGATAAAGATGTTGATGGTTTTCATCCTGAAAATTTTGGTCGTATGGCATTGGAATTAGAATCGTTTATTCCTGCAACACCTTTCGGAATTTTACAGTTGTTAGAGCGTAACAAAATCGAAACAAAAGGTAAAAATGTAGTTGTAATTGGTCGATCTAATATTGTTGGTAAACCAATGAGTTTGTTAATGAGCCGTAAAGCATATCCGGGAAATGCAACCGTTACTTTAACGCACTCTGCAACGCAAAACATTGAAGAATTTACCCGTGAAGCCGATATCGTAATTACCGCATTAGGAGTTCCAGAATTTTTAAAGGCAGAAATGATCAAAGAAGGTGCCGTGATTGTTGATGTTGGAATTACACGCGTTGCCGATGAAACTAATGCAAAAGGTTACGTAATTAAAGGCGATGTTGCTTTTAATGAAGTTGCCGAAAAAGCATCGTGGATTACACCAGTTCCAGGTGGTGTTGGTCCAATGACCATTGCCATGTTAATGAAAAATACACTGATTGCAAGAGAACGCAGAGCAAAAAAGAAATAAATTATATGAAACCATCTTTTTAAAGGTGGTTTTTTTGTTTAAAAGAGTAATTTAGATATAAAATAGAACACTATGAAAAATATTTATATTGTAATAATTTTTTTAGTCACACAATCAAACTATGCGCAATTTGCAAGAGTTAGTGATGCCGATGGATTTGTTAATGTGCGAAAAGAATCAAATGTAAAAAGTCAAATTATAGGTAAAATATTGACTAATGAAATCGTTTATTTAGCAGATGAAAATGAGCGCGATACTAATTGGAAATATGCATTTTATGAAAGTAAGTCAATGAAAGAGATTTCAGGATATATTCATTCTTCAAGATTAAAAATGCTTTCAGATTTTAGTGAGATTGGTTTTATTTCGCTTATAAAAATAAACCTATTTGGGGAACTGATGGTGGATTGCCGAATAGTTCTTACAAATTTGTCAAGTTAAAAGTAAAAGGTAAGGAAACGGAAGTTCCACAAGAATCATTAGAAAATTTGTTTCAGCCAACTACTATAGAAAAAGCAAATCATTTTAAATATATCGAGATTAATTATGATAAAAGCAATGATATTTTGTACATAAGCTCATTAAACTCTGACGGGGCAGGAAGCTATGTAGTCTTGTTTGTTTTTGAAAAAGGAGATTTTAAAGAAATAAAAACAGTTATTCCTTATTAATGTTGAATGATTGATATTACAATAAACCATCCATTTGCGAGATGGTTTTTTTGTGCGTATTTTTAATCGATTTTAAAACTAAAATATGTACGCTACTATAAGCCAAGAACAGAAAGATATCCTTAAAAAATTATCCAAGAAAAATAACATATTAAGTTACAGTAGAATTATTCTGCTGTTAGCTGCTGTTTATTTTTTGTATTTAATGATGTATGAAAAGAATCATTTGTACGGATTTGTTTCGATAGCGCTAATTATTGTCTTTATAATTGTAGTAAATATTTATTTAAAAGTACAGTCAAAAATTGCGTATCATAAAACCTTAAAGCAGATAAATACCGATGAAATTTCTTTTTTAGAAGGCAATCATCAGTTTAATAATGGTGTTGAATATCAAAATCCGCAGCATGCTTTTTCTTACGATTTAGATTTATTCGGATCTAATTCTATCTTTCAATTTACAAATCGTACTGGAACTTTTTTGGGAAAAGATGAATTGGCAAAAAACTTGCAGGAAATTCCGACAGAAGCATCGATCCTAAAAAAACAGGAAGCTGTTAAAGAACTGTCAGAAAAATTAAACTTTCGTCAGCATTTTCAAACCTTATCTTCCCTGGCAGGGACTACAGAAAAAGAAGATCTGGCAGTAAAAAACTGGACGGAAGCAATTAGCGAAAAACCGAGAGCTTTTATACAGTTTTTCGCCGTTTTAATTCCCGTACTTTTGTTGGTTTCCATTGCCGGATCAGTATTTAACTGGCATGCTGTTTTTGCAAAACTAACTGTATTTTTCTTCACATTGAATTTATTGTTGATAGGTTATTTCAGTCAGCATATATTAAAAGAAATCGGTAAAAGTGATCGAATAGCCAATAGTTTACAGCAGTATTCAAAAATGCTTCAGGCGTTTGAAACCGAAAAATTTCAATCGGTTTATTTAAACGATCTTCAATCTAAATTACAATCAAACCAAAAAACGGCGTGCCAAATTGTTACCAAGCTGGCAAATTGTTTTGAAAAACTGAATACCATTGCCAATTTATTTGTCTTTATAGCGTTGAACGGAACTTTTCAGTATCATTTCTGGGTATATAAACAATTGTTGAAATGGAAAGAAAATCATCAGCAAGATTTGTGGCAGTTCATGAAAATTATTGGAGAAGTAGAAGCATTGAACAGTTTGGCGAATTTTGCCTACAACAATCCGGAGTATCAATATCCTACAATTACATCGAACCAGATTAAGATGGAAGATTTGGGACATCCGCTGATTTCAAAAGATAAACGAGTTCGAAATACGATTAATTTCAGCCAGAAACGATTTGTAATTTTAACGGGAAGTAACATGAGCGGGAAAAGTACTTTTCTGCGTACCGTGGGCATTAATTTGGTGTTGAGTTATGCAGGTGCACCGATCGATGCAAAACAAGCTACGATTTATCCGTTGCCGTTATGGGTCTCTATGCGATTGACTGATTCGCTTTCAGACAGTGAGTCGTTCTTTTTTGCCGAAGTTAAACGCTTAAAGCAAATTGTGAACGAAGCAGAAAAACAGCCTGTTTTTGTGTTGCTGGATGAGATTTTAAAAGGAACAAATTCCGACGATAAAAAAACGGGAACGATTGGTGTTATTGAAAAACTGCACAATTTGAATGTTACCGGAATGATTGCTACGCACGATTTAGAAGTTTGTAAAACCACAGATAATCATTTAAAAACGATGGAAAATAAGTGTTTTGAAGTCGAGATTATCAATAACGAACTCCATTTTGATTACAGACTGAAAAACGGCATATGTCAGAACAAAAATGCTACTTTCATTATGAAAAAAATGGAAATTATTTAGTACATGCCGTTCGTCAATAATCTTCTTTGTTATATTTGTCTATAAATTCAGAAAAAAATGAAGAAATTAGTTGGGCTTTTGTTTCTTGTTTTTGCGTTTACATCTTGTGTTTCAAAAAAAACGCAAGCTTTGCGCGATAATATTTTAACTTTAAAAGACAGTTACTGCAAGGCACCTTTTAAATACAATTACGATAAAAAACTACCTTCGTACAACGCAGATTCAATACTGCTGGCAAACAAGAATCTGTCTGAACATTTTTCAGATCAAAGTATCTTGATTCTTAATGCGTTAGGAACTACCGATGAAGTTAAGAAAATTATAGAAATTAAAAAGGAAACTTCCGTTGAATCAAAACTTGAAATACTGCATTTACGGTCTGTTATCGATAGCAAAGTTACCATTGCCATTACCGAATTAGATGCCGTTGCTGCCGAATTTGATTGTGAAGGGGAACGTGTTGGACAAATGGCAAGCTTTATAGATGATTTGAATGCACGTAAAATGAATCGTATGGTAATTCTTTCTATTGTTTTAGGAGCGGCGGCATCTACAACTAGTGCCATTGTAAAAAATGAAAATGTAGGAAAATCTGTTGATATTGGTGCTGGTGTTTTAGGTGCGGGGTTAGGATTTATGATGTTGAACCCCAAAGGAAAAAAAATTGAATTTATACACCAGCGAAATTTGTTAAGGGATATTTGGCAGGAAAAGTTAGTGTCCGAAAATTTTCCACCCTTCGTATGGTACATGTACAGCGAGAAAAACTTTTCTAATTATACACAAGAGCTTTCTATTATTCAAAATATAAAGCAACGTTGGGTAGAATACAATTTCGGGAACGATTTTGAAGCCGCTAACGAATCGGTTTTGTTTGATAACGGCGGAATTTATTATGCAGAAGATTTGCACAACCGCACATCTATGCTTAACCAGATGCAGTCTGCAACAAGAACCATTAACCAAAACGTAAACTATCTGCTATTGGATTTAGATAAATTAATATTGTAGGAAATGAAAATTACTAAAATTTCAAAAGATACGTTGATTCCGACAATTTGGGACGGAGGTGAAACGTTTGAATATTATATTTATCCGGAAAATGCATTGTACGCGAACCGTGATTTTTTGTTTCGGATAAGTGCTGCAACCATTACCAAAGTTCCATCTACGTTTACAAAATTCAAAAATTATCAACGATTTTTAGTGATGTTAGATAATGACCTGAATATAAACAATAATGGAAAAGAAGAAAGTTATACACCAAATGATGTTTTTAAATTCGATTCGAACAGTGGTATTACATCTTACACAAAAGGGAACGATTTTAACCTAATGGTGAGTAAGAATTTAGAGAAAGCAGATTTATTCTTTCTAAATGATACTATTCAACTAAAGCAGTCTTTTATTTTTCTTTTTGCATTAAATGATACTTTGGTAGAAGTTAACAATGAAATGATTAATTTAAAAAAGACAGATCTATTACTGATTGAAAACAACAATCAATCTGATATTTTATTAAAAACAGAAAATTCAATTTTGGTTGGAACTTTAATAATTTGAAACAAAAAAAGTCGAGCTTTAAAACTCGGCTTTTTAAATTATAAGTGATTTTCTTTTCTTATTTTTTGATCAATTTGTAAGTACCTTGTGTACCTTCGTTAGTTGTAACAGTTACAAAATATAAACCGTTAGCAGCATTTTGCAAATTGATTTCTTTATTAGCTGTAGTTAAAACTTTTTGACCTGTAACATTGAAAACTTCAATTTGTGCAATATTCAATTCAGAATCTACATTAAAAATTCCAGAAGTAGGGTTAGGGTAAACCGTTACCTTACTCGTGTTAAATTTAGGAGCGCTTAAAGCAGTTTTCCATTCAACATTATCTATTGTTACACCTTGATGCACACCTGTATAAGTGAATTTAAATGCAATATACTTATCTCCCGTTGCAGTTATTGCTGAAGTTGTATAAGTACCACCAACAGGTGTAGGAGTTGTTATCGGTGCAAATGTTGTAAAATCAGTATTATCACTCATAGTACCAATTTCAAGATTTGCATTATTATTTGGTGCAGCAGTTGTTAAAACGTATTCTAATAAATGGTTACCATCAATAGTTGATAATTCAGGAGAAATTAAGTAAATAACACCACCGGCAGTTGGCGCACCTCCACTGTACATTACAGCAGCATCACCCATAAAAAGAACGCTTCCGCTTTTCGTCCAGCAGCTAGGTATTGCTGTAATTGCATCAAAGTCTTCATTAATAGATGAAACGGCAGTGCATTGGCTGTTTGCGTTAAATGATACTAATCCTACTGCTAATAAGCATAAAGATGTTAAACGTTTTTTTGTTGCGTAAAAATTATTCATATCTGATAGATTAAAATTAAATTACGCAAATTTATTTATATTAAATCTAAATAAAAAATAAATTAGCAAAAAATATTAATAAATTATTTTGCTTAATTTAAAAATTCAAATAACTTTGTATTTCAAAGTAAAAAATGATGAATCAAAAAATTTCTGATGATTTAGCACATATCCGTTCTATGATGGAACGTTCGTCTCGGTTTTTATCTTTAAGCGGATTATCCGGAGTAGGAGCAGGTATTGTTGGTTTGATGGCCGGTATTTTGGCGATATATCTAACTAATGATTACTTTGTAGACTACGATCTTTATCAGCGAAAAGTATATCAACCTGATATCCTTTATAGATTAATTGTTTTAGGAGCATCAGCTTTATTGTTAGCTATTTTTTGTGGTTGTTATTTTACTGTTCGTAAAAGCAAAAAGCTGGGTTTACAAATCTGGACAGCTACTACAAAGAAAATTTTAGTTCAATTGGCAATTCCTTTAGCAGTTGGTGGTTTTTTTGTTTTAGCGTTGTTGCAGTACAATTTATATGGATTGATCGCAGGTACAACCTTAATTTTCTACGGATTGGCTTTAGTGAATGCTGAAAAATATACGTATTCTGATATTAAATATTTAGGTTTTCTTGAAATTATTCTGGGTTGCTTGTCTTTATTTTTTATTGGCAAAGGATTGATTTTTTGGACGATTGGTTTCGGAGTGTTGCATATTGTTTACGGTATTATTTTATACAGAAAATACAAGTAAATGAGTTTAATTAGCGGTTTAAATAAAGAATTTGAAAGTAGGGTTCGGTTAGGTATAATGTCGGTTCTCATGGTAAATGATTGGGTTGATTTTACCGAAATGAAAAACCTGCTTCAGGTTACCGATGGAAATCTGGCAAGCCATTCTACCGCTTTGGAAAAAAACGAATACATAGAAATTAAAAAGGAGTTTGTTGGTAAAAAACCGCGAACTTCCTATAAAATTACCGAAGCGGGTAAGTTGGCATTTCAACAACATCTTGCTTTTCTTGAAAAAATAATGAGACAGTAAATTAGTCTTATTTTTTTAATAATAAACTTTGAAATACAAAGTGCTTTTAATTGTGAATATTATGAAAAAACAGTTTTTAATTTTTATCAGCACCATTTTATTTGCCGTTCTTTTTTATGATCAGGAACTAGGTGTAAATCTTTCCATCTTTGCATTAATTCTATTGATTGCGCAAATCGTTATGCAACCCAAACTCTTACGCGATAAAAGAGCCATAACTTTAGCACTTTGTGTAGTAGCTACAAGCTTTTCCAACGCTTGGCTGTTGTCTGTAGTTACGGTACTTTCAGTAGTAGTTTCGTCGTTCGTTTTTAGGTATTATGTGGTAGATCCGAAAATGAAATTAATTTCAAACGCATTTAATTTTGTGTTAAGCTGGCCCGCATTTGTGGCTCGAGTTTTTTTGATAGATCAATGGTTCGAATTTAAAAAAGAAGATTCTAAAAAAACATTGGTTACCATTTTTTCGTACGTAATTTTGCCTTTCTGTATCTTGTCGGTCTTTTTTGGACTGTATGTTTTATCGAGCGATATGTTAAGCGAGTGGTACCATCGCTACGAATGGAATATAGACGGATTAGTCATCTTTACCATCATATTCGGGTTTTACATAAGTTTTGTTTTTTGGCACATCAAAGTGTTCGATTTTATTAAGATCATAGATCAAAACCTGAAATTCAATTTCACTAAAGAACAGCAAATCAATCAAAAACCGTCGTTTAATTTTATTCCGTTAGATTTTGAAGTCCGCAGTGGCATCATCACCCTTGTAAGTTTAAATTGTATGTTGTTGTTTTTTGTAATTGTTTTTAACGTAGAAAATGCGCAACAAACCATTCAGCATATTTCCGAATACAGTTCGCGAACGCACAGCCAGATTTATTTAATCATTACATCGGTTTTCTTGGCAATGGTTGTGGTTTTATTCTTCTTTAAAGATGCTTTAAACTTTATAAAAAATAATACGTGGCTACTTCGATTGACAAAAATTTGGATTGGTTTTAATGGATTTTTAATAGCATCGGCTTTTTATCAAAATTCTGTTTACATCAACGCAATGGGATTAACCTAC
>Ga0213829_1001210_pt1 | contig 19115 bp, 18 predicted proteins | sample MC6MC0896MG_FD_180665 | JGI IMG/M metagenome (GOLD analysis project Ga0213829, IMG submission 180665) | Enriched soil aggregate microbial communities from Iowa State University, Ames, United States - MC6-MC0896-MG | ecosystem: Environmental > Terrestrial > Soil > Unclassified | place: USA: Iowa...
CGTCCATCGCTTTCTCATGACGCAGTTGCAGCCAGGCATCACCACCCGCGTGGCCCGCCTGATAGTTCATGTTGGTCAGATTACGGTCGGCGATATAGAACAGATAGCCAAGGACCGGCACCCGATCGCGCTGCTTGCCGCTGGCAAGTAACTCGGCCACCGGCAGATTCAGGTGCTGACCCAGCAGATCAAGCAGCGCCGCTTCAATCGCCGCGGTGGCGTTGTAAAACTTCTCCGGGTTCATCTGCGGAATATGAATATCGTCGGTATGCGCGGTCTGCTGGTGTCGTGCGTCGCTGGCAAACAGCGTGGCGATGGTGGCATTCAGCCGCAGGAGTTCGCTGCCCTCAATCTGCGGACGAAAGCGCTCAAGCAGCGCCAGCGTTGAAGCGTGACAGGGACTTTCGCCGACGCCGGTACGGCCAGCCGAGTCAGTCAGGATCACCAGGATACGGGTAAAGTAGCAGTTGTGTGCGCCGCCAATGTTCAGCAGCATGCTGTCATATCCGGCGACCGGCACTACCCGCATTGTTTTAATGACTGGACTGTCTGACATGTTGATTCTCCATAGGATCAAGGGAAGGCGGGGATGGCTTGCGGCGCAGCAGCAGCCACAGCCCGGTCAGCAACGAGACGCTGGTCAGGGCATAGAGACCGCCGGTAGTGGAGCCGGTCTTCATCTCCAGATAGCCAAACACCGTCGGCGCGAAGAAGCCGCCAAGGTTGCCAACGGAATTCACCAGCGCAATGCCCGGCGCGACAATCGAGGCGGGCAGCTCTCCCTGTGGCATCGGCCAGAAAAAGGTCGCACTGACTTTCGAGCCGATACAGGCCACGATCATCGCCAGGAAGCCAAACCACGGGGAACCCAGCGTGGCCATAAAGGTGCCGCAGGCCGCGACCAGCATGGCGAAACCCAGCGCTTTATCGAGCTTGTCGCGGTGGCGGTCTGAAAAGCGGCTCAGCAGATTAATAGCAATAATGGCGCACAGCCAGGGCACGGCGGTGAGAATGCCGATGCCAAAACTGCTGAAGCCCTGAATGCGCTGAATAATCTGCGGCAGCCAGAACACCAGCGTATAGCCGGTCATGGTCATAGTGAAAAAGATCGCGCAGAAGAACAGCAGGCTGCGATTACGTAGCAGCGACATTTTGCCTGGCTCGCGGTTAAGCTCGTCACGCTGCGTCTCTTCATTCTGCAGCTGCTGCACCAGCGCCTGTTTCTCCGCAGCACTCAGCCAGCGCGCCTCGCCAGGTCGTGACACCAGCACCCAGGCGGCGAGAATGCCGACCAGCACCGACGCACCGCCTTCGAGAAACATCACCCACTTCCAGCCTGCAATCCCCATGAAATTGTGCATCATCAGGATCGCGCCGGTGATGGGGCCGGAGAAGAGAAAGGCGCCAGCGGTGGCACTCAGCACCATCGCGGTGGCGCGGCCGCGCCAGGCATTGGGCACCCACTGACGAAAATAGAACAGCACGCCAGGAAAGAAGCCTGCTTCCGCTACGCCAAGTAAAAAACGCAGCAGGTAAAACTGGATCGGTGAGGTGACGAAACCGGTCAGGACCACCACCAGTCCCCAGGTAATCATAATGCGCGTCAGCCAGACGCGGGCGCCGAAGCGCTTCATCATCAGGTTGCTCGGCACCTCAAACAGCGCATAGCCGATAAAAAAGAGGCCCGCGCCCAGCCCAAAGGCCGCCGCGCTGATCCCGGCATCGGTTCGCAACTCCGCTTTGATAAAGCCAATATTGGCGCGGTCGATCTGGTTAATAATCAGCATCACCACCAGCATCGGGATGATATGGGTGAAGAACTTTTTGATGGCGGAGGCGATCAGCTCATCGTGCTGCGGGGACAAGGCGCTATCCATCGGTCTTCCTCGTGAGAAACGTAAAGAAGAGCAAAGTGTAGGGCGCTGAAAAGGCCAGCTCTATGGGCATCCGCCCAGGAGCCGATGGGCGTACGGCCTGGACGGTTGTGTTATCAGTATGTTACGGAGTGGCGTGGGCGAAGCGGCAGAGTAAAACTGTGGCAGCGATCAACTTCTCAGGACCAGGGTTGAGGGGAGACCTGAATGCCAGAAGTCGCGCCGACAGTGAAAGATGTAACAGTGCGGGCAGACAGGTTTCAGCCACTGAACTGACGGCGCTGGGCAATCTCTTCAGCACGCAGCAGCAGCGCCTGCAAATCATCCTCGTCAATATCCAGCAGTTCACCGTCCTGTAAAGCCTGATGCAGATCCGCACGCGTCAGCGGGACCGGCATGGCTACCGGATCGGGTTTAACTTCTTCCGGGGCCAGCGGATGCGGATAGCGACGACCGGCCAGATTATTAAACAGCAGAGCCAGCAGGGCCAGGGTCAGTGAGTTGAGCAGGATCGGCGTCAGGACAAAGTGATATCCAAGCTGCTGCACCGAAGGGCCGCCCAGAATAGCGGTCAGCGCAACGGCACCGCCGGGCGGATGCAGACAGCGCAGCTGGAACATTAACAGGATCGCCACACAGGCTGCGACGCCGCAGGCAAGGGCAGGATCCGGGATCAGCTGGCTGACGGTAACGCCCGCCAGCGCTGACAGGCTGTTGCCGCCGACGATTGCCCACGGCTGAGCCAGCGGACTGGCGGGCAAACCAAAGAGTAAAACCGCCGAGGCACCGACCGGCGCGACAAACCACAGGTTCAGTTCGCCCAGCACCCAGTGGCTCAGCAGGCTGGTCAGGATCAAGCCGATACCGGCACCCAGTCCGGCGATCACCACATGCTTTTTACTCACTGCCAGCGGATGTGGCCAGAGGCGCGCCAGAAACAGGCGCAGAGGATGGCTTCCGGCAGAAGCGCTTTTGTTCATTACTTTACTCACTGTGTCATAACATTTTCTTATCGTCAGGGGCGGCGATTTTCCATCATCAACATCAATGTAACAACCCGACAAACTGTACTGTTATTCGTACGAACAGGGAGAGCAGCGAAAAGGGGGATCGGGCAGGAGACGCGTTAGCAGAAGTGATCGCCGGATAATAAAAAACCCGCCGCAGCGGGTCTTTCATCAGTGCAATCACTCGACTTTGTCGGGATACTCGCAGAGATCTTCAATCAGGCAGGAGCCACAGCGGGGTTTACGCGCTACGCAGGTGTAGCGACCGTGCAGAATCAGCCAGTGATGGCAATCAACCTTATACGCCGCCGGAACCACCTTCAGCAGCTTCTGCTCCACCTCTTCCACATTCTTACCCGGCGCAAATTTCGTCCGGTTGCTGACGCGAAAGATATGAGTATCGACGGCAATCGTCGGCCAGCCAAAGGCGGTGTTGAGCACCACATTGGCGGTTTTACGGCCGACACCGGGCAGGGCTTCCAGTGCCGCACGATCTTCCGGCACTTCGCCGTTGTGCTGCTCAAGCAGAATGCGGCAGGTTTTAATCACATTTTCCGCTTTGCTGTTAAACAGGCCGATGGTTTTAATGTACTCCTTCACGCCATCCACACCCAGCGCCAGCATCGCGGCAGGCGTATTGGCCACCGGATAGAGCTTTGCGGTGGCTTTGTTCACGCTGACATCGGTCGCCTGCGCCGAGAGCAGCACCGCGATCAGCAACTCAAACGGCGTGCTGAAGTTGAGTTCGGTGGTCGGATGCGGATTATTCTGCTGCAGCCGACGGAGAATTTCGGTGCGTTTGGTCTGATTCACACCGGTTTCCCGACAGCGTCCTGAGGCGGCGCGGTTTCGGCCGCCTGAGCACGCAGTGCTGCCCGCTGTTTCATCTTCTGATCGATCAGATATTTTCCGGCCAGCATCATGCCCAGGCCGATAAAGGCGCCTGGCGGCAGCATCGCCAGCAGCATTGGCGAGTCGAAATGGACCACTTCGATACGCAGCGACTTCGCCCAGGGACCGAGCAGCTGGTCGGCACCGTTAAACAGCGTGCCACTGCCGATAATTTCGCGCAGCGATCCCAGCACCACCATGGCGCAGGTCGCGCCCATGCCGATGGCGAAGCCATCCAGCGCGGCAAGCGGGATGCTGCTTTTAGAGGCGACGGCTTCAGCACGGCCAACCACGATGCAGTTGGTCACGATCAGCGGGATAAAAATCCCAAGCGACTGATAAAGACCATAGGCATAGGCGTTGATCAGCATCTGTACGCAGCTCACCACCGAGGCGATGATCATCACATATATCGGGATACGAATTTCCGATGGCACCCAGCGGCGCGAGGCGGAAATAAAACTGTTAGTCAGGGTCAGCACCAGCGTGGTCGCCAGACCTAAACCCAGCGCGTTGGTGGCGGTTGCCGTAACCGCCAGCAGCGGACAGAGGCCCAGCAGCTGCACCAGCGCTGAGTTGTTCTTCCATAATCCACCGACCAGCAGGCTTTTAGCTTCACTCATTTGCGTCTCCACATACCGGTAACGAAGAGAGTCTCGCCGGAAGCGTTTTCATTAACAGCGCGGTGCGTTTGGTCGCATTGACCACCGCGCGTGGGGTAATGGTGGCACCGGTGAACTGATCGAATTCACCGCCATCTTTTTTAACCGCAAAAGCTTTATCCGCCGGACCATGAACCACTTTGCCATTAAAGCTGTTGATCCAGTCAGAGATACGCAGTTCGATCTTATCCCCCAGACCGGGCGTTTCGTGGTGTTCAATCACCCGCACGCCCAATACTTTACCCTGGAAATCGGCACCGACCAGCATCTGTATCGCACCAGAATAGCCGTCAGGTGCAGTCGTCTCCAGTGCAGCCGCGACCGGCTGGCCGCCTTTACGCGCCAGGAAGAGATGGTGCGGCGCACTGTTGCCCAGCGCTGCATCCGTGACAACGTAACAGTCCTGCTGGATGTTGTTGTCATAAAGCTCAACAGGCACCACCTGGTCCAGCAGGTTTTTCTGCTGCAACAGGGTCTGATGTTCCACCGTCGGCTTGGTTACCGTATTTACCACTGCCGTGGCGGCGGTAGTGATCGCAGCAAAAATCGCCAGCGTAACCCCGTTTTTGCGAATCGTCTCCAGCATCGCTTAATCCTTCTGATGGCCGTAAACGCGCGGCTGGGTGTAGTAATCGATGAGCGGCACGCAGATGTTCGCCAGCAGCACAGCAAACGCTACGCCATCGGGATAACCGCCAAAACTGCGGATCAGCCAGACCAGCAGTCCAATCAGCGCGCCATACACCAGGCGGCCACGGTTGGTGGTTGAAGCGGTCACCGGATCGGTGGCAATGAAGAACGCACCCAGCATGGTGGCACCGGAGAAAAGATGAATCAGCGGGCTGTTCAGCGATTCTGGTGAGAAGAACCAGCCCAGCGTCGCGCAGAAGGCCAGTGACAGCAGCATGGCGGCAGGGACATGCCAGCGGATAGCATTTTTCCAAAGCAGGAACAGGCCGCCGGCCAGATAACCCACGTTAACCCACTGCCAGCCGAGGCCCGCCAGCACGCCGCTGTAAATCGGCTGCGCCAGCAGATGTTCAGCACTGTGCCCCGCGCGTAAACCAGTTTTAAACGTATCAAGCGGCGTCGCCTGGCTGATGCCATCAACACCCATCTGTAACTGCTGCATGGTTTCACCCGCCAGCGTGTGGCCCCGGAACACCATGCTCAGGCTGTCCATCAGCCCGGGTTTGATCGCCTGAAGCGTATCGGGCGGCAACCAGCTGGTCATCTGCACCGGGAAGGAGATGAGCAGGACCACATAGCCGACCATCGCCGGGTTAAACGGATTCTGGCCCAGTCCGCCATAGAGCTGCTTCGCAATGACGACAGCAAACAGGGTACCGATCACCACCAGCCACCACGGCGCCAGCGGCGGCAGGCTGATACCGATCAGGACGGCGGTCAGCAGCGCCGAGTTATCTGCCAGCGTGCTGGCAACGGGCGCTTTGCGCAGTCGCAGAATCGCTGCCTCTGTCAGCCAGGCGGTCAGCGTCGCCAGTAAGACCTGTAAAAAGGTGCCGTAGCCAAAGAAATAACACTGTGCAGCAAAACCTGGCACCGCGGCCAGCACCACCAGCAGCATGATATTGCCGGTGCTGCGGCGATTATGGGTGTAAGGAGAACTTGCGATACGAAAAGCCATTTAATCCTCAAGCGTCGTAGACGACTGCGCTTTACGCGCTTTGGCACGGGCGATGGCGGCAGCAATAGCGGCCTTGCGCGCATCATCGGGTTGATTCAGTTCAGGTGCCTGTTCAGGTTCTGCATTGGCGTTGTTTGCCTGCTCCTGGGCCTGCTCCGCTTTATCCACCGCAAAATGCGCGGCGGTAGCCAGTGCTGCGGCATCACGTGAAGCGGCATCCGCCTCACTTTCCGCCTGAGCGGCTTTCTTCGCTTTGGCGCGGGCGATGGCGGCCTGAATCGCGGCTTTACGCGGATCGGTCTCAGCGGCGGCGTCTGTCGCGGCTTCTGCAGTTTTGTCGGTTGCGGCCTGCGGTGCCTCGGCGCCTTCAGCCTGTGCGGCTTTCTTCGCTTTGGCGCGGGCGATGGCGGCCTGAACCGCGGCTTTACGCGGATCGGTCTCAGCGGCGGCATCTGGCGCAGCCTCTGCAGCGCTGTCGCCTGCGGCCTGTGCCTCGGCGTTTTCAGCCTGTGCGGCTTTCTTCGCTTTGGCGCGGGCGATAGCGGCCTGAACCGCGGCTTTACGCGGATCGCTTTCAGCGGCGGCGTCTGCAGCGCTGTCGGTTGCGGCCTGCGGTGCCTCGGCGCCTTCAGCCTGTGCGGCTTTCTTCGCTTTGGCACGGGCGATGGCAGCCTGAACCGCGGCTTTACGCGGATCGCTTTCAGCGGCGGCGTCCGGCGCGGCGTCTGCAGCGCTGTCGGTTGCGGCCTGCGGAGCCTCGGCGTTTTCCGCCTGAGCGGCTTTCTTCGCTTTGGCGCGGGCGATGGCGGCTTCTACTGCCGATTTACGCGGATCGACACTGGCCTCAGCCTGGTTATCCGCCGCATCAACCGGCACTGTTTTCTTCGCTTTCGCCCGGGCAATAGCCGCTTCAACTGCCGCTTTACGCGGATCGACGGTCTGACGCGTCACCGGCTGGGTTTCAGCCTGCGCCTCGGCCTGACGCAGACGCGCCTGCGCATGGCGGGCTTCACGCTGGGCTTCAAGCGTTGCCTCATCCGGTTCGGCCGTCTGGCGGGCTTTCACCCGCGCTTTGGCCGCAGCCAGTTCGCTGGTATCGGTGCGGGCAACGCGTTGCTTCGCCTCTTCATGACGCGCTTCACGAGCCTGCTTTTCACGCTCCAGTCGCGCCTGGCGTGCTTCGAAGCGTGCTTTGGCTTCCAGCGTGCGTTTCGCTTCCAGATCAATGGCGCGCAGTTCCGCTTTTTCCTGACGGTAATATTGCACCAGCGGAATATTGCTCGGGCAGACATAGGCGCAGGCACCACATTCGATGCAGTCATCAATATGGTGAGCGCGCGCTTTATCGTGATCGCCGCCCTGGCTGTACCAGTAAAGCTGCTGCGGCAGCAGTTTGGCCGGACAGGCATCGGCACAGGCTGAACAGCGAATGCAGGACTGCTCTTCGTCGTTGTTGCCCATTTCACTGGCAGATGGAGCCAGAATACAGTTGGTGATCTTCACCACTGGCACATCCAGCGATGGCAGAGTAAAGCCCATCAGCGGACCGCCCATGATCACCATCTGACGCGGCGCAGGCGTGAACCCGACCTGGTGTAACAGATGGCTGATCGGGGTGCCGAGACGACTCCAGACGTTACGCGGCTGGGCAATCGCCTCGCCGGTCAGCGTTACAACGCGTTCGGTGATCGGTTCACCATTGATAATGGCCCGCTTAACCGCCCAGGCGGTGCCGACGTTCTGCATCAGCACGCCGATATCGGAGGAACGCCCGCCGTGCGGCACTTCCTTCCCGGTCAGGATGCGGGTCAACTGCTTGGCACCGCCGGAGGGATATTTGGTCGGGATGACCCGGATGTGCAGATCGCGCTCGCTACCCAGCGCCTGCTTCAGTGCGGCAATGGCTTCAGGCTTGTTATCTTCAATGCCAATCAGCACCTGTTCAGCCTGTAACACCCAGGCGAGAATACGGCTGCCTTCCAGGACTTCGGCAGCGTAGTCCTGCATCAGACGATCGTCAGCGGTGATATAAGGTTCACACTCCGCCGCGTTAATAATCAGGGTTTTAACCCCGCGCAGGCCGCCCTTCAGTTTGGTGGCGGTGGGGAAACCCGCGCCGCCGAGACCGGCAATGCCGGCGTCGTGAATACGCTGCACAATGTCGGCGCGCGGATGCTGCCGGTAGTCAGGCAGCGGATCCAGCGGCATCCAGCGGTCGTCGCCATCTGGCGTCAGGAAAATGCAAAGCTCAGAGAGACCTGAAGGGTGCGCGGTCATATGCTGACCGATATCTTCAATCACGCCGGAGGTGGGCGCGTGGACTGGCAGCATGCGGCCAGTGCCAAATGTCAGAGGCTGACCGCGCAGCACTTTGTCGCCAGGCGCAACGCAGATCTCACCTTCATGTCCGATATGCTGTTTCAGCGGGATAATAAAACGGTGCGGCAACGGCAGTTCGGAGAGCGGCGTGCCGTTGGACTGGGTTTTCATTTCCGGCGGATGAATACCACCCTGAAAATCCCAGACCTTCTCTTTTTTCAGGAAGTTAAACAGATTAAGCATGAGTTTCTACCGGGATCACCCGTACAGGAATGGTATTTAAATCCCACTTCCAGTTAGCTGGCGTGGTGGCAACCGGACGCATTTCAATACAGTCAGTCGGGCAGGGCGCGACACAGAGATCGCAGCCGGTGCAGACATCGCTCAGCACGGTGTGCATGGCGCGGGTTGCCCCGACAATCGCATCTACCGGACAAGCCTGAATACATTTGGTGCAGCCAATGCAGTTGGCTTCATCAATAAACGCCACGGTGCGCACCGGCTCTTTCGCCGTTTCATCGCCATCAATCGGCTGCGGTTCAACGTTAAGCAGGGCTGCCAGCTTGAGCATGGTCTGCTCACCACCTGGCGCGCATTTATTGATCGCTTCACCATTGTTACCGACCGCATCCGCATAGGGGCGACAGCCCGGATAGCCACACTGACCGCACTGGCTCTGCGGCAGAATGGCATCAATCTGCTCAACGATAGGATCTTCTTCGACTTCAAAGCGGCGCGAGGCGTAACCCAGCAGCGCGCCGAACACCAGGCTCAGCGCACTTAATACGGCAACAGCAATCCAGATCGCGGTCATCAGAATTTCACCAGACCGCTGAAGCCCATAAACGCCAGCGCCATCAGGCCCGCGGTAATCAGGGCGATGGAGTTGCCTTTAAACGGGGCAGGAACATTGGCCAGCACCAGCCGCTCGCGCATACCGGCGAACAGCACCATCACCAGCGAGAAGCCGATAGAGGCACTGAAACCATACAGCGCGGCCTGCATAAAGGTGTGGTTAAGGTTGACGCTCAGCAGAGGTACGCCCAGCACCGCACAGTTGGTGGTGATCAGCGGCAGAAAGATACCCAGCAGACGATAGAGCGACGGGCTGGTTTTACGCACCACCATTTCGGTGAACTGCACCACGACGGCGATCACCAGGATATAGGCCATGGTACGCAGATAGACCAGATCCAGCGGCAGCAGGATCAGATGGTTGACCAGCCATGCGCAGATCGAGGCCAGGGTAATGACGAATGTCGTGGCGAGGCCCATGCCAATCGCCGTTTCCAGTTTTTTGGAAACGCCCATAAAAGGACACAGGCCGAGAAACTTCACTAATACGAAGTTATTCACCAGCACGGTGCCAACAAAGAGAAGCAGATAATCGGTCATTTTTTCGCCTGGGAGCCAGAAAGCGGCTTATTATCATTGATAGCGCGGCGTATCTCAACACCTGCGCCATCTGCTGAGCGGCAGACCGCACTCAGAATTAAATTCCTGACATAACTCACAGCGTTATGGCGCGATAAAGGTCGTTTTTACCCGTTTTGAGCGTTTGAAGTAGGGCGCAAACACCGCAGCGGCCAGCAGCGACAGCAGTAATGTCTGGAGGGCACGGCTATCGGTAACCGGCGTAAAGGCAAAGGTTTTCAGCGCCAGCAGCACGGTAATCAGCAGCCAGAGCAGGTAGTGACGCGGCAGGCGGCGGGAGCGCTTAAAGAACAGCCAGCTGATCCAGAGACTATAAGCCCAGACCGCCACGGCGGTGAGCAGGGAAATAGCCCAGTAAGAGAAGAGTGTGCTGCCGTGAGAAAACAGCGCCACACGCCATTCCGGATTAAACAGTGGTGTCAGATACATCGCCAGCACCAGAACGGTGGTTAACAGGGTCATTATCAGCCAGGCCAGCGGCAGCAAAAGCCAGCCACCAATACGCGGCGCAGCAACCTGTTCATTCATCGTGGTTATTCCTGTCTCGGGGAGTCGAAGCGCAGCAGAATAACATGTCCAGAGGGGCACGCCCATCCGGACAAGATCAGCGGGATAAACAGCGATAAATCAGCCGAAAATCAGACCACGTAGCGCCACACCGTTTTAGGGACACAGCCGAGATCATATAACCGTCCGCCAGAGACCAGTTCAGCACGTCGGTGATCGGCAGCCCGGTACATATTGATGATTTCCAGATCATTCGTCAGGGAGTAATTAAGATGATCGAAAAGCTTTTCCAGACTGTCTGAATTATTTACTTTGCGGAATTTAAGCAGGTAATCGTGCGCAGTCATCATTGCCATAACAGATAGAAGTAACAAAGGAGTGCTCAGTATAGGGGGCACGCTTATGCTGTCCAGATCATGCGGCTTAAAAAAGGCGAAAATCAGATAAAAGCACCTTATTAGTCACTAAAACTCCATATCTGGCTTTTTTACTATTGTCTGAGCCAGCAACTCAGCGTCTCTATCTTAAACACCTCACTAACTTATTACGGACAGAGCCGGCTTAAAGCGTTTAAAAGCAGAGGTTAACTATTATTTTTTTTCTTATTCAGCGCTGACAATGCATTAGTGGCTTCTTTCTCACCCTTTTAGCCCAAAAAAAATTAACCATTCTGCACTTAGTGCCAGAGAAACGTTTCGCCCCTGACTCAGGCCAGCGATCTACTGTGCGGACTATCACAAATCCCATTTTTTGTTCATCGCAGGCCGGATAACCCGTTTTGTACGCCTGGCTGTAATCGTTTCCAGTGGCAGTAAGCATAAGCGATTCTGTTTATTACAATTATTTAACGAGCAGATTTTTTCTACTCAGCCGTTTTATCCATAACTCCCTCGTCAGCCAAACCGTGTGACTACACGTAACCCCTTTAAATTGCTCTGTTTTGTGAAGTGTGTCGCCATTATGCACGCTTTTTTAGTCCAGTCTAAGCAGGCTCTCTACCCTAAACAGCAAACGCCTTTCAGAGGATTAAAAACTATGTGGAAACGTTTACTTCTGACCACGCTGGTCAGCGCCGCGTTAACCGGCCCGGTACTCGCTGCAGATATGACGGTCGGCTTCTCGCAGGTAGGTTCGGAATCTGGCTGGCGTTCGGCGGAAACCAACGTAGCGAAAAGCGAAGCCAAAAAACGCGGAATCACCCTGAAAATCGCCGACGGACAGCAGAAACAAGAGAATCAGATCAAGGCGGTACGTTCGTTCATTGCTCAGGGCGTTGATGCCATCTTCATCGCACCGGTGGTGCAGACCGGCTGGGAGCCGGTACTGGAAGAAGCCAAAGATGCCAAAATCCCGGTTTACCTGCTGGACCGCGCCATTGTGGTAAAAGACAAATCGCTCTATCAGGCGGTGGTGACGGCTGACAACGTGCTGGAAGGCAAGCTGATTGGCGACTGGCTGGTGAAAACCGTGGGTGACAAGCAGTGTAACGTGGTGGAACTGCAGGGCACGGTGGGTGCCAGCGTGGCAATCGATCGTAAGAAAGGCTTTGCTGAAGCGATCAGCAACCATCCAAACATTAAAGTGATCCGCTCGCAGTCGGGTGACTTTACCCGCAGTAAGGGTAAAGAGGTGATGGAGAGCTTTATCAAGGCGGAGAACAACGGCAAAAACATCTGCATGGTTTACGCGCATAACGATGATATGGCGATCGGTGCCATTCAGGCGATTAAAGAAGCTGGCCTGAAACCGGGCAAAGATATTCTGACCGGCTCGATTGATGGTGTACCGGATATCTATAAAGCGATGCTGGCGGGTGAGGCTAACGCCAACGTGGAGCTGACGCCAAACATGGCTGGCCCGGCGTTTGATGCGCTGGAAAAATTCAAGAAAGATGGCACGCTGCCGCCAAAAGTGATCAAGACCGAATCTAAGCTGTTCCTGCCTGCCGACGCGCAGAAGGAGCTGGATACCAAAAAAGGCATGGGTTACTGATTCACCGATCAGCCGCAGACCAGCCGCAGACCGCCCTACGGGGCGGTTTTTCATGACGTGAGGCGGAGTGAGCAGAATGACCACGCAAAATGAAACACCGCTGTTATCCATCAGCGGCGTCAGCAAAGGTTTTCCCGGCGTCAAAGCGCTGAATAATGTTTCCTTTGATATCCGTAAAGGGGAGATCATGGCGCTGCTGGGGGAGAACGGTGCCGGCAAATCCACCCTGATTAAAGTGCTGACCGGTGTTTACAGCCGTGATGCAGGGACCATCACCCTGAATGGTGAGCCGATTACGCCGCATAATACGGCGCAGGCGCAGGAGATGGGCATCGGCACCGTTTATCAGGAAGTGAATATGCTGCCGAACATGTCGGTGGCAGATAACCTCTATATTGGCCGCGAACCACGCCGCTTTGGCATGATTGACCGTCGCCGGATGGTGCGGGAGGCCGATGCGCTGATGCGGAACTATGGTTTTTCCCTTGATGTGACACGTCCGCTGGGCCACTACTCGGTGGCGATGCAGCAGATTATCGCCATCTGCCGCGCGGTCGATCTTTCCGCCCAGGTTTTGATCCTGGATGAGCCGACAGCCAGTCTGGATGCCAGCGAAGTTGAGATGCTGTTTACCCTGATGGCGCAGTTAAAAGCCAAAGGGATGAGCCTGATTTTTGTGACGCACTTTCTCGACCAGGTGTACCGCATTACTGACCGGATTACCGTGCTGCGTAACGGGCAGTTTATCGCCACCCGCGATACCGCCACGCTGCCGCAGATTGAGCTGATTAAGCTGATGCTGGGTCGCGAACTGCTGGAGACCGCACTGCAGCGGCAGGGCAGCACGCTGCGCAGCAATCAGCCGGTGGTGTCGTTTGAAGATTACGGCAGGAAAGGCACTATCGAGCCCTTTAACCTGGAAGTTCGTCCAGGCGAAGTCGTAGGACTGGCGGGGCTGCTGGGTTCGGGCCGCACCGAAACCGCCGAGGTGTTGTTTGGTATTCGTCGTGCCGACCGAGGGACAGCGAAGATCAAAGGCAAGGTGCAGCGCATTACTAATCCGGCGAAAGCCTCACAGCTGGGCATGGGTTTTTGCCCGGAAGATCGTAAGACTGACGGGATTATCGGCGCGGCCTCGGTTCGTGAAAATATTATTCTGGCGTTGCAGGCGCAGCGCGGCTGGTTACGGCCAATTAAGAAGCGTGAGCAGCAGGCGATTGCCGATCGTTTTATCAAGAGTCTGGGTATTCGTACGCCGCATGCAGAGCAGCCTGTGGAGCTGTTATCGGGCGGCAACCAGCAGAAGGTGCTGCTGTCGCGCTGGCTGGTGACCAAACCGCAGTTTTTAATCCTCGACGAACCGACGCGCGGCATTGATGTGGGCGCGCACGCCGAGATTATCCGTTTAATTGAATCCCTGTGCGCCGACGGTCTGGCGCTGCTGGTGATCTCCTCTGAACTCGAAGAGCTGGTCGGTTATGCCGATCGGGTGTTGATTATGCGCGATCTGAAGCAGGTGGCAGAAATTCCGCTGGAGCAGCTTTCGGTAGCGTCGATCGTCAATGCTATCGCGGACGGAGGGGTAAAACATGCTTGAGTCCCCTATGACATCTGAAAAAACGCCACGTCGTAAGCTGAAACTCCCGCCAGGGATGCCGCAAATCGCCGCGCTGCTGTTGGTGCTGTTGATTGACAGTCTGGTGGCCAATAACTTTTTTGCCGTGCATCTGCAGGATGGGCGTCTGTTCGGCAGTCCGATCGATATTCTTAACCGTGCGGCACCGGTTGCCCTGCTGGCGATCGGGATGACGCTGGTGATCGCCACCGGCGGCATCGATCTTTCCGTGGGTGCGGTGATGGCGATAGCAGGCGCGACGGCTGCGACATTGACCGTAGCCGGACACGGTGTGCCGTTTATTATTCTCTGCACGCTGGGAACCGGTTTAGCCTGTGGCGTATGGAATGGCGTGCTGGTGGCGCTGCTGCGTATTCAGCCATTTGTTGCCACGCTGATTCTGATGGTCGCCGGGCGCGGAATCGCTCAGCTGATTACGCAGGGGCAGATTGTGACGTTCGACAGTGACAGTCTTGGCTGGTTTGGTAACGGCTCGCTGTGGATGTTGCCGGTCCCGGTCTGGATCACACTGGTGGTAGCGCTGGCGGTCTGGTTGCTGACGCGCAAAACCGCGCTGGGTCTGTTTATCGAAGCTGTGGGGATTAATCTGCGCGCGGCCCGTAACGCGGGTGTGACAGGCTGGCTGGTGGTGATGTCAACCTACGCCATAAGTGGCGTTTGTGCCGCTGTTGCGGGGCTGATCGTCGCGGCGGATATTCGCGGTGCGGATGCTAATAACGCCGGATTATGGCTGGAGCTGGATGCGATTCTCGCCGTGGTGATTGGCGGTGCGTCGCTGATGGGTGGCCGCTTTAATCTGGTGTTGTCGCTGATCGGTGCGCTGATTATTCAGTCGATGAATACCGGGATTTTGCTCTCCGGCTTCCCGCCTGAGCTGAATCAGGTGGTGAAAGCGGTGGTGGTGATGTGCGTGCTGTTGCTGCAGTCACCACGGTTTATTGCGATGTTGAAACGGAGACGCCCGACATGATTAAACGTCATCTTCCGCTGATGATCACCTTGCTGGTGTTTGTGGCGGGTTACCTGTTTTGTCTGAGTCAGTTTCCGGGCTTTGCCTCCACCCGGGTAATCTGCAATATTCTGACCGATAATGCTTTCCTTGGGATTATCGCCGTCGGCATGACCTTCGTGATTTTATCGGGCGGTATCGATCTGTCTGTGGGTGCAGTGATCGCCTTTACCGGCGTGTTTCTTGCCCGGGCGATCGGTGATTTTCATATCGATCCCTTGCTGGCCTTTGCGCTGATTCTGTCGCTGGGCGCGCTGTTCGGCGCCATGATGGGCTGGCTGATCGATGCACTGAAGATTCCGGCATTTATCATTACGCTGGCGGGGATGTTTTTCCTGCGCGGATGCAGTTATCTGGTGTCGGAGAACTCAATTCCTATCGATCATCCGTTCTACAGCATGCTTTCCAGTCTGGCGTGGAAAGTGCCGGGCGGTGGGCGTCTCAGCCTGCTGGCGGTGATTATGCTGGTAGTGGTGTTTGGCGGGATTATTCTGGCGCACCGCACGCGCTTTGGTAACCGGGTTTACGCCATCGGTGGCAATATGACATCAGCCCAGCTGATGGGTGTTTCGACCCGCGCGACCACCATTAAGATTTATATGCTTTCCACCACGCTGGCGACGCTGGCCGGGATCGTGTTCTCGATTTATACCTCGGCAGGTTATGCGCTGGCAGGGCTGGGTGTGGAGCTGGATGCGATCGCGTCAGTGGTGATTGGCGGCACGCTGCTGTCGGGTGGTGTCGGTACAGTTTTGGGCACGCTGTTCGGTGTGTTGATTCAGGGGCTGATTCAGACCTGGATTAACTTCGACGGTACGCTGAGTTCCTGGTGGACCAAGATCGCCATCGGAATTCTGCTGTTTGCGTTTATCACCCTGCAGCGGTTACTGACGGTCATCTGGGATCGTCAGCAGAACGCGCCCGTTAAGCGATTACCTTCCTGAGTTCTTCAGTACTCCGGTCAATGGCGGCTCGCAGGAGCCGCCTTTTACTGCGCAAGGCGCAGCACCATGACCGTGACTTCTTCACCCGCGATTTGCCGCTGTTCCACCGCCTGCCATCCTGAACGCTGATAGTACGCCTGTTGATCGGGTGTATAGAGCCACAGTTCACCCATCTGCTGTTGTCTGGCTCGCGCAATCGCCTGCTGTATTAACGCTTTTGCCACGCCCTGACCCCGGAATGTCTTGTCCGTCACCACCTCACCAATCCAGAATTCTCGTGCCGGAATGTCATCCAGTTCATAGCGAATGACGCTGCAGGTCGCGACCACCGTTTCGCCATCCGGTGTGGCAATAAGAGTAAATTCTGCCGAAGGTTTCTGATTGCGCTGTTTTAAACGCTCAAGGATGGCAGGCGGGTGAGACCATGCAGGAAGGTGTGACCATTCAGTGTGCAACAGTTGTGCGGTTTGTCCGGCGAAGCCGGGATGTTGGTTTAGCTCGGCAATGTGCATGGCGCTGGCGACCTTTGTTTTTGTCAGGCTACAAGCAATACAGGCTGGTGGGGGAAAGTACAAGTTCATGAAAGGGTTAAGTTATAGCAAAGACTTTGGTTCTCTTTTGTATGACAGGAAAAACAATCGCTTTAGATTAAGGAGCAGGGTCAGGAAAGGTATGCCTGATCGCAAAGGATTCCCGCATCCATGCGGATCGGCCGCGCCATCCCTGGCGCGGACGCTTTGCTTTTCAGGCATACCTTTCTTTCCCGGTTGGGCTGATGCATCGCTTTAAGAAGCAGGACAGTGGATATTTCTATTGATGGTGGATTAATAGAAATTGCTTTTGGCTGATGAGAAAGGTCAGGAAAGGTATGCCTGATCGCAAAGGATTCCCGCATCCATGCGGATCGGCCGCGCCCTCCCTGGTGCGGACGCTTTGCTTTTCAGTCATACCATTCCTTCCCGGTTGGGCTTGATCATTGCTTTTAAAAACATGCGAGAAAGTATTAATAAGGGGTAGATAACGAGCATTGAATTAAGGTGTTCGCCGCATGGGATTTTCAATTCCCCACTGAATAGCATAGTATTTATCAAAAACCGATGCCGCATAATCCTGCGTCGGCCGTTTCATTAACTTACTTAAGAGCGCTGTTAATTAAAAAATCGAACAGCGCCCTTTAGTTATTAACGTTTCAAACGGTAATACGCTTCGTTCCAGCGCAGTGCGTCTTTAAACGCAGGTAAACGCGTGTGCTCATCAATCACCAGCACTTCAATGTCGTTCATCTCACCGTACAGATACATATCATCCAGCGTCAGCGCCTGGCTGAACACCGTATGGTGCGCGCCGCCGCCCAGAATCCACGCTTCGGAGGCCGTTGCCAGTGACGGCTGGGCTTTCCACAGTGCGCGCGCAACCGGCAACTTCGGCAGCGGTTTCGGCTGTTCGATAGCATCCACCACGTTAACCAGCAGACGGAAACGATCACCCATATCAATTACGCTGGCGTTAATCGCGCGACCCGCTGGCGTTGAGAAAATCATGCGCGCCGGATCGGCTTTATCACCAATGCCCAGGAACTGCACATCGATCAATGGCTTCTCTTCAATGGCAATCGACGGGCAGACCTCCAGCATATGCGAGCCGAGAACCAGATCGTTACCGGGTGAGAAGTGATAGGTGTAATCCTCCATAAAGGAGGTGCCACCTTTGCGATCGCCTGCCAGCACTTTGAAAATGCGCAGCAGCGCAGCGGTCTTCCAGTCACCTTCACCTGCGAAGCCATAGCCCTGACCCATCAGACGCTGAACCGCCAGGCCTGGCAATTGCGTCATGCCGTGCAGCGTCTGGAAGTTGGTGGTGAAAGCGTGGCAGCCTTCCGCTTCCAGGAAACGTTTCAGACCCAGCTCAATGCGTGCGGCATCCAGCACGTTCTGACGCTTTTCGCCGCCGGAAGCGGCAACATCGGTAAAGCGATACAGGCTTTCATATTCGTCGACCAGCGCATTCACGTCGCCATCGCTGACGCTATTGATCACCTCAACCAGATCGCCGACGCCCCAGCCATTCACCGAATAACCGAACTGAATCTGCGCGGCGACTTTATCGCCTTCGGTCACGGCCACTTCACGCATGTTGTCGCCGAAACGCGCGACTTTCAGCTGCTGACTGGCCTGTTTGGTCAGTGCTGCACGCATCCAGTTGCCGAGGCGCTGCTGGCTGGCGCTATCCTGCCAGTGACCGGTCACCACGCTGTGCTGCAGGCCCATACGTGCGCCGATGAAACCGAACTCGCGGCCGCCGTGTGCGGTCTGGTTCAGGTTCATAAAGTCCATGTCCATGCTGTCCCACGGAATCTCCGCATTGAACTGGGTATGGAATTGCAGCAGCGGCTTATTCAGCACGCTCAGACCACCGATCCACATTTTGGCCGGGGAGAAGGTGTGCAGCCAGGTAATAATACCGACGCACTCCTTGTCATAATTGGCGTCGCGACACAGAGCCAGCGCTTCATCCGGTGACTTAACCAGCGGTTTCAGCTCCAGACGCAGCGGTAAACCGGCCTGATTTAAACCCTCTACCACCTGACGTGCATTCTGTTCAACCTGGCGTAACGTCTCCGCCCCGTAGAGGTGCTGCGTGCCGATGACAAACCACACGCTGTAGCTGTTTGACTGTTCCATAAAATCACTCCTTTACTTTGAGCCTACCTCAATAGGCTATTTTATTTGTCAGTCTGAACCTGGGCAGTGCTCACACAGGCTGCTTTAGCAACCTGAACGCCCGTCAGGGCGGCCCTGAAAGGGCGAGCGTAGCGAGTCATCCTCACGTACTCCGTGTACTACGGATTGTTCCGCGCTGTCCGTGTCCAGACTGCCTGCAACATTACGCCTGCTGAGATAGGCTCTTAGCGGAAGCGGGGCGTGCGGCGTATTGCGGTTCAGCCGCCACGCACCATTGTTGATAGCGTTGATAAAGTTGTTGATAACGGGCGACGCGCGCCGGATCGGGCTGCAGCGTCACGGCAATCGGGCTGGCCATCACCTGCTGGGCGTCGGGAACGCTGGCGTGCACACCGGCGGCGACGGCGGCGAAAATGGCCGCACCCAGCGCACAGCACTCGTCAGAGGCGACGATATCCAGTGGGCGATTCATCACATCGCAGCAGGCCTGCATAATTGCCGGGGATTTCCG
>Ga0213829_1001214_pt1 | contig 19076 bp, 19 predicted proteins | sample MC6MC0896MG_FD_180665 | JGI IMG/M metagenome (GOLD analysis project Ga0213829, IMG submission 180665) | Enriched soil aggregate microbial communities from Iowa State University, Ames, United States - MC6-MC0896-MG | ecosystem: Environmental > Terrestrial > Soil > Unclassified | place: USA: Iowa...
TTTAAAACAACTTTTTATTCCGCATATTAAGGAAGAATTGAACAATCAGTCGTCTTTTAAGGAAGTCGAGAAAAGTTATGATATTTTAAGGGATTACATTATTCAGGTAAATCCACGCGAAATTAATTTGTTTTTTATTGAAGACGGATTGCGTGAACGTATTGTTTTTGAGGATGATTTTTATAAAGTTTTAAATACCGAAATACAGTTTACTAAAGACGAATTATTGACTTTGGTTGATACCAATCCGGAGAAATTCAGTCCGAATGTTATTTTGCGTCCGTTGTATCAGGAAGTTATTTTACCTAATTTATGTTACATTGGCGGCGGTGGCGAATTAGCTTATTGGTTAGAACTGAAAGAAGTTTTTACGCTGCATAACATAACGTTCCCAATGCTTTTGTTGAGGAATTCTGTTTTATTGGCAACCGAAAAGCAAAACAAAAAACGAGAAAAATTAAATCTTTCTTGGGAAGAATTATTCTTAAAAACCGATGATTTCCTTCAGAAGAAAACTAAAGATTTCGCTCAACATGTATTCGATTTTAATCAACAAAAACAGTTTTTAAAAGAACAGTTTTCTGCTTTAAAAGAAATTACGTTGCAAACCGACAAATCGTTTATTGGTGCGGTAAATGCACAAGAAGCCAAACAAATTAAGGGCTTGGAAAATTTAGAAAAACGTTATTTTAAAGCCGAGCGTTTAAAAAATCAGGATCAATTGGACAGAATGCTTGATTTGAAAATCGCATTGTTTCCAAACAACAGTCTGCAGGAACGCGTTGATAATTTTTCGACTTTATATGTTGATTACGGTAAAGATTTAATTGCTGTTTTGCTTGAAAGATTGAATCCGTTAGATCAGAATTATGCGATAATAACTTTATAATACCACAGACTTATTGTATGCAGATAAGCGTCACTTCGAGTAGCGCAACGGAGTGAAGCGTATCGAGAAGTTGTAAATTATAAGTTCTCAACAGGCTCGAACTGACGAAGATCTTCTATATTCTGTTTCCGTGCATCTGTGGCAAAAAATTTAAATCTGCAGTAAAAAAACTTATATGCACGCATACTTTTTTGTATATTTACCTATCAACCAAATAGTAAAGTATGGATTTTTCTCAAAAAATGTTACGCGACAATGCGTTAAAAGATAAAGTTATTATTGTAACAGGCGGTGGCAGCGGTTTAGGTAAAGCCATGACCACCTATTTTTTAGAATTAGGTGCAAAAGTCGCTATCACTTCTCGCGATATTGAAAAACTACAAAATACCGCAACCGAGTTAGAACAACAAACCGGTGGAACATGTTTACCAATTGCTTGTGATGTTCGTCATTACGATCAGGTAGAAAATATGTTGCAGCAGGTTTTATCGGCGTTTGGTAAAGTTGATGTTTTACTGAACAATGCGGCAGGTAACTTTATCTCGCCAACCGAACGTTTATCTGCGAATGCGTTTGATACCATTATTGATATTGTTTTAAAAGGCAGCAAAAACTGTACGCTTGCTTTAGGGAAACACTGGATTGACAAAGGCGAAAAAAACAAAACCGTTTTAAATATTGTTACCACGTATGCTTGGACAGGTTCGGGTTATGTGGTGCCAAGTGCAACAGCAAAAGCCGGTGTTTTGGCAATGACGCGCAGTTTGGCGGTTGAGTGGGCAAAATACGGAATACGTATGAATGCCATTGCTCCGGGACCATTTCCTACAAAAGGTGCTTGGGACAGATTATTACCGGGCGAATTAAAAGATCAGTTTGATATTACCAAACAAGTTCCGTTACGACGTGTAGGCGATCATCAGGAATTAGCGAATTTAGCTGCTTATCTGGTTTCAGATTTTTCTCAATATATTAACGGAGAAGTTGTTACGATTGATGGTGGTGAATGGCTACAAGGTGCCGGCGAATTTAACATGTTGGAAAATATCCCGAAAGAATTATGGGATATGCTGGAACAAATGATAAAATCAAAAGGGAATAAATAATAAAACAGCTCAAATGAGCTGTTTTATATAATACTTTATGATGATGTTTATAAAATACGTATTAAGATATTTTACTTTATTTCTTTTATTTTCTCTCCTAATCTTTCTAACAAAACGATATGGTGATTTTCATACTGCTGTTTTAGTCCAATTATTATTTACACCATTTTTAATTATATTGATTGTTGTAAATCTGATCATATTATATAATTACGAAAAAAAACAAAACAATTATATTACATTCAGAAATTCAATATTCTTTTTAGTATTACTACTGATTGGAAATTTTTTATATGGCAAATATGAGATTAACAAAGATGTCTTTATAACTTTGGAAGTTGAAGACAATATGCTATTAACACTTTACACTAATAATAAATATAGATTACGTATTCAATACCCACATGGTTCTTCCAATTATTCTGGGGAATATATCCTGCAGAAAAATATTCTTACAATAAACGATTCACTTATTGAAACTAAATCCAAAAAGAAAATAAGTAATAAGTATATATATCAAAAAGATAACAATAAATTTATATCTACAAAAGACGGTTATAAAGTGTTACAGATTCCTACGGAATGACAACTAAAAAATAAAAACTTTATCCTAAAAAGTCCCAATCACCCCAACACCGTTACCTGTAACAGAAAAATTCCACGTAATGTGTTTCTTCTGATATTTTTCCCACGGATTTTGGTATTTCGTTTGTTCAAAACGTTTAATAACCGTTTTAGTACAAAAATATGCCAGAATTCCACCAAAAGCAACATCGCTTACCCAATGTGCGTTGGCATACATTCGGCTAGCCATAGTTACCGCAGCACCTGTATAAAAAAGTCCTTTTAACCAAGGTTGCTCTACTCTTTCTGCCAAAACAAATGCCGTTACAAAAGCTATTTGTGAATGCCCCGAAGGAAACGAACTAAATCCCGGATCGTTTCTAAAAGGTCTAAATTCGTAATTTCCAAAACCTTCGGTTGGTCGGGCTCTACCTACAATTTTTTTCATGGCAGTCTGCAAAACACCCGATGTTGCGTAAGCTGCTGTTAGTATAGCTGCCGTTTCTTTAGTCCATTCATCATTAATAATCCAACCGGTTGCATAAAATCCGCCTGCAACAATAACTGCTGCGTAAGGTTTACCGTTTCGGTATCCAAAATCGCCTAATTTATTGACAAATTTCCCCTGATCTCTGTTCATAAATTCGTTCACAGGTTTATCTGCAAGCGACAATAATGCCGTTCCGCCCAAAGTTGCTCCAAAAGTTAACAGATCATCTTTCTGCCAGCGAACAGGCGATGAAAGCGTGTATAAAAAAGCATCGGTAATTCGAATAATATCTGGTGTTTTCTTGGGTATTGTATATAGCGAATCTGCAAAAACCTCAGTTTCCGGTAAAGCATCTTCCGGTAAATCATCAATTTCAAAAGAATTTCGTTCAAAAGTCAAGGAATCTGTTTGTGAATAACAGCCTATTCCACAAACAAATAATACAATAAAAATCAATCTTTTAAAATACATTTTTATTTTTTAAAGGTGCAAATATATAAATTGAAACCGTTGTTAAAGGGTCAGCGGTAACGTATTAATGTTAATTTAACGTGAACGCTAAATGTTTAGTATGTTATTATAAATTGAATTTAAACGTAATACACGGTTATTAGCCAAAATCGTCTTAAAAAGACACCATAAAATATATTTAGCATTTTTAGTTAAGATAATTAATTGTATTTTTACACTTCAAATTTTTGTAAAGAAAAAATGGGTAAAATCATTGCTATAGCGAATCAAAAAGGTGGTGTGGGAAAAACCACCACTTCTGTTAATTTAGCCGCATCTTTGGGTGCTTTAGAAAAGAAAGTATTATTGATTGATGCCGATCCGCAAGCAAATGCTACTTCTGGTTTAGGTATTGATGTTGAATCGGTTGAAGCAGGAACTTATCAGATATTAGAGCATACGGTATTACCGCAGGATGCTGCTTTGGAATGTTCGGCTCCGAATGTTGATTTAATTCCGGCGCATATCGATTTGGTTGCTATAGAAATTGAATTAGTAGATAAAGAAAATCGCGAGTACATGCTGAAACAAGCATTGGCTTCGATTAAAGAAGAATACGATTATATTATTATTGACTGTGCACCGTCGTTAGGTTTGCTAACATTGAATGCTTTAACGGCTGCAGATTCTGTTGTGATTCCAATTCAATGCGAATATTTTGCTTTGGAAGGGTTAGGCAAGTTATTGAATACCATTAAAAGTGTTCAGAAAATTCACAACCCGAATTTAGATATTGAAGGATTGCTTTTAACCATGTACGATTCGCGTTTGCGTTTATCGAACCAAGTAGTAGATGAAGTTCAAAAGCATTTTAACGATATGGTTTTTGAAACCGTTATTCAGCGTAACGTAAAATTAAGCGAAGCTCCGTCGTTCGGTGAAAGCATCATTAATTACGATGCAGCAAGTAAAGGCGCAAGTAACTATTTGAGTTTGGCACAGGAAATTATTAAGAAAAACCCTAACAACTAATGGCAAAAGCAGTTAAAAAACAAGCGTTAGGTCGCGGTTTATCGGCACTTTTAAAAGATCCTTCTAACGATATCAAATCAATAGAAGATACAAATGCCGATAAAGTTGTTGGAAATATCATTGAATTGGAACTAGATTTTATCAAGGTAAATCCTTTTCAGCCAAGAACAAATTTTAACGAAGAAACCTTAAAAGAACTTGCAACATCTATTAAAGAACTAGGTGTTATACAGCCAATTACGGTTCGTAAGATCGATTTTAACAAATACGAATTAATTTCGGGTGAGCGTCGTTTACGTGCATCAAAACTTGCAGGTTTACAGACAATTCCGGCGTACATTCGTATTGCAAATGATAACGAATCGCTTGTTATGGCATTGGTTGAAAATATTCAGCGCCATGATTTGGATCCTATTGAAATTGCAATGTCGTACCAGCGATTGATCGACGAAATTCAGCTAACGCAGGAACAAATGAGCGACCGTGTTGGTAAAAAAAGATCGACTATTACCAACTATTTGCGTTTGTTGCGTTTAGATCCGATTATCCAAAGTGGTATCCGTGACGGATTTATCTCTATGGGTCACGGTCGTGCAATTATCAATATTGAAGATCACGAAGCACAAACGGATATCTACCACAAAATCATCAAAGAAAATTTATCTGTTCGTGAAACCGAAGCCTTGGTAAAAGCGTATCAGGAAGGTTTGTTGAATACTGGAAGTGTTCCTGTTAAGAAAAAAATCACGTACACGATTTCAGATTCGCAACGAAAAATATTTACAGAATTTTTCGGAGCAAAAGTAGATGTGAAAATTGCAGCAAATGGTAAAGGAGCCATCAATGTACCTTTTCATTCGGCAGAAGATTTAGAACGTATCATTAAACTTTTAAACAAATAGTGTTTTCTAAATTATACATTATTGTTTTTTGTCTGTTTTTTGGAACTGTTTGGGCACAAAACGATACCTTAAAAGTGGTTCAGCCCGAAATGCCCAAATTAACCGCACAGGCATTAAATCCTTTGGCACCGGCTAAAGCGGCTTTTTATTCGGCAATTGTACCGGGTCTGGGTCAGTATTACAACAAAAGTTACTGGAAAATCCCTTTGGTTTATGGCGGAATGGGAACCAGTCTGTACTTTTATATTGACAATCAAAGAGCTTACACCGCTGCTCGCGACGAATATAAATTGCGCTTGCGAGGTATTGAGCGTACAGACAATCCGAAAGTAGGATCGTACACACAAGATCAGTTGGTTACCGTGCAGCGAAATGCACAGCGAAACCGTGATTTATCGTTATTTATTACCATAGGTATTTATATTTTAAATATTGTAGATGCCAATGTAGATGCGCATTTACAACAATTTAACGTAGACGAAGATTTGTCTTTTAAGCCTAATTTAGAATACAATCCGTTAATAAACCAACACCACTTTAACGTTAACGTAAGTTACAGATTTTAATTATGAAAATAGCATTATTAGGCTACGGAAAAATGGGGAAAGAAATTGAAAAAATTGCCTTGCAACGTGGTCACGAAATAGTTTTAAGAAAAACAGAAGAAAACGATTACAGCGGCTTGGAACATGCCGATGTTGCGATTGATTTCAGTATCCCTACAGCTGCAACAGAAAATATAAGTACGTGTTTTAATCATAATATTCCGGTAGTTTCTGGTACAACGGGCTGGTTGGAACATTACAATGATATGACTACTTTATGCCAAGAAAAGAACGGAGCTTTTTTATATGGATCGAACTTCAGCGTAGGTGTCAATTTATTTTTTGAACTGAATTCGTATCTGGCAAAATTAATGGCAAATATTAAAGAGTATAATGTATCGATGGAAGAAATTCATCATACTCAAAAATTAGATGCACCAAGTGGAACAGCCATTTCACTGGCACAAGGAATCATTGCCGAAACAGATTATAAGCAGTGGACAATGAACAATGCAAATGATAATGAGATTTATATCGATGCAAAACGTATTGAAGATGTTCCGGGAACACACAGTGTTTTCTATAAATCAACCGTTGATGAAATCGAAATAAAACATACCGCATTTTCACGTCAGGGCTTTGCTCTGGGCGCTGTAATTGCAGCCGAATGGATTTTAGGCAAAAAAGGCATCTTTACTATGAAAGATGTTTTGAATTTAGGTTAATTAGTCAAAAAAAATTACTTTCGTTAAAAATATTTAGGTTATGACATTTACACAATGGTTTTTATTTTTCCTTGCAGTTCAGGTAATACATTTTCTGGGCACATGGAAATTATATGTAAAAGCAGGCAGAAAAGCGTGGGAAGCAGCAGTACCTGTTTATAACGCAATTGTTTTAATGCAGATTATTAACCGACCAAAATGGTGGGTTATTCTATTGTTTATTCCTATTGTAAACTTAATCATGTTTCCGGTTGTATGGGTTGAAACCTTACGCAGTTTCGGAAAAAACTCAACTGTTGACACCATTTTAGGTGTAGTAACTTTAGGTTTTTACGTGTATTACGTGAACTATTTTGAAAACGTTAGCTATGTACAAAACCGAAGCATAAAACCAAAAACCGAAGCTGGTGAAACCGTGAGTTCTATTCTGTTCGCTGTTGTGGTTGCAACAATTATACATACGTTTTTTATACAGCCGTTTACCATACCAACTTCATCGTTAGAGAAAACGTTGCTTGTAGGCGATTTTCTTTTTGTAAGTAAAGTAAACTATGGTGCACGCGTTCCGCAAACTGCAATTGCTTTCCCAATGGTACACGATACCATTCCGTTGGCAAAAGTAAAATCGTACAGTAAATTTCCACAGATTCCTGAAATGCGTTTTCCTGGTTTTGAAAAACCGGAACACAATGATATCATGGTTTTTAACTGGCCTGTTGATACCATTCCGTATTTTGGATACAGAGGATCAGAACGTTTTGACAAACCGATGGATAAAAAATCGAACTACGTTAAAAGAACCGTTGGTTTACCGGGTGATAATTTAGAAGTTAAAAACGGAATTGTTTTCATAAACAACCAAGAGCTAAAATTAGATGACCGTGCTAAAGTTCAATATACTTATATAGTAAATTCAGAAAAAGGTGTTGATTATAATTTCTTTAGAAAACAAGGCTATACCGAACACACACAATCCTTTTTAGTAACACCTACAAATCAAAATCAGATTAATGTATTACAAAGATACGGTTTGGATATTGAAGATCAGAAAAATGGAAGTTATGTTATCACCACTTACGGTATTCCTGCCAACGAAATACAAGAAACAGGCTTACGCTTACAAGAAGTTTTAGGTAAGAAATTATTTATAAACTTAACTATCGCAGACGCTATGAAATTTAGTCAACAAAAAATGTTTGACTCTATAGTTAAGTTTGAAAAGAAAATTGAAGGTAAAAGTATATTCCCCCATAACAATGAGCTATGGACAGGGGACAATTTAGGTCCTTTACATATTCCTGCAAAAGGAGAAGTTGTTCAATTAACAACCGAAACATTACCTTTATATAAAGGAATTATTACCGATTACGAACATAACAAGTTAGAAGTTAAAAAAGACGGATCGATCTTAATTAACGATCAACCTGCAACAACCTACACAATTCAGCAGGATTATTACTATATGATGGGAGACAACCGTCATAATTCAGAAGACAGCCGTTATTGGGGCTTTGTTCCTGCAGATCATATCGTAGGAAAACCAGTTTTCATTTGGATGAGTATGGATCCTAATGTGCCAATGGGCAAATTGTTCGATAAAATTCGTTGGGATCGTTTGTTCACAACCGTTCACGGTACAGGCAAACCACATTCTTTCTTTATTTATTTCGTAATTATTTTATTGGGCTGGACAGGTTACAGCTTCGTTAAGAAACGCAAGGCAAAAAAGTATAAATATTAATGAGTATTTTAATACATCCCACCTATTTTCCATCGGTCAGTCATTTTGTAGCAATGCTTCAAGCTGATGCTGTGGTATTCGAGGCAGATGATAATTTCCAGAAACAAACGAACCGCAACCGTATGTACATTTACAGTGCAAACGGTTTGCAGTTGTTAAACATACCTGTTAAACACAGTGCAGAACCGAATCAAAAATACCGCGACGTTAAAATAGAAAACGATTTTAACTGGCAGAAACAACACTTTAAATCGTTAGAAGCTGGTTACAGAACATCGCCCTATTTTGAGTTTTTTGAAGATGATATTCGTCCGCTTTTTGAAAAGAAACATTCTTTTTTAATGGATCTGAATTTAGAAACTCATGAAATTGTAACCGATTGTTTAGGTATTAAAATTCCGTACACAAAAACCGAAGAATATTTTAAAGAACCTTCTCAAACCGATTTCAGATATCTGGCTAACGGCAAAAAAGACAATAACGTTTTTGATAGTTACATACAGGTTTTTAATGACAAACATGGTTTCCTGAATAATTTAAGTATTTTAGACTTACTTTTTAACGAAGGAAGACACGCAGTTGATTACTTGAAAAAACAAACTTTGATAAAATAAAAAAAGGAGATTTCGACTTGAAATCTCCTTTTTTGCTTATATACAAAAGACTTATATATTTGTTAAAAAAGAGTTTTAATAAAATTTTACTTCCTATTTTCGTCAAAACACTTATAAAAACAAAATGATAAAAACGCTAGTACTATTTTTTTCTCTTTTTTCGGCTACTTTTTGCTGGGCACAAACTAAAACCGAAACTGATTTATATGTTGCGGGCTATCGAAATGAAGATTTCAATACAGCATATTTACAATTTATAAAAAAGAAAAACGATTCACTCTATTTTTTGTCAAATGATGAAAGTCGATACAGTGCATTGCCATCATATAGTTTTGAAAAAGATACATTGGGCATAAAAACAAAATTGATTGCTACTGACAACAAAATATCTCTTTACTACACTTCGAATCAAGACAAACAAGATTATCATTATTTTAAAGTAGAAAATGCTGAATTTACAATTGATCAAGTCAGAGAAATTAAAGGCAAAAGATATACAGCTGAATTAGATAAGGTATCAATGATTCCTAATCGTGATTTAAAAATACAGCGCGAAATATATTTTTTAGATTCATCGAATGTAGAAATTACATATACTTATAGTTTAAACAATAAAATTCTTTATAGCGAAAGAGAAACCTCAAATTTTGAGGTATTTGCTCCGGATAATAAAGTCTTTTTTAGTTTTTATGTTGGTGAATTAAATCTTTACAATCGTTTGTATCAGTTAACAAATCTTCAAAAAGACAAATTCTCTTTTGTTCATTATGCCGAAACAAAGAAGATTGTTGATGTTTATACAGTAAATTCCGCTAAAAATCAAGAGATCAATTCATCAAATTTTAAAATGTGTTTAGATAGTCGCCCGTATGAATATTATAACTATGAACCTGACATTAAATATACACATGGCAACAATGCGTTATTAAAACGATTAATTAAAGATGCTCCTACAACAAAAGGAAACGGATTTATAACCATACATTTTGCCATAAACTGCAAAGGAAAAGTGGGAAGATTTGGTTTAGAACAAATGGATACTAAGTATCAGTCCGCTTCGTACGATCCAAAATTAATCAAACATCTAATACAACAAATAAGTAAAATTACCGAATGGGATCTTCCTGAAAAAATTCAGACAGATACACATCGTTTTCTTATGTTTAAAGTTACTAATGGAAAAATAACCGAAGTATGGCCTTAAAGAAATTCTTTTTATATAACATTTTAATTTTTATCGGATTTTGCCACTCTTCATATTCGCAAGAATCTAATCCGTTTGAACATCTTTCAAAAGAAGAACGTATTAAGCTGGCTGATAAATACCATGATTTATCACAAACGGTTTACCAAACTTCCCAGATGCATCGAATTTATAAAGACAGTGCTTTACTGGCTGTTCCTGATCATGTAAATTATATGCAGCGGGCATCTTACTCCTATAAAAAAGCGGGCGAGCACATAAAGGCTATGGAAATGCTTAACAAAGCCGTAGCAATTGACACAGCAAATGGTTCAACAGCCACGCTTGAATATAAAGCTTGGAGTATGCTGTACTTTTACCGTGACTACGAAAATACCATTAAAGATGTTGATAAAGTTATAGAAATAAGTAAAATTCCATCTAAAGCATGTCATGGCGAATCGTGTTTACTTTTAAAGGCACAGGCATACTATCAATTGGGAGAATATAAAAAAGCAATTGAAACTTTTGATTACTTGTTTATCCTCCTGAAAGAACAAGGTGTAAATCCAAAAGATGATTTTCTAGCTAATTTCTATCTGGCGCGGAGTTATTTTAAATTGAATGATTTAGACAAATCGCTTTTATATTTACAAGAGCAATTAAGTATGCCTTATAGCGTAAAAGCCGAATTGAACTTTTATGCAGGACAGATTTATGTTTTGAAAAATGATACCGAGAAAGCAAAAAAACATTTTTTTAAGGCTAAAGAATTTTATCTGCAAAACGATAAAATGAACGAGCCTTATGTTGAACGATTCGATGAAATTTTCATGAATGATATTAATTTAGAAATCAACAAATTATAGCTATAAAACACGAAATATTTTTTTTATTCATTTATAAAACTATCTTTGCTGAAAATTTAATAATCTTTACTTATGAAAAGATTAGTATTTTTCTCAGCATTATTGTCTTTATCTTTAGTTAGTTGTGGTGATGACGACAAACCGCAACCAGAACAACCAAAAGACACGCAAACTCTTTTAACTGCTAAATGGAATTTAGTAAAAGCTGAATATATTGAAAATGGCGAAACCACTACAGAAGATTTAAAACCAGGATCTTGCGATTACGATTATTATGATTTAAAAGCGGGTGGTGTAAAAGATGAAATTTTTCACGATGAAGAAGATAATTGTTCTACAGGTAATTGGCCAGGAACTTGGTCTTACAATGCATCTAATAAACAAGTTACATTAATTGATAGTGATGATGACTATACATTAGTTACTGAAGTAATTTCTATAAGTGCTACCGATTTAAAAATTAAAATGATTACTGCGGACGGGCAACCAGCTCCTGATGGAGTAGAAGCTTACTTATATTTAAAAAAATAATTCATTAAAAAAGGATAACTAAATTAGTTATCCTTTTTTTTATCTTTCATATTCAATCGAGCCATGATTGGGAAATGATCTGAATTTTTAAATTCCTTAAAGGTTTTAAATTCTTTCACTTCAAAAACCTCATCAACCAAAATATAATCAATACGGGCTGGGTAATATTTGTAGTTATAGGTTTTTCCGAAACCTTTTCCAGCTTCAACAAACGCATCGTTCATATCGCCAATAATATTCTTATAAACGTATGAAAACGCCGTATTGTTCATATCGCCACAGATAATTTTATGTCCTTTAAAATCTTCCATATGCGCCTGAATCAATTCAGACTGTAACTGCTGAACTTTAAACGCTTCACTTAATCGGTTAAAAATTCGTTTTGATTTACTTTCATCGATCTCATTAATATCTGGACTGATATTTACCGACTGCAAATGAATACTGTAAACGCGAATAGTGTCTTTATTTTTTACGATATCAGCATAAACAACATTGTTATCAGAATTTGGCAATGCAATTTCACCTTCATCAATAATTCTAAATTTAGAAAAAATAGCCTGACCGGTTTTGATCTTCTTGCCGTGCATAATAATGTGTCGAAACTTATAATCGTCTAACTCATAATCTGCCGATTTGGAATATTCCTGAAAACAGATGATATCCGGATTTTGTTCTTCGATAAAACGTTTGATATTTTCGGCAACATTTTCGTTCGGCATCCAATTAAACAGATTAAATAATCGAACATTATAACTTAAAACAGTAAAGTCTGATTCTACCACCTCTTCGTTGGTAGATGTAAACTTGTAGAATTTTGTAAAAAAAGTATATCCGATCAAAAAAACGATAATCGATAAAAACACCTGTCTTTTTAATTGAATTGCCCAATACACTACAAACACCAGATTTAGCATTAAAAGTGTGGGTAAAATTAGGGTAAGAACCGACAAAAACGGAAACAGTTTAGGCGCCATAGACGGCAATAAATAGCCCAACAATGTTAGTACAACCAACATTATGTTTAAAATATAGGCTATTTTATTAAACCATTTTAACTGTTTCATAAGTTTATTTTTGCTTAAACAAAAACTCTTTTTCTTCCTTGGTAAGGCTGTCGTATCCCGATTTGCTAATTTTGTCTAAGATAATATCTATTTGTTTTTGAACGCTATTATCTGCCGAATTATTTTTTGTTTGATTGATTTTATTGTGAACCGTTCGCAAATTGGTTTTAACTTTTGATTTTTTAAGATTGCTTACCGAAAATCCGCCTAACCATTTGCCGTAGCAAAAACCAAAGATGCTTCCTCCAATGTGAGCTAAATGTCCGCCGGCATTATCAAAAAACAACTGCAACAAATCAAAACCTAAAAACGCTATCGCGATATAATATATTGCTACGTTTCCAAAAATTATCAGCTGTACACGCATTTTCGGATTATATCCTACAACCGTAAAAAACACTGCCATTACTGCTCCCGATGCTCCTACAACATAACTTTGCAAACCGAAGATATTGGCAATTATAAAATAAAAAATTCCGGCTGCGATACCACCTAAAAAATAGGCTTTTAAAAATTGTTTGTAATTAAAAAATGTAAAAAACATCTGACTGAAAAAATACAGCATCAGCATATTAAACAACAAATGCATAATATCGGCATGCAGAAAACTGTAAGTTACAAACTGCCAAATTCGATAATTAAATATTTTAAAGTCGCTAAACAATGCCAATTGCTCGATAATCGCCTTATAAAAACCTGTATCAGCAAACTTTATAAGCATCACAAAAAGGCTTATTACAATTACAACAATAAGAAGTTTAATTTCGACCGCAATATTTTTAATATCGAATTTTCGCATAATATGTTATTTATCCCAACGGAATTGACCGAACTGTTTTTTCTTCCAAAACCACATTAACAAGAAACCAACAAGAGCTCCGCCAATGTGCGCAAAATGAGCAATTCCTGTTCCGCCTGATCCAAAAATAGCAGCACCGTTAAATCCTAAAACTAAATCTAAAACCAAAACTCCGGGTACAAAATATTTTGCTTTAATTGGTACAGGTATAAAAAGTAAAGCCAAGCCAGCATTTGGAAACATAAATGCAAACGCTACCAACAAACCATAAATGGCTCCTGAAGCGCCGACAGCTACCGATAAATATGATGATCCTAGTGTCTGAATCCCACTTTGTGAAACATATTCCTGCCAACGTGTGTCGATTCTTCCACTATTTAGTAATTCAAATATCTCATTTTCTTTAAAACCATTTAAGGTTAATGTACTTACAACATCATGTATCTGCCAATAATTAAACGCTGTATGTAAAACCGCAGCTCCCAATCCACATAAGATATAGAACAATATAAACTTTTTGCCTCCCCATATTTGTTCCAACACAGATCCAAATGAATACAACGCAAACATATTAAATAGTATATGTGAAAAACCACCATGCATAAACATGTGCGTTATTGGCTGCCAAAATTGAAAAGCAGGATTTTCGAAATAATACAGTGGAAAATAATCGTTTAATATCGGCATAAAAAAATTCGCCGCTAAAAATATTATAACGTTAACAATTAATAATTGCTTTACTACTGGAGTAATCTGATTCATTACATAAATTTTTTATCAATATCTTCTACCTTCATGGTAATAAAAGTAGTTTTGCCAAAGGGCGATGTTTGCGGATCTTCGCATCCAAACAAACTATTTACAATATTTTCCTGCTCCTTATCGCTTAAATACGTGCCGGTTTTTACCGCCAAACTCTGTGCCAGCGATTTTGCAATTCGGTCGTGCAGTATATCAACATCAGCAGAAGCATCGTCTTGCATATCGTTTAAAAGATCTTCCAAAACAATAGAAACCTCGCTTTCTGTAATAGACACCGGAATACCTAAAATTACAATTTTTTCGTTAGAAATTTCATCGAATAAAAATCCCATCTGAACCAGTTCATTCTGCAGATTCTTAAGCAGTTCCATTTCATAAACACCATAATACAAAGACAAAGGAAACAGCAGTTGCTGACTTGCATTCTGCTTTACCATGAACGAACGCATGTAATGTTCGTACAGAATTCGCTGATGTGCCCTGCGCTGATCGATGATAATCATGCCCGATTTTATGGGACTGATGATGTATTTTTTTTGAAACTGATATGATTGTTGATGATTTGTTGGTTGCGAAGCATCGTCATCAAACAACGAGCCGGTGATTACTTCTTCATCGAACTGATGATTTGCCGATGTAAGAATGATTTCTTTAGCATCTGAAATACCTTCGTACAAAGTTTCCCAACCGCCCGATTTGTGTTTGCGGTCTTGAAACGATGCATTGCTTTGAAACGAACTTCCCGAAGTTTTTGGTTTAACACTTTCGAACGGATTAAAACCGGATCCCATTTGTCCTGCCAAATTACTCCCCGATTTCATGCTTTCAAACGGATTGAAAAACGTGTCAATGGCAACCGTAGGTTCGTTAGATTTTGTGCCTTCATAACTATAGGGAACTTCTAAATCACCATCTTTCTGAAAATCCAACACTGGCGAAACATTAAATTGACCTAGACTGTGCTTAATTGTAGCACGTAAAATAGCGTACAACGCTTGTTCATCGTCAAACTTAATTTCGGTTTTTGTTGGGTGGATGTTTATATCGATACTATTCGGCGGCAACGTTAAATACAGAAAATAACTCGGATGCGTACCGTCTTTCAACAAACCTTCAAAAGCAGCAGTAACGGCGTGATGCAAATAGCCACTTTTTATAAATCGATCATTCACAAAAAAGAACTGCTCTCCCCTGCTCTTTTTAGCAAATTCGGGCTTTGCAACAAAACCATGAACTTCTACAATTTCGGTTGTTTCTTGAACGGGTACCAGCTTTTCATTGGTTTTTCCGCCAAAAACATTTACAATTCGCTGACGAAAATTAGATGCCGGCAAATTGAACATTTCACTGCCGTTGTTTATAAACGTAAACTGAATATCGTTATGCGCCAAAGCCACACGCTCGAATTCATCAATTACATGACGTAATTCTACCTGATCTGATTTCAAGAAATTTCGTCGGGCTGGAATATTAAAAAACAGGTTTTTAACAGAAAACGATGTCCCGCTTGGAGCCACAACAATTTCTTGCGACACAATTTTACTGCCTTCAATAATTACGTGTGTTCCTAACTCGGCAGTATGTTCTTTAGATTTTAATTCTACATGCGCAATTGCGGCAATAGATGCCAATGCCTCGCCACGAAAACCTTTTGTCTGCAGTTGAAACAAATCTTCGGCGATGGAAATTTTTGATGTTGCATGGCGTTCAAAACACATACGCGCATCAATTTCGTTCATTCCTTTACCGTCGTCAATTACCTGAATCAGCGTTTTACCTGCATCTTTAATTACCAGTTTAATGGCAGTTGCACCTGCATCTACAGCATTTTCGAGCAATTCTTTAACTACCGATGCAGGTCTTTGAACCACTTCGCCAGCGGCAATCTGGTTGGCTACGTGATCGGGCAATAAACGTATAACGCTTGACATGTATTGTAGTACTTTTTTAATGATTTACAAAAATACAATTTTATGTGGGATTATGCTTACCGATGCCCTTTGCAGAAAGTTAAAGAAAACAAAAAAGCCCTGAAAATTTCAGAGCTTTTGTATTATTTATTTAATGCGATCATTTTTAATGCGGCAACCGCAGCTTCGGTTCCTTTGTTTCCGTGGATTCCTCCACTTCTGTCGATCGACTGTTGTTCGTTGTTATCTGTTAGTACACAGAAAATGGTAGGCATATCGTAAATTAAGTTTAAATCCTTAATGCCTTGTGTTACACCTTCGCAAACAAAATCAAAATGTTTTGTTTCGCCTTGTATCACACAACCAATAGCAATAACAGCATCAAACTGTTCTAACTGGTGCATTTTTTTGCTTCCAAAAATCAATTCAAAACTTCCGGGAACATTCCAACGTACAATATTTTCAGGTTTCGCTCCACAATCAATCAATACATCGTAAGCACCTTGAAACAATCCGTTAGTAACTTTATCGTTCCATTCCGAAACAACCAAACCAATCTTTAAATCTTTTGCATCAATTAAATCGGCTTTGTTATATTCTGATAAATTTTTATTAGCTGTAGCCATAATTATTGAGCCATTCCTAAATAAACATCAATATTTGCAGCTTCTACAGAGCTTTTGTAATTGTCTTTAATATTGGTAAACAATTTCAACGCTTCGTCTTTCTTACCTAATTCAATAGCCATTAAGCCTGCTTTGTAAGCATAACGTGGCGTAGAAAAATCGTTTGGGGTATGTTCTGATGCTTTTTTGTAATAATCAAAAGCTTCGTTTGGTTGGTTTAGTTCTGCAAATGCATCACCAATTGCACCTAACGACATTGCTTTTAAGAACAAATCTTTAGAGTTAAATTCTTGTAGATGCTCAATAGCTTCTTTAAATTTACCCATATTAAGGTATGATGTTCCTGCATAGTAATGCGCCAAATTAGCTGCATTTGTTCCGCTGTAAGTATCGGCAATTCCTAAAAAGCCCATTTTACCTTCACCACCGTTTAAGGCTAAATTGTATAAAGAATCTGTTGCTTGGCCGTTAATAGCTTGATCATAATATTGTTGTGCCTGAAACATTTCGTTTGCAGCTTCGTCTTCTTTTGGCTCTAAAATAAAATTAGTATATCCCAAATAACCAACCGCTACAACAGCCAATGCGCCAATTGCATAAAATACTTTTGACTGGTTTAATGTAAACCAATTTCCTATTTTATTTGCCGATGAATCTAAAGAACTAAAAACTTCTTTGGTTTCACTATGATCGTTTAACACCGCTTGGTGCGCATTTTCTTCTTTTTCTACCTCTGGTTTTTCCGGTTTATAACCTCTTTTATTATATGTTGCCATAACGATGTAAGAATTTTAATCTGCGCAAAAATAGGATTTTTATCTAAATTTAAAAGTCTATTTGTTAGATATTTTTCAGAAATTTGCTTTTTAATTCAATTAATAAAACTGCTTTTGTGAATTTAGAGCAAATACATATCCTTAATTTTAAAAATATTCCCGAAAAAACACTTCATTTTACTAAAAAAATCAACTGTTTTGTAGGAAAAAACGGTCAGGGAAAAACCAACCTGCTCGATGCTATTTATTATTTGGCATTTGGCAAAAGTTATTTTAACCCGGTGGCTTTGCAGAATATTAAACACAACGAAGATTTTTTTGTGGTTGAAGGTACTTTTAACAAAACCAACAAGCGCGAACAAATTGTGTGCAGTTTAAAAAAAGGACAAAAAAAGGTTTTAAAACGTAACGGAAAAATTTACGATAAGTTTGCCGATCATGTTGGTTTGATTCCGTTGGTAATGATTTCACCGAGCGATCAGGATTTGATTTCGGAAGGAAGTGAAACCCGCAGAAAGTTCATAAATTTGGTTATTTCGCAGCAAAACAGTCAGTATTTGCAGCAGTTGATCCAATATCAGAAAGTACTGATGCAACGTAACGCTTTATTGAAATATTTTGCGTTAAATCGCGTTTTCGAAACTGATACTTTAATGATTTACAACGAACAACTGCATAATTTAGGAACGGATATTTACAAGAAACGAAGCGAATTTATTGAAGAATTTAATCCGATCTTTCAAAAATACCATCAACAGATTACGGGTAACAGCGAATCGGTAGAAATTAAGTACGAAAGTCAGTTACATGAAAAACCTTTATCGGATCTTTTTACTTATTTTTTACAGAAAGACCGCGTGTTGCAATATACATCTGTAGGAATTCATAAAGATGATTTATTGTTTGAAATCAACGGACATTCCATTAAAAAATATGGATCGCAAGGTCAGCAAAAATCTTTATTGATCGCTTTAAAATTGGCACAGTTCGACTTTATTAAGAAACAAAGCGGCGTACTGCCAATTTTATTGTTCGATGATATTTTTGATAAGTTGGATGCCGATCGAGTGCAACAGATTATTGAAATGGTTAACAACGCCACTTTTGGTCAGCTTTTTATTACAGACACACATGAAGATCGAACGGAACTAATTGTAAAATCGACCAATTTAGATTACGAAATTTTTAAAATATCTAACTAAACAAAAAGGGTTTTTCGTTTATTTGTACAAATTTTCAGCTATGCAGTTCAATCAGTCTTTAAAAAATTACAATACGTTTGGCATCAGTGTAAATGCAACCGCTTTTGTTGATATCACTTCGGTAGATCAGCTAAGACAGATCATTCAGCAAAATAATAACAAGTTGCCTTTGTTTATTTTAAGTGGTGGAAGCAATATGCTGCTTACAAAAGATGTTGACGCGCTGGTTTTACATTTAAATACCAAAGGAATTGAAGTTGTGAACGAAGACAATGATTTTGTTTGGATACAAG
>Ga0213829_1001215_pt1 | contig 19049 bp, 9 predicted proteins | sample MC6MC0896MG_FD_180665 | JGI IMG/M metagenome (GOLD analysis project Ga0213829, IMG submission 180665) | Enriched soil aggregate microbial communities from Iowa State University, Ames, United States - MC6-MC0896-MG | ecosystem: Environmental > Terrestrial > Soil > Unclassified | place: USA: Iowa...
AACGTACGACCTTCAACGTCTTCGACATACAGGCCTTTGGCACGCTTGAGTGCCAGCGGAATGCGTCGCGGGTAGCTACGGGCGTTGGACTCCTGCTGACTCTGCCGGGCCAGCAGCGGTGATTCGTTGAACTGATACAGGGTTTCCGCCGGCGCGGAGCTGATCCGGGCCGACGACTCTTCGATAAGGCTGGTGGCGACTGACATCTCTCGACCCCTCAATACGCTATGGATAGTGACCAAAACAGCACACCGCACAGGTGCGCGTTCCCGTCGCGGGGCGCACATGCAGGTTTTCCTGTTCTGGAAACGCATAAGCGGGGCGAGGATTTAGACCCTTGATCGAGATGTCAGCCAGGCAATGGCAACAGCTTGTGCAGCGTAACGCGGTGCAGGCCCTGATCGCTGGCGGGTAGCGCCGGGTCGAAGTAGCCCAGATGTCGATAAAAAGCCGCGCCGGTGCGTGTGCTGGCGATGCGCGCCCGCGCCACACCGCGAATCCGCAGCCAGCCTTCCAGGTCAGTCATCAGGGCGCGGCCTGCGCCACGGCGAAACCATTCCGGCTGCACATGGCAAAAGCCGATGTCGCCGCTACTGGTCACCATGCCAACACCCACCGGTTTGTCCTGCAACAAGGCGATGTTCAGGTAGCAATGCGGGTCGGCAAGGCGCGCGCTGATGATGTCGGCGGATTGCCGGTCAATCCAGTGGCTGACCAGTTGCGGATCGTTGCGGTGATCAAGCACACAACCGACGCGAATCGAACGCTCGATGATGCGACTGATAAGGCCGGCGTCGGCAGGTTTCGCCGGACGAATGCAGATCGTTGCTTCCATGGCGCGTTCCCTCAATCCATTGAGTCAGAGCAGCCCAGACCTTAACGCCGCCATTGCCAAATCACCAACGCACAGACGTTACATTTGATGTGCCACACCACAAATCCCAATTGTGGGAGCGGGCTTGCTCGCGAAGGCGTCCGGTCAGTCGATACGTCGCTGACTGGCACGCCGCCTTCGCGAGCAAGCCCGCTCCCACAGGGGATTTTCGCTGGCTCAGACAGGTTGCAGCGGCATGGTCAACTCGACGCGCAAGCCATCCGGGCGACTGTCGAAATGCAGGGTGCAGGCGCAGCGCTGGACGATGGCTTGCACGATGGCCAGGCCGAGGCCGCAGCCGGTGCTCTGACCGTTGCGCCAGAAGCGTTGGGTCAGGTGCTGCAGATCTTCCGCCGCAATCCCCGGGCCGTGGTCGCGCACCACAAAACGGGCGCGCTGGCCGACGGTTTCCAGACTCAGCTCCACCTCAGCATCCGCCGGGGTATGGCGCAGGGCGTTGTCGAGCAGATTGCGCAACGCGGCAATCGACAGCACCGCCGGCATTTGCACCGGCGCACTAGAGAGCTGCTTGGGCAATTGCAGCTTGATGCGCTGACGCTCGCCACCAGCCGCATCCTGCATCGCCAGTTTCGCCACCTGTTCGGCGCTGCACTGCACGCCGTCATCGAACGACAGACTGCCCTCGACCCGCGCCAGCAACAGCAGTTGCTCAAGGGTGCGGTGCATGCGGTCGGCGCCCTCTTCGGCCCGTGCCAGCGACTGATCGCGGGCACTGCCTTCGGTCATGCGTGCCACTTGCAGGTGGGTCTTGATCGCCGTCAACGGGCTGCGCAGTTCGTGGGCAGCGTCGCCGGTCAGGCGGCGCTCGCGTTCGATGGTCTTGCCGATGCGCTGGAACAGCTGGTTCTGCGTATCGAGCAACGGTTTCAGTTCGCTGGGAAACGATTGCAATTGCAACGGTTCCAGCGAGTCAGCGTTACGCCGCATCAAGGCTTCGCGCAGGCGATTGAGGGGCGCCAGGCCCTGGCCGATGCCCAGCCACAACAGGCACAGGCAACCGAGCAACGCCACGCCGACCGGCACCGAGGCCGCCAGCAGGATCGACATGTTCAAGGCTTCGCGTTCGATCTGCCGATCGGCCGTGGTGATCCGCACGTCGCCCCGCGCGAGAGTGAAACTGCGCCACGGCGCGCCATCGATCATCTGGTCGTGGAAGCCCATTTTTTCCGCTTCCAGGGTTTGCTCGGGGCTGCTGTGGCTGCGGGCCAGAATCTCCCCGCGCAACGAACTGACCTGACAGGCCATGCCGCCGGGAATGTTCAATTGTTCGGCGCTGAAATGGGTGCCCTCGCCCTTGCTCGGCAGCGCCGGCAATTGCTCGAGCAGCCCGGCGACCATGCGCGCCGAGGCCACCAGTCGCTGGTCGAGGGAAAACATCATCTGATTGCGCAAGTCGCTGAGCATCCAGGCCGCGGCCAGCGCCCAGATCAGGGCGAACGCGGCGCCGAGGGTCAGGCTCAGGCGCAGACGCAGACTCATCACTTCTGTTGTTCTCCACCATCGGCCGGCCCGAGGCGATAACCCAGACCGCGCACGGTTTCGACGATGCCCTTGCCGAGTTTGCTGCGCAGGTGATGGATATGCACGTTCAGGGCATTGCTCTCCAACTCGTCATTGAAACCGTAGACGCTGTCCTTCAACTGCTCGGTGGACAGCACCCGGCCACGGTTGTGCAGCAGCGCCTGCAACAGCGATTGCTCGCGGCGCGACAAGTCCACCGGTTGCCCGGCCAACGTGGTTTCGCGGCTGCTTGGATCGTAGGTCAGTGCACCGTGTTCGATCAGGTTGACGCTGCGCCCGGCTACCCGACGCAGCAGGGTTTGCAGGCGCGCGAACAACTCACGCAGATCGAAAGGTTTGAGCAGGTAATCGTCAGCCCCGGCCTGCAAGCCATCGACCCGGTCGGTGACCGAGTCGCGTGCGGTCAGGATCAACACCGGAATTTCCAGGCCCTGCTGACGCAGTTGTTGCAGCAACTTGAGGCCATCTTCGTCGGGCAGGCCGAGATCGAGCACCATCACGTCGAATTCGGCGACCTTGAGCATCGCTCGTGCTTTCGAAGCCGTATTGACATGTTCAACCGTCAAGCCTTGGGCTGTCAGGCCGGCGACGATGCCACTGGCGATCAACTCATCGTCTTCGCAAACCAGTACGTGCATGGTGGTTCCCTGAGAAAAAGGCAAGTCAAACAGGACAGGATTAAGCCGCAATTATGGCAGGGCGACAACCAACACGGCAGAGGCTCGCTCGTTCGTCAGGTCTGGACTCAAAGTTGCCAATGGACAGCTTGCGCAAGAACAAGGCTTATTCAACACAAAACATAGTAGTCGACATGAATTTCTACACCTTCAAACTATACAAGAACAAAACAAAAAAACTAATCTCGCTCTCGCAACTTACACGCAACTAATTAAACCTAAAAATATAAATCAACCTGTTAAAGGACCATGAATGAACATTACAAAAAACTTCATTGCAGTTGACTGGCGCACCGGACCCGATCGCATTTATTTCTTTTTCCCAGAGAAAAACAGCTATTCGCGTTTCGACTTCGAGGATAACAAAGTACTCTCCGGCTTCCCCAAGCCGGTGGATGGCAAATGGGAAGGCTTTGACAAGACCGCTGCAGACTTGCGCTTTGGCTTTACCACGACGAGCGCGCGCTGGAACGGTGGCGTAGACACGCTCTGGCTGTTCTACGACGAAGGAGCAACGCCATCTGTTTGTGAGTTCAGCCAACAAGCCGACAAGGCGCTCTCCAACACTCCCATCGCAAAATCCAAGTGGGAGAAATTATTGCCTTACTACTACAAAATAGTTGGCGTAATGTGGAGTGAAAGCACTGCACAAGAAGAGAACTACTGGTTCTTGCTGAATGATGGAAACTATCTTATCTATGAAATACACTCAAAAAAACTTGAGGTACTTCCTCTAAAAGGTTCGTCTTGGGCGCCACTGGAAGAATATAAAAGCCAAATGATGACAGCCGCCACCAACGACTATCCGACACTCGACACTTACTTTTATGTGTTCCTGAACGACAACCGTTACCTGCGTTATGAACAGGGCGCGAAAAAAGTATTTGGCCCGTATACAATCTCTGACTCAACCTGGCCCGGGCTGCTGAAGGACTGAGCCACTCGCAGGCACCAGTGAATCGGCGTCGGGTCGCCCATCCGACATCGTGCGGGGCGGTTAATCATCGGTTAATCGCCACCCGCCACTGTGCACCACAATTGCACAGGGACAAGGCTCCTCCATGCGTCATTTTTTTCTTTTGTTTGCACTGCTGATCTCCGGCCTGGCCCAGGCGGGAAACAATCCATTCGAGACCAAACCGGAATTTCTCCCGGTCGACAAAGCCTTCGTGCTCACCTCCGAACGCCTTGAGTCCGGTGAAACCCAGCTGTTCTGGCAAATCACCGACGGCTATTACCTGTACCAGAAACGCCTGAAATTCGACGGTTTGACGGCCGAGCAGCAGCCTGCGCTGCGCGAGGGCGAGTCGCACAGTGACGAGTTCTTCGGTGAACAACCGGTGTATCGCCAGGGCCTGGAGGTAAAAATTCCGGCCGCGGCCAGCGGTCAGATCAAGGTCAGTTACCAGGGCTGCGCCGATGCCGGCCTGTGTTATCCGCCGCAGACCCGGGTCATCGATCTGGGCGGCAAAGCCACGCCAACAACCAGCGCTGAAGCACCGGATCAGGCCTTGGCCAGCAGCCTGCAACAACGGGCGTTGGGCTGGAGCCTGCTGGTGTTCTTCGGCCTCGGCCTGTTACTGGCGTTCACCCCGTGTTCGTTGCCGATGCTGCCGATTCTGGCAGGCATGATTGTCGGCAGTGGTGCCACCCCGCGCCGTGGGTTCGCCCTGGCCAGCAGCTATGTGATCTGCATGGCGCTGGTGTATGCGGCGATGGGGGTGATCGCCGCGCTGCTCGGCGCCAACCTGCAGGCGTGGCTGCAAAATCCATGGCTGCTCGGTGCATTTGCAGCAGTGTTCGTGGTGCTGGCGCTGCCGATGTTCGGCTTCTTTGAATTGCAATTGCCGGTGGCCCTGCGTGACCGCCTCGAACACGCTTCGCGCAGTCGCAGCGGCGGCAGCCTGATCGGTGCCGGGGTGCTCGGTGCGTTGTCCGGTCTGTTGGTCGGCCCGTGCATGACTGCGCCACTGGCCGGCGCTTTGCTGTACATCGCGCAAAGCGGTAATGCGCTGCACGGTGGCTTGATTCTGTTCGCGTTGGGCATCGGTATCGGGGTGCCGCTGTTGCTGTTGGTGACCGTCGGCAATCGCTTCCTGCCGAAACCCGGAGCGTGGATGAACCTGCTCAAGGGTATCTTCGGTTTCCTGTTCCTCGCGACCGCGCTGCTGATGTTGCGCCCGGTGCTGGACTCGTCGCTGTGGCTGGGCCTGTGCGGCGCGCTGCTGCTGATCGCGGCGTTCTGCGCCTGGAAGCAATCGGACGGCTTCGGCCGGGTAGCACAGGTGTTCGGCGCCAGTTCGTTGTTGCTCGGCCTGTGGGGCAGCCTGCTGCTGATCGGTGCCGCCGGAGGCAGTGACGACCCGTATCAGCCGTTGCAGGTGTACAGCGCCGGCCGGGCCGCCAGCGCTACGCCGAGCGGGCATGACGCGTTCACCACGATCAAGGATCCGGCCGCCCTGCAGCGCGAACTGGATAGCGCCAAAGCCCAGGGCCAGTGGGTGTTGCTCGATTACTACGCCGACTGGTGCGTGTCGTGCAAAGTCATGGAAAAACAGGTGTTCGGCAAGGACAAGGTGATGCAGGCGCTGAGCGATGTACGCCTGCTGCGCCTCGACGTCACTGCCGACAATGCCGCCAGCCGCGAGCTGCTCGGCCGCTACAAAGTACCGGGGCCACCGAGTTTTGTCTGGATCGGCACCGACGGCGAAGAACGACGCAGCCAGCGCATCACCGGTGAGGTGGATGCCGAGACGTTCCTGCAACGCTGGACCACCACCCGAGACGCCAATTAAATGCTGACGTTCACCCTCGGCACCTTTGCCATCGCGCTTAACCACTTGCTGCTGATCAGTGCCTTGGCGCTGGCGACCTTTGTCGGCTGGCGGGTGGCCAAGCGCGGCGGCGATAACCCCGAGTCGGCGCTGTTCAGCCTGTTCCTGCTGGGCATGCTTGCGGCGCGCGTGGCGTTTGTCGCCCTGTATTGGGGCCACTATCGCAACGATCCGTGGCAGATCATCGACCTGCGCGACGGCGGCTTCCTCGCCTGGCCGGGGGTGGTCGTGCTGCTGCTCGCCGCTCTCTATCGCGGCTGGCGTCGTCCGGGTCTGCGTCGGCCACTGGGCTTTGGCGTGGCCAGCGGTGTGCTGTTCTGGTTGTTGGCGACCCTGTCACTGAACATCTACGAACAAGGCACGCGCCTGCCGGAAATCACCCTGCGCAACGCCGCAGGCGAGACCATCCAGCTCAGCGATTATCAGGGCGGCCCATTGGTGATCAACCTGTGGGCAACCTGGTGCCCGCCGTGCCGGCGCGAGATGCCGGTGCTGGAAAATGCTCAACAACAACGCCCGGACCTGACCTTTCTGTTCGTCAATCAGGCCGAAAGCATGCAAAGCGTTGCCACCTTCCTGGAAACCCAGGGCCTGAGCCTGAACAACGTGCTGTTCGACCGCAGCGGCCGATTGGGTCAGGCCGTGGGTTCCATGGCGCTGCCGACTACGCTGTTCTATAGCCCTGACGGTCGCTTGCTGAGCAGCCACCTGGGCGAACTGTCGAACGCCAGTCTGGCCCGCGCCCTGGAAAACTTCGATATCCCGAATCCAACCGCCGCCCCGGCGACCTCTGCAAGGAAACTGCCATGCCCCGCCTCCGCCACCTGCTGACGCTGACTCTGGGCACTGCCCTGCTGCACCTGCCGTCGGTGCAGGCCGCCGAAGAATTGCCCGCCGCGATCAAGCAGATCGAGGCCAAGGGCGCAAAAATCGTCGGCCAGTTCGACGCCCCGGACGGCTTGCGCGGTTATGCGGCGCAGTACCAGAACCGTGGCATGGCGCTGTACCTGACGCCGGACGGGAAACACGTGTTGCTCGGCAATCTGTACGACGCCGACGGCAAGGATCTGAGCAGCGAGCCGTTGCAGAAACTGGTCTATGCACCGATGGCCAAGGAAATCTGGGGCAAGTTCGAAGCCAGCAACTGGATTCAGGACGGCAACAAGGATGCGCCGCGCACCGTGTACCTGTTCAGCGATCCGAACTGCCCGTACTGCAACATGTTCTGGGAACAGGCGCGACCATGGGTCAAGGCCGGCAAAGTGCAACTGCGGCACATCATGGTCGGGATCATCCGCGAAGACAGCCCGGCGAAATCCGCCGCGCTACTGGCGGCGAAAGATCCGGCCAAGGCCTTGGAAGATCACGAGAAGGCCGGCAAGGCCAGCACCCTCAAGCCGTTGAAAGACATTCCAAAAGCGGTGCAGACCAAACTGGCCGCCAACATGCAGTTGATGGAAGACCTGGAACTGCAGGCGACTCCGGCGATTTTCTACATGGATGACAAGGGCGAGCTGCAACAGCAGCAAGGCGCGCCTTCGCCGGACAAGTTGGCGAAGATTCTCGGGCCGAAATAAGTCCGGATTCGTTGTTGCCTGATCTGGCCTCTTCGCGGGCAAGCCCGCTCCCACAGGGATCACCGCGGTCACTGTGGGAGCGGGCTTGCTCGCGAAAAGAACGATGACTCGGTTTAACGATTGCGCTCGTTCAGGAAAGTCAGCAACGCCCCGGTGACAAACGCCGGGTTCTCCAGACTGGAGATATGCCCCGCCTCCGGCACCAGCACCCACGGACACCCGATCAACTCAGCCATTTCCTGTGCCTCCGACGGCGGTCGCGGTTTGTCCTGATCGCCGCACAGCACAAGGGTGGTCGCGGCATTCAATTCGCCCAGACGCGGCAACAGGTCATCACGGCTGAACGTGATACGTCCCATCGGCACAATGCTTTCGCGCAGGCGATCCGCCGTGTACGCCGCGAGTTTGGCGCGGAAGTCCTGATACAGCGCCGACTGCGGATCGATGCCCGGACGGAAGAAGATCGGTACCACGATGTCGAGCAATTGTTCGGAGATCTCGCCGCTTTCCTCAATCTGCTTGAACAGCGAGAAGTAGTACTGACGGGTTGGCTCAGGCTCCACGCCGACGTAGGTGTCGAGCAGCACCAGCCCGTTGATCCGCTGCGGTGCCGACAACGCCAGACGCACGCCCCACATGCCGCCGACTGACAGCCCTGCCAGCGTGATCCGTTCGATCTGCAAATGATCGAGCAAGGCCTCGGCCTGCCGTGCGATGTCATCCAGCGAGGTGGTGCCTGGCGGCAAACGCCCGGATTCGCCGTGGCCCCACAGGTCCAGCGCAATCACCCGGTAGTGCGGCGACAGTGCAGCGATCTGCGGCGCCCACATGGTCGTGTCCCACAGATAGCTGCCCGCCAGCAACACCGCCGGGCCGGTGCCTTGATCAATGTAGTGCAGCGCTTGTCCGTCAACCGTGAAGAAAGGCATCGACCACCCCCGAGACAAAAAAGAGAACCGGCAGACTGAGCTGCCGGTTGCTGACCGTCAACCCTGGATATGTACGTGAATATGCCGGTTTATTTGTGTTGAATTCACTGACGCCTTCGCGAGCAAGCCCGCTCCCACATTGGGTCTGCGTTCACAGAACTAAATGTGGGAGCGGGCTTGCTCGCGAAGGGGCCGGTACAGACGCCGAAGATTACAAGCCCTCCAGCTCCGCCATCAGATCATTCAAGCGATCCACCTTGTCCTCGGTCATGTCACTCGCCGCCAGGCCTTCGATGTACTCGGCCAGTTCCTGCACCGTGCTGCACTCGAACATCGCCCGCAGCGGCACATCGCGTTGCAGGGTTTTCTGCACCCGCGAGGCGATCTGCGTAGCCAGCAACGAATGCCCGCCCAGCTCGAAGAAGTTGTCGCGCACACCGACCTTGTCGACCTTGAGCACTTCGGCCCAGATGTCGGCCAGGGTCTGCTCCAGTTCGTTGCGCGGGGCCAGGTAATCCTCGCTCTGCAACTGGCCGATCTCCAGCGCCGGCAAGGCCTTGCGGTCGAGTTTGCCGTTGGCGTTGTGCGGCAGCTGATCGAGCCACAACCAGTGCAGCGGCACCATGTATTCCGGCAGTTCGCTGCGCAGGCGCTGCTTGATCCGCTCCAGACGTTCGCTCGGGTTGAGCGCCGAATCCGCCGCGACCAGATAGCCGACCAGGTGCTTGCCATTCACGCCTTCCTGCACGCCGACCGCCGCATCGCGGACTTCCGGTTGTTCGTGCAGACGCGCTTCGATTTCACCCAGTTCGATCCGGTAACCGCGAATCTTCACCTGATGGTCGACCCGGCCAACGTACTCCAGCACCCCGTCGCTGCGCCGCCGCGCGAGGTCACCGGTGCGATACAGACGCTCGCCCGGCGCGCCGAACGGGTTCGGCACAAACACTGGCGCAGTGCGCAGCGGATCGCTGACGTAACCGCGACCGACGCCGGTCCCGGCCACGCACAACTCGCCCACCGCGCCCAGCGGCACCAGTTCCAGCGCGCCATCGACCAGGTACAGCAAGTTGTTGTCGGTCGGCGTACCGATCGGCAAATAGCTGCCGCGAGTCGAAGCCATATCGACGCGGAAGAACGCCACGTCATCGGAGCATTCCGCCGGGCCGTAAGCGTTGACCAGACCGATCTGCGGATAACGCAGCAGCCACTGGTGCGCCAGTTCCGGCGGCATCGCTTCGCCGGTCGGCAGCATCCAGCGCAGGCCGTCGAGGCTCAGGCGATCGGAAGCGAGCATGCCCTGAATCAGCGACGGCACACTCTCGAGCACGGTGATGCCCTGCGCCTGCACATGCACCAGCAAGCCCTGCGGATCGTGGGCGATTGTGTTTGGCACAATGTCCACCCGCGCGCCGAACAACGGCGCGGCGAGGAACTGCCAGACCGAAATGTCGAAGCTTTGCGAAGCGGTCTGCGCGATCACGTCGGCGTCCGTCAGTTGCAGGTACGGCACCTTGCTCAACTGGTTGTTGAGCATGCCGCGCTGCTCGACCATTACGCCTTTCGGCAGACCGGTCGAACCCGAGGTGTAGATCACGTAGGCCAGGTTGTCCGGGCCACTGTAGATTCCCGGGTTCTGCAGCGATGTCGCCAGCGCCTGCACTTCTTCCCAGACCAACAGCCGTGGACGGTTGGCGCAGCTGAACTCATCGAGCAAAGTCTGCGCCTGTTCGCGGCAGGCTTCGCTGCACACCAGCACCGGCGTGCGGCTCAGCTCGATGATCCGCTGCAGACGCTGGCTCGGCAGGCCCGGGTCCAGCGGCAGGTAACCGGCACCGGCCTTGAAGCTGCCGATGATCATCCCCAGCAGATCGAGACTACGCTCGGCCAGCAGCGCCACCGGTTGATCCATCTGCACCCCGGCCACAACCAGCGCATGACCGAGGCGGTTGGCATTGTGGTTGAGCGCGGCATAGCTCAGTTGCTGATCAAGGCAAGTGGCGGCGATGCGCTGCGGATGCGCCGCGACCTGCGCTTCGAACAGCGCCACGTAGCTCTGCTCCAGCGGATATTCGTGGGCGCTCTGGTTGCAACCGTGGAGCAGGAATTCCTGCTCATCAAAGCCCAGCAGCGGCAGGTCAGCCATGTCGCCATGGAAGCCATCGACCAGTGCCAGCAGCAGGCGCTTGAACTCACCGAGCATGCGCTCGATCGTCGATTCGTCGAAATAACGCTGGTCGTACGACAGGTGCAGACCGAGGTCATCGCCCGGGTAGCACACCGCCGTCAGCGGGAAGTTGGTGTGGGTACGGCCGGAGTCCGAAGTCGCGTTGAGACTCTGCGCTCGGTCCAGCACCGAGACTTCCACTGGCGCGTTCTCGAACACGAACAGGCTGTCGAACAGCGGTTGGCCTTTCGGCAGTTCGCTCTGCTCCTGGATGTTCACCAGCGGCAGGTATTCGTACTCGCGCAGCTGCATGTTGCTGTCGAGCAGCCCGCTCAACCACTGGCGCACACTGGCACGCTGATCGTCCGCCGGGATCTGTACCCGCAGCGCAATGCTGTTGATGAACAGGCCGACGGTGCGTTGCATCTCCGGCATTTCCACCGGGCGCCCGGCCACGGTGACGCCGAACAGCACGTCACGATCACCGCTCAGGCGGCGCAGCACCAAGGCCCATGCCGCTTGAGCGAAGGTGTTGATGGTCAGTTGATGAGCCTGGGCCAGCTCGCGCAACCGGACGCCATCTTCAACGTTGAGACGGGTGTAGCGGTCACCGACGATCATGCCACCGCTTTCGCCGGCGTGTTCGCGCAGGAACGGTCGGTCGCTCGGGATCGGCGTGGTGCGTTCGAAACCTTGCAGGTTCTGCTGCCACCACTGACGTGCCTCGGCCAGGCTCTGGCGTTGCAGCCAGCCGATGTAGTCGCGGTAACGCGGCGGCAGCGACAACTGTGCTTCGCGCCCTTCACCAAGAGCAGTGTAGATCTCGAAGAAATCGTTCATCAGCAGCGAACGGCACCAGGCATCGATGAGGATGTGGTGGTTGCTCATCATGAACCAGTAGCGCGCCGCGCCGACCTTGATCAGGCGCAGGTGGAACGGTGCCTGATTGAGCAGATCGAACCCGGCCTCGCGCTCGCTTTTCAGCAGCGCTTGCAGCTTCGGTTCTTGCTCGTCCTCGGCAACGGCGCTCCAGTCCAGGTACTCGATCGGCGTGCGCCCCGGGGTGTGGATCACTTGCAGCATGTCTTCGCCGACGTTCCAGCAGAACGACGCACGCAACGCTTCGTGACGGGCGACTACCGCTTGCCAGGCCTGGGCAAAACGCTCGGGATCGAGCTCGCTGTTGATCCGGTAGCGATCCTGCATGTAGTACAGACCGGTGCCCGGTTCGAGCAAGGTGTGCAACAACATGCCTTCCTGCATCGGCGTCAGCGGATAGACGTCTTCGATCTGCGCCGCCGGCACCGGCAGTGCATCAAGTTGCGCCTGGGTCAGTTTCGCCAGCGGGAAGTCCGACGGTGTGAGGCCACCGGCCGTGTCTTGCAGGCAATGTTCGATCAGGCTTTGCAGCTCGCCGAGGTAGGCGTCGGCCAGATCGTTGATGGTTTGCGCCTCGTAGCGCTCGGCACTGAAGGTCCAGCGCAGCAGCAATTCGCCGCCGTACACCTGACTGTCGATGCTCAACTCGTTGGGCAATGGCGCCTGCGGATCGTGGGCCGCACCGACCGATTCATCCAGCGGACGGAACAGCGCATCGCTGGCGAAACTCTGATCGAACTGGCCGAGGTAGTTGAAGGTCACCGGGGCGTTCGGCAACGCCGCCATGCTGCGCTGGCTGAGGTCGTCGGCCAGATAACGCAGCACGCCATAGCCGAGACCTTTGTGCGGTACCGCGCGCAGTTGTTCCTTGATCGCCTTGATCGAAGCGCCCTGCCCGGCGGCCTCTTCGATGTTGAGCGGGGTCAGGCGTAATGGATAGGCGCTGGTGAACCAGCCGACGGTGCGAGTCAGGTCGATCTCGTCGAACAGGGTTTCGCGGCCGTGGCCTTCCAGTTGAATCAGCGCTGACGGCTGCCCGCTCCAGCGGCACAGCACGCGGGCCAGCGCAGTCAGCAGCAGATCGTTGACCTGCGTGCGGTAGGCGCGCGGTGCCTGTTGCAGCAGTTGTTGAGTACGCTCGGCATCCAGGCGCACGCTGACGGTTTGCGCGTGACGATTCTGCTGTCCGCCCTGCGGGTTTTCGCACGGCAGCTCGGCGTTCTGCCCGGCCAGTTGCGTCTGCCACCAGTTCAGTTCTTCACGCAACGATTCGCTGCCGGCATAGGCCTGCAAACGTGCCGCCCAATCCTTGAAGGCACTGGTTTTCGCCGGCAGTTTCACCGACTGTTCGGCTTCGAGCTGGCGATACACGGTTTGCAGATCGTCGAGCAAAACGCGCCACGACACACCGTCGACCACCAGGTGATGGATCGCAATGAACAGGCGTTGCTGACCTTGCGGCCCGTCCACCAGCAAGGCGCGCAGCAATGGGCCGTTTTGCAGGTCGAGACTGCGCTGGGCATCGGCGAACAGCGCTGCGCACTTGTCCATCGCCGTTACACGCACTTGCCACAACACCTCGGCATCGGACACCGGTTGATGCGTGGCCTGCCATTGATCGCCGGCCTGGGTGAAGCGCAGACGCAAGGCGTCGTGCTGCTCGATCACCGCCAGCAGCGCCTGCTCCAGACGATGCGGTTCCAGCGCCACTGTCGGTTCCAGCAGCAACGCCTGGTTCCAGTGTTGACGCTCAGGAATATCAGTGTCGAAGAACCAGTGCTGAATCGGCGTCATCGCCGACTCACCGAGCACCAGTCCCTGCTCGGCAGTGACTTGCTCGCTGCGGCTGGCGACAGCGGCGAGGGTCTGCACCGTCTGATGCTGGAACAGATCCCGTGGACTGAAATGAATGCCCTGCTGCCGCGCCCGGCTGACCACTTGAATCGACAGAATCGAGTCGCCACCAAGTTCAAAGAAGTTGTCGTTGAGCCCGACCTGCTCGACGTTGAGCACCTCGCACCAGATCTGCGCCAGGGTCTGTTCCAGCACGTTACTCGGGGCGACGTAGTCCTGACGATTCAGCTCAGGATCCGGCGCCGGCAAGGCGCGACGGTCGAGTTTGCCGTTGGCGGTCAGCGGCATGCTCGCCAGCAGGATCAGGTGCGTCGGCACCATGTAGTCCGGCAATTGCGCCTTGAGGTGCGACTTCAGTGCTTCACGCAGTTCGGCCTGCTGCGCTTCGCCTTGCTCGGCGACGTCGCTGACCAGGTAGCCCACCAGTTGCTTGCCGCTCGGCGCATCCAGCGCCAGCACCACCGCTTCGCGGATCGAGTGGTGATCGAGCAGACGGGTTTCGATCTCACCCAGCTCGATACGGAAACCGCGAATCTTCACCTGATGGTCGATCCGCCCCAGGTACTCCACTAACCCATCGGCACGCTGGCGCACCAGATCGCCGGTGCGGTACATGCGCCCGCCATCGGCGGCAAACGGGTCCGCCAAGAAACGCTCGGCGCTGATGCCCGCACGGTCGTGATAACCCTGGGCCAGACCGGCGCCGCCGACGAACAATTCACCGGTCGCGCCTTGCGGTACCAACGCCAGATCGGCATCGAGAATGTACGCCACACGGTCACCGATCACGCTGCCGATCGGCACGCTGCCGGCGCCCTCTTCCAAAACCTCCGGTGCAAGACTGGCGAGCGGCATGACCACGGTTTCAGTCGGGCCATAGGCGTTGAAGAACAGACTCGGTTTGAACGCGGCGCGAATCCGTTGCAGGTGTTCGCCAGTCAGCGCTTCGCCGCCGGTGATGATCATCCGCACCGGCAGAACCTGGTTTTGCGTGGCCAGAAACTGCGCCAACTGACTGCCGTAGCTCGGGGTGAAACCGAGCACGTTGATTTTATGCGTACGGATCAACGCGCAGATTTCTTCCGCGTCCCACTGCCCTTGCGCCCGCAGCACCACTTGCGCGCCACTGAGCAGCGGCACCAGCAGACGCTCGGTGGCGGCGTCGAAGTTGATCGAATAGAAGTGCAGTTCGCAGTCGTCCGGACGCATGCCGAAACGCTTGATCACTGCCTGGCAATGCATGGCGATTTCACCGTGGGACACCACCACGCCTTTCGGCTTGCCGGTCGAGCCCGAGGTGTAAATCAGATAGGCCTGATGCTGCGGTAGGCTGATAAATGGCAACTCGCTGACCGGGTAATCCGCCAGCGCCGCGCTGTCATCTTCCAGGCACCAGCGCGCCACGCTCGACGGCAAATCGCCGAGGGCAGTGAACATCGCGCGGTCGCTGAGCAGCAGACCGATGCGGCTGTCTTCGATCATGTAGTGCAGGCGATCGAGCGGGTATTCCGGGTCCAGCGGCACATAAGCGCCGCCCGCCTTGAGGATCGCCAGCAGGCCGACGACCATTTCCAGCGAGCGCTCCAGCGCCAGACCGACCCGCACCTGCGGGCCGACCCCACGCTCGCGCAGGGCCCAGGCCAGGCGATTGGCGCGGGCGTCGAGTTCGGCGTAGCTCAGAGTCTGTCCGGCGAAGGTCAGAGCAGGCGCGTCTTTGCGCGCCAGCGCCTGCTCGGCGAACAGATGATGGATGCATTGATCGAGACGACGTTCGCCCGGTTCAACGCCGAGGCTGTCGAGCAACTGCTGTTGTTCAGTCGGGTCGAGCAGCGGCAATTGGCTCAGACGCTGCTGCGGATCGGCGATCAACGCTTCCAGCAAGTTGCGCCAATGTTTGGCCATTCGCGCAATGGTCGGTTCATCGAACAGATCGGTGCTGTAGGTCAGGCAGCAACCGAGGCGATGATCGAGGTCGGTGACTTCCAGGTTGAGGTCGAACTTGGTCGCCCGCGCATCGTTGGCCAGGTACTCGACGGTCATCCCGGCGAGCATGCGGCTCTGCTGGAATTCCCAGCGCTGCACGTTGCACATCACCTGGAACAGCGGGTTGTACGCCGCACTGCGTGGCGGTTGCAGCGCTTCGACCAGATGATCGAACGGCAGATCCTGATGCGACTGGCCCTCGATCACCGTGTGGCGCACTTGCTCGAACAACTCACCCACCGACATCTGCCCGTCGAGCTGGCAACGCAGCACCTGAGTATTGAGGAATGCACCGATCAACCCTTCGCTTTCCGGGCGGATACGGTTGGCCACCGGTGCGCCGATACGCAGGTCGGTCTGGCCGCTGTAGCGGTAGAGCAAGGTGGCGAGCGCTGCGGTCATGGTCATGAACAGGGTCAGACCGTTCTGCGCATTGAACGCCCGGACGCGGGCGGCGAGATCATCACTGAGGTCGAAACGGAACAGCTCACCCTGGTGGCTTTGCACCGGTGGCCGCGGACGGTCGCCGGGCAGTTCCAGCAACGGATGTTCGCGACCGAGTTGCGCGGTCCAGTAGTCGAGCTGGCGCTGACGTTCACCTGACTCCAGCCACTGCCGTTGCCAGACGCTGTAATCGAGGTACTGCACCGGCAGCGGTTCCAGCGGCGAATCGCGCTCATCGACGAACGCCTCATACAGCGCGCTGAGTTCGCGGGCAAAAATATCCATCGCCCAGCCTTCAGTGACGATGTGGTGCAATGTCAGCACGAAGTAATGCTCGTGCTCGGCGGTCTTCACCAGACAGGCGCGCAGCAGCGGGCCGCTTTCCAGATCGAACGGCAGATGCGCTTCGTCATCGGCCAGTTGCTGGACCTGCTGTTCACGCTGGTCAGCCGGCAGTTTCGAGAAATCTTTCCAGCCCATGCGCACGCCGGTCTCGGCATGCACCTGCTGACGGGCCACGCCATCGACGCTCGGGAACGTGGTGCGCAGGGTTTCGTGGCGCAGGATCAACGCCTGCAAGGCTGCCTCGAAATGCTCGACGTGCAACACGCCGCGCAGGCGCGCCATGCCCCCGACGTTGTACGCCGGGCTGTCCGGCTCCATCTGCCAGAGGAACCACATGCGCTGTTGCGAGTACGACAACGGCACCGCTTGGCTGCGATCGACTTTGGCAATCGGCGGCTGTTTGTTGGTCTGGCCGCTGGCCTGGATCAGGCGGATCTGCTCAGCGAAATCGCCGAGTTCGCTGTGCTCGAACAAGGCGCGCAACGGCAGCTCGACGTCACAGGCCTGACGGCTGCGCGAGATGATTTGTGTGGCCAGCAACGAGTGCCCGCCGAGGGCGAAGAAGTCGTCGCGCAGACCGATCCGTGGCAGACCCAGCACTTCACGCCAGATCGCGGCGATCTGTTGCTCCAGCTCGGTGGCGGGTTCGACATGTTCACGCACTTGCCACTGCGGCTCCGGCAAGGCGCGACGGTCGAGCTTGCCGCTCGGGCTCAGGGGCATTGCGTCCAGACGCATCAGTTGCGCCGGGACCATGTATTCCGGCAGCTCGGCGGCCAGCGCGGTTTTCAGGCGGGCGATCTGCGCGTGCTGATCTTCGCTGGCATCGACGGCAGTGAAGTAGCCGATCAGTTGCGCGCCGGCTGCGGTGTCGCGCACCAGCACCACGGCCTGGGCGACGCCGTCCTGGGCCAGCAGCCGCGCTTCGATTTCTTCCGGTTCAACGCGGAAACCACGCAGTTTGACTTGCTGATCGAGGCGCCCGAGGTATTCGATCACACCGTCGGCGGTCCAGCGTGCACGGTCACCGGTGCGATACAGCCGTGCGCCCTGCTCGCCCAGTGGATCGACCACGAAACGTTCGGCAGTCAGTGCCGGACGACCAAGGTAACCCCGAGCCAGACCGATGCCGCTGATGCACAGCTCACCCGGCACACCGGCCGGCACCGGGTTGAGATCAGCATCGAGAATGCGGCAGATCACGTTGCCCAGTGGCCGACCAATCGGCGAGCGCTCGCCATCGGCCGGGGTGCAGTGCCAATGGGTAACGTTGATCGCGGTTTCGGTCGGGCCGTAACGGTTGTGCAGTTGTACCGCCGGCAGCTGCGCCAGCACACGGTTGCGCAGTTCCGCCGGCAACGCTTCACCGCCGGAGAACACCCGGCGCAAACTGGTGCATTCGGCGCTCAGCGGCTCGTCGATGAACAGCGCGAGCAGCGGCGGCACAAAGTGCAGCGTGGTCACGCCGTATTCTTGCACCAGTTGCGCGATGCGATGCGGATCGCGGTGTTCACCGGGGCCGGCGATCAACAGACGCGCGCCAGTGATCAGCGGCCAGAAGCACTCCCACACCGACACGTCGAAACTGATCGGCGCCTTTTGCATCAGCACGTCGCTGTCGTTCAGGCGATAGCTGTTCTGCATCCATTGCAGACGTTCGGCCAATGCAGCGTGGGTGTTGCCGACGCCTTTCGGTTGGCCGGTGGAGCCGGAGGTGTAAATCACATAGGCAAGGTTGTCGCCGTGCAGATGCAGACCCGGTACCTGGCTCGGCCAGTTTTCCAGGTGCAACGCGTCCATGGCGATCACGCTGACGCCGTCACTGGCCGGCAGACGGTCGAGCAATGCAGTCTGAGTCAGCAGCAATTCGACACCGCTGTCGCTGAGCATGTAGGCCAGACGATCGGCCGGGTAATCCGGGTCCAGCGGCACATAAGCGCCACCGGCCTTGATGATCGCCAGCAGGCCGATCAACAGTTGTGGTGAACGCTCGGCAGCGATCGCCACACACACGTCCGGGCCGACGCCCTTGTCGCGCAGATAGTGCGCGAGGCGGTTGGCCTGAGCGTGCAATTCGGCGAAGTCGAGACTGCCGCCGTCCCACACCAGTGCGGTGCGATCCGGAGTTTGCCGCGCCTGTTCGTTGAGCAGTTCCGGCAGCCAGTGTTGCGCCGGGGTGCACGGGGCGAGGCTCCACGCTTGTTGCTGTTCCTGCTCGCACGGAGTGAGCAATGGCAGGTCGCCGATCGCCTGTTGCGGCTGCTCGCAGACCGCGCGCAGCAGGTTGCTGAAATGTTCGGCCAGACGCTCCATGGTCGCTGCTTCGAACAGTTCATCGGCGTAGTCGAAGGACAGGGTCAGGCGCCCGTTGCGATCTTCTTCGCTGTGCAGTTGCAGGTCGAACTTGGCTTCGCGGCTGTGCCACGGCAGTTCTTCAGCGAGCAGGCCCGGCAGGCGCTTGAGCGCACTCAAGTCGCGTTGCTGGTGGTTGAACATGACCTGGAACAGACCTTGTTCGCGAGCCTGCGGGAACGCTTCGAGCAGTTGTTCGAACGGCAGATCCTGATGGGCCTGCGCACCCAGTGCAGTCTCGCGGGTCTGCGCCAGCAACTCGACAAACGACAGCCGCGAATCAACCTCGGCACGCAGCACCTGAGTGTTGATGAAGAAGCCGATCAAGCCCTGGGTTTCCAGGCGCGGACGGTTGGCGTTGGGGATGCCGATGCGGATATCGCGCTGACCGCTGTAGCGGTGCAGCAGGCTCTGGAACGCCGAGAGCAACAGCATGAACGGCGTCGATTGATGCGCCTGCGCGGTCTGCTTGATCGCGTCGCTGAGGCTGACGCCGAGGCGCACGCTGTGGCGCGCGGCGCTGTGCAATTGTCTGGCCGAACGCGGATGGTCGGTGGCCAGTTCCAGCACCGGATGCTCGTCGCCCAGTTGC
>Ga0213829_1001218_pt1 | contig 18997 bp, 17 predicted proteins | sample MC6MC0896MG_FD_180665 | JGI IMG/M metagenome (GOLD analysis project Ga0213829, IMG submission 180665) | Enriched soil aggregate microbial communities from Iowa State University, Ames, United States - MC6-MC0896-MG | ecosystem: Environmental > Terrestrial > Soil > Unclassified | place: USA: Iowa...
TTTGATAGCCCCCGCATAGAGAAAAGGCGACGCATTGCGTCGCCTTTTTCATTCCCGGTTAAGGGCTTTGCGCCCGCGGGATCAACCCGCCACGATCGGCTTGCGTCCCGGTGCGCCGCGCGCGCCACGGCCACTGGCGTCATACGTGGCGTTCACGCCTACGCCGCTGATGTTGCGCAGCGCGTCCAGCGATTGCTGGGTATAGCGCAGATGCACATCAATCAGCGCGCCGTTGCGCATATTGATTTCATTGGCCGAGGCCGACTTGGTCAGCAGCGCCTGCCAGGTGTCCGACAGTTGGGGGTGCAGCACCGCCGCTTGCTCCGTGCCGGCGTGCCCGATGGGCAGGCCGATTTCAGACAGCAGGCCGTCGCGCGTGTCGCTCAAGTCCACCAATTGCTGGGCGACACGGCCCTTGCGCTCGGTGATAGCCTGCAACGCGCCGACATTGCCCGGGCCGACCAAGACTTCGGTCTCTTCTTCCAAGATGGCCGAAAACTCGGTGATCAGGGCATCTTCCTGCCGCATGCAGGCCTGGAGGGAGTCGACGGGATTCATGGTCATGCTTTGAAGGCGGTAGGGCGGTGAACGGGATGGACTGAGCCGGAATTACTTCAGCAGATCGCGCGCGCTGGCGATCAGGCTGTCAGCAATTTTGCCGGTGTCGATCTTCAGCTGGCCAGAGGCAATCGCGGCCCGAATGGCGGCCACGCGCTCGACGTTGATGTCGTTCGATCCGTCTTGCAGGGCCAGCATCTTGCGCGACGCCGAGCTCAGCGCGACTTGCGAGCTGCTGGAGCCCGTCGCGTTGCTGGCGCCATACGCCTGTGCAACGGCGGATTCCGGGCGTTGGCCAACGGCGTCGGCCGAGAGGGGCCGGTTGGAGGTCGAATTGATTTTCAAGGTTTTCTCCGCAGGGCGTCCTGGGTCGGTTTGCGACGGATACGCCTACTTATGTCTCTGTAACGTCATGTCTGGCCGGAACTTTAGGGCAGTGCGTCCGTTGGCGCTGCGCGATTTGTAACACTACCTACAGTTGTATTTCAACCAGACCGGCGTTGCGGACCACGCCGCTGACGACCTGGCCGTTGGCAGTGCGCACCTGCACCATCGCGCCCGGCGCGCCATTGTCCATCGCCTGGCCTTCGCTGCTGACCACGAAACCATTGCCGCGCGCGTTGATGCGCACGTTCGACCCGCGCACCACCGACTGCGCATTGCGCAGCGACGAGCCCCGCACCGGCTGCCCCGCATTGATGCGGTAAGCGGCCGTCATGCCCACGACGGTTTGCGGGTCGGTGATGGCGCCAGGCGGCAGCGACACCAGATCGCCATCGCGGGGGGAGAGGTCATCCGGCGTCAGCGCCTGGCCGGCAGAAATCATCCGCGAGGCGACGTAATAGTAGCCGGGCACGCTGACGGTGGCCTGGACGTATGTGGTCCAGGGCTTGGGCGCGTTGCAGCGCACGCCCACCGTCATCCGCGACCGCAATTTCATGCCGGACGGCATAAATGGGGACATCGCATCGCACGGCGCCAGCCGCTCGGTGCGCGGCGGGTCGATCGCCACCGACGGCTGGCCGGCCAGACCGGCCAGCTGATCCATCAAATAGCCTTGCGCCGCCATGACGATCGCCTCGGGCGGCTGGCTGGCGGCGTCCTGCGCCAGCGCAGCGCCGCAGGAGGCCATGAGCGCCAGGGCGGTGAGGCTTGCGCGCGCGCGGAGGAGTCGTGCGGAGATTTTCATGATGACTGAATTGTAGAAGTCCGCGGCGCTTGGCAATACGTGAATTGGATGAGAAATGGCGGGTTATTTGGCTGATTGTGTTTCACCGCCGGCCCCTATGATTCCGTCATCCAATGGGATAACGGTGTGTCCGGAATCCCGTGCTCGATCCGAATTGCAACGCAAGAAGGCGCCACGATGCTAGACAGGCTTAACGAAGATTTCCGGTTCTACCAGCAGGCTCTCTCGCTGCGCGCGCAGCGCCAGGAAGTGCTGTCGTCGAACATCGCGAACGCCGATACGCCGAACTACAAGGCCCGCGATTTTGATTTCAAGACCGCGATGGAAAACGCCATGGAAGGCACGAAGCGCCTGGCCGACACCTCGCTCACCTTGACCTCCGCCCGCCACATCCCCGCCAAGGCCGTGTCGCAAGGCCCGACCGACCTGCTGTACCGCCTGCCGTACCAGCCCAGCATGGACGGCAACACGGTGGACATGGATATCGAGCGCGTGCAGTTCGCCGATAACACGCTGCATTACCAAAGCACCATGCAGCTGATCTCCGGGCGCATCCGGACGATGATGTCCGCCATTCAAGAATGATCCATAACGGGAGCCACAGGCAATGTCCTTGATGAGCATTTTCGATATCGCCGGCTCGGCGCTCAGTGCGCAGTCGCAACGCATGAACGTGTCGGCCAGCAACATGGCCAACGCCGACAGCGTGGTCGGCCCGGACGGTCAGCCCTACCGCGCCCGCCAGGTCGTGTTCCAGGTCAACCCGGCCCCTGGCCAGGCGATGGGGCAGGAGATCGGCGGCGTGCGGGTGGCCGGCGTCATCCAGGACCCGTCGCCCCTGAAGCAGGTCTACGACCCCAAGCACCCGCTGGCGGATGCGCAGGGTTACATCAGCATGCCCAACGTCGATCCGGTGGCCGAGACGGTCAACATGATCGCTGCGTCGCGCTCTTATCAGGCCAACGTCGAGGTGTTGAACACCGCGAAGTCCCTGATGCAGAAGACGCTGACCATTGGTCAATCCTAATTTTCTGACTGAGTGAATTCATGACCACCGTCGACCAAAACACCAGCACGACCGGCCTGGGCCTGGCGCAAGCCGGCCAAGGCAGCTCCATCACGGCGCAAGGCTTGCAAGACCAATTCCTGAAGCTGCTCGTGACGCAGCTGCAGAATCAGGACCCGCTCAACCCGATGCAGAACGCCGAGCTCACCTCGCAGATGGCGCAGATTGCGACGGTGGAAGGCGTGAACAACCTGAAGAACACGATGCTGGCCATCAGCGGCCAGATCGACGTGTCGCAATCGATGAACGCCGTGTCGATGATCGGCAAGGGCGTGCTGATTCCGGGCACCAAGATCAAGGTTGGCGTCGACGGCGACAACGCCGCCGAGCGCGTGGTGACGCCGTACGGCCTGGATCTGCAAGCCGATGCGCAGAAGGTGCAGGTCCGCATTTCGGACGCGAACGGCGCGGTGGTGCGCACGATCGAAATGGGCGAACAGAAGGCCGGCGTGTACACGCTGGATTGGGACGGCAAGAACGACAACGGCGTGGCGATGGAGCCGGGGGCTTACACGGTTTCCGTGTTGGCGACGGATGGCGACAGCAAGAAGGTCAATGCCGAAGTGCTGAGCTACGGCATGGTCAAGAGCGTGGCGTATTCCACTGACGGCCTGCGTCTGGATCTTGGCCTGGACGGCCAGACCAGCATGCTGGACGTGCGCAAGGTGATCGGCGCCTGATCTGGGCGCACATGAATCGGCGCCGGCGCATCAGCGGCGGCTTCACTACCTAAAGATTAGCGAGAGAAAACATGGGCTTCGGACAAGGATTGAGCGGCTTGAACGCCGCATCGCAGAACCTGGACGTCATCGGCAATAACATCGCCAACTCCGGCACGGTCGGCTTCAAGTCGGCAACCGCGTCGTTCGCCGACGTGTACGCCAGCTCCCGCGTGGGCCTGGGCGTCAAAGTGGCGGCCATCAACCAGCGCTTCACGGTGGGTACCGTGCAAGGCGGCGGCGGCGAATACGACATCGCGATTGACGGCGCCAAGGGCATGTTCCGCGTCACTGACCAAAGCGGCGCGGTGATGTATTCGCGTAACGGCGAATTCCTGGTCGACAAGAACAACTTCATCGTCAACGCCCAAGGCTACCGCCTGACGGGCTACCCGGCTGGCGCCATTGGCGCGAACCCGGTCGAACTGCAATTGCCGACCGCCAACGTGGCGCCGCAAGCGACCAGCACCGGCACAACGGTGGCCAACCTGGACGCCAACGCCAAGGTCGTCTACCTGACCGATACGATCACGACGCCGGCCGTCAACGGCAGCGTCTCGCTGGGCGGTACGGCTTACTCCTTTACCCGTGACGCCACCGGCGGCCTGGTTTGGGATACCGTCGCTCCGGCGCCTGGCGTGCCGCCTGCCGGCACCTATGGCGCCGCCCCGAACGCCATCGTCATCGATGGCACGGGTGCCATCACCGCTGGCGACATCACCCAAGTTCCGGGCTACGTCAATTACACCGCCGCCGTGACCGAAATCGGCCGTCCGTTTGACCCGACCGTCTCCAACAGCTACACGAACGCGTCGCCCATGACCGTGTTCGACTCCCTGGGCAACTCGCACCAGGTGATGCAGTACTTCGTCAAGCGCCCGGCGGACGCCGCGGGCAACAGCGTCTATGACGTGTACTACACGATGGACGGCCAGGCCATGGCGCCCACGACGCAGGCGGGTGGCACCTGGGGCAACCCCCAGCAGTTCACGTTCAACAAGGCCGGCGCGATGACCAGCGCCCCGGTTGTGACGCTGAGCTTCGCGACCCCGGGCGGCACCACGACGCCTGCTGACCCGATCAGCATCGCCATGAACTACACGGGCACCACGCAGTACGGCAGCGACTACAAACTGGTCGCCAAGCCCAACGGCTACACGTCCGGCGAATTCAGCGGCATCAACATCGGCGGCGACGGCAGCCTGGTGGCCAGCTACACCAACGGCCAAACGCAAGTTGTCGGCACCATCGTGCTGGCCGACTTCTCGAACCTGCAAGGCCTGCAGCCGGTGGGCAATAACGCCTGGACCGAAACGGCGGCCTCCGGCCAGCCGATCCTGGGCCAGCCCGGCACCAACGGCATGTCCAAGGTGGTGGGTCAGGCGACCGAAGCGTCCAACGTGGACATGAGCAAGGAGCTGGTGAACATGATCATCGCCCAGCGCACCTATCAGGCCAACTCGCAAACCATCAAGACCCAGGACGAAATCATGCAAGTCCTGATGAACTTGAAGTAAAGCCGGAATCAGTAAAGCCGGATAGGCAAGCGACGACACCGACGGAATAGGCAATGGACAGAATCATCTACACCGCCATGAATGGCGCAGCGCGTATCACTGAGCATCAGGCCGCGCTCTCCAACAACATGGCCAACGTGAACACGACGGGCTTTCGCGAGCAGATCGCGTTGTACCGCTCGGTTCCGGTGACGGACGGGGTGAGTCTGCCGACGCGCGTTTCGACGGTGGCGTCCACGCCTGGCAACAGCTTTGAAATGGGCAATATGCAAACCACGGGCCGCGACCTGGACGTGGCGTTGTCCAGTGAAAACGGCTGGATCGCCGTGCAGACCCCGCAAGGCGAGGCCTACACGCGCGGCGGCAGCCTGCAAGTGGGCATCAACGGCCTGCTGCAAACGTCGCTGGGCCAGCCGGTGCTGTCCGACCAGGGCGGCCCCATCGACGTGCCTGACCAGGCCGCGCTGACGATCACGTCGGACGGCACGATCACCGCCATCGGCGCCGGCGACGGCCCGAACAATATTCTGAACCTGGGCCGCATCAAGCTGGCCAACCCGAACAACGCGCAGCTGGTGCATGGCGACGACGGCGTGTTCCGTCTGGCGCCGGTCAACGGCCAGCCGGCGCCGCCCGCGCCCGCTGATCCGGGCTTGCGCATCTTGTCCGGCGTGCTGGAAGGCAGCAACACCAACCCGATGAAGGCGATGGTGGGCATGATCGAAAACGCTCGCCGTTTCGAGCAACAGATGCAGGTCATCCAGCAGTCGGACCGCAACGCCGAACGCGCCAACGGGCTCTTGTCCGTTAGCTGATTCAGCCGCTGATTCAAACATTTTTCGCGCGCGGCCCAGCCGCGGCACCAGGAGTTTTTCATCATGATGCGTTCGTTGTGGATTGCCAAAACCGGCCTGGAAGGTCAACAGACTTCCATGGACGTGATCTCCAATAACTTGGCCAACGTTTCCACCAACGGGTTCAAGCGCGGCCGCGCCGTGTTCCAGGACCTGATGTACCAGACGCTGCGCCAGCCCGGCGCCCAAGTCGGCGACGCGACGCAGCTGCCGTCCGGCCTGCAACTGGGTACGGGTGCGCGCGTGGCCGCCACCGAGCGCATCCACACCGAAGGCAACCTGAACAACACGGGCGGCGAAATGGACATCGCCATCAATGGCCGCGGCTTCCTGCAGGTCGAGCTGCCCGATGGCACCCAGGGCTACACCCGTGACGGCGCGCTGCAACGCGACCAGAACGGCCAGCTGACCACCGTCAGCGGCTACGTGATTCAGCCGCCGATGAACGTGCCGGACAACGCCTTGTCGATCTCCATCGGCAAGGACGGCATCGTGTCGGTGACGCAACCGGGCGCCGCTGGCGTGAACGTGCAGATCGGCCAATTGCAGATCGCCACCTTCATCAACCCCACCGGCCTGCAAAGCATCGGTGAAAACCTGTATCTGGAAACCGACGCGTCGGGTCCGGCCAACCTGCTGCAACCGGGCGTGGACGGTGCGGGTTCGATCATGCAGAACTACGTGGAAACCTCGAACGTGAACGTCGCTGAAGAACTGGTCAACATGATCACGACCCAGCGCGCTTATGAAATGAACAGCAAGGCCGTCAAGACGTCCGACGAGATGCTGGCCCGCCTGTCCCAACTGTGATGCCCATGTCTGTCCTGCGTCTGGTTTTGTCTGCGGCGCTGGCTTTGCTGGCGGCCGGTTGCGCCATGATCCCGCCCGAGCCCATCGTGACCGGGCCGACGACGGCTGCACCGCCGCCGCCGCCGATGCCCATGGCGCAGCCCACGGGCTCGATCTATCAGCCCACCACCTACGGCAACTATCCGTTGTTCGAGGACCGCCGGCCGCGCAATGTGGGCGACATCGTCACCATCGTGCTGAACGAGCGCACCAACGCGTCCAAGAACGTTGCGACGAACACCAACCGCACCGGTTCGACCAACCTGGGTATCGCTGCGGCGCCGTCGTTCATGAACAGCTGGGCCAACGCCAATCTGAATACCGAGGCAACGGGCGGCAACGTGTCGCAGGGCAAGGGCGACAGCACCGCCAACAACGCGTTCACCGGCACCATCACCACCACGGTGGTGGGCGTGATGTCCAACGGCAACCTGCAAGTGGCGGGTGAAAAGCAGATCGCCATCAACCGCGGCAGCGAGTACGTTCGCTTTGCCGGGGTGGTTGATCCGCGTTCCATTACCGGCACGAATACCGTGTCGTCCACGCAAGTGGCCGACGCCCGCATCGAATACCGCAGCAAGGGCGTCATGGACGAAGTCCAGACCATGGGCTGGCTGCAACGCTTCTTCCTGATCGCATCGCCGTTCTGACCATGACACAACCGACTCCGATATCCGCCTTGCTGTCCTTGTTCGCCCGTGTCTGCGTGGCGGTCGGGCTGGTGGCCGGCGCCGGCGCTGCACAGGCCGAGCGGCTCAAGGACCTGGCGTCGATCCAGGGCGTGCGGGGCAACCAGCTGATCGGCTACGGCCTGGTCGTGGGCCTGGATGGCAGCGGCGACCAGGTTCGCCAGACGCCGTTCACGCAGCAAAGCCTGACCAACATGCTGTCGCAGCTGGGCATTACGGTGCCTGCCGGCAGCAACATGCAGTTGAAGAACGTGGCGGCCGTCATGGTCACCACCACCTTGCCGGCGTTTGCCCGGCCCGGCCAGACGCTGGACGTGGTGGTGTCTTCGATGGGTAACGCCAAGAGCCTGCGCGGCGGCACCTTGCTGATGACGCCGCTCAAGGGCGCCGACAGCCAGGTCTACGCCATCGCCCAGGGCAACATCCTGGTGGGCGGCGCCGGCGCATCCGCCGGCGGCTCCAGCGTGCAGATCAACCAATTGAACGGCGGCCGCATCAGCGCGGGCGCCATCGTCGAGCGCGGCGTGCCCACCACGTTTTCGCGCGACGGCTACATCCATGTTGAGCTGAACAACACCGATTTCGGCACCGCTCAGAACGTGGCGATGGCGCTGAACAAGAAGTTCGGCCAAGGCACGGCCACGGCGCTGGACGGCCGCGTCGTGCAAGTGCGCACGCCGATGGAGCAGGCGTCGCAGGCGCGCTTTTTGTCGCAGGTGGAAGACTTGCAAGTGGCGCGCGCGCCCACGGTGGCGAAGGTCATCATCAATGCGCGTACCGGCTCGGTCGTCATGAACCGCACGGTCATGATCGAAGAGGCCGCCGTGGCGCACGGCAACCTGTCGGTCATCATCAACCGCCAGAACCAGGTGTCGCAACCGGACACGCCTTTCACGGAAGGCCAGACGGTGGTGGTGCCCAATACCCAGATTGAAGTGCGCCAGGACAACGGATCGCTGCAACGCGTGAGCACCAGCGCCAATCTGGCTGACGTGGTCAAGGGCCTGAACGCCCTGGGCGCCACGCCGCAAGACCTGCTGGCTATCTTGCAGGCCATGAAAACCGCCGGCGCCTTGCGCGCTGAACTGGAAATCATCTGACGGCCATGGCAATTACCCAAGACGCGGCGCGCGGCGCTGCCCGCCAGGATTCGGTGTTCGACATGGGCCGCTTGTCGGACCTGAAGCGCGACGTCAAGAAAGACCCGGCAGGCACTGATCAGCAAAAGCAGGTGGCCAAGCAGTTCGAGGCCCTGTTCCTGCAAATGATGGTCAAGCGCATGCGCGAGGCGACGCCCAAGGAAGGGCTGTTCGACTCGCAGCAGACGCAGATGCTGCAATCCATGGCGGATGAGCAACTGGCGCTGCACCTGGCGACACCGGGGATCGGGCTGTCGCAGTCCATCCTGGCGCAGATGCAGCAAGGCAAGCCCGCCGATGTCTCGGACGATGCCGTGCGCGCGATCGGGCAGGGCGCCGACTTGGACTTCCGCACGGGCGGTTCGCGTGAGGTGTCGGCGCTGCTGAACGTGATGCGCAACAACCGCGCCAGCGACCGCGCCTTGGCCGCGGCCGAAGGCGCACCCGAACACGTTGTGGATTTCGTGTCGAAGATGTCGCGCGCGGCCAATCTGGCGTCGCAGCAAAGCGGTGTGCCGGCGCGTTTGATCATGGGTCAGGCGGCGCTCGAATCGGGCTGGGGCCAGCGCGAAATCAAGCATGCCGACGGCAGCACCAGCTACAACCTGTTCGGTATCAAGGCGGGCGGCAGCTGGAAGGGCAAGGTCGTCAATGTGATGACCACCGAATACGAAGACGGTGTGGCGAAAAAGGTGACGCAACCTTTCCGCGCCTACGCCTCCTACGAGGAATCGTTTGCGGACTACGCCCGGTTGATCGGCAACAGCCCGCGCTACGAAGCCGTCACGCAGGCTCGCAACGAAATCGACGCGGCACGCAAGATCCAGGACGCGGGCTACGCGACCGACCCCCGCTATGCGCAAAAACTGATCGGCATCATGGGCCAGTTGCGTGGCGCGGCGACCAGCGTAGAAAAATCTCGCCAGATCTTGGAAGGACTCTAAATTTCGAGGATCTCCTGCCGTAAACGGAGTATCCAGGAATAACAGCTGTGGCTACATACAGGGCAATGTCAGCATGAATTTGTATAAAACGGCGCTAGGTGGGTTGAATGCTGCCCAGGCAGGCTTGGCAACGACCAGCCACAACATCAACAATGCCACCACGGTCGGCTACAACCGCCAACGCGTGATGACGTCCACCGCGGGCGCCCAGGCAACCAGCAACGGCTACATCGGCCGCGGCGTTCAGGTTGACACGGTCACGCGCAGCTACGACAGCTTCTTGTACAAGCAGCTGGTCGGCGCGCAAGGCAGCGGCGCTCAGCTTCAAGCCCAGCTTGATCAGGTCTCGCAGGTGAACAACCTGTTTGCGGACCGCACGGTCGGCATCGCCCCGGGGCTGACGAATTTCTTTACCAGCATGAACACGGTGGCCAGCAAGCCGGCTGATCCGGCGGCGCGCCAGGATTTGCTGGGCAAGGCCAACAGCCTGACCACGCAGATCCGCTCGGCTTACACCGAAATGCAGAACCTGCGCGAAGGCCTGAACACGCAGATCACCACGACGGTTGAGCAGGTCAACAGCTACCTGGGCCGCATCAACGATCTGAACGATCAGATTTCGCTGGCGACGGGCAAGGGCGGCGGCAGCGTGCCGAACGACCTGATGGACCAGCGCGACCAAGCCGTGATGGAGCTGAACCAGCTCATCGGCATTACGACTTACGAGCAAGGCGACCGCATCAATATTTCGCTGGCCAAGGGTGGCCAGGCGCTGCTGTCGGGCACGACCACGTATCCGCTGCAGGCCGTGCCGTCTTCGAAGGACACGGGGCGTACGGTACTGGCTTACACGTTGCCGGCAGGCGCCGGCAAGACGGTTGCCGTCGAAATGGACGACAGCGAAGTCACGGGCGGCAAGCTCGGCGGTCTGCTGCAATTCCGTTCGTCGTCGCTGGACGTCATGCAAAACCAGCTGGGCCAGATGGCCGTCGGCCTGGCGCTGTCGTTTAACGAGCAGCACAAGCAGGGTCTGGATCAGAGCGGCAACCCTGGCACCGATTTCTTCAGCATTGGCTCGCCCGAAGGCGTGCCCAATTCGCAGAACAAGAGCAACGCGCAGATCTCGGGCACGTTCACGAACCTGTCCAACATCAACGCCAAGGATTACGAGATCTCGTTTGACGGCACCAACTACCAGGTGCTGCGCATGCCCGAGGGCTCGCAGGTGTACAACGGCCCCGCGACCGGCACGCCGCCGAACGCCACGCTGAACCTGGACGCCGAAATGGGTGTCACGCTGACGATCAATGCGCCGCCTCAAGCCGGTGACAAGTGGTCGCTGTCGCCCACCCGCAATGCCGCGCGTGACATCAACGTGCTGATCACGGACCCGGATAAGATCGCTGCCGCCGACGCTGAAGGTGGCGACGCCAACGGCAAGAACGCGCTGAAGCTGGCGCAGCTGCAAACGGCCAAGGTGTTGGGCCACGGCACGATGAGCACTACCGACATGTTCGCGCAGGTGGTGAACACGGTGGGCGTGCAGACGGCGCAGGTCAAGTCGGCCGCCACCGCGCAGGCCAACCTGATCAAGCAGACGACGGCGGCGCAGCAAGCGGTGTCGGGCGTCAACCTGAACGAAGAATATGTGAGCTTGTCGCTGTACCAGGAACAGTACCAAGCCAGCGCCCGCATCATTGATGTGGCCAGCACCATTTTTGACACGCTGCTGGGTCTGCGCGGCTGATCAGAACGTTGAACTGTGATTACTAAAAAGAATTCCGGAGTTGCACAATGCGCCTGAGCACCACGATGATGTATTCGAACGGCCTGAGCGGCGTTCTCGCTCAGGAATCGGACATGAACCGCCTGGTCGAGCAGGTGGGCAGCGGACGCAAGTTCCTGAGCCCGGCTGACGATCCCCTGGCGGCGTCTTTGTCGATCGGCGTCGCGCAGACGCAAAGCATGAACACCACGTACGGCGCCAACCGGAACACGGCCAAGACCAATCTGGGCCAGGAAAGCAACGTGCTGGATTCGATCACCACTGCACTGCAAGATGTGCGCACGCGCGTCATTCAAGCCGGTAACGGCACGTTCGCCGATAGCGACCGCCAAGCGCTGTCCACCGCGCTAAAGAGCGCACGTGACGCCTTGCTGGGTCTGGCCAACAGCACCGACGGCAGCGGCCAATATCTGTTCTCGGGCTATCAAGGCGGTGTGGTGCCGTACTCGCAAGACACCACGGGCAAGATCGTTTACAGCGGCGCAACTGGCGAACGCACGGTGCAGGTCGACCAGTCCCGCCAGTTGTCCACCAGCGATGTGGGCAGCGACATTTTCAGCCGCGCCAACCCCGGTTCGCAGGCTTATGTCAGTACCGCCGCCCCGGGCAACACGGGCACTGCGCAGTTCGGCACCGTGTCGGTCACCCCGGGCAGCCCCAACATCGGCAAGAATTTCTCGTTGCAGTTTGAATCGGACACGACGACGGGCTCGATGGGCTACCGCGTGATCACGACGGACCCCACCGCTAACCCGCCGGTGCCGCCCGTGACGACCCCGGCTCCGCCGGCGTCCCCCACGCCTTACACGCCGGACTCCGCCATTGATTTCGGTGGCGTGTCGGTGGTGATCAAGGGTACGCCGCAGAACGGCGACGTGATCGATGTGCAAAACGTGCAGTCGGCCGATGTCGACATGTTCAACACGCTCGACAGCCTGATCAAAGTGCTGGACTCCCCGATTGCCGGCGACGAAGTTGCCCTGGCGAAGCTGAACAACGAACTGGCGACCGCCAACAAGAAGCTGTCGAGCAATTACGACAACGTCTTGACGGTTGCCGCGTCGGTCGGCGCCCGCATGAACGAACTGGACGCGCTGGACGCAACCGGTTCGCAAAAGGGCCTGACGTATTCCAAGTCGCTGTCCGATCTGGAAGACCTGGATTATTACTCGGGCGCCAGCCAGCTCGCCTTGCGCCAAGTGGCGCTGGCCGCGGCATCGGCGGCTTTCATGACCATTCAGGGATCAAGTTTGTTCAGCCGCAAGTAATGCGGCGGTAGCCCTGAAGGCGCCCTTGGGGCGCGGCGATTTGCGGACGCTGCTGGCCTTGGGCCGGGGCGTCCGTGGTTGCGTGCAGGGGTGGAAATAGTCGTTTCTGGTTGCCTAACGCTCGGATATTTCATGCTTGTCAATTTGAAAGTTCGCACCTGTATCGTTCTGGTGCTGTTGCTCTTCACGAGCGCCATGTTCATTTCGAACGGCGTGGCGTGGATGGGGTTGAATTCCAGCAATGAAAAGCTGGAACAGGTCAACGACGCCTACTCGAACCAAGGCACTCAGCTGAACCGCGCGTACGCCGCGTATCTGCGTGGCCGGCTGTTGCTGGCGACGTCGTTGATGGATATGCAGCAGGGCAAGACCGAGCAGGCCACTTCCCAGGCCAAGCGCGCCGACGCGCTGATGCAGGAAGGCAGCCAGTCGCTGGACGCCTTCCGCAAGGCGCCGCGCATGCCGGGTTCCGAAGCCGCCGTCGCGAAGCTGGAAACGGCCTACAAGCAGTTCGACGACGTCTACAAGCGCCAGGCTGCGGCGTTGTCCAACATGGCGATCCAGGAATACCTGGATCTGAACGATTCCGGCAGCAAGGCCAATACCGAATTCCGCGAAGCCGTCAACGGCGTGCTCGCGTTCCTGGACACGCGCACCGACGAACTGGTCGTGCAAGCCGAAACGGACCACCGCATTTCGCGCATGGTCACCATCGCTTTGCTGGCCATTGCGCTGGTGCTGGCGTTGGGCTGCTGGCTGTTCATCAACCGCACCGTGCTGCGTCCGCTGCACCAGGCGGGTGATCACTTCGACAAGATTTCGGGCGGTGACTTCACTGGCCGTATCGAGGTGCGCAGCACCAACGAAATTGGTCAGCTGTTTGCCGCCATCAAGCGCATGCAGGAAAGCCTGACGCGTACCGTCGCAACGGTGCGTCGTGGCGTGGACGAAATCAATGTGGGCTCGCGCGAAATCTCCGCGGGCAATACCGACCTGTCCAGCCGTACCGAACAACAGGCGGCGTCCCTTGAGGAAACCGCAGCGTCGATGGAGCAGCTGGCCTCCACCGTGAAGCAAAACGCCGACAACGCGCGCCAAGCCAATCAGCTGGCGGCGAGTGCGTCGGATGTGGCCGAGCGCGGTGGCGCAGCGGTGTCGGAAGTGGTCAGCACGATGCAGGGTATTTCGGCCAGCTCGCGCAAGATCTCGGAAATCGTTTCCGTCATTGACGGCATCGCGTTCCAGACCAACATCCTGGCGCTGAACGCCGCCGTGGAAGCGGCGCGCGCGGGCGAGCAGGGCAAGGGCTTTGCCGTGGTGGCGGGCGAAGTGCGCTCGCTGGCGCAACGTAGCGCGCAGGCCGCCAAGGAAATCAAGGGCTTGATTGAAGACTCGGTGTCGAAGGTGGGCGCGGGTTCGCAGCAAGTGGAACGCGCGGGCGCGACGATGCAGGAAATCGTGAGCTCGGTGAAACGCGTGACGGACATCATGGGCGAGATTTCGGCGGCGTCCGAAGAGCAGTCCAGTGGTATTGACCAAGTCAACCGCGCCGTGTCGCAGATGGACGAAGTGACGCAGCAGAACGCGGCGCTGGTGGAAGAAGCGGCCGCCGCCGCGGGTTCCTTGCAAGAGCAGGCGCAACGTCTGGCGGAAGCCGTGTCGGTCTTCAAGATCAACGCCGGCGAAGTGATTGAAGTGCCGGCCCACCAGTTGGCGCAGCAACGCAGTGCGCCGCGCGTGCAGGCCTCGCAGGCCGCCGCGCCTGCCGCCGCCCCGAGAGCGCCGGTGGCGCAACTGAGCAAGCCGGCGCACCGGGCAGCGAGCACCCCCGCGCATGCCCCGGTGAACAAACCGGCAGCGCCTGCGCAAGCATCGCAGCGGGAGCAGGAGCACGAGCAAGAAGCGCAGCCGGCGTCTGATGCGGGCGACGCGCCTGCCGCAGCGAAGCCGGCGCCCGCCGCTGCGCCGCGCAAGACGCAGGTGGCGCGCCCCAAACCCGCCGCCACGGCGGCTACCGTGGTGCGCCCGTTGCGCCGTCCCGCGACCCGGGCGGATGCCGCAGATGCGCCGCCGCCAGCCTCCAGCCGGCGTCCGCCGCCCGCGGACGATGATTGGGAGTCTTTCTGACGCGATCCCCCCGTCAGTGCATTGAATAGGCAGTAACTCACAGACAGTACCCCCTTTTACGGACCGGCGGCGACAGCGCTGCCGGGACGACTACCGGAACAATCGGAACATGTTCAGCAATCTGAAGGTGCGCACGGGCTTGATGCTCGCTCAGTTGGCCGTTGCCCTTGCCGCACTGGTTGCCATTGGTTTGGGCTGGAACAGCATGCGTGCCAGCGCGGACACCATCAACGCCCTGGATTCCCTTAGCGTCCGACAGAGCACGCTGATCAAGGACGCCTACACGCAGATGCTGCGCGCGACGATTCGTGCCGACATCGCGGCCGCTCAACGCGCCGCGGGCGACGCGAATGGTGCGGCCGATAATTCACGCACCGTGCAGCAGTTGATCGCGGATGCGAACAAGAAGATGGAAGCCTTCAAGGCCATTCCGAAGGTGACGGCAGTGGGCAAGGCCGCCGAGGGCGAGGTGCTGTCTTCGTTCAACGGGTTCTCAAGTGCGCTGCAAGCCATGATGGGCGCGCTGGACAAAGGTGACGCCGCGACGTACCTGACCCTGAAGAACACCCAGGCTGGCGCCGCCAGCGCCGCGTTCTTCAAGCAATTGAATGAGTTTGCCGGCAACATCAACGCGTTCAGCGAAGAGCAGGTGCAGGCGTCCCGTGCACAGGCCTCGACGATGGCGTATGTGTATTTGGCGTTGGCTGTACTGATCGTGGCGGTGTCGCTGGGTGCGTTCCTGTTCATGAATCGCGTCATTCTTCGCCCCTTGCGCGCGGTGAGCGACAGCTTTGACAAGATCGCCGGCGGCGACCTGACGGTGCGTGTGGAGGCAGGCTCTTCCAACGAAATTGGCCAATTGATGGCGGCCGTGAAGCGCATGCAGGAAAGCCTGACGCGCACGGTGACCGCCGTGCGCCGCGGTGTGGATGAAATCAACGTGGGCTCGCGCGAAATCTCCGCGGGCAACACCGACCTGTCCAGCCGTACCGAACAGCAAGCGGCATCCCTTGAGGAAACCGCAGCGTCGATGGAGCAGCTGGCGTCCACCGTGAAGCAGAACGCCGACAACGCGCGCCAGGCCAATCAGCTGGCGGCGAGTGCGTCGGACGTGGCCGAGCGCGGCGGTTCGGCGGTGTCGGAAGTGGTCAACACGATGCAGGGCATTTCGGCCAGCTCGCGCAAGATCTCGGAAATCGTCTCCGTCATCGACGGTATCGCGTTCCAGACGAACATCCTGGCGCTGAATGCTGCCGTGGAAGCGGCGCGTGCCGGCGAGCAGGGCAAGGGCTTTGCGGTGGTGGCGGGCGAAGTGCGCTCGCTGGCGCAACGCAGCGCGCAAGCCGCCAAGGAAATCAAGGGTTTGATCGAAGACTCGGTGTCGAAGGTGGGCGCGGGTTCGCAACAAGTTGAGCGTGCGGGCGCGACGATGCAAGAGATTGTGGCGTCCGTCAAACGTGTGACGGACATCATGGGCGAGATTTCGGCGGCGTCCGACGAGCAGTCCAGCGGTATCGATCAAGTCAACCGTGCTGTGTCGCAGATGGATGAAGTGACGCAGCAGAACGCGGCGCTGGTGGAAGAAGCGGCTGCCGCCGCCGGCTCCTTGCAGGAACAGGCCGAACGCCTGGTCCAAGCGGTCGCCGTGTTCAAGATCAACGCAGGCGAAGTGATTGAAGTGCCGGCACGCCAGTTGGCGCAGCAGCCGCAACGCCGCGCCCCGCGCGTGGCCGCACCGGTTGCCGAAGCGCCTGCCGCACCGGCCGAGCAAGCCGCGCCGTCCAAACCCGCGGTGCGTTTGACGCACGCGGCCCGCGCCAAGCCGGCCGCTGCTACAGAAGGCGCCACGGCGGCGCGTCCGCTGCGCCGTCCGGCGCCGCGTGCGGCAGCCGCTGGGGCTGACGTAAAGCCGGCTCCGGCTGCAAGTCGTCGTCCGGCGCCGTCGGACGACGATTGGGAATCTTTTTGATGCCGGCCATGCCGGCGAATAGGTAGGGTATGCGAGGCTATATACATCTTCTGGCGGCTGCCGCCATCGCGTTGTTGCTGGGCGGCTGCGCGGCAACGGGTCACAACTTCGACCCGGGCAAGTTGTCGACCCTGACGCCGGGGCAGACGACGCTGGAAGAGGCCTCGCGCGCGCTGACCGCGCCGCCCACCAAGCTTTACAGACAGACCGACGGGACGCTCCTCGCCCTGTGGGACTTCAAGATCACGTTTGTCGCCGACGGCCTGTACAGCCGTAAGGAAGCGCTGCTGCAATTCGGCCCGGATGGCCGTCTGATGCGGCTCGTCGACAGCACCAATATTCTGCTGGAACCTTGGGAACGCCAAAAACTGCTGGGGCCTGCGCCCGCGCCTGAGTTGAATCAGGCCTGGACGCCGATGCCGTCGGCGGAACCCGAGGTGCAAACGATCTACATTCCTGGCCCGGGTGAACCGGCCGGGTTGGCGCCTGTGGGCAAATAGTCGTGTAAGTCCGGCAGAGCATTGCGGCGCAAGCCGCAATGAACGTCGCCCTGAATGTACACCCCATGTAACAGGGCGTGTCCGCAGGGTGGTTTTTCATTTGGTCAGAGCTGTTCCTGAGGGATGGGGAAAAATATGGAAGCAAGTCTCGAATCCGGCGCAAAGGCCGGCAAAGGCGGGAAGAAGAAGGCCGCGCGAGCGCCCAAGGTGAAACGCAAACTGCGCTTGCGTGATGCCCGCGTCGGCACGATGCTGCTGTGGGTCATGGCGTTCTTCGCGATTCTGATCGCGGCCGTCGGTGGCCTGGCGTCGTTTTTCTTGCAGCACAATTACGAGTCCATCCGCGAAGTCAACGCGCTGACCGAGCGCGCCAAGCAAGTCGAGATGATCAACAGCGACATGCTGCGTGCCCGCGTGAGCCTGATGGTGGCCGCGCGCCACCTGCAGGAATCCGGCTGGGGCAGCGGCGAGAACTCGGCCCGCGACGCGGCGGCCGCGCTGAAGGGCGCGACCGATCTGCTGACCGGCGTGCGCAGCCGTTTTGCTGACTTCCAAAAGAACATGCTGCAAGACGACACTGGCCGTCAGCTGTCCATGAACCTGGTGCGCCGCTATCGCTCGTACATCGACGATGGCGTGGACACCATGGTGGAAGCGCTGCGCAGTGAAGACTATTCGACGTTCTACATGGTGAACAACGAATACGGCACCCCGCGTAGCGCCGCCTTCATCGAGGCGATCAGCGATTTCAGCAAGTACATCGGTGACCAGCAGCAAGCAACGATCGATCAGGCCGAAGCCAACTTCAACCGCGCCATGGTGGCGGTGGGCGTGGCCGTGGGTCTGGCGCTGTTGCTGATGGTGTTCTGCCGCATCCTGTTCGGCCGGCTTGTCGTGCGTCCGTTGGTGGAAGCGGGCCAGCACTTCGACAAGATCGCCGCAGGCGACCTGACGAGCCGTGTGGAAGTGAAGTCGCACAACGAAATCGGCCAGCTGATGGCGGCCGTGAAGCGCATGCAGGAAAGCCTGACGCGTACCGTGGCCACGGTGCGCCGTGGCGTGGACGAGATCACCGTGGGCTCGCGTGAAATCGCGGCCGGCAACACGGACCTGTCCAGCCGCACGGAAGAGCAGGCCGCTTCCCTGGAAGAAACCGCAGCGTCGATGGAAGAACCGGCGTCCACCGTGAAGCAGAACGCCGACAACGCACGCCAGGCCAATCAGTTGGCGGCGAGTGCGTCGGACGTGGCTGAGCGCGGTGGTTCGGCGGTGTCGGAAGTGGTCAGCACGATGCAGGGCATTTCGGCCAGCTCGCGCAAGATCTCGGAAATCGTTTCGGTCATTGACGGCATCGCGTTCCAGACGAACATCCTGGCGCTGAACGCCGCCGTGGAAGCCGCACGTGCCGGCGAGCAGGGCAAGGGCTTTGCGGTGGTGGCGGGCGAAGTGCGCTCACTGGCGCAACGCAGCGCGCAGGCCGCCAAGGAAATCAAGGGTTTGATCGAAGACTCGGTGACCAAGGTGGGCGCGGGTTCGCAGCAGGTGGAACGCGCGGGCGCAACGATGCAGGAAATCGTGGCCTCGGTGAAGCGCGTGACGGACATCATGGGCGAGATTTCGGCGGCGTCCGAAGAGCAGTCCAGCGGTATTGACCAAGTCAACCGCGCCGTGTCGCAGATGGACGAAGTGACGCAGCAGAACGCGGCGCTGGTGGAAGAAGCGGCAGCCGCCGCGGGTTCCTTGCAAGATCAGGCGCACCGTTTGGCTGAAGCCGTGGCGGTGTTCAAGATCAATGCAGGCGAAGTGATCGAAGTGCCGGCGCA